>Ga0315903_10000342_pt1 | contig 69507 bp, 53 predicted proteins | sample LakEriMetagenome_7_FD_203524 | JGI IMG/M metagenome (GOLD analysis project Ga0315903, IMG submission 203524) | Freshwater fungal communities from buoy surface, Lake Erie, Ohio, United States - Buoy 2 MA119 | ecosystem: Environmental > Aquatic > Freshwater > Lake | place: USA: Lake Erie, Ohio... | reverse complement strand
TATCACAATCTCTAATCCCCTATATGATTTTCAGATTATGGAAGGAGAAAAAATTAAGTGGGCTTATGACGAAGACAACTATCACGCCCACAGTAATACTTTAGGTAGCTCTTGTATGCGCTATGAAAGATGTCAACCATACTTCGAGATGTATACTAGAGATCCTTCTAAGGTTAAGATAGGTGTGCTTATGAGGGGAAATAAAGTAGCAGCTAGGGCTATTTTGTGGAATCTAGGTAATCAGTGGGCTTACGATAGAATCTATTCTACTAAGACCGAAACTGAAAACTTACTTAAAACTGCCTTAGAATCTGCTAACTACAAGAAAATCTGGCAAACATCTGAACGTTATTCTATTAATATAGATTTAACTGGAATTAATCAGTTTCCTTATGTAGATACTCTTTACTGTTATCATCCTGACGATCAAATCTTAAGTAACTATGGAGAAGGCCACCACTATACTCTTAGGTGTACTGGAGGTAGTTTCTATAACCACTCAGGTCTCCCTGATACTATATGTTGTGTTGTTTGTGATGCAGAAATAGAATATGATGATTCTTATCACATAGACGCAGGTAGATACGTAGACGAAAGATGTTGTGGTGATTGTTCTATCTATTCAGAGGTAATGGATGCTAATTTTACAGATCGAGATAACTTCGTACAAGACTATAATAGTGACCCTGTATTAAGAGATCGAGCTGTAGAATTGTTTAATGGAGATTATGCATATGTAAACGATGATTATCTCAGACAGTATGAAAATGATTTTGGTTACTTTATTCATAATGAACATAGTTACGAAGAGATCGATGGATGTTTCTATCATCCAGATGATGAGAACAAACCTGAAGCAGGCACTTCAATCGAGGTTGTTACAGAAACTACACAAGATTTTACTTTTACAAGAGATACAGAGACTCCTTATATATTAACTAGTTCTTCTTCTGTCTCTAACTCTCTTTCTAGTTTTTCTTCATCTGGTTCTTCTATTGTCTATCACCCAAGTCAGTTTTCTGGGTACCTTAGCGCCCCTATTACTCTCGGAGATATTGCAAGATCACTAGGAGAGTCAGCTCAGATTAATCAAATTACTGAAGTTAGTGAGAATACTCAACCTACAGAAAACACAGAGACTGCAGAAACTACTGAGAGTCCTGATCAATTTTTAATTTAAAAACAATGAAATACACAACAAGTAAACTAGAATCAATAGACCACACCATTAAGGGTGATTTCCCAGTAGATTTTGATCTACTATTTGATATTATGTATCAACAAAGTCCTACTTATCAACCAGAACTCGAAGCACTTAAGAAAAATTGGCTTGTAGAGCTTATTTCTAAGATCGAAGGGGTTACTGTTTATGAGAGAGGAGGCAATATCTATTGCACAAAAGGAGCAGCAGAATTCTATCCTACTATTGTAGCTCACTATGACACAGCTCAAGACTATCATGCTGGCATGAGAATCTTCAAAACAGACGAGTGGATTTTTGGCTTTGACAATGCAAGAGGTGAACAGTGTGGCTTAGGTCTCGATGATGCTGTAGGTGTATGCTTTGCTATTCAAATGCTTAAGATGATGCCACATTGTAAGGTTTTCTTGCCTTTTGGCGAAGAAAGGGGATTGGTTGGTACTTATGCTTGCGATATGTCTTTCTTTGATAACTCTTTGGTTGTCACTCAGTTAGATCGCAGATCCTATACAAATGACTTCATTAAATATACTAATGGTGTTCAGACTTTCAACCCTGAGCATTATGACTTAATTGGTGATTTGATGGATAAGTATGGCTACTCTCTCAACTCAGGCACAGCTACTGATGTAGGTGGTCTTCGTAAGCGAGGTCTTAAAGTATCTTCTCATAATCTTTCTTGTGGTTATTTCAACGAGCATGGAGATAGCGAGGTAGCAAGTGTAGCACTTCTTACCAATGCTTTTAGTTTTGCTTATGAAATGCTTACAATGTTGGCTGAGAGAAACATTCCTCTTACTTTCCCTATACCTGATCTTCGTTCTGAACTTCCTTATGGAGGTAGTAAGACTAAATCTAGTTCTACTTATTTGGGAACAGGTGCTAGACAGATTAACATTTGGGATGACGATGACGAAGATTGGTACTTTGATGTACAGAAGGGAGAGTGGATGCCTCCAAAAAGCGAATTGGCTTCTACTAAAGGTCCAAAGTACTGGTCTAGACCAGAAGATTCCTTGGACATGTTAGATCCTTTTGGAGATGTTGCTTATGATAAAGATAAAGCAGAAGAAGCCGCAGCAGAAGAAGAGTATGAAATCTACAGCGAATGGATAGCAGAATGTTATCCTCAGTATGCAGACCCAAGACTAAGGGAATCATTACAATCATTCAGCAACAAGTCTAAAGTTCTTTACAAACAAGCAGACCTCGATGAAATGATTATGGAAGGTATCTGTCCTAATTGTTTAGGAGATAAGATTCACGTTACAAATGATTTGTTACTCAACAGTTATTGTTATGAGTGCGAAAGCATCTGTAACGTACCTGAAGACGAGCAAGATTTCATTGAAACGATGATGCAAGACTGCAAAGCTGGAGAAGTTCCTTTTGAGGAAATTGTCAAACTCTAACTTATGGATATAGAACATTATGGAGAGAGTCTGGAGTCACATCCAGACTTTCTTTTTATGAAAAAAATGTGGATAGAAGACCAAATTCTCTTGCAAAAAGAGGAGAATTTGGCTATCTTTGTAGACCCAATAAAGATTAATTTCCAAGAAATCTTTAAGGGTGTAAACTTTACTTTAACCAAATCAACCAATGAAGAAGACGTTTTACGAAGTACTCTGGGCACTACTGCTGAAAGAGAAGATGATAGACAAGTGGATTTACGAGGAAAAGCTTCTACATAACGGAACTACTTTTAGTTGGACACCTAAGGCACTAGAAGACTTAGATTTTTCTAAGTCTGTTGGAGAGTTGATTGCTTCTAAGCCTTCTGTAATTGAATCACTTGCTAACAAACACGTAAACCAATCACCAAAGAAAGAAATTGTTATTTCTGCTACTTGGTTGGCTGAGTTTGTAGCTAAGTTTAGTGCTAAGAATCTAGGAGTATCAGGTAAGACTACAGATAAATCTAGCGTAGTAAAACGCTTAATTAGATTTATCAGTGAATACGACTATACTCTAGAAGAAATATCACAAGCAACAGATCTGTACATAAGTACGCTTAAGTCTCAAGGAAACATCAGATTCATTAGAGAGTGTGGTTACTTTATTTACAAAAAGATAGATGGAGTAGACCAAAGCGACTTAGCTAAGTGGTGTGAGGAGTTAAAGAATGGCAGTGGTCCAGCTTACAACAGTCATCAAATTCTTTAAGTATGGATTTTGAACAATTAATTGGGCAGATTGAACGTAATAAATTAGTGAAGGAAGAGGGGGGATTAACTTCTATCCCTCCTCCATTTCCTAGACTAGGCGAACATTACGGAGGATTTACTAAAGGTTCTATTACTTGTTTAACTGCTGCTTCAGGTGTAGGTAAGTCAAAGTTCGCTAAGTACATGACTATCTTAAACATCTACAAGCAAGTAACACTCAAGAAGAGTTCTATCAAACCTAAAATCTTCTACTTTGCCTTAGAAGAAAGCGCTACAGACTTCTGGTTATCTTTTATCTCTATTTACATGTATGAGAGATACAAAATAACTATTAGCGTACAACAACTAAAATCTATTGGTAATTACACTATGACTTCTGATCTTATGGATAAGGTCAAAGATGCTGAAAGGTTTATTTACAACCTACAGAACATTGTAGAAGTAGTTGATTACATTAGAAACCCTACAGGTATGTCTAAGTATATTAGAGCCTATTTTGATAACCCTGAAATCGGAGAGCACACATATAAAGAACTCGAAGATGGTAAGAAATTAATCACAGGCTATAAGTATAAATCAGACGATACTTGGGTATTTTTTATTTTAGACCACATTAGTCTTTTATCTAATGAGATTGCTCCTGACACCAAGACTAAGTTATCATCTTATCAAACCTTTGACTTTATGGTTAAAGATTACGTATTAGAAGTGTTTTCTAAGCGTTATAAGATGATCAACGTAATCGTACATCAGCAGACACCTGCATCAGAGAAACAGACTTACACCTACAAAGGTCAATTGATGGAAGAGAAACTAGAACCATCAATGGAGGAACTCCACATTAACAAAGGTGTACACCAAGACTACGAAATTGTCATTGGTTTATTTAGTCCTGCTAGATACAACATCGCTACTCATAATGGGTACGATGTAAGTCTATTGGGTAACAAGTATCGCTCCCTTAAATTCCTTAAAGACCGTTACTATGGCTTAGAAAACTCAAGCATAGGACTATACTTTAACGGAGCTAACGGAGAATTCCAAGAGTTACCTAGACCACAAGACATGAATAACCCAGTAGGCAATCATTATGAACGATTTTTAAAAATGTAAACAAAGAATGGATGAACAACAGAACCCGTATTTAATTAGAATAATCAAACACATGTGTGATGTTATAAACGTAGATTATAGCGCTGTAGATGTTAAAGAGGATGGATGGTATGAAAAGCACACATGGACAATAGAACAAGAAGATAACTTCTTGATGTGGCTTTCCTCTGAGCTTTACAACAATGAAGCTATGAGAGAAGAGTTACTAACAGATCCTGAAAGAAGTATCGAAAACTGTTTTACTGCTGCTGTGCACTTTGTAGGCAACTTTGGTTGGGAAACAGAAGACGATATTATTGACCAAATAGACGAAATCGAAGAAACCAAATAAACCAAATAAAACAAATATATGTCAAGTAAACTAATCGCAATCGTAGGTCCTAGCGGAACTGGGAAGTCTACCTCTATCAGAACCCTAGACCCAAAAGAAACCTTTATTATCAACGTAGCACGGAAAGAATTGCCTTTCAAAGGAGCGGAGAAACTCTACAACACTGAGTCTAAGAACTACATGGAAGTAGATGAGATCCCTCAAATTACAGCTTTGTTACAACAAATTAGCGAGAAAGCACCACACATCAAGAATGTAATTATGGATGATGCTATTTACTCTATGTCTTTCCTTATGATGAGAAAAGCCAATGAGATCGGATTCGCAAAATTTACAAAATTGGCGCAAGAAGTAACTCACATGCTTACTACAGCTCGTAAACTTCGTAATGACCTTAAAGTATTTTACATCACTCACTCAGAGAACATAGAGGATAATGGAAATATAGTAGGTCAGAAGATTAAGACTATCGGTAAAGCACTAGATTCTCAAATTGTACTCGAGGGATTGTTTACTATCTGTCTTTATACTCACATAGGTGAAGACAAAGAAGAAAAGCCGACTTACAATTTTGTAACCAATCGTTTTAGAAACTATCCTGCGAAGAGCCCTATGGATATGTTTGCTGATACATTGATTCCAAATGACCTAAACCTTGTATGTCAAACAATTGACACTTATTACGCAGAAGAAGTACCAACAAAAACCAAATAAAAAACTTAAAGACAAAAAATTATGAAATTCGACGAATTAGAAACCAGAGAGCCTTCATCAGGCAAGAAAATGTACACAGGATTTGCACCTATCCAAATCGTTGCTGTAAACCCAACTAGTAAAGCACTTGCTGCCCTCTTGGGAATTGACGAAGATAAAGTTAAAGAACCTAACTACGAAGGAGATAACGGAATGCGTTTGGACTTCTGGTATGTAAACCATCCAGACTTCAAAACAGATTTGCGTGGTAAGTTTTCTTTGTGGGTTAACAATGATACTCGTACCTCACAAGCAGGTAAGAAACAATTCATTGACAATTATACAAGAACCTCTTGGGCTCTTAACTTAGCTGACTTAAGTGATGCACAATCTGCTTTAGATCCTTCTCGTAGAATGGACTTGAGAAGTGCTCGTGAAGCTAAGGGTGGTGAAGAGACAGTTTATTCTTTGCTTAAGGCTTATGGTAACATCTCTCCTAAAGAGAAACCATTTGTACTTGACTCTTGGAATGCTATCGCAAAAGGTAAGGGTAATGAGTTGGTAGACTTCTTTGCTCACTTCAACAAAGCCAACATGGGTGTTAAAGTTCTCTTGGGAATTAAAGATGGTAAGTATCAAGATGTATGCACTAAAGTATTTGTTAACGTAGGTGGTAAAATTACTGACTACGTAGCTAAGCAAATCACTGGTGAGTATGGCTTCAAGAGTTTCTACGGAAACTTTACCTTCAAAGAATACACTGAGAACAATGCTCCTGAAAGCAATGAAGTAGAGAGTCCTTTCTCTAACGAACCTGCTATGAGTTGGGATTCTAGCGATGTAGCAACAGCTAATATCAGCGAAGACGTAGACAGCCTATTTTAATTCTTTTAAATTATTCTATTCTATTTTTAGAAAAGGGGGTTACATTTGTAGCCCCTTTTTTATTAACTAACCTAGTTATGGATTTAACAAGTATTGAAATCAGACCTAACGTACAGACTTTGTACAAGCTTGTAGGACAAGAGACTTTAATGTCTTTTTACTTCGGAGAAAAGATAGATTTAAGAAACAAATACAAGAATCCTTTCAGATCTGATAAGCATGCTACCTGTTTCTTTAAGTGGAGTCAAGGAGGTAATCTTTACTTTATTGACTACGCTACTGAGAAAATCCACTATAACTGCATAGACATAGCTCAAATGAGAACAGGGTATGAGTATCCTGATATTCTTTATAAGATTGAGTCAGATTTCCAGCTTAAGAACTTTAGCCTAGAAGATAGGCTTGGACTTAAAATAGAAATAGACAGTCTTAAAACAGTTAAACCAGCAGAAGTAAAACCGGCATCCATAAAAGTAAAACTAACTAAATTCAATCAGAAAGATTTAGAATACTGGTCTCAGTTTGGAGTAACAGAGAAGATTCTTAAATTCTACGATGTAAGAAAAGTAGATAAGGCTTGGATAGCAGAAAACATATGGTACATCAACAATGACTTTGATCCTTGTTATCGGTATAAAGAGAAAGATAAATTCAAACTATATCGTCCTTACGCTGAGAAGAAAGTAAAATTCAGAACTAACTTCTTTGGAGGTATGCTAGAAGGTTACACTCAATTACCTCATAAGGGAAGTATCTTAATCATAACAAAGGGAACCAAAGATGTAATGACCTTACACTCTATTGGGGTTAATGCAGTAGCTGTTAGAAGTGAAACAACTCCTATTTCAGAAAATGCTTACGAACTACTTAGGGCTAGGTTTGATTCCATATATGTTTGGTTTGACGCAGATAGAGCAGGAATAGAAGGAGCAAAGAAAATATCAGAGATGTACGATATACCAGTATTGTATCATCATGCGAGCTTAGGCAAAGACATAAGCGACATTTATAAAGAGCACGGAAAAGAAAAATTAATAGAAATATGCCATCAGTTCATGATATTGTAAAAGAAGCCTTAACGCTAGCGTTTAAGGACTTAAAAGTAGAACCCTTAGTACAGGAGGGTGTGTGGAACAGAACAAGAAGCAAAAGTAAATATTCTAAGTATTACACAAAGAATGTAACTATTGTAACTTCAGAGGAAGCAGCAGCAAAAAGATTGGCTACATTTCAAAGATCGCAAGAGACCAAGATAAACATTAAAAAGTTTAACGAGTTAGAGCAGTCTATTATGTCTATTATCTGCAAAGTACATAAAGTAGATATAGAAGACTTTGTACGCTTACGTAGAGGAAGAGAATTAGTAGATGCAAGATTTCAATTTGCAGCCGTCTTCAGGCTTCAGTTTTATTACACTTTAAGCAAGATAGGATTTCTCTTATCTAAAGATCACTCAAGTATCATCCATTCCATTAAACAACATAAAGACTTTTATGACACTATAGCTTCTTATAAAGCTCAGTACGTAAGAGTCCTTAACGAGATTGAAAAAGAATACCCAGGACTCCTTAACACAACACTAAATCCTAACATTATTTTAGTAGAAGACAGAAGAGGTTGGGGTAAGAAATCAAGAACTCTAGTTAATGGAGCATTTTTAGATTACATTAATAATGAAAAAGCTAATTGATATACCAGATGATTGGTATCAGCATTTAAAAGAAACAATAGAAAGTCCGTATTTTAAGAGCCTTGGAGGCTTCGTCGCTAAAGAAAGAACAACTAAAGAAATCTTTCCTCACAAAGATGAAGTCTTCAGGGCTTTTAATTTAACTCCCTTTCAGAAAGTCCGTGTTGTCCTGCTGGGGATGGACCCTTACCCAAACAAGTATAAGGGTGAACCAGTAGCATGTGGACTTTCTTTTGCACCTAGAAACAGAGACTACGTACCTCCTTCCCTTAGGATTATGTACAGTAAAATTAAGCAAGACATTTATCCAGACGAGTTATCCTTCCCCATAGATATGAATATAGAATCATGGGCTAAGCAAGGAATTCTTATGCTAAATGCAGCTTTAACTATCGAAGAAGGTAAGTCAGGTTCTCACTTGGAGCCTTGGAAACAGTTTACCGAAGATGTACTTAAAACTTTAAGCAGTAGTACTACGGGATTAATCTTTTGTTTCTGGGGTAAAGATGCTTTAAAGTTTGCTCACTTAGTTGATGACAACTTTCACCACGTATTAACAGCACCTCATCCTGCTTCCGCATTATACAAAGGAGGAGAGTGGGATTGCGATCACTTTACAAGAATTAACCAAATACTAACTGCAAACAATGGAGACTCTATTGAGTGGTTAGATAACTTAAAATAGATTAAAATAAAAAACATGAATTGGCAAGATTATGAGACCTTAGGTCATATCGAATTCAAAGGTAAACTAGTAGAACACCTTAAAGAAAGAACCATAGAAATCAAAAAACTCGAACAAGACAGTGAGTACGCTTACTGTGAAGTACAAGGAAGAATCAAAGAACTAGAAGAACTAACAAAATTTATCGAAACATTTAAAAAACCAACAATATGAATAAACTAGATTTATTAAACTCATCAGGAACTAATTGGAGGGTAGAAAAGAAAGCCTTATTTGGTCCTGAGGGAGAAACAACACCAGCATTTGGAGTATTTAGAACAGACTCTAACAGATGTTTAGGTATTGTAGGAGCTAAATATGTTCCTACACAGAATGAAGAAATCCTAGATATGTTACTTGAAGCAGCTGCTAGAGTAAATATATCAGGTGAAAGAGGTGGAATGCTTGGAGATGGACAAAAAGTCTACTATCAGTTTCCCCTACAAGATGTACAAATCGGAGGATCTTCTAATAAAAGATACTTAACTGCTTTGACTTCCCATGATGGAAGCTCTCCTATAGGCTTTGGTGCCACTAATGTAACTGTTGTATGTGCTAATACCTTTTATATGGCACTAAGGGACTCTCAGCGTGTAAGACATACTAAGAATTCACATGGTCGCTTAAGTCTTATCGTCTCTCAACTTCAAAACTCTCTCACCCAAGAAGAGCAGTTTATTGAAAAGTTGATTGAATTGAGTAAGATTAACGTACCTGAAACTGTTACAGATGATTTTATCTTAAATATTATCGGAGGAGATGTAGCTAACTCAAGAGGTAAGAACAGAGTAGGTGACTTTAAAAGAGCCATTAATATGGAGTATGAGACACACGGTAACACTGCTTACGCTTTGTTTAACGCAACTACTCGCTTTACTAACTATATGATGTCACACAAGAGTATAGAGTCTAAGCGTGAGTCTCTGATTCATGGCACTGCTTATAACATCAACAACAAAGGTTTAGAATTAATTTCTGAAACCTACACTCCTATTTACCAAGAATTGTTATCTTTGTAATACCTGTTGCATGCCAAAGGATTTGGGGGTCATTGGCCCCCTTTTCTTTTTAGTAGTTCTTATCTATATTTGTGAAGTATGTTAAAGAGAACACCTAAAAAGATACCCGTAAAGGGACTACCAGAAGAGAAAGAGTTGCAGAAACCTTGCTCTGAGTGTGGTAAGATTAAAGCAATAGCAAACAAAACAAAGAGGTTGTGTGCTACCTGTGTAGTCAAAGAAAAAAAAGCTAAGCAAAAAGTCCGCAAAGAGATCAAGAGGAAGATCAAACAAGAAACTATTACTCAAAGTAGGTTAGACCAAATAACCTCCTGGCTAGTAAGAGGGGCACACATTAATAAGTGCCATGCTTGTGAGATTACACTTGATCCTAAAGGACTTCAGTGTGCACACTTCGTAGGAAGAACCAAAGTATCTACACGATACCACTTAACTAATCTTTTACCAGCCTGCCCAAAATGCAACCTATATACTCCTCACCACGTGTGGAACTTAGGTAAATCTTTAAACAAGATATGGGGAGAAGACACTACGGAAGATATGCTGCAACTTTCAAATAAGATTCTTAAGCTAAGCAACCACGATAGAAAACTCATTTACGATGTGTACAGAACTTGCCTAACAGATATTGAACAAGGCAACTACACTCAAACTGAGAAGTATCAGAAGCTCCGTGAAGCATTACACGATTATAACAAAATAGTAGGACCATTATTAAAATGATTTAAAGTGATTTATCTAGTAACAAAACAAGATATCTCCCTACCTGATGTAACTCTCTGCTCTGTACAAGATTCTTTAGATTACTTAAATAAGTTTGATTCTATTGGTGTCGATACTGAGACTTCTGGATTTGATCCATATACTTGCAAGTTTTATACCTTGCAGTTAGGAGACCAAGAAGTTCAGTATGTTATTGACTTGTCTACGATAGACATCCAAGAGTATAAGAATTTATTAGAAACTAAAGAACTAATAGGTCATAACTTTAAGTTTGACTTAAGATTCTTGTATCATCAGAGAATTGTACCCACTAGGGTATATGATACGTTCTTAGGCGAGAAAACAGCTCGTTTGGGTATAGAAAGTCATAGATGTTCTTTAGCTGCTTGTGTACAACGTCATTGCGGAGTAACACTTAGTAAGGAAGAACGAGCAAATATTACAGGTAGACTAACCGAAGGGTTTGTTAAGTATTCTGCCTATGACGTAAAATACCTACACGAAATTAAAAGTAAGCAAAACTTTGGACAGTTAACAGAAGGCACTGATGTGTCTATGGAACTGGACAATCGCTTTGTTCTAGTTCTAGCGTATATCGAATACTGCGGTATGAAACTAGACGTAGAACAATGGACGAAGAAGATTGAAAAAGTACAAATACAAGCTGATGAGGCAGTAGAATCACTTAATAAGTTTATCTTAGAGAACAACATGACTAAGTTTATAGACCATCAACTAGACATGTTCTCTTCAGGTAATAAAATTAATGTAAACTGGAACTCACCCTCACAGGTTGTAGAATTCTTTGAAGCTATAGGAGTAAATACAACTGTAGTAGAAAAAGGAGTCAAGAAACAAACGATAGAAGCAAGTCACTTAGGTAAGTTTGCTTCTAAGTACCCAATTATTAATACTTACCTCTCTTTTAAAGAAGCACAGAAAGACATAGGAACTTATGGTTACAACTGGATAGAACAAATCAATCCAGTAAGCGGAAGAATCCACACACAGTTTAAGCAGTTGATGAACACAGGACGCTTATCTAGTGGGGGTAAATCTGGTAACGTAAAGAACTTTAACTTTCAAAACATTCCGTCAGACCAAGAGACTCGTAGTTGCTTTGTAGCTGAAGATGGTAATCTCTTGATAAGTTGCGATTACACAGCACAAGAATCTGTGGTTTTAGCTAACCAATGTTTAGACCCATCTTTGTTAGAGTTTTATGATAAGGGTCTTTCTGACATGCACAGCTTTATCGCAAGTAAGATGTTTAAAGAATTAAACGGATTATCTTTAGATGAGATTAAGTCAAAGCACAAAGACAAAAGACAGCAAAGTAAAGTTATTGGTTTTGCTTTAGCCTATGGAGGTTCAGCAAAAGCTATATCAGATCAACTTAACCTATCTCCAGAAGAAGGAGAAGACATATACAAGAAATATTTCTTGGCATTTCCAGACTTAGACAGGTATTACACCGAAGCAAAGAAGTTTGGGGTTGAGAAAGGGTATGTGTTATTGTCGCCTGTTACTGGTAAGAAGTGTTATGTAGACTACTTTGAAGAGTTTAAAGGGATAGAACAAGAACTAAAGAGTAAAGAGTTCTGGGAAAAGTACAAACAGATTAAGAACAGTGATACTCCTACGGCAAGAACAATGAAAGACAAAGTATCCAGGTATTTCCGCAAGAAAGGAGACATTGAGAGAATGTCGTTGAATTATCGAGTACAGGGAGAGAGCGCTGAGATAAGCAAACTTGCAGGTATTTACTTCTGGAAAGACTATTTAATTCCCAAGAATCTGTTTAACACAGTTAAGATAGTAAATATAATCCATGACGAGTACCTAATAGAGTGTCCTGAGTCAATTGTAGAACAATGCTCAAATGCTATTCAGCAAGCTATGGAAAAATCTGCTGCTAAGTTTTGTAAAAGAGTTAGATTAGGCGCAGAACCTGCCCATGCAAGGTATTGGAAGAAGTAAAAATGATAAAGTTACAGGATTTGTTATAAATATGGTAGGATAAACTAGAAAAAACACTATATTTGTAGCATGAAAAAACGATACAATAGTGATTTGGAACTAAAAGTCCTAGCTCTATACAAAGAAAACCTAGAGATTAAAGATATATGTGAGAGATTAAATGTATACAAGGACTACCCGTCTATCGTAGCTAAGAAATATGGAGTAGCACGTGGATCAGGTAGAAAGTCTACAATTAATCCCGAACTATTTACTGTAGGAAACAAAAATTCAGAATATTGGGTAGGATACATAATAGCTGACGGTAATATATCTTGCATAAACAGAAGTAATAGGTTGTCACTAGCCACTATAGACTCAGAGATAAAAGATAAATTCATCTCTTACTGCAGTGCCAACTACCACCTTCAGCAAGAGAATTTACATGTAATGTACTTCAGCAACAAAAAGATAGTAGACATACTAGTATCTTACGGTATAACTCCTAAAAAATCTCTAAGTCTAAAGTTAACCATCCCAATCACCACTCATCTATTGAGGGGAATATTTGACGGAGATGGATCTGTACACAACAAAAAGCACTGTTGCAAGATAACTACGGGAAGTCTAGAATTAGGAGAACAAATTGTAGAGTTTCTGAGTAGCAACGGGATATACAGTAAGTTAAGAAGTAGATTAGGAACAAATCACTATGATGTTTGGGTAGAGAGAAAAGCAGACTTTAAAAAATTCTTTGATCTAATATACCTTGACAGTGATGATTGTATCAGACTCAATAGAAAATATTATAAATTTATAGACCTGCTTAATGCATGACAGACGAACAATTAAAAGAAGTAAGAAGAACTTATCTTCTTGCTAGAGCAGTTAACACACAGTATCAATTCATTCGTGAGTTTGTTAATGACGATTTACGTAAAGCAATTAATGAAGCTAAAGCAAAAAATGCCTACTTTGTTAAGATTTTAGATGGATATTTGCAGAGAAGAAATGCAAGTAGCCAGATAGATGAAGATGAAGAGTTGGCATTTTTGCTTTTAGAAGAAATAGAAAAGAGAACGAACACTAAGTTATGATAAATAGAGTTTACATACCTGCATCTCTGTCTCTCAACATAGATGGCACAGTCCATCTTAAGGGAGACAGAGAATTAATGCAGACTTATTTTAGAGAACTTATGAAACAGGACCCCAAAGTAGATGTAGAGATTTGTATCACACGAATTGACTCAAAGAAAACAAACCCTCAGTTGGCTTATTTTTATAGTACCCTAGTACCTATTATCCGAGGAGGATTTGAGTCGCTTACAGGGGAAGTATACACCAAAGAAGACGTAGTAACTTTCCTTAAGGATAAGTACTTCTACGAAGAGACTATGTTTCAGGGACAATTCATCAAAACTCCTCTCTCACTTTCTAAGGGAAAGAAGGAAGAAGTTCATAAGTTTATCCAAGATGTTATTACCTTTGCAAGAGAAATACTGGGAGTGGAAGTACCAGAACTAACTTAAAATAAAATTATGTTATACATTATAGAACCAAGAACAGAAACAAACAGAGTGGAAGCAGTAGGCTTACCACATGTAGATTATCACTACGGTGATAACATCGTCACTTACAATGACAGTGAGTCAGCAGAAAGTATTCAACTAGGTACTCTTGTTAATTGCAACGGGGTAATCTGTAAGGTTACTGAGATTGTTCCAATGAAGTTTGGAAGAGTTATCTTAACCGTAGAACCTACTAATCCTGTTTCTCAAACTACTACAGGAGCCTTAATGCGTTAATTATGACAGACGATTTCCCTGCTATGGAAGACTATAACGAAGGATCTCCTAAGAAAGAACAAGCCTTAAGGTATAACTCAGGTAAGCGAAAATGGTCTCTCGTAGACTTTAAATCTTTAGAGCCTATGGTAGAAGTACTGGAGTATGGCTGTATTAAGTATTCTCCAAATAATTGGCGCCAAGGTATGCCTGCTAGTGAAGTTTTAGAAAGTATGCTTAGGCATACGTTCAGTCTATTAAATGGGGAGTCCCAAGACATAGAATCGAAAATCTCTCACATAGGACACATACAATGTAATGCTATGTTCCTAGCCTACATACTCAGAGAGAAACCTGAATTTAACGATTTAACAGATGAAGGTAAAATTCAGTAATTTCTTTAAGAGAAAACAAGGACAACGAGATTATCCTTATTGGTTTTTCTACATAATCCCTACACTAACCCTTAGTAGAACACACTCTAGACAGAAGTTTAGCGTTCACTTAGGGTTTTTGTTTTTTAATTTAACTTTAACAATAGATAAAATAGACAAATGATTTTAGATCAAGGATACTTAGACAGTACAGCACAGAGTCAAAGCAGACTTAAAAAGCTACTACAACACCCTAATCTTTATTATAATTACGACCCTAGCTCCGATACAGATGAGCCCGCAGAAGTAACTCTAATAGGTGATGGAGTTGACTTAATTTTAACTCAAGGAGAAGAAGTATTCAGATCAGAGTTCCACATTAGTAGTGTAGAAAGACCTACAGGACAGATGGGAGATTTTGTGTGGCATCTTTATACTAATCGAAATGATAGTATGGCTGAGACTATTGCGTATGAAGCAGCAAAGTTTAAGCGAGATACTCTTCCTAAGGTAAGAGAAAGATTCGCAGCAGAGGGTAAGACCTATTACGAAGATTTGATTGCAGCAGAAGGCAAGAAAGTAATCTCTTTTGCCCAAGAAGCTCTTATTATTAATATCGCAGAAGGACTTAAATCCCACTCTTTTACTTCTAAGTTTGTAAAAGGTAACTCTCAGTACAAGGTATTTACACAACAAGCCCTCAGTTTTGAGTACTTAGGAGTGAAGTGTAAGGGACTTTTAGATTTGGTAGTTGTTGATGTAGTAAACAACATCCTCTATCCTATCGACTTAAAGACCACTACTACTTCCTTAAATTTCTGGACAGACACTCTTATGAAGTATCGCTATGATTTTCAAGGAGCATTCTACACAGAAGCTTTGAAGCAAACAGATCTCAGTATCTACGGAGAGAATTTAAAGTTAAGTAACTTTAGATTTATCGTAGAAAGCCAAAAGTTCCCAGGAAGTCCCTTAATCTATGAGCTGTCAAATGAAGCCATGGCTATAGGTAAAATGGGAGGAGTATTCCAAGGCAAGAGTTACGAAGGTTTCCACCAAGCCATTGAGAGACTTATATGGCACTCTGAGAATGATTTGTGGGCATACACTAAAGAAGATTACGAAAATGACGGTATCAGAATTATCTAATTACATAGGAGTGAACGAAGACACTAACAATACAACCAAGTTTATGAGTCCCCTGATATTTACTTCAGGGGCTCAAGCTGCTAGACTATTGTATAATTTTGGTTTAGTCAATGTTTATCTAGACGATTACGGATTTAGAGCTAAGCATTCTAACTGCTTGTTCTTTCTATTTGAACCTGTAGAAAGTACAGCCTTTAAAGCCTTTGAAGAAAAGATTACTAGCTTTGATTCTTTCTTTGATTACTACGAGGTAGATGAAAGAATAATGTATGTATTTAAACCTAACAAGGTTTATTACAGAGATATCGAGTTATTTAAGCAAGGTAGATTTGATGAATTCTCTGAGGATTATAAACTACTATTACATAAAGACATAAACTTTGGCGGAGTAGAGGTGGATATTACAAAAGAAATTTATAGATTTGAAGAAAGTTTAAAAGCTTAAACTCTTGGCCTTCATACAAAACTCTTACGACACATATAACCAGAAGGGAATACAACTCCTTTCTGATTATATTGTTAGTAAGGGCTATGAGATTTTTTCTAAAGAAAAAGAAGACTATGATATAGATATAGTCGCACAAAAGAATGGAAAGATCTATTTGTTTGAGGCCGAAATGAAAAAAGATAAGTCTATAACTACTCCTGAGAATTTTTATAGAACAGTTTCTTTTCTTTCTAGAAAAAGAAAGTTTGCTGTAAATAATTGGTTTATATACTTTATTATCAGTGATGTAAATTGTGGAGCTATATGGGCTCCCTCTGATGTTATATTCAAGAAAGAGCATAAGGTAGAGAAGTACATCAGCAAAGATGGAAGAAAGGGGTTAGAAGATTTCTATGAAGTCCCACGAGAAGAATGTAAATTTATCCTCCCAGAAGAGTTTTTAGTAAAAAAATAATATGCACAAGATACCAATCATACATAAAGTAACCATGAAGAAGAAGTCTAAACTTTATTTAGATTTAACTTCACGCATCGCAGAGGAGTCTTATTGTAAAAGATTACAGGTAGGAAGTCTAATAGTAAAAGACGGAAACATCATCTCCTTTGGTTATAATGGTTCCATTAAAGGATTTCCCAACATCTGTGAAGAAAATGACGTAACTCTAGATTCCGTACTACACGCAGAATCTAATGCAATCACTAAGGCATGCAAGAGTCCTATCAGTACTGAAGACGCAACTATGTACTGTACTCATGCATGCTGTGTGCATTGCGCTAAGTTGATAATTCAAAGTGGAATCACTACATTTGTATACATTAGAGACTATAGAGACAGATCAGGAGTAGAATTACTGATTGCTGCAGGTCTAGATGTATTCAAAGCAACAGAAGTAGAACAACATTAAAACATTAAAACATTAAAACATTAAAAAAACAAATATGAGCATCACAGTAAAAGGGCACAGAGTATTACTCAATCGTCCCAAAAGAGAAGAAAGACTTATTCAGTTGACCCCAGAGATGGAAGAAGAATTGAATATGAAAGAATTGGCAAGCCTTAAGCGTTTAGAAGTATTCGCCCTAGGAGAAGAAGTAACCAGCGTAAAAGAAGGAGACTTCGTTTATGTTAATCTTATGTACCTCCAATCTGCTGAACTAGTAGAAGTAGAAGGAGAAGAAAAGATTATGGTGAGAGACAGCGACATTGCTATTGTTTGGTAATTTAAATTTAGAGATATGTTATTCTACTACACAGAAAGAGAAAAGATCGAGAGTGGTGAAGAAATGGAACTCATCATTAAAAGAGGTTATTCATTTGACACCAACAAAGTATTGATGACTTACCCTACAGAGAATGGTTTAGCTATTGTTCTTGAAGGAGCAGCAGACAAACTTAACCCTGTAGACTATCAGTACAAAATTGATCCTGCTACTAAGCAAAAAGTTCCAGTAAAAATCACTAAATTTGAAATCACTAGTGAGCCTATCGTAGTTGAGTTGAAAGTAAAAGAAGAAATTCTTGCTTTCTTTAGCTTGACAGGTGGACCACAAGAAGTGTAAGTCATAGTTTATTTAGTTTTTAGTTTTAGTTTATTTAGTTATTTCCAAACCAACCAAGAAGGGGAGCTGAGAAGTTCCCCTTTCTTATTTTTTGTATTATATTATATTTGTAATAGTTAGTCTTATTCTAGACCTATTACTATGCCAAACAATCCCTTAACTCTAGCAGAATTATCCGCTTATACAAGCACATTTCCTTACCCTCAGATACCTGCAGGATACTTTTTTGCATCTCCTCCATTAGGGGCAGGACCACTTGCTTATCGTCTATTTGATGCAAAGTACATAACAATAGGTACTATTGACCCTGATAGACTAGGAACAGGGGCTACAGGTGCAGGTAATCTTTATTTAGCAGACGATGGAACCTGGAAAACAATTAGTGTAGGAGGTGGAGGAGATATGCTTAGGGCTACTTATGACGTTGACAATGACGGAGTAGTAGATAGTGCAGAAAGAACCGAAATCATCGTAAGAAACTCTACTGGTGCTACTTTAACTAAGGGACAGATAGTTTATTTAAGTGGTGCTACGGGTAACAGACCTAATGCAGTTTTATCTCAAGCACATACTGAGGCCACTTCTTCTAAGACCATAGGTATAGTTGTAGCAAACATTAATAATAATTCTGATGGTTATGTTGCAACAAACGGAACCCTCCATGATTTAAACACTTCTGCTTTTGCTGATGGAGCTGCTGTTTGGTTGTCTGCTACTACGGCTGGAGGAATGACAAGTACAGTTCCTGCCGAACCCAATCACGCAGTATTTATTGGATATATTGCTCGTTCTCACCCTACCGCAGGTCGTATAGTTCTTCATATTCAAAACGGTTATGAGTTTGATGAGTTACATGGAGTTCTTTTAAATTCTCCAGCTAATAATGATCTTGTGGTTTATGAAACTTCAAGTACTCTTTGGAAGAACAAAAGCATATCTACCATCTTCGGAGGCACTCCTTTGGTCTCAGTTCCTACCCTAGCACAAGTAACCACAGCAGGAAACACTACTAATAATTCTATTGGTTTGGGAGTAGCAAGTGCTCCGACATATAGATTAGAGGTAGCAGGAACTACTAATGCGCACGCAGTTCGTTCACATATTGGTTATGACGTTTACCCAGTACCAGATCCTACAAGTTTATCGGGAGTCATAAGTGCTGGAGGTTCTGTGGATACGGGTTTACATGGATATTATCTTTCGTTTTATACTGCCTTAGGAGAAACTCACGGTTTTGGTCCTGTTTCAATAACAACAACAGCAGGAAATAATACTGTTACTCTTACAATTCCCACTTCATCTGATCCTAGAGTTATTGGTAGAAAATTATATAGAACAAAAGTTGGATCTGCATTTAATGAGTATCTACTAGCTACTATAACAGATAACACGGCAACTAGTTATGTTGATACTGCTGCCGATAGTACCTTAACCACTAACTATAGAGGAGTTTATTATAGAGCAAATACAACTGCTAATTTTTTAACTATAGACGGTACTAGATTTATGATAGCGGATATTAACGCTACATATTTTGGTATTGGTGCAGGAAGATTTGTTACAAGTGGAGGATATAATTCTTTCTTAGGTTCTTATACTGGAGGAAGTACAACTACTGGTGCGTCAAATATATTTGTTGGATATCTTACAGGATACTTCAATACTACAGGAGACGCTAATACCGTAATGGGAACAACTGCTTACTATGCTGTCACAAACGGAAGCAATAATGTTGTAATTGGTTTTAATGCTGGACGATATATAGCAGATAATAGTACACAAGTAACTTCTGTAAATAACGGTATTTACATTGGTTTTAGAGCAAATGTCAGTGCTACTACGGGAGTAACTAATGAAATGGTTTTTGGAAACCAAGTAACAGGTTTAGGTTCAAATACTGTTGTATTAGGAAATGACTCTATTGTAAGAACAGCACTAAAAGGTAATGTACTTATTGGCACTACTACAGATTCGGGTTATAGATTAAATGTAAATGGAACAACACGCTTTATAGGCGATTCTTATGTATCTTCTGGAGATCTATTACTAGATAACGATAGGCCGATAAGGTGGAAAGATTCTGGGGGAACCTTCAGAAGAACAGCTCTTATTAGTGCTGCTAATGATCTTCAGTTTGGTCACATAGATACAGGATGGGGAGGACAAACTTATATTAAGGCAGGTGGAGTTATTGTACTTTTAGTAAACGGAGCTTCTGGAACATCTACTACAGCATTATACGCAGCTTCTAATGGTAATATAGGTATCGGAACTTCTTCTCCTAACTATAAAATAGACGTACAGGGAACAGCCCTTTCTACAAGTTCTGTTCGGGTTCAAGGTTCTTTTGATATTAATCCTTTGGCTGCACCTCCTGTTATCGGAGGGTTTACTTTATCAGCAGGAACTAATTTAGGAGTTGGTACATACTATTACTTTGTTACTTATGTAACTGCTATAGGTGAGACTAGTGCAGGAGCTAACTTAACTGTAACTACAACTACAGGAAACACAACTGTTAACTTAACTGGAATTCCTGTATCTAGCGATCCTCGTGTAACTGCCCGTAAGATCTACAGAACATTGTTAAATCAAACTATTGATGCTCATAGGTTTTTGGTAACTATTAATGACAATATTACGACTACTTATACCGATTCTGCAACAGATGCTTCTTTGACTGGATTGGCTCTTCAATACTATAAAGTAAATACTACTGCTCGCTACTTTACCGTGTCTGGAGTTCAAGGTATGGTTATTGACCAAAACCTTACAGCTTTAGGACGAAATGCAGGTAATGCTATTATTGCTTCTAGTGGTGCAGCAATTAGGACTGTTTTAATTGGAGCACAGGCTGGTCAAAATATCACTACAGGACAAGCAAATGTTATAGTAGGTGTTGCTGGTGCAAGTTTAACTACAGGTAATAACAATACTTTAGTAGGTGATTTAGCAGGATATGGTTTAACTATTGGTTATGAGAATACTTTTTTTGGGGGAGATGGAGTTGGACGATTCGTAACTACTGGTTATCGAAATACTTTTATTGGAAACCAAGCAGGTAGAAACCTAAACAATGGTACTACTCAATTTACAGTTGGATTTGAAAATATTGCTATAGGTAACAGAGCAAGAATGTTTGCCAATAACGATAGTAATTCAATTGTTATTGGAAACGTTGCTTTAGGACTTGGTTCAAATACCACAGTAATTGGAAACTCCTCCATAACCTTTACCTCTATTCCAGCAGGTAACTTAGGTGTGGGAACAACTACTAATGCAGGATTTAAATTAGACGTTAATGGTACAGCTAGGGTACAAGGAGCTATTAGCTCTACTGCTTTGACTACAGATGGTCCTGTAGTTTCTACTGCTGGAGTATTAGGCAGTGTTGCAGGATATACAGGAATGGTTACAATACAACAACCTAGTCCTTTACCTCCTATTAATTTTGATATTCAGAATGGTATTATTGTAAACGTACTTTAACGTACTTTAAAGTCTTATTACTCTTGGGTACTCTAAGCCTTCTGCTAGGATGACATCTAAGCCTAGTATGCTTTCTATTGTTACGTCATCTTCTTCTTCTACTCCCATCTCTTCTAGTAAGGCTCCAAACTGCTTTTCTGTTAATAGAATTGCATTAGGTCTTACTGCTCTTCCGTCCTTCTCTGACTCCAAGTAGAATTGGTTTATTAATTTATCTATATCTGCTAGGGTAATCATAGTATTTTTATTTAAAGCGAATATAAAACGAATAAATCAAATCCGTATCTTTTTCTACTAAATCAAAGGAAACTCCTGGATATCCTGGACCAAAGTTGTTCATAATCCACTTAGAAGAGCCATACATTGACAATACATTCCTATATCTAAACTTATAGGCTTGTTGCATACTCTCTGTATGTAAGTCTCCTTTTATTATAGATATGTTTTTATTCTCTCCTAAACTGTGGTGATTAATGTATTTGTTAAGGAAATTTTCTGCTTTCTCAGTTAAGAAAAGGGGAAGACCATGCTTAAGATCCTCAGAGTCTTTTCCGTGAGTAAAAATAAATGTATGTTTGCCATAGTCAAAATGTTCTAAGAACTTCTCCATTATTGTTACTTTAATGAATGGATAAGCTGTGTTAAGGTAAAGAGTAAGCGCTTGATTAGTTACGTACCCATAATCTCCAGCATGGTTGTCATTTACTTGCATTACTGCATGAATGTTATTAGCTAGATTTCTCTCTACTAAAGTATCAAAAAACCTTTTATGGGCATAAAGGTAAGTCATAAAAGCTTCCTTATTGTTCATGTTTTGAGGTAACTGATGTCCTCCTCTAGTAGTGTAGCCATTCCAACCATCCAAAGAATCTCCTAAATCACAAATAAAAAGATCTTCTAGTCTTCCATAAGTCTTTACTTGTCTCTCAATCTCCTCTAATGTCTTGTTCATCCTCTCTTCGAAGACGTTTTCGTTATACTCGTTTCCGTAAAGAGCAGTAGGATGTGTAAGGGCACCTACGTGTTTGTCACTCATGTATACAAATAAGCCTCTTTTAACGCTTACAGGAGACTTTTTAGGTGTTGGGTATACATCGATACCAGATTCTAGGAAAACTTCTCTTAGAATGCCTTCTATGTCGTCACTAAAAGTATCTTCAGGTTTAATGTGAGCAAACAAAGCTGACACTAACCAACCTGAGCTTTTTTCTTTACTCCAGTATTGAACTAATTTCCACTTAGTAGTGTCTACTTTATGAATCTTAATTATCTCTTCAGCAGATCTAGGTTGCTCAGAAACTAGTTTAGATACTTCTAAAGTACCTTTTTCTAAGTTTTCATCGTAAGTTCCTACAATAGCAGTAGCTTGTCCAGGAGAATAGTTTAAAGGTTTTTGTTGTACTACTTTAGACATAGCAGTTCGCTTAAGATCACGAACTCTTTTAGCTCTTAGGTTATTAGGATCTTCTGGGTAGTAATCAAAACGAATAGCAACTTCTAAGGCTGATTCGTCTGTGTCTGGATTATTCATATAGTATTGAATAATCTGTTTAGAGATTGGCATCATAGGTTTTTAGGTTAAAGTATTAACCCTATGGTTAACAAAGCTATAGCAATTAATCCACCTTTCAAAACATTCTTCAATGTTTTTATGGTTTCTGCTTGAGATCTTACCTTAGTATCTAGGCGAACTATCTCTATTTTAGCTGTATCTAATGCTTTTTGATAGTTAGGAATCAAAGAATCCTTATAGTAAACTAACTGTGTACTATCTGTCTTAATTATTTTTTTAAGACTTACTACTCTTTCACGTGCTTGAATTCCTTTAAGGAACTCGTTATTCAACTCCTTTAGCGGTAAGCTGTCTAGAGATTGTGAGTAGGTATTTTGTGCCGTCAATATCAGGCATAGTGTCAATAGCAATCTGAATGGTATCATACTTTAAGTTGATTTTTTCGTAAGTTCTATACTCTTCGTGTTTGATATGTTCCAGAGAGTCTATTTTTTCGAAGTAAGTATCGTTTGCTTTATCTATAGAGTCTATAAAGCTAAGGACCTGATTGGTCTCTTGTTTTTCTGAGTAATCTTTAAAAAGTAAATAAGCGATTACTCCGAGTAAAATAATGTTTAGGTAGGTTTGAAAAGTCTTCACAGGATTATTTTGTGTGATCGAATTTGTGTTGGTCTATCTTAGTTAAGATCTGAGACAAAACACCATTGTCAATGATTCCTACTGTGTGTGCATTCTTAAGCGCACTAATCAATTGGAAGATAATAAAAGGAGCACATAACGTCTCCGAAAGCCAGAAAGTGCCTTGAAAGCCTTTCTCAATCATTAATATAACTGTTAGAATAACTACCCAAGAAAACAAAGTTCTTAAAACTTTTACTGCTTTTCTTGTTTGGAAACCTTCTTTCTTTGTTCCTGCCCAAACACCGAAGAAACCGTCTAGTAGAATTGAAGCTACAATACCTAAGTATTGTTCTGCGTTATCAGCTGTTAAGTGTAGAAAGTAACTTCCTAAAAAAGCACAAACAGTAGCAAAAGAGATGGTAGCAGTCTTCATTAGTTGGAGATAGTCAGGTAGTTAGGACTTATACAAAGATAACTTTATTAAAAAATTAGTCAAGAAACTTAGCTTTTTACTAGACGCTTCCTAACTACCTGAATATAAATAGATTAAAGTTTAAGAAATTAAGACCAAGGAAGCTCTACGATCTCTGGACTTACTGGAGGATTATTCAAAGACTCCAATTGACCATCTAAAGAGTTCTCAATAGACTTAATCATATCTTCGCCTAAGCCAGCTTTTACCCAGCTAATAACTTGATCTTCTGTCAAATCAGCAAAAGGAGTAAAAGAATCGCCCAATGTAAGAATACAAGAAGAACTATACTCAGAGGTAAATTCTCCTGAGGTCTTACTCACTTCGAATAGTACACTAGTTACTACGTTCTCTAAACCTTCGTGAGGCTTAGCCATCATGTTTTTAATTTTCCAATTCATATTATTCATGTTATTAGTTATTATAAGGTAAGATCAGTAGCGGAATCAATAACTGGCTTAAGTTCTGGGAATTGCTCATAGTAAGCAGCTTCATACAAATTCTCTAATCCGCTTACAGTATGTACTCCACAGGGAGCAGGCCAAACTTTAAAAGCAGCAAAAGAAGAATCTTCTGATTCATTCCATACGATGTCAATAGCATGCTTACCTGTAGTTACAGGTTCAGTGATTACGTTACCTTCTTCATCATAAGTACCTGGAGTAAGAGTAATGTTTCCTACTTCAATTACATGACAGTTAGCATAGCCAGTCTCTTCAGACCAAATAGTTTCTTTTTTCTCTAACCAAGAAGCAATGTCTTGGAATTCGTACTTTAAGTATTGCATAGTTTTTATTTTTATTTTTTACAAATATAAGTTAGTTCAAGTAAAGTCTGTTAAGTAGTCATACTCACACATTGTGCATCTGTTAAAAGAGTATTGTATAGTGCAAGGGCTATAATACCACTTCCTGTACTTAGAGGTCTATCCCCATCAAAACCTGAAAATGAATTTATTCGACACCCAACACCAATTCGGTCAATAGTTGCCAAAAAGTTTGTGTGGGTGCTTGTAGACCGTAAAACGCCATCAACAAATAATTTTCTTTGGTTATTGGTTTGAGAATAAGTACAAGCAATTTTGTGCCTTCCCGTTGTTAAATTGTAACTTGTACCCGCATAATTTATGTCATTTCCGTTGTTTGTGGTTTGGGGATTAATACCGCTAAATTGATTTGTTATATTTCCTTCTAATGAGAAAAATCCTCTAAATCCTGCGCTTGTTTGTTGTGTAAAATACATATCTAAATAAACAACTCCTTCTGTTTGACCAATCAACGAACTTATTCCTGTCTTAAAACAAGCATCAGCTAGTCTTGTAACACTTGTAGTAGTGGTAGGTATATAGGTAGTAGCATAAGATCCAAGTTCTAATTGAGATCCCCATAAAAATACCGATGTAGAAAGGGTGTTTGCCTCCGCTCTTACCGCACTTGCACTTGATGTCATTGCAACCAATAACCCTACTACGCCCGTTGTTGTAGGCACAAAAGTCATTGAACAACGATACCATCCATTTCCTACGCTTGTAATTGAGGATGTTGGATTGCTACCCGTCCCACCAGTTCCCAAAGTTCCTACAACTCCATTATTCAAATCAAAGTTTGCGAACATCCCACCAAATGTATTTGATATCCAAAGTTGGATAAAATTGTTGGTGTTCTTTTTGGCGTATATGGTATATGTGTATGAAGAACCACTTGTAATAGTTCCACTCGTAGAACCTACTACATAATGTTGGTTATTACTTCCGTCCGCAGTAAATGTGTCTGCCGTTGTATTGCCATCGGGAGATGTTGTGCTATTTGCCGTTACACTTGAAAATATCTTGCCCCAACTTGCATCGCTCAACTGATCACTGTACAACGCTAAGTTAGTTCTCTGAGGTTCTAGTAATAGTGCAGGACAACTTCCTTGAGAGAAATCTATTCTAGGAACATTTAAGCGATCTGTAGTAGGGAAATATGTTAAGGGTTGAGAACCTTCTACCAACTGAGCTCCCCAGATAAAAAGTCCACTTATTCCGTCACCTGTGTAATTTGATGTTGTACTGCTTATTATTAATGTCAAATAAGGTATAGCAGTTCCTGTGCTTGTTGCAGTTGATGTAATCACACATCTATACCAACCATTGCCAACACTTTGAATTGATGCGGTTGCTGTAGCTCCTACTCCGTATGTTGTACCATTTACTAGATCATAGTAAGATAATGAGTTTACACCAAATTGGTTTGCTAATGTAATCTTAATTAAGTTTCTTCCATTTGCTTTTACATACATAGAATAAGTATATACATTTCCACTTATAGTATTAAATGTTTGCACCATCTCGTGTGCAGATGTTGCAGTATTTTCAATTAAACTATCTGCGGTTAAAGTTCCATTAGGAGCAATTGTTGCGTTCAAAGTAACACTTGATGCAACCTTTGTCCAAACTCCATTGTCAAAACTTTCTGATTGTTGTATTAAATTTACAGGAGACTTCTGAATAAGACCATTAGAAGCTGTTCTGGTAGCATCGCTTCCTCTTGTGAAGGAGATAGCATCAGGAGTATAGATAGGAGTACTAGGAGTAGGTATTAAAGCATATACACTATCTTCTGTGTATGCTGGTGCTGATGGTAATATATAACTTGGTATAGGCATGGTATTTTGGCTTAGTTTATTTTATTTAAATTCTATTAATAGTATTAACAGATGTGTAAAGACAATCAGGACTCTCTGATACTAGGTTAAGACTTCCATAGGCTTGAGTAGGTGTAGTGTAAGCAACTCCTGTAAGTTCTATACATTGAGAATCAGATAAGGGAGTATTCCATAAAGCCATTTGTGTGATGTATTTAGGAACATCAGTTGCATAACCCAGAAGAAATTCCATGTTTGTTGTAGTAAATGAGGTTGCTGAAACCTGTTTTATACCGTTAATAAACACATCCGCAGTTGTTCCGTTCCACTTAATGACAGCCTTAACAGTATCGGTTGTAGTCTGAAACAGTGCCGTAGGATTTCCTGCAATTACTTTTTGAATATTTAATCTACCTTGACTTAAATCATTTCTGCGCATAATAAAACCGTTACCACTAATTCCACCCGATGTATTGTTGTCGGCTAATTGCAAACCATTACTGAATGCATCTCTAAATACACTTAAGTTTGCCTTCAAGTCAACAAACCACGTACCTCCACTAGAACTAATAAGGTTATTAGTAAAGATGTTGTTTCTTGTAAAGGTATCAGCTAAGCGAGTAACAGTTGTGGTAGTCGTAGGGATATATGTTGTTGGATAAGCCCCAGTTTCAACTTGTGCTCCATATATGTAAACGCTTTTAGATGTGTTTAAAGCGTCTGAATAAATACGAAAAATATAAGTTGATTGTGTAGAGGTAAAGACACCAACAATTCTATACCAACCATTTCCAACTGATGTAAAACTATAAGTACCGCTTGTACCTAGAATAGATGTGAGAATTGAACCATTCCAATACAAGTCTACCGTAAGGCCTGCTCCATCGGATGTCCAAATTCTACTCTGATTTGAATTTATATTTTTTATATATAGTGTTGTTGTATATGTAGTTCCAATATTTACTGTAATGTTTTGAAACAAAAAGTCATTACCTCCACCACTTGAGTTTAATGTCCAAGCATTATTAGTTCCATCAGGAGATATTGCAGAATTTGCATTCACCGCAGGACCTGCAAACATTGCCCAAGTTGTGTTAAATGTATTTGACTGCAATAACAAATTAGTTCTTTGTGGCTCTAATAAGAAAGAAGCAGATCCATCAGAGTAATCTACTCTAGGAAAGTTTAAGCGGTCACTTGTGTAAAGATAATCTTTAGGTAAGTTACCTTGTACTAGTTGTGCTCCCCAAACAAAAATTCCGCTTGTGCCATCTCCTAAAAAATTTTGAACATTGTCTGCATTTGCAGTATACAATACCGCAAATATATTTTGAACACTTGCGGATGAATAAGTCATAGTACACCTGTACCATCCGTTTCCGATATTTGTGATTGTTGGAAAGCCTCCTTGTGATGTTCCAATAGTCCCATTGGATAAATTAAACCAAACTCTTACTGTTGAAATGTCGTTATCAAGCCTCATTATCATATAATCGTATTCGCCCTTTTTAGCATATGTACTAAAAGTATATGTTTGAGTTTGGGCTGAATATGTTTGGTATATAAGGTGACCTGTATTTACAGCAGTTGCAATTAATTTGTCAGAAGTTAAAGTACCATTAGGCGAGATGATTGAATCTGTTGTTACACTTGCTGCAATTTTTACCCATAAACTATTTGAAAAATCCTCACTATACCTAATCAAGTTATAGCAAACTTCCTCTACTTGTCCTGCTGGATTAGTACGAGTAGCACTAGATGCCCTTGTAACAGAGAGTTGACCTATAGAAGATAAGGGTTTTTGTGGAAATAATATAGTCTCTCTATATCCTGAAGGAGCTAGGTAGAATGTTGAATCAGAAAATTTGCTCATGTTCGCTTAGTTTACTTTAAGTTTTGTATTAAGTTGGTTATTGTATTTAAGTTCTCTACTGCTCCTCCGTTACTGTTTACATATCTTTCATAGCTTCCTATTACTGATTCTCCTTCTGTAAAGTCAGAGGTAAGCGCAACACACTGATCGTCTGATAATGGTGTAGGGAATAAAACCATCTGTTGAACAAATTTAGGTACATCACTACCTTGTCCATTCAAAAATTCCATATTTGTAGTAGTAAAAGGTGTAGCACTAGTCACTTTTACTCCATTAACAAATACATCAGCCGTGGTGCCATTCCATTTTATAGCAATCTTAACTGTGCTTGTAGTGGTTACATGTAGTTGAGTTAAGGTACCTCCAACACATTTGTTGATTGGTAAAATTCCTGTTCCTGAACTTCTTATATTTAATGAATTTCCTAATGATGCTGCAGTTGAGTTATCACCTATCCACAAAGCACCAATAGAGTCCCTTGTATAACTGATGTTATTCCTTAATTCAATAAACCATGTTCCTCCTGCTGCTGTTATTAATCCGTTAGTATAAATATTACCTCTAGTGAAAGAGTCTGCTAAGCGAGTTACTGTAGCCCCAGAACTAATAATTGAAGTCGTATCATAAGCACCAACTTCGCATTGCTTGTGAGCAATTAAAACGCCACTTGTTCCATCGCCTGTATAATCAGCGGTTGAATTTGCATTTCTTACAACAATAAAACGAGACAAAGCTCCCGTAAAGGTCATATTAATGGAACATTTGTACCACCCATTTCCTAATGAAGAAATTTCACCCGTGTAACCAACGGCAGTTCCCGAAATTGTACCATTCGACAAGTTGAAAATAATTGCACCACCCGAAACACCACCCGCTTCACCAAGTGATAAATAATCATATCCCGCAGATTTTGCAATTACCCAAAATCTACCCGCACCCGAATAGTTTACACTTAAAAAAGGTCGATGTTGTCCAAGTGTTGCGTCAGGTATTATTTTTGCAACTGTAGAAAATCCATAGGGATTTGATGCACTTACAGTAGTTACTGTTGTACCTCCACTATTAGTTAATGTCCAACCAGTAAATGTTTGAGAATTAGGGTCTAAATTAGTCCTCTGTGGTTCTAAAAGTAAAGCAGGTGCACTTCCATACATATATGACAGTCTTGGTACATTAAGACGATCAGTTGTAGGAAAGTATGGGAGTGCTGAACTACCAGTAACTAACTGAATGCCCCAAGCAAAACAACTTTTTGCAAATCCATCTCCAGCTAACTCAATCCACCCGTTACCACCACCTAATGATGTAGCAGTTACAGAAACACGAATCCAATCATTTGGTAATTGCTCAATTTGACCACTTATATTTGTCCAAGCCAATGGATTTGTAAAGTATGTAGCAGTCTTAGCAACCAAGTTTATTCGTGCTATTGCAGGAGCAATCACACCGTCAGACACTCTTAAGAAAAGTGTTTCCCCACTTGCAAATGTATTGTTTTTAAGATAAACACTAAAGGTATATTGTGTTGATGCGGCTATTGGCAAAGTTTTTATTATATATCCTGTAGATGTTGTAAATGATATTAAATCTGCTGTATTTGTCCCATTGGGAGCAGTAGTGTTATCAGCAGTTACGGTTACATTTGTTTTACTCCAATATAAATTAGAAAAATCTTCCGAATAACCAACCAAATTCCACGGAACTCGTTGAATCAATCCGTTAGAGTTAGTACGCCAAGCATCTGATCCTCTTGTCCAAGTTATGTCTCCGTTACCAGTATTAGGTACACCTGAGTATACAACTCCTCCTTTGTAAGAAGAAGGAACTAATTCAAAAGAAGCACCTGTTAAGCGAGAATATAGGGAGTTTGCTTCATCTAGTGACTCTGAAAACCCTGCATTATTAACTGCTCTAGAGTTTGCTTGTACTACTTCGTTATTAAATACTGGTCCGTTAAACATAAATTGATTCGATTAAAAATTAGAAATTAAGAGCGTAAGAAGCGTAGTAGAAAGATCCATCCCATACTAAAGTAATGATATCTATCTTACCTGCAGTAGTGGTGAGTACTGGAGCAACTCCTCCTGACCATTTTACGTTTGCAGGCCATGCAGTTAAGAATCCGCCTCCTCCTCCTTGAGTTAACTTTACAATGTAAGTTCCTATTACTGGAGTACTTAAAGTCAAGGTAGTGTTAGCTGTAAGCGTAATATCCGCTAAGTTACCATTAGGCCAACTAACAGTAGTACTAGCAGTAGACGCTGAGATAGTTTGCTTAACATCTATTACGTTCTGTGCAGTATCTAACAAAAGAAGCTTTCTATCTGTTCCGTTAATTTTAACAGCCCAAGAAGAAATAGTAGTATTAGTCTCAGCTGCTACTGCACCTGCGTTATGGGTAACACTACCTACTACAAATTGATTATTTGCCGTTGCAGTTGCTGCACGACCTAAAATTACTGAATTGCTAAACCCTGCTGTACTTGCAATATATCCAATAACGGTATTACTACCTCCTGTATTTGTAATGTCCGAACCAATACCTACGCTATTTGATGAACCAGAAGCCGTAGTAATACCAGAACCAATCATAACATTTAACACGCCTGTAGTTATAGCACTTCCTGCAACATAACCTAATAAAGTATTATTCGTACCCGTAGTTACACCAGCACCAGCCTGAAACCCTAACGCCGTGTTATTCACACCCGTACTCGCAGTAAGTGCCTGATACCCGATTGCGGTTATGCCTGTACCCGAGGTGTTGGCGGCAGCGGAATCAACACCTACCGCTGTGTTGTTGGATGCTGTGTTTAAATTTAATGCAGAACGACCTATGGCAGTATTAGAAGCACCTGTTGAATTTGTAGTCAAAGCCAAACGCCCTATAGCAGTATTGTTTGAACCTGTAGTGTTGGCATCCAAAGCGTTGTTACCAATGGCGGTGTTTGAGTTTCCTATAGTATTGAAAAAAGAAGCACGTCTACCCAAAGCAACGTTTTCACTACCTGTATTATTTGTGTAAAGTGCAGTATGACCAACTGCGGTATTTGAGTTACCCGTACTCGAATATAACGCTTGATAACCGATTGCCGTAATGTCTGTGCCTGAGGTGTTTGTACGTGCTGCATCAAAGCCTACCGCTGTGTTGTTGGAGGCTACGTTATTTACTAAACTATTAACGCCTACCGCAGTATTTGATGCCCCTGTAGAGTTTGCATAGTTTGCATAAGCACCTATGGCTGTATTTGAACCCCCTGTAGTATTTGTAAATGCAGAAACTTGTCCAATGGCGGTATTTAATTGACCTGTAGTATTCGATGTTAAAACCCTATCACCTACAGCAGTATTATTATTACCCGTTGAAACCCTCAACGCTTGATAACCTATAGCAGTAATACCCGTTCCACTTGTGTTGGTTAAAGCGGCTTCAAAACCTAAGGCTGTGTTGTTAGAGGCGGTATTGTTGAATAAAGAGGCAAAACCGATACTAACATTTGAGCCGCCCGAAATATTCTGACGTAAAGAATTTTGACCAAGTGCTACGTTATTTGATCCTATAGTATTAGCAGTTCCAGAAGACCATCCTACGTAAGTGTTACCAACGCCTGTAGTATTACCTACTAACGCCTGAAAACCTATCGCTGTGTTTCTATCTCCTGTACTTGCGGTAAGTGCTTGATACCCTATCGCTGTGATGCCTGTTCCTATAATATTGCTATTTGCTGCCTGATACCCTACAGCCACGTTATTACTCGCAGTTGTATTACTCAACAACGCATCAACCCCAACAGCCACGTTTTGTGTTCCGCTTGTATTAGCTCTTAGTGATCTATAACCATAAGCGACATTACTAGCCCCAGAAGTATTGCTTAGCAAAGAGTCTGTACCAAAAGCAGTATTAGTAAGTACAGCTCCTCCTCCATAGTTAGTAACTGATGTAGTAGACACCCTTAATGGAGTAGCAGTGTTTACTTGGTCTGTAATGATTCTTAGGATAGAATCTAAGGGTACTCCTCCTTGAAGTTGTAGAACACCAGTGTTTACAATTCCTCCACTAGCACCTAAGGGAAATATTTTACCGTATGACATAGTCGTATTTTTATTTAAAAGTTATTTAATTTTATTTAAGTTTATTTAATGTTTATGTGGTTAGTAACTGACAATCACTATCGCTTAATGGGTAGTTAAAGAGTGCCATTTGTTGGATGAATACGGGGACTTGCATACTTGTTAGTAAATTTTGTAACTGCGTTGTGCTAAATGCGGTCGCACTAACTTGCTTTGTTCCGTTAACAAATACATCTGCAGTACTGCCGTTCCATTTGATGGCAATTTTTACAGTGTCCGTTGTGGTTGTGTACAATAATGTTGAAGAGGAAGAAATAGTTTTTTGTATTGCCAATCTTCCAGTACCCAAGGAATTGCGCAACGCAAATCCATTACTGAATCCACTTGAATCATCAAGATTAATATTAATATTAGAATTGTCCCTCGTATACGCAATGTTATTCCTCAACTCCACAAACCAAGTACCCCCACTGCTTGTTATCAAACCATTGGTGTATATGTTATTGCGGCTGAACGAATCCGCAATACGGGTGGCTGATGCGGTGGTTGTTGGGATGTAGGTTGTGGGGTATGCGCCAAGTTCGAGTTGTGCGCCCCACGCAAAAAATGTGCGAGTTGCAGTTGGTGCATCAAATCCAATTTCAGCACTATTATTCCCTGAGGTTGCCCCAAGAGTGAATGTAACCTGCACACGATACCAACTATTTGTTAAACTCGTTATTGATGCACTTACGTTACTAACACCAGAACCCGTTGATTGTGCCGTAGCAGTTCCCGCATTTATATCAATTACCGCCCTTGCTTCCGCTGCGTTTGTTGAACCTAAATTATTGTTAAAATAAAATCTAAAAGTGTTACCCGAAGTAATAGTATCATTTTTTACAAACGCAGAAATAGTGTATGTCGTTGAATTTAATACGGTCAAACTAAACCTACGAATAAATCCTCCATTACTTGTAATTGATATTCTATCGGCAGTCGTATTGCCATCGGGTGCGGTTGTTTGATTTGTAGTTACGGTTGTGTTATTTGTTAACCAAGTAGTTGAAAAATCTTCGCTTGGAAACGCCAAATTCGTCCTCTGTGGCTCTAACAACAACGCAGGACAACTGCCGTACATATAGGATAGACGGGGTACATTCAACCTATCGGTTGTGGGAAAATAGGTTTGGGCTGAACTGCCTTCGACTAATTGTGCGCCCCAAAAATATGCGCTTCCGCTTCTTGTAAAACTTGAATCCGCACTAACTGTAAAAAAAGCGTATTGACTGGCAGAACTATTAACCGCAGTCATTGTGACTGTGCAACGATACCACCCATCTCCTACATTTGTGATAGTGCTTGTTGCTCCATTTATGGTTGAACCAACCACGCCATTTTGTAAATCAAACCACGCAGCCTTGTCGACTGAATTAAAATTCTCTACACACACCCAACGTGTTGCAATATATTTAGCATATAACGAAAACGTCATTAAGCCATTATGCGTAAAGGATTGCACAACAAACCCAGCCGTACTAAAAGCAATTGTATCAGCCGTTAAAGTACCATTTGGTGAAATCGTAGTGTCTGCGGTAATTGTTGCGCTTGACTTCGACCAAGCAGAATTGGTAAACTGCTCCGAATATGATAACAAATTCCACGGAACTCGTTGAATCAACCCTTCTATGTCTGTTCTCCAAGCATCACTTGCTCTAGTAAAGCTAAGAGATCCATTAGAGTTGTTAGGGATAAGCGAGTATACTGTGTCCTCTTTGTATCCACTTGGTCTCATAAAATAAGATGCAGACTCAAGTAAAGTACCTGCAGTATCTATGCATCCTAGAGATTCTGTAATTCCTCCATCTGCTCTTACTCTTAGAAAGTGAGCATTAGATAGATTGTCTGTTCCGTTAATATAGAAAAATTTCCCTAAGCGAGCCATTGGATCTTATTTTAGATTTAAGTTTAAGTTTTTGGACTAAATACTTCGCTTATCTCTTATTGAGATACAATGTAATAAAGAGTACCTGTACCAGCTACTTTTACATTGGAAGTATTAGAAGTATCTATGCTAATTCCTGCACTAGTAGGCAACAAGATAGTTGCTCCAGATACACCTGAAGTAGCATTATTTACTGTAAAACTTAAGTTTGATCCTGTGGTATTCATAAGTGTTACGAATTTGCAACACTCTGCTGGCAAATCTGTAAGCGAACCTGTTAGGGTAAGGGTTCTAGATACGTCAGCAGGCTCCTCTGTGTTAGAAGCGATTTGTCTTAGACGTTTAGCTTGCTCTTTAAGCAAATCATTATTTTCCATAATTATATAGTTTAATTTAGTTTAATTATCGTTACAGTACTTAAGTACTCGGCTTTTTAGGCCCGTAGTACAAAAGTAAACTATTAAAAAAATAAGTCAAGAGATAAGAGACTAAGGAGTTACTTTCTCCTTAATCTCTCTGACTCTATCCTATTCTTTAACCCTTCTACCTTAGATTCTATTTTGTCTCTTAGGTACTCCTGAGGATTATTTTGGATTTGATACCTTTCTATTTCTTTGTTAAGTCTCGCTGCCTCTCTGCTCCCCAGTGAAGAACCAAACTTTCTATTCCTATAGTAGGCTGCTACGTATGGATACTGCATTCCTATAATCTCCATCTTATTCTCCAAGGAAGCAATCTCTTTAAATCTCTCTACTCTCTCTTCTTGATCTGTGATTCTCTTTGAAGGATCTACTGACTTTAATTCTTTTTTAATCTCAGACACTCTCTCACTTAATTGATTGTAGCTTCCCAAAGGATCTAACTTGATTCTTCTTTCTTCTGTTACGTCTAACCTTGGGTTGTATTTCAATACAGTGTAAAGCTTCTTCTCTGGCTGTAGGAATTGACTCATACCTGATTCTGCTCCTGTGTAAACCATAAAAGCTGCAAGTAGATTAGGCTTACCATATAGTGCTTTAGGAGTACTAAATGAGTTAGGAAGACCATTAGCGTACTTATATGAGAAAGAACCAAAAGGATCTGACCAAGTATCTCCGTCAAACAAAGGACTCAATGCATCATAAGAAGCTTTAGTTGTACCACCGATAACACTCCAACCTAACTGTTTAGCTCTTGATATTGTGTTACTCTCTCCTGGTTGTTTCTGAGGAGTTTGATAGAATGACTTGTAAGCCCAGTTTGCTGCCCCTATAGGACTGAAGGTAGTCAACTCGTCGTGCATACCTTGAAGTAAGTTAGCAATAAAAGCTAAGAACGGACTAGTAGTCTCCTCATCATCGGGGTCTAGTGACTTAGCTATAATTCCCATAGTAGTAATCAAGGCTTGTTGTATAGCAAGCATACCTACTAAGTTGGTAGCTGCAGTACGCATTCTAGACTTTTGTTGATCTGTAACAGTTTCATTAGCCATAGAACTACCACCCAAAGCAAGTAGTCTTAAGTAAGAACCTACTTCTCTGTTAAATCCTTTTTCTATGTTACCTGTGTTTAACTGAAGTCTTCTTGATCCATACTTATTATTAAACGTAGTAGCTAGCCAACGCTTCATACTCATTACCATTCTTGCAAGGATGTATCTTTCGTACTGAGCTGATCCTCTCTTATGGTAGTTACCTTGTGTTGAAGTAAAGTAATTAAAAATTCTATCTCTGATCTGTTGTTCTAAGCGAGATATGTTCTCTACTTTTACTCCAGCTTTAAGTTGTAGTTTACCGTCTACTTGTTCATATGCTTCTGCTAACTTAATAGTTCTAGTTTTTCCACCTTCTTCTATCTGGACATTGTATTGATTCATAATAGACTCAAATACAGCAATAGTAGAAATACTCTCCAAATAGCCACGAATAACAAAACCTGCAGTCTCACTAGACACAAATCTATTTAACATAGTCTGATGAATAGTATCTGCCTTAGCTCCAGGTTGAGCCTGTGGCATAGCGTTAAAGTGCATAAGTAAGTCTGTGTAGTAAGAAACACTTCCTCCACCTCTATATACTTCAAACATCTTATCTGATTGTTTAAGTCCTCTCCACATACCCTGAATGAATTCTTGTCTACTTACTCCTGCTAAGTTTGCGTTTATTCCTGCATTCCACAAGTTGACTGCAAAGTTCTTAATAGATGCAATTGCATTAAACTGCAAAGCTTTACGTTGACCTATAGATAAAAACTTATTTGCAGGACGAGTAAGAAGTTTAACAAACTCTTTGTTGCCTATTGAGTTAATCTCTTCTCCATAAAAGTTTTTAGAAATCTCAAAGTCTACTGTAGACAAAGTGCTTTCAGCAGTTTTGTTTCTTTCTAATGCATCCCTAGTACTGAAAACAGTAGGCATAATCTTTTGCATAGCTGCAAAGTGTGAAGAGTAAACTCCAAACTTAGCAATGTTACCCAAGATATTATAAGATACCTGATCTGTATTCAATGGACTCTTATAACGACTACGAATCAATTGTACTTTTCTTCCAGAGATAGTTTCTACCTCAGAGTCGTTTAGTTGTTCGTATTGACTAGAACCTATGTTAGGTACAAAAGCTAACTTAAACAACTCATAAATACCTGAGAAAGTATCAAGGGGTCTTCTAAGTACGTTAGACAGAGTTTCAAATGCTGTCTTATTCTCGTTTACTATAGAGTATCCAATACGTTGACTCTTAGGCAACTCTTTCTGTACATCCTCATGTAAAGAAATAATCTCATCTAGGATAGCTCTTTCCTGACTAGAGAGGTTATAGTACTCTTGGTTAGAGTATTTACCATCAGAAGTCTCTCTTGGCCTAGGCTCAGAAGTAAATCTATAATCCTTGTTCTTGAACTTTTCATCAATTACAGGAATAGACCACTGAAAAGAAGGAGCTTCTTCTATAATATGACGAGGATCTTTAGGAAGAATCTGAGTCCAGATATAAGAAGGTCTTTCTTTAGTTGTAGTTACTGTATCACCATTTACCATTTTTACCTCTTCGGTAACAATGTGATTGTCTTTATACCACTGACTAGCTCTAAACCTATCGTCTATTTCTTCTTCTAGGATTGTTTGTTTTATCTCTTCTACAGTTGTAAATGTACTCATCAACTGTGCTGCAATGTAAGTCTCTCTTCTTGTTTTAGCTTTCTCCTCCAAGGAATCCATGAACTCTTGGTCTTGAACTACTTCTGTTCTGATCGTTGCTTGGACTTCTGCTACTTTGTCTCTATAGTATTGGGTTTCTTTTCTACCCTGCAAAGCATTAAGCATTTTATACAGTCTGCCTAATTCTGATTTATCATCAGCACTCAACTCTCTTGCTTCTGCATACTTCTTAATGTCTTCTATCTCTGCTTCTATGTCCTTAACTGTCTGAAACAAGTTGCCTGCATTAACTACGTCATTACCTTGGATAGTTCCATCACCGTCTCTAAAACCTAAGATAGCATTGTTTAGTCTCTTGTAAGCATCAGTAAGATCCTCTGCATCCAAAGAAGGATATCTACTAAGAATAGCATTAATAGAGTCTGTTATAGCCTGTTGTTCTCTGTAGAACTCTGGGGAGATCTCTGTTCTAGTATTTTCTTCGTACCACTTATCCCTTACTTTCTTTGCCTCTTCGAACTCCTTAGTAATTTTTTCGTTCTGTTCTGCAAGATTCTCGTCTTGCTGTTCTGCGAATCCTGCCATTGACAAGGAGATGTCTGAGGCATTCTTTCTCTTAAGGATTTTATTGTACTCTTCGTCTATCTCATTCTTTTGAATCTGCCACTGCTTACGCTTAGTAACGTTATCATAAGTAAGTACATCTTGATTATTTCTTTCCTTCTTCCAAGCAATGATCGACTCTGCTACTCTTCTGTCTTTGCTTCCTACAGGTTTCTCATCTCCATTAGAGTAGTACAAAGAGCCTAAGCGATTAAACTCAGTCAACAATCTTTTGATCTCATCCTTAGTAATCTCATCTGGATTAAGATCTTCTGACAAAAAGTTAATCTCAGACAAGATTGCTTCTCTAGCTTCTTTTGCTTCTTCAGTAAGTAACTCTTGAATCTTATAGTATTCGTCTGTGTAAGGACGTAGAGCATAGTCTTCTAGGAATTTATTAGTAGCAGCCTTAGTATTATCTATGGCAGATTGATCACCTGACTTAATAGCCTGCTCTTCTCTCTCTAAAAGAAGTTTAAGATCATTTTGGAACTCCTCTTCTTTTAATTTAGTATTTAGTACTGCTTGCTTTACTTTCTTAAGCGAATCATCTGGTTGCTTATGTAGAACTTCAACAACTCTAGTAAATCCTTTGTAAAGAGTTTGGTAAGTCATACCCTCAGTAGCCAGCTTACCTCTAAGGTTACGGAGTCTGTCAAAGATATCTTGAGCACGCTTACTAAACTTACCTGAGTTTACTTGTGCTTCAGCAGTAGCTTTGTCAATAAACTGTTTAACAATCTGTACAGTAGGATTCTTTCCTTGTACTGCGTTGTTAATCCACATACCCAAGAAGCTAGTCTCTCTTCCGTACTTTTTATCGTTCTTAAGAAGTTCTTCAATGTTTTTTGCAGTAGGAATAAATCTCTCTAACTGTCTTAGGTCTTCGATTTCTTTAGCAAGTACTTTAGATAAAGCAGTTTTACCATTAGCATCTGCCTTGGATTTTGCTGCAATCAACGCACTAAGTTGTTCTTTTACTCTCTTCTTACCCTCTACTGTAGCCTCTTCACCAAAAGAAGCAGCTAACTCCCTAGCAATAGGAGCTACTACTGCATTATTATAATTACTATCAATAGAGTCTACTAACTTACGAGTCTCTTCGATAGTTTGCATAAGTTCCTGAACTACCTGTGCATAATCAGGAATAGCCATCTCAAGAGCTTCTTGTGTAGTAGCCCTCTCTTGCATGTCTGCTATATCCTCTAAACTAAAGATAGCATTGAATTCTTTTTCAAACTCATTGATCTGTTCTTTGATTACTCCACTTAAGTTCTTAGCGTAGTTAAAAGTTTTAATAATAGCAAAGTCTTCAAACTCCGAAGCATTCTTCTTATACAAGTTAAGTTGATTCTGTACGGTAGTAAGAGTACTAAGCGCTGTATTCAAGTAGGCAATTGTATTAGCTAGAATGTCTTTAGCATTAGTAGAGTTAATGTCACTAAAACGTTCCTGCAATCTTCCTGTACTTCTAAGAGTAGAGTCAATCTCCTTAAGCGACTGTGTAATCTGTCCCCACATCTTACTAGAAGTATTCTTATTGATAAAGTTTACAAACTTCTGCAGTTCTGGAAATCTTTCTAAATCAGTAAGGCCATTAGGGTTATACTTTTCATTCTTAAACCTTAGATCATATTCTCCCTGAGTAATAGGCATATCCCTAGTCTCAATCAAATGATCTAAGTAGTTATTGATTGTAGAATCAATTTGTTCAATATTAGGTAGATCCGTATACAAACCTTTTAAGAAGTTTGTAATCTTCTCTATCATATTCCTTAAGAAATTTTTATCTTCCTTAAGAGATTCTTGCTGTGAAACTAATGCTGCCCTAAAATGAGGATTAGATACTACTTCACTTACAAACTCCTCTACGTTAAAAAAACCATAGTTAACAACTAGGTTAGGAAACTTCTTCAAGTAAGAGTTATAGACCTTTTCCATTTCTGCCTTAAATGCTTTCTCCTGATCTGTCACAGGCTCATTCAAAGCTTTAATGGTGTAAGCGTGCATAGACTCATGGATAAGGTCTGTAATGAGCTTAGAATCATCCATACTCTCACTAACTGTCTTACCTATGTAGATAGTACGTGAGTTATTATCATAGAATGCAACTTGACCTGCATCCATAGAATCAGTGTCGTCAAATATTACTAGTCTTACACTAGGGTTAATCTCTTGAAGTTCTTTTAGTTTAGTAAGAATAGTCTTCTGGGTATCTGAAAGTCTATCACTGGTAAGCAATCCAGACACCACATCATCCCAAGTAGAGTTACTACTTGGAAAGAATTGAGAAATAACTTCTCCAAAATTAAGTCTACTTAAAGTTTCTTTAGTTTCAGGACCAGTAGACTTAAATAAACCTACAGAGACTCTGAAGCCTTTATCTGTACGAACTACTTCTGCTGAGATATTTTTATACCTTGGATTTAAGTTAAAGTTTGCTGCAACTGATACAGCCTCTTCGTATGTAGGAAATTCCTGCATAGGATCTAACTGAGTCAAAGCATCTTCTTCAGAGTTAATTGCATCTATTTGATAATCAGATAGTTCCAATCCAAGAATCTCGTTAAGGTACTCAATCTTAGGTTCTCCATTTAGGTTAAGTTCTTCTCTATACTCTTTGTTGGTAGTCCAATCAAATCCAAGAAGATCTTGGAATCCAGGAGTATACATGCTATTATAGATATCTACTGCTTTTTCTTTATCAAATACGTTTGTCAATTGATAGTAAGTAGTAGACATAACTGTCTTACCAGTAATAGGAGATTTTATAGTTGCTTTACAGGACATTATTTTATCTTAAGTTATTATACAAATATAATTAAATATTGCAAGCCTCTTCTTTAAATTGAAGTCTAGTTAAGTTGGCTTTAGTTTCTGCCTTAACATCTGCAAGATAGTCTTCGGCTTCGTAAGGGAAAGATACCCTAATAGGACTTTCCTTTATTATGTTGTTATCGTCTATACTTTCTTCAAAAGAAAGTTGAGTCTGGGTGTAAGTAGGAATAGTAGATACTTCTTCGTAAATATCTTCATCAAAAGATTCATACATTTCTACTATAGGAGTAATCTTGTCAAAGAACTTATCATTAAAGCCCCACTCTATAAAGAAATCAGATCCTCTATTAAGATAATCACTTCTAGTAATTCTTCTCTCTGTTTTAGTGAAAGGAAGTTCCTCGTTGGTTAGATTATAACGTTGATTGGCAGAGTCTCTAATCTCTGCGTTCTGAAGATCGAATAAACGTTCATTCGGTATTTTAAGGGAACCTTGTACTATGGCTCCCTTTGCAATCATGTATTCTCTGTTTGTTGTTTTTAAGTCGCAACTTGCCATATTTTTAACATTTAAATGGATCTATTACACTGCTTGATTCTCCCTTACCGTAGTTGTAGCGTAGGTCTTGTAGAGCAGCTTGATTAATTCTGTCTTCGTATTGTCCCTTAGTTTCACCTTCTTCTTGTTTGATAGTGTTATGTTTAGCTTCATGTATCAAAGCAAAGGTCAAGAACTCTTCTAGTGATTGGAATTCATCTGCAGCTAAAGGGGTAGCAAAGCTATCGTCTAGTTGTTTAGCAGGTTTAGTCCAAGCCTTATCATTAAACTTCTTAATAAATTCTTTCTCGTTAATAAGAATAGTACCTTCTAAGTTTCTCATAGCAACAGGAGTAGTTTTCTTAGTAGGGATAATATCTACCAACTGAATAGGCAAAGATCTAAACTTACCTTTTGCTTTAATGTTGTCAAAGTTATTATAAGTCTTGCCTTTAAAGTTAGCTATATTTCTCAAACTTTCTTCTACTTCAGCTTCTAATTTACCTAAAGTAATCAAGAAATCGGCTTGATGTTTATCCTTAGCTAATCTCGAGTTAAGAACTAAAGTAGGGACATTTCTACTATCGTTAAAGTAAGTCATCAAGCCTACATACCTAGACATAGATTCTGCAAACGTAGGATTGTTGAGTCCTTCTTTAAGTTTAGCAACTGCTTGAGTTGTATGAGTTACATAAGTCTCGTAAGGAATTACTTGAGAAAGACCATAAGAGTTCTTAGCAAAACCAAATTCAAGAAAAGTACCTAATCCTAGATTCTCGAATACACTACGTACATCTTCACGAACATCATTAAGACCTTCAATAAATGCTTTCTCATACTCACCTACTAGGTAACTATCTAGGTTAGCGTTTCTAAGTCTAAAGATAATATTATTTGAAGTTGTCTCTGCTGTGTAAAGATTAGCCAAAATCTGATTCTTAGATAAGTCGCTGTACTTCTCAGTGATGTCCGCAATCCTCTTAGATAAATTCTCTGGGTTATTTTTATTCAAAAGACCTGCATTAGAGAAAAACTTATCTTGAAGTTTAGTTCCTGTACCATCTACCCCAAACAACTGTACCATTGTAACAAGGTAGTTATCCTTAATCTTTCTAGAGGCTTTAACCAAGTCTTCTTCAGTAAACAGTCCAGCCTTATTAGAATAGATTGTAATAGCGTCTAACACACTAGGGTGATTTGATACATCAAACACCTGGGGCATCAAAGACTCAATAGTATTAGCTTGGTTGAACTTAGAAAGAGCAGACTTATTAGTCAGTTTATCTAATCCCTCTGCATTAAAACTCTCTCTAATTTTTGCTGCACTAATTTTATCTGCTTTAACTTGGTAAGAGTTTTGAAATCTTCTAGTGTTGTAATCTACCAAACCAGTCAACTGTTGTATAGCACCCTGCATTTCCTTAACTACAAATAAATCTACAATGTCTTGTATTTGAGCAGCATCTGATTCATTTGCAAAGTCGTTATTCTTTAAAGACAAACTAAGCGCTTCTATAGTAGGTTTTACCTTTATAATTCCACTCTTATCAGTAACAATCGAATCGTTAACAAGGCTTAGTGACTCTTGAGAAATGTTCAGACTTTTTAAAGTGTCCATTAAAACTTCTTTAAAAGTCATCTTAACTGGTCTTCCTCTTGTTACTCCTAGTTGTTTAAACAAGGGCCCTCTGGTAGACTCCTTAAGTACGTGCTTAACTACTGGCTTATTTAAAAAGTCTAAGGCAGTTTTTACAGGAGTACCTGCAAGAATCATAGAGTGAAACAATGGAGTCTTAGCTTTATCTAATCCTAACAAGATAATCCAATCTTCTTTTGCAATATCTACGTGCCCGTTAATCGCTTCACTGATTACCCTAGAAATAGAAGTACCATCAGTAAGAGTCTTCTCACCTAAGCTGATACCTTTTTCTACACGGTTTGCAGAGAAAGGATACATACTAGCAAACTCACTTGTGTAAACTAATCCTGCAATCTGAAACTCCTTCTGCATTGTGTTAAGCTTAGCATCAATACCTAAGGCTTTCTTAGACTCGATATTATCTCCGTATACACGATTAGATGTAAGAGGACTAAACAACTCAGTAGAAGTGATAGGATTAGCTTGTAGCTTGTCTGAGATCTCTGTCAATACTGTGTTTGTGTTAGGAAGTACAAGCTTATCATAGTTCTCTTTCATAGAAAGAACAGAACTAAATACATCTATCAACTTGTTGATATTAGCTTGCTTAAAGTTTTGTACTCCGTTAACTGTACTTACGTAGTCGTTAATTTCTGACTTAAGAGCCTTAAGCACAGGAAGTGAGGCTGCTAGATCACCTGTTCTAACAAGAGCTTTTGCTTCTTCAATCTTCTGTTTGATTAAGTTTTCTTTGTCATTAGATCCTTCTGACATCAAAGCCTGAAGTTCTTCCAAACTCATCTTCTTATTAGAGAACTTGCTAATCTCTTCCTCTGTAGTAGAGATAGACTCAGTCAACTCTTGGATTTCTTTTTCTAGTTGCTTCTTATTAACGTAAGCAGGAGTTGCTGCCAAGGTTTCTACCAAAGCTTGTTTGACCTCAGTAAGAGTCTTAAGCATTCTCATTGACTCTTTTTGACTAGGAAGATTAGTGTTATAGTCTTTAAGAGTAAATCCTCCGTCATCAACCAAATCTCCATTAGCAGTTAACTTGGGTTCAAACATTGTCAACTTATCAATGTCAAAGTCAGATCCAGACTTAACTACAATCTGAGCAGGAACAACAATAACAGGACCTGCACTAGTAGGTAAGAATTCTCTTACTCTAAAGTATTCCATAGAGTTTAGACCTTGTACGGGAATACGTACACCTACTAAACTTAATTTCTTACTATGTTGGTTAACCCAATCAATAGCTTCTTGGTTACTAGATTTAAGAATCTTGTTAAGGTTTTCTATAGTTCCAATCTTCTTGCCTCTGAATGTAAGATTAAGTAAACCTGCATGTTTTTTAGGATTGAAAGCAATTTTAACATCTGCAGGTTCTGTACCATCTGGACCTTTACGATAAAATCTTAGTCCGTTAATACCGTACTTCTTAATCTGTTCTTCAGTAGGTTTAGTAAATCTTGTGTTACCCTGAGCAGTAGATGCCATCTGAACATAAGACTCTCCGTGAATCTTCTGAGAGATGATCTTGTTATTAATAATAGACAGTAAGATGTTTTCTATTTCTGCTCTGTTTTTAGTAGCGTCAAGTGGATACTTGATGTTACCAGCTTCATCCAATTGAATATAACGCTTAAGTGAAGCACTAGTATCTCTTTTATCCAACTCTCCCTTAAGAAAGTTATAGAACTTTTTGTTATCAAAGTTTACAAAGTTACCTTGAGCATCTTTAGTAATACCTAGTTTGTTAAACAAGTTTGCTTCTTCTGCTCCTATAATATTTCCTAATACATCTGTGTAGTCTTTATAAAGATCAGAGATGTTTTTAGCAGTACTAGCATTTAGATCAGCTAAATTCCCTTGAGCAAAAAAATCACCAAAGATAAGCTTAACCATCTGAGTAGCTAGAGTAGCTTCATTCTTAAACTTAGGAGCAATGTACTGTTGTTGTTTAAGATTAGTTAAGTGTAAAGTAGTAACGTTGTTTCCCTTGATGTCAGGATTCACTTTAAGTGTGCCTGCATTGTCTGCATCTGGTACATAAAAGTCCAAAGCGTCTCCGTAATTTGAAGCCTTAGATCCTGAGTTAAATGTTGCATAGTCAATCTGCTTAGCAATCATTTGCTTATTCAATTCCTCTAGCTGAGTACCAGCAATCATAGAAGGAATCATAGGAGCCAAAGAATACTTATGTAAGGCAGTAAGTTTAACATCCTCTACAATAGGGCCATAGTGTCCTAACTTCAAGGGAGGAAAACCTACGTAGTCCATGCTAGCCTTTAGTTCTTGCATCTTGGCATAGTCTTCTTCTGTTTTCTCTGTCTTATTAAGAATCTTAAAGATCTCGATCTCATTCAAGTAAGCGTTCTCTTGCTGTTGAGACCACTGTCCTAATCCAATAAGATAGTTACGATAAAAGTCTAAACTAACTAAACCTTGTGCATCTGCTTCCTTAGGAGAGTTTACGTACTCTTGATACTCCATGGTGTCAGGAAGACCTAAAGCATTTCTATAGGTAGGCCAATCTTCTTTACTGAATGTATTAACATCATTAAAGATAACAGTTCTTACAGTCTTACGAAACTTCTGAGCAGCTCCTGTAAGCGCTTTATGTAATCCGTTAGTTGCACTACTATTGTTTAGGTGAGACATCACTACTGGATTATCCTGAAAGATAAAGCCAGGAGAAGAAGTAAGGGGAATACGTTTGAATACCTCACGGAAGTCACCTTTAACTTGGAAGTTAGAAATATCTCCTACAAACACCTTCATGAACTCTGCCTTATGGATAAAGTCGTTCTTAAGGTAGTTTGCAATAACGTAGTCTAAGTTTTGCTTAGTAAGTTGGTTCTTTTTAAATAAAGCAGGATCTACAAACCCCAAAGCAGACAAAGAGTTTACCAATTGTTCTTCTCTTTGTTCTTCGGTAATGGTCGTCTTGATAGCAGTGTTGTCTCCAAGTACAGAATCCATTAAACGCTTCTTATACTCTTGGGTCTGCTTAGTAAAGTATTGACCTAAGTAAGTTGGAAGATTACTAGACACTCTTGCGTAAGCTTCTTTTACTACATTACTATCCTCACTAGTTAAAGCATCGTAGTCCTCTTTAGGAATAATATCTTTAAATAAGAATAACTGTCTACCGTTCTTAGTGTAAGTATTTTTCTTAGTTTCTTTGTTTACGGCAAGTACACGAAAGACTTCTGAAGTAAGGTAAGCATTAAACTGATCTACCAAAGATTGTTCAATAACAGAAGTAGGTTTCTCCATCATACCAAGTACGTCAGAGTTAAGAGGAATGTAAATTCTTTCTTCTACTTTACCTGAGGTAACTGTAGCATACGAAGTTCCTTTGTCACCAAAACGAATATTTTCAACTATACCAGAACCAAAGAAAGATAAAAAGTCTTGTACAACTTTATCTTCTGAAGTAAGTTCTGTAGTAGTTATACCTTCTTTAACATTAGCATCAATACTTACTCCTGAATAATTTACAATGTTTATCTTAAACGGTTCTTTACTAAATTTAGTTTTAAGTCTAGGAAATTGTTTTCCTGCATCTAAATCTTTTTTCAATTGAGCAGGTGTCTTACCCTTAATGCTTAAACCAAACATTCTCTCTAGCCACACAGAACCTAATATGTTAGGATTCAATCTTACATCTAGATGAGCAAACTCTGGCATAGCAATCAATTCGTTGTAACTTGCTACGTTGTTAAGTGCATTAGTTACTTGGGTTAGGTAGAAGTATTGTACACGATTGTATTGTAGTTTGTCTTCGGGGTTGAAATAAGAACCAGAAGCAAACTCTCTCTCAAACTTACCGTAGTATCCCACGATAGAGTTGATGATGTCAAACTTAGGGCCTAATGCTTTCCCGCTCCCTTGGGGACGAGACAAGAACTGAAGAGGCTGAGTAACTGTTTTGTTATCTTTACTTGCTTCTAACTTATCATAAAGCTCTCTTACACTATAAGTGGTACTGTTTAGAAAGTCATAAAGAGCTTTCTTATCTTTTTGATAAAGAGCATTAGTAGGAATAATACCAAGTGCAATATAAAACTTATGAATATTCTGTAGTAACTGTCTTCCTTCAGCAGAGTTTATATCACCCCTCTCTACAAAGAATCTTCCAATGTCTTTGATATTAGCAAAGTCTTCTAGTATTTTAGGGATATTAAGTACAGTCTTTCCTTCATCGTTAAGCATTCCGTACTTAGGATTAGACCTAAAGTAATCTTCATCAAAATACTTGATAAGATTGTCAACTGTTCTAGTGCCTAATTGAAAAGTCTTGGTAACAATCTTAGTCTCTTTACCGTCATTCTTCTTTCCAATAGATAATTGGTAAGCAGCAATCTCAGGGAGAGATACTGTTTGTACAAATGAAGCTACAAAGTTTGCTGTGTTTAAGTCAACATCTTGTACATCTTCTTTGGGAAGCATATTAACCAAGTTCCTAAACTGAGGATACTCTTGAGCAACAACTGCCAACTCTTCAAGAATCTTGTCATACTTAGTAATTCCAGACAAACTAGAGGTAAGTACATTCCAGTTAGTAGAGAAGTTTCCTACAATAGGGAAACCCGTAAGGTTACTTATAACTTGAAAATCAGTAATGCTTTTCTTTCCTGCCTTTACGTCCTTACGATTCTGTGTAGTAAGTTTATTGTACTTAGGAAGAGACTGAACTAATTTAATAACCTCAGCAGATGCTAAGTCCATCTGACTACGGTCATGTGCATTCTTGTTATAAATGTTTCCTCCTGTCTCTGGATTTACTTCGTCTTCAAGTAACTCTAAGCCAAAATTTGTATCCTGACTAAGATACCAGGCTTTTACTTGAGACCAATTCTTAAGAAGATTAACTAGATTCTTACCAATAGCAAGTTCTTGTGGAGTAACATTAGACTCAGGATCTACAGCACTGTTCTTAATCTTAGCTTGAATATCAGTAAGTCTTTCTGCTAAAGCATTAACTACTGCTTTCCAACTCTTTTTAGTAGAAGCAAGATATTCTAAACTGTCGAAAATTTCTTTTCCTTCTTCTTGGGTGTAGATAACATCACCTTCAGGAGACTGAATGTAAAGAGTCTTAGTACCTGGAATAATTTTTTCTTCAAGAAGTTGTGCCTGTCTCTTAGTTGCTTTGTCTGCTTTATCTTGTGCTTCTTGCTTAATGTAGTCTACAGTAAACGCAGGGTCTTCTTCTGCGTACTTCTCTTGAAAGCTAGGGTAGTACATGATAGCAGTAATCCCTAAAGCAAGACTTTCATTACCATCTGCAACTTCGTTTAAGATTCTGTCGTAGATATCACTAGAAACAATATTACCTTCAACATCTTCAGTTAAGTTTAAAGGAAGGTTGCCATTCTTATACCATACGTATCTAGCTAAGGCATCACTACCAAGAGCATTGCTTAAGTTTGAAAAGTCTTTATTTTCCCTAGTAGGGCAGATTATTTTTGCCATCTTTACAAATATACTTTAGTTTAGTACTTTTACTCTTTTTTAATTAAAGTTTGCAGCTTCCTGCATTATCAATCTCCTGTCCTGTATTCTGATCTAAGGACTCAGCAGCACTCTCAAGGTTCTCTAGTGCACTAACATCGAAGGAAAGAATCGCTTGTTCATCTGCATTTAGATTAGTAGTTACCTCTGGTTCTATTGCTCGTTCTAAAGTAGCTAGTTCTAGATCGTATCTAAAGTTAATCTTATCCCTTCTTTCTTGCCTATCTTTTTTATCTTGTTTGTTTTTGGCAATAAGTTCTTTCTCTTCTCTTGTTGGATTTTCTTCAAGTATTAAGGGGTATAGAAGTTCTACATTCTCTTCTTGCCTCAACTCTTCTTCTCTTCTTCTTTCTATATCAGCTTTAGCGTCTCTAGGTTGAGGAGGAGTAGGGATAGTAGTAAAATTTGTTCCTAACTGTATATCCCAAAGTAACTCACTTACTTCACTTTTTATCAAATCAATTGTACTGTTTACGTGAGTGTAATATTGTTTACCATCAGTGTTTGTACCTGCAGGATTTGTTGGCAAATGCATGTTAGCGTTAAAAGCTCCTAGTTCTTCTTTAGAATCACCCAAGAATCCTATACCATCTTTTAACTTACCATCACCATTATCTTCTCTACTTTGAATAGTTCCTAGTCCTTCGTTTAGTATTTTAACAATTTTTTCAAATATTGGAATTCCGTAGTTGTTATTTATCTCTTCTTCACTTCCTTTATTTATCCAACCTCTCTCCAATCCAATACCAAACACAACATACCACTTACCCGCTTTTACAGTTTTCTTTCCTGCCAGTCCTGTGCTTATGTAGAATGGTATGTTAAACTTACCAATTTTCATTAAGACCATCACTCTATCAGAGTAGTCAACTACATTGTACTCTTTGCCATTAATGTTAATAGGAGCCAATAAGTTATTTTCTCTTAGCCAATTTAACTTTTCATTTAATGTTTTTAGTTTAGCAAGTTCTCCGACTATTGTAGAAACAGGAGTAGATATTAAACTTATGTCAGTATCAGAAACTGCAGGCTGACTTGGAGTTTCTATTTCAGGTTTTGATATTTGGATACTAGTATCAATTCCTGCAACTGATGCAGTTAGATAAACAGAGTTCTTTCCTTTTCTATAAGCAGCAGCAGTATTGATTCTAGCACCTGTATGAATAGGAAGAGTATGTGAGATAGGTTGACCTGAAGCAAGATTCTTTTTTACTTCTTTTATTGTAGCATTTTCTTTAGGAGCAAATACATTCAACTGAGTGTCTCCTTGAGAATCTCTTTCTCCGTTAGAGTTAAACTTAGCAATCTCTCCGCTAGTTCTATCTACTGCTGTCATCATTACAGAGTTAGTCTGATTAAAGTTAACTCTTACGTTAATAGGTATAACCTTACCAGCTTGAATGCTGCTCTTCTTAACGTAAACTAAAGCACCCTTAGCAGTCTTAACTTCAATCTGGTTAGAGTCATTTACGTTACCTGTTACTTTTGCTTTGTAAACGAACAACTCTCCTGTACTCTTATTTACTGCAGCAACAGTTACTTCCTCGTCTTTATATGCTAGTGCAAACTGAGGATTAGTAACGTAAGCCGCTTCTTGAAAAGGAACAGAAGCATCAGGCTTTCCTTTGATGTATTGTTCGTTCCAAATGTATTCTAATTGTTCGGGAGCAAACGTACTTCCACTAAATACAGACAAGTACTCTTCTTTGAGTTTAGCGATAGCCTCTTTATCCTGTATTTTAAGCGCCTCTGTTACATTATTATAGATGTTCTCTAGGCTAGACATAGCTGACTCGCCTAAAGTCTCTCTAATAAAAGAAAACATATCCATCAACTTAATACTATAAGACTCTACAGAGTTGCTTATAGTCCTCATGATAGAACCTTGTACTCCAGAATTACTACTAGTAAATACCGTAGGAGTAGTGTGTACTAACTCAAGAGAAGTAATAGTACTTACAGGAACAACCTCTAAGCCATCAAACTCATCCTCTACAACAATAGGAGTCTCAACTACTACTTGATCTGCAGGGTCAACTTCAGGTATTCCTAATTTCTTCTCTCTTGCAGCATCTATTTCCTCGTTAGTCCCAAACAACTCATCTTCTTCGGTAGTACTAGGAATTACTTCAGCAACTACTTCTGTAGGTGTTTCAGTAGGTGTTTCAGGAGTCTCTGGGGCTACAACAGCGTCTTCTACTATAACTTCCTCGGTAACTGCTTTATCGGGTAAACCTTTAAGCAAGTTAGGGTCTAGGAATCTTAGGTAGGAACTATAGATATCTCCAGGTTCTGTAACTTCCTCATTATCAAAGACTTTATTAATATCTTCTAGGGCCTTGTTAATATCTTCAGAACTATAACCCATCGCCTTAAAAATAGATTTAATTCTACCCTTAGCTTGGTCTTTAGATTTAGATCTAGGAATAGCAAAGATTGCCCTCTTCTCTCTATTTACTCTTTCTTCATTTCTTACTCTTTCTAGATTACCTTCCTGGTTCTCTACCTGTACTTCTAGTGGTTGAGACTCAAACGACTTAATCAAAGCATCCATTACAATATCCTTCTCTGCAGGCTGTAGTACTTCTTCGTCTTTGATTTTTTCTTTTTCTCTAGATAAAGTTACTGCAGTTTCTCTAATTACTTCAGCTTTCTCCTCTGGAGTAAACTCCATACCAAACAATGTCTTGAGTCTTTCGTCACTGAACGCAGTACCTGGATGTAATAGTTCTACACGTGCTAACTCTCTTGCAATTACTTTTCTTTGTTCTTTCTTAGGGAGTTCGTTAAGCCTTTCTTGTGCAACACGAGAAGCACTCGCTATACGACTTCTAAGCTCTTGTTTTACTGCAGGACTAACCATCCTATCATTCTCCAACAAAAGTTTCTCTAAACGCACAGTATTGCTAACCTGCATAGACTCACCCATAGACTCCACTGGAGTATCTAGTAGTTGGTTCTCAAATGCAGTATTACCATTCTCCTCAACGGTTTGTAATTGTTCCATACGAGCAATTACAGCTTCTCTTACTTGTTGTCTGCCTGAAACCATAATAGGAGAACCTTTACCTGTTCTCTCTCCTACTTGTATAGTATCGTCAATAGCTTCTAAATTTTGTGCTAGTACACTAGGACTGTTTGTAGACTTTACATTGTCTAACTGTCTCTGTACCATTTTAGCCAATACTCCCTCTTTTTTTTCTGGAGGCATCTCAGCATATTGCTTAGCCAAGTTTTCGTAAGAGTCAATTTCTTTCTCTACAGTCTCTACTTGTTTAGCATAAGCAACCTTGTCTTCTTCAGACAAAGAGTTATAATCTACTTTCTGCAATAGATCGTCTCTAGTCAATAGTCTAGAAAAGTAATCGTATTGCTGATCTTTGTCTTCTAGTAGGGTGTTACCGTCTACTAGATTCATCATAGTACGGTTAGCTTGTTCCTTCAACTGAGTTAAGCGACCAGTCTCTAGGATACCTCTGTTATACTGATCACGAGTAATCTCGTTGTTTTGTAACTGCTTAGTTAATTCTTGTTTAAAGAGTTCAGGATTGTTTGCAACATTAAATCGCATATAGTTCCTATCCTCTGCACGTGAAGACCCAATAGAAGCTCCAGACATAAGCAAACCAGCAGCTGCAGATTCTACAAATGTCTTAACCATAGACTTACCCATGCCCAGAACACTTGAGTCATTCAACTCTTCTGGCTTTTCACCAAACTGTTCGTCTTTAGTTTTATAAACTTTATCAAACAGATAATTAGCAAACATAGATACTTCTTCCTCAGCTCCCTCCTGTAAAGTTTGCTTAGCCAAAGATCTACCTGTGTAGTAAGAACCTAATAAGAAGTTCTTAGCACTAGCAGAAAGACTGTTAAACTCTGGACTTAAAGTCTGAGCAACAAAGTATTTTTTTTCAGTAGCACCTAATGCTTTAGTACCTAGTGATTTGTTTCCTAGAAAATAACTAATATCAGGAACAATAGATTCTGTAGCACCTTCAATAATACCTTGTACAGCACTTACAATAGCTACGTCTTTTTTATCTTTGTACCATTTTTTATTTTCTTCAAAAGATCTTACTCCAGAAGAAATAGATACAGGAGCAAAAGTAGCAAGTCTTGCGCCTGCACCTGCTGCCATCAATCCTCTAGTAGCTATTAAAGTAGGAACCATTTCAGCTAGTGTTCTAACAGAAGCCCCTAGTACAGAAGATCCTATAAAGCCCATACTACCATCTTTTTTAGTATAGGTAACGTTCTGTCCTATATACTGATGTTGACCGTGTATGTCTGTATCTCTTTCTGTAATACGGTTATCTCCGTCTAAGTCTGCTTGCAATAAGTCACCTGAGAAATATTTATCTTTAGCTTGTCTAGTTTCAAATGCAGCTTTCTGAAATCCCAATAAATCCTGTGAAGCAGAAACAAAAGGAGAAATAAAATTATAGAATCCTTCTGTAGCTGCCATACCTACTTGAGTCTTCAGATAAGTAGAAGAAGGTTTACCTTCTTTGTAGTATCTTTTAGAAGTTCCATAATAGTGGTCGTAAGCATCTTTGTTAACATTTTCATGTTGCTTGTAAGAACTTTGTAGTTCTCTCAGTACAGGAAGAAGTTCGTCTCTTTTAGTAGGATCTTCTTGTAGTTTCTTGCTTACTGCATTGATTGCATTACCGATACTAAACTCTGTATGTCTCCAATCAAAGAAGTCGTTGTTACCTTTTAATTGTTTGGTGTAAGTCTCGTAGGCATTAGGGTCATACAACTCGTCTCCCCTAGTAGCTGATCTTTGCTTAGCAGTTATATCCTTAGATATATCTATGAGTCCTTTTATAGTAGTGTTGTCTAGCTTCTGCCCCTTTCCTTTAAGATTAATTAAATAATCCTCAGTAGCTTTTGCTAATTGGATATCGGTCTTAAACTGATTAATAGTTGCTTGACTCTTTACAAGTTCGTTTAATTGATTTCTTAATACTTTTTGTTCAGCTGTATCTCCTACTTTTATATCAGAGATACCACTAAGACTAACTCCCAAAGGAGCAGCTGAAGATCCACCAAAGGTTTGTATTCTAACTGTATCCTTTGCTTTGTTAAGATCACTTTCTAGTTTGTTTATCTTTTTATCTAGGTCTTCAGAAATAGGATCTTTCTCAGCAAAACTCTGAGTAAGAATTTGCTTAGATCTATTCTTTTCTTGATTGACCATCTGATACTCAGCAGTTAACTGAGGACCCATAGTACCTTTAGTAGATGGAGGAGGAAAAAAAGTTCCAGGCCTAAGAGCACCTGCATTCTCTAAGTTTATCTTAGCAGCTACTTCTAATGCTCCATCAATCTTTGCATCGTTAGCTGCCTTTAATCTAGCAACTTCTTTCTGCTGTGCTTCCTGTGCTAGTATTGCACTAGTATTCTGAGCACTAATTTCATTATAAGCTAATGACCTTGATGCTGCAGTATTTCCTAACTCTACTGTACGAGAAGTTAGGATACCACTCTTAGGAGGTAAATTGTATAAAGGTTCTTTAGGCATCCTTAGTCTGGTTTTTAATCTTCAACAGTTGTTTGAGTCTGACTTAAATCTACAGTAGACAAGAAGTCATTCATACTTGTAGTTCTGCCAGATCTAGAATAAATCAAAGTTCTTGGACTTTCCATCAACTCAAAGAATGGTTGTCTAAAGTACTCGTCAGCTGGCATTGTTCCTGAACCAAAATCTACTTCAGGGAACTCGCCTTCTTTAAACTTACTATCTTTAGCATTAATTTTATCTTGATAGTTGTTGTAGGCTTTTAGGATAGCATCAGCTTTTCTAACTATCCCATCTAAGTACTCATCCTTTTTACCAGTCAAGTTATAAGATGTTTTCAATCTATTAATACCATCTTGCAAAGCCTTTCTTCCTTCTGGAGTATTAATATTTGCCTTCTCCATAAGGTTCTTAGCTTGTTGGATTTCCTTCCCAACATTACTTGCATTGGTTTTTCCTCCAACAGTAATACCTACTCTCTGATATCTTTCTGACATTTGATCTAACGCAGGAGCAGTTGGAAAATCAATGTTAAATCTATCTTGAGCAGAGATAACACGAGCATCTGCAGGTAATTTAGTTGCAGCTAGGTTTATCTTCTCAGCATTCTCTTGTCTACGAAGAGAACTGTTTAATTGAGCAAGGTTACGTGCGTTTGCAGCAGTTACTGCTTGTACTCCATAGGGATCTGCTTCAATCTTCTGTTCTACCTGTTTATAAGCATAAGCATTAGCTTGATTAGCAATAAAACTAGAAGTAAACAATCCTACATATTGATTAGGATTAAAGTTATTAATGTCAGATACTTTCTGTAAACTTTTGTTAGCAACCTCTGCTTGGATTCTTGCTTGCTCTAGTGGAGCTCTAGCAGCTTCTAAAGCCTGTCTAGCACTTTCTGTAGGAGCTTTAGCGTAGGCAGCTTGTGCTTCCTGTAGTTGACGTTGTCCTTCTAGAAGAGTAGCTTCACTAGAAGCTTTAAGATTAGAATAATAACCTACAACTTCTGCATGTGCTTGTGGAATACCTTTTTGCTTAAGATCGTACATAGCATCAATACGCAGTTGATTTTTTTCTTTTGCACCCAGCATAGCTGAAATCTTAGAAGCAACTTCATTCTCAGAAAGACCTTTAGTAGATTCTGTACGGATGTATTTACCATCCATAATAATATCTACAGTTCCGTTCTCTTTAGCACTCTTCATCCTATCATTGATCTCTTTAGAGATGTCAATGTAAGGAGTGTACTCTTTTGCTCCGAGTTTATATCCGAGTTTACCACTCTTCATATAATCTTGAACATCTTCAAAGTAATCTGCATCATTAGCAGCACTTCTCTCGTCAGACTTAAGTTTAGATAAAGTTTCTTGTCTACGGGTAATTTCTTTACCATTAGAAATAGCCGTAGTAATATACTCATCTTTCTCTAAGGGTTTACCAATGTTCAGTACTGCTTGTACGTTTCCTTTCATAGAAAAGTCTAGTCCTGCACTATCATTAATAGTCTTTACTAGGTTATCCATGGTTTTATCAAAGTACTCACGTTCTACATCAGTCTTGATATTGTTTCTTAATTGTCCGTAAGCGTCTACACTCTGTTGTACTTTAGCAAGTCCTTCAGTGTACATCTCCTGTTTCTTAACAGCAAGATTAATCAGATCATCTGCTGGTAATGCAGATACATAATCTGGATAGACAAACTTGGTATGTTGTGCTGAAATTGGCATAGGTTTTATTTTTTATACATGCCCTTTTTGGCATTTTTAGCTGGATTAGAATTTATAACAGGATTCTTACCTGGCTTTAATGTAAAGTTTCCTTTAGAGTCTACATCGTAGTTTTCCATAAGAGCGTTTATGTAAGCAGACTTTTTGGTTTCGTCCTGTGTAAATTTAGCCTTTTTATTTGTAAGACTTGCAATAGCTGCTTGTTTTTCTGCAGATTGTGCATCTCTTGCTTGTCCTACTAGATTGTTGTATACACGATCAAAGTACTGTGCATTAGTCTGATCAGCAGACATACTCATCTGTGCATTAGCCATATCTGCTCTAGACCTTCCTTCTGCATCGTAATTCTGTTTAGCTTGGAAAGCCTTTTGTTTAGCATCCAATCCTGCAATGTAAGTAGTAAGAGGATCTCCTCCTGCTCTCTGTGCTGCAGTAGCCATACTATCTATATCCTGTAATTGGCTTTGAATGTTTAAAGTCTGAGGACGAACATAAGGAGCATCTATCTCAGGAATAGCATAAGGATAAATTTGTTGTGATTGTGCAAGTCCCATTGCTTCAGGGATAGCCTGATACAAAGGAAACTCTCCTGGAATATACTTTCCTTTAGCAGGAGATCCTACACCTGTAAAAGTTCTTCCTGAAGTATTAGTCTGTGTAGTAGTAGACTTTGCTTTCTCAGGTTGAGGAGTTTCTCCGTCAAATAAATCCATGTAAGGTTTATTTTCAGGAGTAGAGGTAGGAGTCTTTTTGCTTTCAGGAAGTACACGTGTTGCTGTGTACAATCCTAACATATCATCTACAGAGTTCTGTAAACCTTTTACTGCAGTAAATCCTACTTCATCTGCTTTGGTTCTTGCTTCTTGTTCTGATAGTCCTTCTTTTCTAAATCTATTATAAGCCTCTTCTGTAAAAGCAACTTGTGCTCTACGAACACTACCCTCATTTTTAGGATCAAAAGTCTCTCCACTTGCTTTTAAATCATCCAAATACCAACCATAATTCTTATTAAAGGTCTCAATGTTAGAAGCCTCTCCGTATACACCTGTACCTAGACTAGGTTGAACTCCTGGGACCATTTGTAGACTAGGATCTATACTAGGATCAATACCTGTTAAGAATTGTTTCTCAGGCCCAGTGTGTGCAGGCATTCCAGGCTTAGTAGGATCAAACATTGCGTTTTTACTACGAGCTGCAATATTAGAAGTCTTAGCTGCTGCAGTCATTGCAGGAGAGGTACTATTGGTAGTAAGAGTTCCTTCTTGATTTATATTGTACTGAGAATTTAATTGATTTAAAGTAGTTTGAGCAGCTAGATTTAAAGGATCAATAGCTTTTACAGAAGGAAGATCACCGCTAGGGTCTACCATAGTTCCTCTAGGACTTAACTTCTGAGAAAGTATATCAGAGTATGCTTTTTGAAAATAATCTATTTTATTAGCAGGAGGCACTTGACCCCCAGGCATAGCAGTAGGCATAAATGACTCCTGTGCAGGATCAATTGAATTAAGAGTACTCATAGCCGCTAAGTTTAATGGATCAATAGCTTGTATTCTAGGTAACTCGTCTAGTGGATTGTCAGTCCCACCATTAGCCATGTTAGCCTTAATTTTAGCTTGCACATAACCTGGAAGAGCATTAAATCCTGCGTTATTAATATTAGCACCATTCTTAGCTTCTACTTCTCCGTTAGAGTTACCATTCATAACCTGTTGGTCGGCAAACAATTGATCCAAGATTTTTTGGTTTCTCTGCATCATAATATTTGCAGTATCCTTATCTACTTGTTTAGCAAAAGTATTCTCTAAAGTTTTCTTATATGAAGTAGTGTCGTAATTTTTAGCAAGTTGAGCAAAAGTTTTCTTAGAACCTTCTGGTTTTAAATTGTTAGAGTAGACACGAGTTTGGTCAGGTAGATTTGTAGGTATACCTCCGTTACTGTGAGAAGGGCCCGAAGCCATTTCAGTATCTAGATTAGGAAGTTGGATATATTCCCCACCTTCGATCTCTACATCGTTCATGCCTTCACTAGCATAACGCTTGTTTATTTTTGCACCCATTTCTGCTTTTATTGTAGGTTGAGATTCTGTGCCTCCACTTGTAGTAGGACCATACATAAAGTTGTAGGAGTACTCAGGCTTAGAGTTTCGTTGTTGTATTGATTCGTTTAATCTTTGTTGATTCTTTAAGTCCTCATTTTTACCCAGTAAAGCATCAAATCCTAATAGACCTAATGATATCATAGCAGGTGTATTGTTTTCCTTAGGGGTAGTAGTCGCAGGAGTTGTTTGATCTAATACAAAGTAATCACTTTGTTCTTTAGTCATTGGACCTTGTTCTGCTTCAGGAGTCTGAGGATTTACATCGTAGGGATTTAGGGGGGAAAATCCTGTAGTAAACATAGGACTCTTAACTAAATCACTGAAAGTGCCTGGAGCAAAAGAACTAGTACCAGTACTAACAGTTCCTTTAGGTTGCTCTTCAGTAGTATAACTATCTAAAACAAAAGGGTTATTTATATTAAAACCTTTTTTAATATCTTCTATAGTAGGAATAGACAAGCCTGTTTCTTCAGTCTTTGTTACAGTTCCTGCATCTTGGAATTTTTTTGTACCAAATCTTTTATAAAGATTGTTTCTTAACATGTTTTAATTATTTATGTTATTAACATAGAAAGTTAACAACTGCTTGAGAATAAGCTAGTTATACAAATATACGAGATTAATAAAAAAAAGCAAGGGGTAATTGCTTACCCCTGACCTCTACTTTTCTTTAAGTAATGTTTACTAGACTTTAACTTTGAAGCTTTAGTCTTTGATACCACTCCCTTTCTTCTGATCTTTGGTCTAACTTTGAACTTAGAAGATGAAGATGTGCTTGATTTAGATGCTTTAGTTGCCATTTATTTAGTTTTAGTTTTGTTTAGTTTTTAATTTTTAGCACTTCCAACGCCTACGTGCTTGTCTAATTCTGCTATTAGGATCATTCTGTGTAGCCTGTGAAGACCTACGCAACTGACCTAATGAACGAGCACAGTAGGACTTTCTACGATTAGCTGCTTTGCTACCTGGCTTTACCTTACCTGTAACAGCAGTACTTAGTTTGGAACCTGGATTAGCTCTACGGTAAGCCATAACTCCTTTCTGAGTCATCCCAGCACCTTGTTTAGTAGGACGATAGTTAGCTCCTGGTCCTTTAGTTGTTTTAGCAATGGTTCCACCTTTAGCTATGTAAGCTTTCTTAAGTCTACCACCAGCCATAAACTTGTATCCGTACTTAGAAGCATCTTGTCTAGCCTCAGATACATTTCCCTTATTAGCTGCTACAAATCTTGCCTTAGCAACACTAGTAGGCATCTTACCACCTTCAGCCATTTTACTTTTAATCTTACGTTCTTGCTTAAGCATCTCTGGAGTAGGCTTCTTTCCAGAACCCTTATTCTTACGGATATTGTCCCAAAGTCCCTGTTGTGAGTAAGATCCATCCTTACGTTTTATCATTTTTTTCATTTCTTTACATTTGATTTCTTTAAGAATGATTTTAAATCATAATTTACTTTTTCTCTGTTAAACTGTTTAGCCAGTTTATTTGCTAACTGCAACCTATTGGTTTTACTCTTAACTCCTCTTAGGATACTTGCTACTCCATCTACCATTTCTTTATCATCATCCTCTACTTCTCCTCCCTCTTCCATTCTACGTAAGTTAGGATTAGGTCTAAATTGTACCTGAGCATTATCTCTCTGAGGAACTCTCATAGTAGCATTGTAAGGAGAAGATGTAAATTCATTAACAGTACCTGCAGCCCTAGTAACAGGTGCAACTTTTTTAGCCACTTTATTGACTGTTCTGCTTGCTTGTGCTGCATTTAAAGCTAAGTTGCTATAAGGTCTAATAGCATTTGCAGCTCTAGCTACCCCCATCAATCCTTTAGCTGTGCCAAATGTTGCCATATTTAAAGCATCTAATCCTGCTCCTGCGTAATCTCCTTGATAAAGATTGGCTAATGCACTAGCACCTGAAGCATAGGTACCTACAGGACCAGGAACATAGGTAGCTGCTTCTAAAGCCATACCAAATCCAGTGCTCCCACCATCAGGCATTTTACGTTTTTTGGAATTCTTAGAACTCTTATATGCACCCTTAAGTCTTGAACCTGAGGGTACACTAGGAATTACAGAACCATTTACTCCTGGAACAAACATTACTTCTTACGATAAGACATCAAAGACTTTGACTTGCTCTTAACTAACATACCACTCTTACCATAACTATCTTTTGTTCTAATGGTAGACATTTTAGGCATTTCCTTAGTCTGTCCTTTATTACTCTTTATAGCAAGATTTTTTATAGTCTTAACACCAGACATATTTAACATCCCATCCTCTCCTTTACGCATCTTAGAAAGAGTCTTAGCCAAGTTTGCTCTTTTTACTGTAGTAGAAGAATAATCAGACTTGTTAGCTAATACTTTATCACGAAAAGCAGGTACAGACATTCCAGCTTTTTTAGCTTGTGCTGTAAAAGATCCTGGATTTTTAGAAACAGCTTTCTTAATCCAATTGCCTCCTGATTTCATTTTCTTACCTCCGCACTCCATGCAAGAAGAGTAAGCTTTTTTTAAGCGATTCATATAGTTTATTTATTTTAAGTTAAAGTGAGTTTATACAAAGTACTAGTAATTAAAGTAATTACTTCATCTACAGAGTTCTGTAGGTGAGTATTCTCCATTCCAAATACTCCACGATGTTTCATCATGTAATCTTTCATGTAGATCAAATGGGTCTTTGCATTCATATACTCAGATCCAGGAATCTTAAAGTTAAGTCTCTTTCCTATTGTTCCAAAGTAAGATTCTACAATGTCATCGGTTAAGCCTAGAATACCTTCGTAGTATTCGTTTAATGCCTTGTGCTCACTAAAAGAAGTTGTCTGTAAGTGTGCAATGTGAATAATGTCCCTAGATTGGAATAGTTGTCCAATTACTATCTCAGGTTTCACTGTGGTAAAAAGTTCTTTTTCTTTCATGGTATTATGGGTTGGTTTGAGTTATTTGAATAGTATTAATAAACTTAAATCTAGAGTACTGATCTTGGATCAATCTTACTTTAGCAAAGTCTGATTTAATCTTTGACTTTTGATAAGATACAGACACAGGTCTTACACTCTTGGTGTTTGGTATTTTATCTATTGGGTATTGAGAAGATAAGTCACTCCACTGAGTTGTCCAAAGTGGTTGGCCATTTCCTTGCGCTGCAACGTTCCAAAATCCGTTAAAGGTATACAACTGTTCCCTGCGAGAGATAAGCGCTTCTATGCCTGTTGCAGTCATTCTAGGATAGGTTATCTTCTGTCTTGTGTTACCGAACTCTTCAGGAATCAACTTAATAATACCAGATGACTGTTCTTTGTTGTAAATAATTGCCTTAGTAAAGTTTGCTAAGTTCTTTTTATTTGCAGTAGACAAAGAATAGTATTCGTAATCAGAATAGTATTCTTGAATATCCTGCATCAAAGTAACAGAGTTAATAGTAGATACTTGTGGGAATGAGTTTACATTATACTCTAGGATATAAGGATAAAGAGTTCCGTAATAAGTCTGATAAGTAAAGATAGAAAGATTATGATTCCAAGTACTTGCTCCAGTTGAACTGTTTTTAATAGTTTGAAAGTGTCCTAGTTGAGCAACAAAGAAGTTAGGCAAGTAAGAATAGAAAGAAATAAAATTCTTAAGTTTAGGAGAGTATGCTACTGTCCAAGACTTATTCTCAAAAAATGCAGGATCTCCAAAAGTAATTTCTACTTGGGTACTTCCACTCTCTAATACATACTTTCTAAAGTTACTATCAGAAGTATCTGTAATGTACCTAACAACTGAGGGACTTCCTTCTCTGTATTCAGGCTTAACTCTATAATCAAGTTTAGTAATAAATACTCTCTCGTATCTTTCATCCCATCCCATAACAATACCTAAGCCAATTGGTGGGTTGTCTATATCTGCATTTGGAATGTCTTTAAGGATTTGGAAAGGAAGATTTTGCTTAAACCAGTTAAAGTTATTTTCTGTCTTAATCTCGTTAAAGCCGTCTCCTGTGATTTGATAGATGTGACCACGCTTAGCGTCTACCCAGAATGTTCCGTACTCACACTTAACATAAGCTTTGTGTTGAGTTCCTATATAACCTAGATCTGTCTTAGAGAGATCTACAGGCTTTTGTTTGAACATCTCTGCATTACCAATCTCTAATTGATAAGGGGAAGTAGTACTAAGAGTAATACGAGAGTTGTATACTTTAGTTGTATTCTCGAATCTAGCATATACTCTTTCGTTCTCTCCTGCATTTAGGTCAATTAAGCGACCACCTTGCTTAGGAAAATCATAGAAGTTTCCTGGACGGAAAATACGCCAAGCATCAGAAAGATAGTTAGAAGAGTTTGCAGGATCTGAGTAGATAACTCTGTTTGAATGAATAGACAAACACTCTAGTGAAGGATACTTTAATCTGTAGGGAAGATTAGGACTTAAGTTCTGTGCAGAATAAGTTGCATTGTAGTGGTAGAAGTTATCAAACTTAATAGGTACATTAACTTCGTGTAGCCACTCATCAGGAATACCATCTCCTACATTAGGATAGAAGTTTTCTTCTAAGTCGTTTCTTCCATGACGTAAGTCTACGTTAATATCAGACTCCACATAAAAGACGGGAATACCATAAGACGCTGTATAGAAGAATCCTTTTTGATAAAAGAAAGAAGAAGGAAAATCAATATCAATATCAGGTTGTCCAGGAATAGGATTAGGAATAGTAGCACTTATTACAGAGGAACCATCCAAGTTATTCTTCTTAACAAACAAACTATAGATGGTCGCTAATAAACCAGATATAACAGAATTAAGAGCTACACCAGTACCTGCACCAGCTAGTGAAAGACCTAACGCAGTTGCTAGTGCCCCTAGTACGCCTGTTATTGCACTTGTACCTGCACCTGAAGTTATTTCTTCTGGTGACTCCCCTATGTAGTAAGTAGGGAATCCTAGATTAGGGTAAAGCCAGTAATCAAAAGGAACATTATCTACTTTAGCAGGAAGGTTAGCTAAGTTACGAGTAAAGAATGAATGCTTCCTCTTAAGAGCAAACTTGTTAATGTAAGTATCTCCTCCAAAAGCAGGATAGTATCTACGTCTAATCTTTGCAGTATTAGAGATATCTGTATACACAGAACAAGAATACCCAGTAGACACATACGTAATGTTTTCTATTTGTCCGTACTGATTAGGAAAATTTCTTTTGATGGAAGAATAATAGGCTCTTGTATCTGACTCAGTTATTTTTTCTGGATCATCCTGTAAATTGTTTTCTTCGATAGTATAACGAGTATTATCGATTATTCCTGGAAACTCGGTACTAAAAGAACCATTAGTCTTTAGGTAAACAGAAGTTTCCCTGAGTCTGTTATGCAAAGGACGATCATCATTTAATTCTACAATTTTGTCGTTAGCATAAAGACCAATATCTAAAAATCTTCTTCTATTACCTATAGTTGTAATAGGGACAAATCTTTTGTACTCTCCTATAGAATTGAACTGATAAGCAAAATTTGTATTCGGTATTAGCTTCTCAAGCAAGTCAATTAAGACTTGGTTATTAGTAAGAATAGAAATAGCATCTGCTTTTACATTACTGTTAGCATAAGGACCTGATACACCTGTTCCCGCTTCAGACTCAAAAGCAAGAGATAATGCAGTAGATACTAAAGCACTTAAAGCATAGTCAGCTTTAGTTAAAAACTTATACTGAGGGTGATCTAGTACAGGAACAAACTTACCTTGTACTTTACCGTACTCTACTGTTTCTAGTTTTAGTTCTGTACCAATCTTAGGGTATTGGAAGTGTACATCAGGTGAGTGGAATGTATAACGAGACCCAATAGTATTAAAACCTTCATGAAGTCCCATACCAAAAGAATCTGCTTCAAATCCTCTATCTGCTAAGTCATACCAATCAGGAGTAGATTTAATGTATCGATCAGAACGTAAGTCATTGTAAGGATAGTTAGGATAGTAGTATTTCTTACCAGACTTAACATCCTCAAAAGAACCTACATCATAAATAAGGCCCTTAGCGACTACTGATTTATTGTTTACACGATTACCTCTTACTAACTCATAGCCACAGATTAACTCTTTTACAGGTATAAGATGATTACCGTAGGTATTTAGTGGATCGTAAACTGTTTCTTTATCTAAGATACCTTCAAAGAAAGTCTCATCCCAAATACGTACTCCAATAGGATAGATAAAGTCATCTCCGTCTGCATGGATATGTGACTTAGCATTTTCAGGAAACTTGTGGTGACGAATAGGTTGACCTGCTAGAGTTCCCCATACTTCATCGTAACACGGATAAGTTTCTGTAGATTCCCAGTAAGCAAATTCCCCAGAAGCTTCTACTGTAATCTTACAAGAGTATTGAGCTTCTTGTAAAGAGGGAATGTTATTGGGAGGGGTAATGCCTGTTGTAGCTGTGTTATATACTTTCCACTTCTCTTCCTTATCTGTAACTATGCAATCATTTAGTGTACCAAATGCATCAGGGTTACTACTATGATAGATTGGAGTTCTTTCGTCTGAGTTTTGAAATACTTCTCTACCTGGAATGTGAAATACGTCTGTATACTTACCGTTCTTTAGTTTAAACTTAATACCAAAAGGATAAACTTCATCTCTTTGGTAAGTTCTAAAGAAGTAAGCGATTTCAGGATTAGAGTAATCAAACTTGTTGTCGACTGGCATTTTAACAGTTTCCCAACGAAGTTTAATCTGATTAGCGAGTAGTTGGAAGTTGTACTTAGGAGTTTCTACTAAGTCAGCCAACATTAAAATGTCATTCTGTTTTTCAATAATTCCTGCAGTCTCATAATGAGGACTGCGAATCAAAGGAACAATAGAAGAGAATGTAGAAGAGTAATCTCCTGAATAAACTAAAGAATCTCTATAGGTAGACTGATTTACTCTATAAGTACCTACCAGTTGGTATGTAGTTACTTCATTTATGTTTTCAGCTACTACTAAATTAAAATAATCAAAGACAGCAGTACTGTGGTCTATAGATACTCTGATAGATTTAGAAGTTTCGTACTCTGTCTGTTCAGTAATAGCTCGTTCAAAAATTGGAATAGGATTACTAAAATCTACGTAGTCAGTAAGTTCTTTTCCATTCTCATCTGCATAAGCAATAGAGAAAGAGTATACCCCTCCCTTAAGTCTTCCACCTGAGTCAATTGCTGTAGGGTAGATATCTGCTTGACAGAAATCAGGGAACAGTTTTAAGCGCTCACAAGCGTCCGTAAGACAGTCAATGGCATCACCACATTGATCACGGCCTAATGGTTCCTCTAATGAGAAATAACGAGGCTGTATGTTCTTTGCAATAAAATAGACTTTAGTTTCACAATCATCTACTCTGTACTCTGCGTAAACAGGATAATCTGGAGATAACTTTAAACAACAAGTTCCTGTCTTAGGACTGCATGTTCCTTGGGACTCTAAAGTACTGTCTATTACTTCTACTCCAGAAGGAAGAGTGTACTTATTTCTTTTAGCAGTAAATGTGCCTATACCTGAGGGAAAGGTTTCTGTTACTTCTACACCACTACAGTTTATATAGGTAATAGAGTAAGCAGTATTGTTTATAGATTGTGCTGAGTATCTATAGCAGTCAGTACAATCACAACAGTTGTCTAAAACTAAAGGAGTAAAAGTACAACAATTTACAGAAGTTGCTGGAATAATTGGACTTTTTTGATCTATCTTCTGACAAGAAGCTGCACAATCTTCGTTTACATATAAAGTATAACCGACAGGACATGCTTGAGAAAGTTCAATAAAATTTTCTTGTACTGAAGCAGCTACTACAGTAACGGTTACGTTAAGAGCACTTCCCGAAGAAATAGTAAGAGTATCTCCAGTTTTGTAACCTTTACCTGAGTCTTCAAGTATTAGAGAAGTAATAACTCCCGCATTAACAACTATTTTAAATAATGCATCAGTCCCTGTTCCAGAAGTACTACTTTGTGTTGCACTTACGATTGTAAAAGTTCCAGTAGCAGTTCCAGTATAACTCATTTGTAGTATACGACCTGGAGCTTTTATTTCAGAAGTAATAGGTTTACCATTACTTAAAACTCGACTATTTTGTAAAATAACTCTAGTTAAGTTTGGATCTGTCAACTGTGCTAAAGAGATGTCATATAGTTCATAGGCAAACATCCCTCTATTTCCTGGATCACCAGTAGGTTGATTTTTATATTCAAATTTTAAAAGGTGACTACCTTTGCTTATATTAACAGGAAATAGATGGTATCTTGCCCATAAGTCTGTAAGTGTTGCAAAGCTTTTAGCAGTATCTGAAGCGTCAAAATCAAAAATTATATCCCCATCAATAGACACTCTTAAAGAATCATCTGCAGCTAATCCTAAGTAGTATTGTTTAGTGTCATTAATACAAATCGTTTCAGTAAACCCTAAAAAATTAAGACTCTCCTGAGTTCCACATGGATTATTAGTATTATCAATATCTGCTTGAATACCGATCTGTTTAATGTAAGAAAAAGCACCCCCTGGATACCAAAAAGATTGAGTTAAATTAGATTCTACTACAGTGTGATATGTAGGAGGAGTTTGAGTAACCCAAGTATCTTTGTATACTCTAGTAAGTGTAGTTCCGTGGTCAGCACTTTTGCATGAAGAAATAACAGATTCTTTTATGACAGTTTCCTGTATAGGAGTACTAATTACTTTTTCACAAAAACCTGATTTACTATTAAAGGTATATCCTACAGGACATTCTTCAGTTCCAGCTATTGGAATTAAACTACTTACTACTGTACTAGCTAATACAGTACCTGATATACAACCACAATCTGTTTCACTTTCTACCAGACTAGTACAGTCTTTTCCTAAATTAGTGATCTCTCCAATAAGCGACCTACCATCAGGGTGGGCTAAGAAAACAATTAACTTAGATTGTTCTGTAATGTTTAATGTTCCAACAATCTTGTATCCTGGATACTGAGTTGTAAAATCAAAACATATTTGATTAGAAGGCTCATTAGTATATGTGGTAGAGTTACCATCATGAGACTGCACATTTGCATTTAGAGCAAATGTAATCATGTTTTCCTTGATCTGGTAATTAACCGAATCAAGATTTAAACCTGCTGTATTTTGATTTATTTTGTTATCCATTAAACTTAAGAGATATGGAACCTGTTAAAACGAGTTCTTGTCTTTGCTACGTTGTCAGCCATTTGCTGTTTTGTGTAGGTTAACAAGTAACTAAATGCAGCCTGAAGTTTGGCTAATTGATCTTGTCTATAGTACTGAAACTTAGCTTCTACCTGACGTTGACTTTCGTCAACTACTGAATGCCAAAGTTGTTCAAAAAACTTAAACTTAAGATAAGATTTAATATACTCTTCAACCTCAAGAATTTCAGGCACCATAGGTAGGTTATCATCGTCCATTGGACGTGAGTAATATCTAACATACACACAACCGCTTTCAAACGTAGAGGTAACGGTTTTGTTAGGATGAATTTGGATAATATTTTCAGAAGATACATTCAAGTTCTCGCACCCTTCAGTACACATAGTTTTAGAACCATGGTAAACTCTAATCCAAGTAGGGTGTTTCATAGTAATTTTAAATCCAGGAGTAGGTACAGATACTGTCTCGTAGATTTCTTCCTTTAGGCCACAGTCTGTGCAACCATTAGTACATTGTATAGATTTATACCAAGTGCCCTTTACTGAGTTTACTCCTTGACCCCAAAAAGTTTCGGAATCATAATGAATAGCGTAATCAAGTAAAGCGAAGTCACAAGGTAACTCGGATTTGTAGTTTGTAAAATTAAGAACCAACTCTTCAGGTTCTAGTACCATTACTTTAAGTTTTCTTAAAGCTTGGTCTATGAAGGTAGGGATAAGTACCTCACTAACAGCACCTGCTTCAAAGTAAGTCTTTAACTCTTGCTTTACTTCAGCAATGAGTGGTTCAGAAGAAATAAAGGGTGTGTTAGCGTATTTCATTTTAAAAGGAACTTATATTTATTTTATCTTCTCTAATAGCCTTAGCTAGGTTTGCCTTATGTACGTTAGACATTCTTAAGTCATAGAACCCAAACTGAACTATCCTCTTATAGTATGGATACAAGTGAAATTTATAGACAGCACCGTTGGTGTGTGAATTTCTATAAGGCACTTTAACTCCGGTTTCTTTATAGAGTTTCCAGTTAATAATTGTACGTTTAGCTTCTGGAATTGCATTTTCAGTTTTTACAATCTTAATAGAACCTAAGTTCGGGAATCTAATACTATATCTACCTCTTAAAAGACGATCTACTAACTTGATGTGTATTTGTTTAGGAATAGCACAGAATTGTTTGTAGGTGATGTCTTTTCTTTTGGTTTCTTTTAAGAACATTGTGTAGGCTTTGTAAGAGAGGAAGTTCGTATCCGAAGTTGTATCTCTTTCTTTCTGCCTGACGTAAGGGGTTTTATTTGCTTTTACAAAGTCTTTCGACATAATTAGTTGGGTTCATCTCTGTTGTTGTCCTCAGTCTCGTATGGTAACTTGTGGAAGTTAATAAGCGACTGATTACACATTTCAATTAAAGTATCTGTCAAGTAGCCAGGAAACTTAAATTGTTTATCATACATACTAATACACTGAGTTCCGTCTAGGTCCTCAATAGATTCTGTAAAGTAAGCGTACATGTTCACACACTCTACATCAGGATCTAAAACATAAAGATATCCGTTACGTATTGTGTAATACTTTTTAGGGGTTTTAAAACGTAAACGAGTGTGATTAATAAAATCTCTAATAGTAGTAGGAAAAAGTTCCTCAGAGTTAGAAGTGTTAAACACCCCTTGAATAAAATAAGAATACAGGCCCTCATCGATGTTTGGCAACTTATGCTTAGTTCTACGGATAGGGCAATTCAAATCACATTCTGCACCTTTAGCTTCAATCAAATGTACACACTCATAAGCTTGATATACATTGTCAGAAGTTAAAAGTCTTCTTAGATTAATTTCTCTGCGTAAAAGAGTAGCAGCTTTGGTCTTAAGTAACCCGTATATGTAACGGTCACTAATCATGTCATCGTCACTAACAAACTTGTTAGCACTTTTGACTCTAGCAATTAATTCCGAATTGGTGTACATGTTAGAATATAGTTTGGGTTAATTTAAGACCTATTACAAATATAATTTAATTTTAACTTTAAGTCAAGAGTTTATTTTAAAACTAGAAGAGCCCACTTTCGCAGGCTCCTACTAGCAAGATGACAGGAAAACCAACCAAAAAATCCTGCCAATGTCTTTATTATACTTTATAGGTGAATCCACCTATGATAATTTCCATACTATCTCCAATAACGAAGTTTACTGTTCCTGCAGGATTCAACATAGTAAATGTCAAAACACCTCCACCAGCCAAGACACCTAAACCACGGTATATAGCTGTTGGTATTGAAGGTGATGCAGCAGTGTAAGCCAAAATAGTAACTTGGAAGTATTCTGGAGTTAAGTTAACGTATCCTACAGGAGCATTCATGAACTGAAAGTTCT
>Ga0315903_10000341_pt1 | contig 69583 bp, 67 predicted proteins | sample LakEriMetagenome_7_FD_203524 | JGI IMG/M metagenome (GOLD analysis project Ga0315903, IMG submission 203524) | Freshwater fungal communities from buoy surface, Lake Erie, Ohio, United States - Buoy 2 MA119 | ecosystem: Environmental > Aquatic > Freshwater > Lake | place: USA: Lake Erie, Ohio... | reverse complement strand
GATAGGCGATGCTCTTTTTTGCGACAAACCAATAAAGAAAAAAGATCAGCGGTAGGAAGAGCGCGAATTCCAGTGAGTTGAAAATCATGATTGGGATAGCTGTCGATTGCTAATTACCATTAAGAAGAGCGCCATCAGCCTTTATTACGAGTTTTCCATCACTATGAAAAATCAGCACCTTTGGAAATACAGTTTATTGAGAGGCAATCCAGCACCTTCACTCAGGATCGCCTCCTCAATCATTTCAAGAAGGGATCCATCGGAAAACAAACGGGTGTCTCCCATCAAAATGCATGGAAATTCAAAATCAAGAATCGTCCCTATCCAGCCTTTGATCGGCCGACCCATGACAACATCAATATCTTCATCGGGTTCGTTTTTGGTAATCCAATCAATCATGTCCAAATAAGCGCGAGAGTGATATGTGGCACAACTCGTCATGCATCGTTTGGTAACAGGATCGATCGCGAAACCTTTGACCAGATTACTATTTGATTCCCCCCTACTGAGAAGTTTTCCTTCGACAAAATTCACATTGGTCGCATTGCGCCATTCGCTTTCGATTTCCTTCCATCCGGAGGGCATACTAGCGAGATCAACAAGTCTCTGGTATTCAGCTCTGATGTTATCCATTGTAGTTATGCTGCGATGTTCAGATTGAGATGAGAAAATGTTAGGAAATTTTCATCTTGCGCAGATAATACACTGATGGGTCTTCAGTGGAAGAGAAAACAGGATGAGCCATACCGAAGGCCTGAATATCCAAAGTTTGGGATTGGCCGCCGTCAGAAAAAGTGGTCCATGTTGAGTGAGAGGATTTGTTACAACCAAATCCTACAAAAATGAACCGACAAAAAAGACATAAGCCCGAAGAAATCATCCTCCTCCTGCGTGAATGTGACGCTAGTCACCTGAATCAAGAACAGTTCTGCCAGCAGAAGCAGATCTCAGTAGCCACGCTGCACCGCTGGCGCAAAAAATTCGGGATGATGGACGTGGAAGACGCCAAGCGACTCAAAGCGCTTGAGAAGGAAAACGGCGAGCTCAAAAAGATGTATGCCGATGCGATGCTGGGAATTAAGGTGCTCAAGGAGGCTCTCGAAAAAAAGCTCTAAGCGCGGCGCACTGCCGTCAACTGGCATGGCACGCTGTAGCTAAAAAAAGCTGCAGCGAGCGTCAGGCATCCAGCCATTTTAGCCTTCACCGATCCACACTGCGATACCGCCCGAGGTTTCCCTGCGTCAGAAAGCAGGAAATCGACAAGGCCATCGTGGAGTTGAGCATTGAACATGCTGAGCTCGGCTCGGACAAGGTGGGTAGGTTGGTGCGCAACCGCGGGCTGCGAGTCAGCAGTGAGCGAGTGCGTAAGGTGCGCCGCGAGGAGAGTTTGCAAGTGCCTCCTACCAAAAAGAAACAAAGCCGTCGAGGCATATCCACCGGGGGGTTTCCAAAGAAAGCAGCCCACCGCGGCCATGTCTGGACCTGGGACTTCATTCATGACACCACGATCAAGGGAGGTTCTTACGGAGTGCTGAGCGTGGTAGATGAATACACCCGTGAGGTTCACGCCCTGCATGTGGCCCGCAACATTGGTTCGGGCAAGGTGCTGGAGGTAATGAGGGAACTCATCAAGCTCCATGGTGCCCCCGGCTACATACGCAGTGATAACGGTCCCGAATTCGTAGCTAAGTCCCTTCAGTCGTGGCTGGCTGAAGCGGGTATCAAAACCCTCTACATCGATCCGGGCTGCCCGTGGCAGAACGGCTACGTCGAGAGCTTCCATGACAAGTTCCGCAGAGAGTGCCTTGCTCGCGAGCTGTTTTATACGCTGAGCGAGGCGCGGGTGGTGATCGCGGCCTGGCGCATGAAGTTCAATCAAGTTAGGCCGCATCGCAGCCTCGGCATGAAGACGCCCGAGGAGTTCGCCTTTGGACTCGCTCCCGCAAGAGGGCAAACGGCTCAATCTGCTTTCTACGCTGCGGCCTCCGGCCTTCGCTCCGAAAGCAGATTGACAAGCAGGTGGCAGCCACTATCAATGAACCCGAATCCTCTCACTTTGAGCGGACCATAAACTGGAAGGGTGCCAGCGTCGCTCTATCCGATCCGCCAGCGGTTCAAGAAATGCTCCGGTCATAGCGGTGAGAATGATAGGAAAGGTGAACCATCCGATCACAAGCACGAGGATCGATCCCACTCCGCCGAGCATCCATTCATCCCAACGAGTTTTGGCAAACCATCCTTGCTGCAGCCAATCAAGCCCGCCGATCAACCACCAAGCTAGGCAGGCGACTCCAGTAAAGACCAGCAATGTCCCCACGAGACCGACGAGCATAACCCACCAAGCAAAGGGTTCGCGCAGCACTCCAAACGCGAGCCTTAAATCACTCAGTTCGCGTTTCACGGTTTCGGGTGTGGGTGGAAGTGGCATGTTAGTTGTTATAAATCTAATATTTCACTCTTAGCTCTCAACTCTTCACTCTTCACAACTCACTCTTCTCTCTTCATCTCAGGCCGTTTCCTAACAATCGGTTCTAATCCAGCGGCGATGGCTTGTGCACAGGCTTTCTCAGAGGCGCGTTTGAGTGCGGCGGTCATGCCGTCGAGCCATTCTTGATGACTCCGAGCCTTTTCGGACTCTTCTGAAGACTGGACTTTTGGATATGGAACGGGATCTTCCATGAGGTTTGAGTGTGATTGCTGATTGCTGCTTTCCACTATGAGCGGTGGCGTGACTGAAGCATCGTATATCGCCCATTCATCCACAATCCCAATGTAATCGTTTTTGAAATAATTCAAACCACGGGAAAACCGACGACGTATGGTTTCAATGGGAATATTGTGACCGCCAAAAGAAACGCGTTGCGCCACGCGATGGATGGCGAATTCGACATCCGGAAGTTTTAGAAAACAAAGCTCAACTCTGTAACCTTTCGCTTTCCATTCAGGAATCATGCGAAGAAAAGATCGTGATGAAAGCGTCGTTTCAAAAGCTAAACTTTTACCAGCATCCACGAGCTCGTTGATCCTCTGCAACATGAGTCGCCCAGCCGTAATGGCCACATTTTCTGGCAAAAACGGACTGATACCCGCAGCGATCAGATCCGCGTTGATGAATTCTGGACACGCAGCTTCGTTCGGTAAGAACTCTCGCGCGAAGGTCGTCTTACCCGCTCCGTTTGGCCCAGCAATAATAAGAATTTTCTTCATATGTCATGTCTGGCAAATCTCATACTCAGGAATTAATGAAGCTTCTGACATTTAAGCATAAGAATACAATGTATAGAACCAGAAGCAAAGTTGTCATCATTGTCAACCATCTGGCAAGAGATCTGAATTTACCTTTTAACTCGTAAATCGAAAGCCCGAAAAAAAGTAATGCGGTGGTTAGAATAATATCACCAAACGATAAAAAACCAATGACCGGATCCAGCCAAAATTGAAGATAACCAACCAATAAACTGGTTACTATAATATAGATATCTAGTAATCTAATAATCGCAGCGTAAATCACGACAGTAATAAAGAGAGGAGAAAAACCCCATACGGAACCTTGGGTTTCATCCTCTAGATTTATCATTGGATTGAATGGTCGAAGCCTTTACAACTTCTCATCTCAGTTAACCTGAAACTTCTTCACCTATCAACCCCCGATCAAATCTTTAACCGCGTCTTTCTCTTCTTTCAACTCGTTGATGGTTGCGTCGATTTTGCCTTGGGAAAACTCGCTGACAGGAACGCCTTGAACCACTTCCCATGATCCATCGGCTTTGGTGCGGATTGGCATGGAAGCCATCAGGCCTTTTTCGATGCCGTAAGAACCATCGGAGCAGATTGCGACGGAATGCCAGTCGCCGGCTGGAGTTGGAGTGATCAAACTTCTAACGGTATCCATCGCAGCATTTGCAGCGGATGCAGCGGAAGATGCACCACGTGCTGCGATGATTGCTGCGCCGCGTTGTTGAACAGTTTTGATGAACTCACCTTCTAACCATGCACGATCTGTGATGACTTCTGTGACGGGTTTACCTTGGATTTTTGCGTTGGTGAAATCGGGGTATTGGGTGGCGGAGTGATTTCCCCAGATGCAGAGATTGGTCACATCCGAGCAATGCACACCGGCTTTCATCGCAAGCTGACTCTTGGCACGGTTTTCATCCAAACGTGTCATCGCAAAAAAGCGATCATTCGGGATACCAGCGGCGTTGTTCATCGCGATCAGGGCATTGGTGTTGCATGGATTACCCACGACTAGCACGCGAACATCTTTCGCTGCCGAACGGGCGATCGCTTGACCTTGTCCGGTGAAAATCTTGCCGTTGATGCCAAGCAAATCCGCACGCTCCATACCTGCTTTACGCGGCACTGAACCAATCAACAACGCCCAGTTTGCACCCTTGAAACCTTCGTCCAAATCGGTGGTCGCAACAACTTCTTTCAACAAAGGGAAAGCACAATCATCTAACTCCATCACCACACCTTTTAGCGCGGGCAAACCTGGCTCGATCTCGATCAAACGGAGATTTACTGGCTGATCTTCACCGAAGACAAATCCAGATGCGATACGGAAAAGAATAGCATAACCAATTTGTCCTGCGGCTCCTGTGATAGATACGGTGATAGGTGCTTTCATAAGGTAAAAATTTAAGAGGCGGCGATGCTATGTCGCTAGACTTTCGGCTGGCTAGTCCAATATCTGAATCCTGAACAAAATTTTCATCAGGCATCCCCTCACTCCACCACCCTAACATTCTCCCCTGCAAGCCACTTACGAATCACGTGAGGATCTGCCGTGAAATGACCCAGCATCCTCCAATTGGACCATTTGATCGCCAATGCCTGATCCCGCGACTCCTCAACCACCCCGGCTTTATCAATTCCAGAAGAATGCAGAAATTTCATATCACCATTTTTTTCTACTACCACAAACCCGACATGAGTATCTAAACCCATCAAATAAATCGCAGGTTCCTTCGCCTCCAACCAATCGGCGTAGGTATCGTAGTTTTCCCCGACCTTTAACTGGCAGTTTTCCGCATCGGTAAAAGTTCGTAAAATATTCGCCGAAGGCTGCTGGGCGAGCTTGTATCGATTCACTTTGAAACCCGCATCGCGGATTAGGGTGGAAACATAATATCCGCAGGCAATTTTTCCTTCCCCAGGGCGTTCCGCCACACCATTGAAATCATATCCCGTCCCTCGCCAACAACGCATCATCTCCGGAAGGATCATTTCCAGAATCACCCGCGCGTCATTCTCAACTTTCGCTTTCTGCTCCGGGCTTAGTGCCTTCTTATATTCTTTTACCAGATTTGCCCGCCAGTCACTCAGCTCAGCCTCCAAAACCTCATAACGCTTCAAATCCGGCACAGGCTTCTCCTTCACCGCGGTCAATGCACTGAAAAAACCCCGATGCTCCGCCTCGCGCCATAGCCACCAACCCCCTATTCCTAGAACAAGGAGCAAAATCACTCCCAGCATCCATTTAAAACCTCGCTTCACTCCCCTATCCTCTACAAAAAACGGATCACTACAACCCTTGAACCTTAAATCCGCAGCCTTAACTGCGGATTTAAGAATCGACAGGCAAAGAACATCTTGCCAAACGCTGAATCATACCTACTTTGCCGCCCGAGCAGGAGTCCCCTTATCTCCGATGTCTACATCCGGCACCCTATTTCTCCAATCATTCGTTTTTCCTAGTGAAACTCGAATTTTGAGGGCTTGCCAGGAAATCCGGGACCTCCTTGCTTACGGATGGCGGCGCAGATTGCCCGCGATCGATCCTATCAAGTCCTCTTCCGCAATGGTTGCGGAGGCTTGTCCCAGCACCAAAAAGCTGGCGATCGACCGCTACAGCAATTGCGCGCAGGTCCGTTCCTGCAATGCCGGGGATATAAACCACCCGACGCGCCGGGCCGTCCGTAAAACACTGACCCATGCGAAAACATGTCAACTGATACAAACAACTCCCCAAAACAGGGATCAAGCCGTCGCCGCCGCTCACGCGGAGGGCAAAACCGTAGTAACAATAACTCAAACCGTGGCAACAACGATGGACGCCAGTCCAGCGGTGGAAACCGCTCCAGCCACAAAGGCTCGGGCCAATCCCAACAGCGCCGCGCAATGCCAACTCCCAAGAAGACCTTAAGTTTCTGGCAGAAAATCCTCAAAGCCATTGGCCTATTCAAAGAGCCAGTTAGGCCACCCCGTCCGGAACGTCGTCCAAGCGTTACCGATACCAAACAAAAGCAAGAACCACGCCGCAGTAAAACCCGCGACGCACGGACCGAGCATGGAAATAATAACGAATCCCGCGATAACTCCGAAAACAAAAGAGAGCCTCGTGAGCGTGCGAACAAAAATTCCAATCGCTCCCGTGGAGGTGACCCGTCAACCGTCGAGAACCGCCGCGTTTATGTTGGAAATCTCTCTTACGATACCACAGAGAGCGATCTAGAAGAGCTCTTCAAGGGTGTCGGGGCTGTCCGCCGCGTGGAAATCGTTTACAATCGCAGCACCCATCGCTCCAAAGGCTATGGTTTCATCGAAATGCTCGATATCGATGAAGCCAAACGCACAGTGGAAGTCCTTCATGATCAATTCTTCATGGGACGTAAAATCACCGTCTCCGGCGCGAAATCGAAAGATTACGATGATGCTGAGAAAGAAGAAGGCGGCAGCCCAGCTACCGTAACGACCATTCCAACACTTGCTCCTATCAATCCACAGAAAGAAGAAGTGCTCAACTTGATCGACGAACCCGCCGCCCAGGCCAGTGCTGAAGTTACGAACACAGAGGTTCCTACCGAGGAATTCCATTCCGAAGCAATCGCTACTGAAGTTGAAACGGCAGAGGTAACTGAAGAAATAAAAGCTTAATTCAAACCATCAACTCAAGAGGCTCTCCACAAGGGGAGCCTCTTTTTTTATACACATCGGCAATTTTTCTCTCAAATAAATCATTTTTCAAAATTCCCCGCTTGCGATGCTGATATATGGTTTTAGATTCCAAGATCATGGCAGTAAGCACCGTAGCCTCACCACCCGACTACCTTTCACCCGAGATTCTTCTTAATCCAGAGAAACGCCAGTTTCCGAAGTTTGATATCGTTCGCCTACTTCACACCGTTTTCGAGCCCACTCAAAACTGCAAGGTCTGTATCCTGATCGACTTCGATCAACCAGAAAATCACATCAAAAATTTCCATTTTCTCTCAGAGCCAGGTTTTCAGGTTCAAAAAAACGCCCACAAACATTTCTACACTGCCCTTCAAGATTATGCTTTGGACAAGCTCGGTATGTCGGGAGGCGAAATGTTCGCATACCGCTGCACCAAAGGATCCAACCTAGATCTTGCCGATGAAGTCTGGAACACCGATGGTAAACTCCTCTCACTCGATAAGGACATCTATCCCAACTACGATCTCATCCTCTGTATATCGACCTTTTCCGCAACCGCCCCTCTAACCGCAAAAGCCAAAGAATACGGTTTCCGTGGTGCAACCCTACACGGTCTCAACGACGTAATTCTGAATTCCGGCCTCGCCGTCGATTATCGTGAAGTCTCCCGCGACGCAGAAAAAATGCGCTTAGCACTAACCAAGGCAGATTCAATCGAGATTGATTTCACCCTCGAAGACGGTCGCGTTCTCACTGCCACACTGGAGCTTGGACAACAGGAAGCGCAAAAATCCCACGGTCTCTGCCTTGGAGAAAAACCCGATATCGCTAACCTCCCTGCTGGCGAAGTCTATTTCGTTCCAACCAATGCGAATGGTCAGTTCCCAATGAAATACGAAGACGGTACGCTCGGGGTGTTAGATGTGAAAGATCGAAACATTTATCGTTCCACCTTGATCGAGGGCAACCAAGCAACCATCGAAGCCCATAATAAACGCTTAGCAGAAGATCCGATGACTGGTACGCTTGGCGAACTCGGTTTCGGCACCCAAGTTCTTCCCGTTTCCTACGCAGACATCCAGGATGAAAAAGTGCTCGGCACCTGTCACCTTGCCACTGGACGCGATGACCATCTCGGCGGCGATATCCTACCTAACATGTTCAAAAAACATGAGAACGCCACCCACGACGACATCCTGTTCGCCCCACATAAAACGCCAAACTTTAACGTCAGCCAAGTACGCATGAATCGTGGTGGTAACCAAGAAGTCCTCATCGAAAACTTCCGTCCTGCCAAATACCTAATGGACGCCCTGACGCACTAAAATTTCAAATTTCAAATTTCAAATTTCAATTCAATCATAAGCATCTTCCAAATACTTCATCTTCATACTCTTCATTGAAATTTGAGATTTGAAACTTGATATTTACCTCTCATATGCGTTCAACCCTTATCGTCATCGGCATTTTCGTGTTAGCGATGGCATTACGTACTTCACGCAACAACCTATCGCGCAAACTTGGGGCGTTAACGTTTCTGTTCGCGAGCTTCTGCTTTTTCTATTTTATCAGCGGAAATGTCTTAGCTGGAATCGCCGGTGCATGCTTATGGTTCTTCTTGCCATGGATCGAACTTCTCACCCATGTGCGCAGCTTGCGCATGCCATTGGATAACCGTCTGCATCACAAGCAACTCCCCAACCCATCATTTTTCCCGAATGCGGTCGAAGCCGCTGCCGGCATGGAAGAAGCCGGCTTCGAGCACGTCTCCGATTGTGGCTGGAATTGGTCCGGCATGCATCAACACTTCCGCTTGTTTTGGAATCCTGAAGAACGAGCGATCGCAACCGTTTGCTTGTGCGAACAAGAGGAAGCCGCTTTCGCATTTATCTCCATCAGCTCCGTAGATATAAACGGCAAGACTTGGAGAACCACCAATTTCCCCTTCGCTCCCACCCTTCGTTGTTGCGAGAAATTGAAATGGAATCACGTTCCTTGCGAAAAATCCTGCTTTCACCAAATCCTCAAAGATCATCGAAATTTCCTCGGTAAAATGAAGCTCAAGACGGATCATCTTCTCATTCCGGATCCGGAATTATTAGAGGAAAGCATCGAGAAAGAGATGCGGCAGCAAATCGATCACAACCTCAAAGCCGGCATCATTCAGCTCACTGGAGACGGAAACTTCCAATACTCCAAGCGCGGCCTGATCTATCTCTGGTACCAATTTATCAAAGACATGATCCGCCTTTGCTGAACGAATGCGAAGACCGCTTCTTCCTTCCAGAACGATGATATCAAACACGACCGGCACTGTATCGGTAAGACATGCTTCACCAGATCGTGAGCAGATTTCATTTTCTGGTCATACATCTAAGCCTTGTAGGCGAAATATCAGAATATAGCTCCGAACAAAAAATATGAATAAAGATTAAATTCTAGACTGTTTACTCAGCAGCAGAATTTTCCATCATGTCATTTCACACCATAAAAAAAGCGCAATCGTTTGATACGATTGCGCTTTGAAAAATTCAGATATACTTACTTCGCCTCAGATTTTTTTGCGTAACCTGCGGCGATATTACCTTTCTCATCGATCTTGCCGCATGCCCAGAGAAGACCGCGAGTCACGAGATCCAGATAACGAGCATCACCGACCGTATCATTGTTGTGACCTATCGTGGTACCGAAAACGCGGGTCTTTTTCGCTCCATAGAGATTTGTCCATGCGACAACCGTTTCTTGATTGCCCTGTTTGCCTTTAGCGAGAACGTGCGCTCCCTCGTGTATAGCGATGTTGTTGTAAAGTTCCTCATTGATGGTAGTCCAATCGGCGAGCGTCTTGGTAATAGGGTGCTCCTTATCAACGAAAGCGATATCGATGGGCTTTTGCGGACCATGTCCTGTACTCTGTAGACCGAGAAACTCAAACCACTTGCCGTTGTCTGCTGTGGGTTCGACCTTCTGTTTGAAATCGCCAAAACGATAACTATGCATCGCGCAGTGGAGGTTTACAGCAGGAGTACCGTCGACGTGAGGCTTGAGAACACCGGCAATGACAACTGGGTCGGTAATACCAGCGGCGCATTCGTCGTGGATCACCACGTCGAAGCCAGCGGCATAATCAGGATTACCGAAAATTGGAAGAGCTGGTTTGGTGGTTTTGTCGTCTACGTGGATTTGCACTACCTCGGCCTGGATGCGTTCCTCAATGCCCTTCTTGAGTAGTTCGGTCTGGGTCTTGTAGTCATGACAGCAGCCTCCGGTGATCAGCATGACTTTCAGCGGCTTGGTTTCGGCGGAAACGCTCTGGACGAATGCGAAGCCAGCCAAGGCCAACGCGACAATATTCATTTTGGTTTTCATAGGATTTGGTATGAGAATGGTTTACTGATTTTTTTAAACGGGAGCAACCTCGGATATATTTTAGTTAATTGGGTCATTTGATGAACTTGCTATACTTCTCCATCGAGATGTATTTCCATTTAAAAGCAGACAACAGCCAAATGTTTGGCTTTGCAAGCAGTAGCCCACTGTTATCGGCTTTTTTTGTTTATTCTTTATCAAGATCGAATTCTATAATCTGCTTAATACTGAATGCTTGGACGTTCTCTTTTAGGCATCCCTTTCAATCACTTAAGTATTCAGTCATCACTTATCCAATATCCCTTTCAATAAATCTCCTGCACCCTTAATAAGTTCTTCTCCTTTATCAATCACTTCACTTCCCTTTTCGATAATTTTAGTCGGGCTTTCACCCAAAACATTTTTGGTGAATTTAAATACTTTCTCACCCGTTTCTGGAAGCAACTCAAACATACGTGCGCCAGCGGCTTCGGTTAAGCGATCGGTAAGATCTTCTTTCGGATCGGAGAGCGTTCCGGTCACGCGGATGGGCGCCCAAAGCAATCCAAATCTACCAGGCTTAAACACATGCGTCTCCGCACCTGGGATCTTAGATAGCGTACCTGGAACCAAACCAAGTTGAAAACTCCCATCGATATTTTCTCCCTTGATCGATATCCGCCCTTCCAAACGAATCAATCCCTCGCTGCCTAATACTAGGTCGCTAAGCAAAATTTCATCCTTTGTATATCGCCACTTGGTTTGTGCATCACTGAGTTGTAACGTACGAAACCGACGGGTATCCGCATATGCTGCCAATGCATCTAACACAGGAAGTCCAGTCAATGTGCCATTGGTGATTTTCAATTCTCCAGAGACAACTTGTGAGTCGGTCGTTTTGTTATATTTAAACGTCGAAATTAAATCACCGGAAAGTTTTTGAGCCCAGTTTTCATTAAGCACTTCGTTGCAACGCACACCCTCAATATTTCCGTCATAGGCATGGGTTTTGAGTGCAAAATTTGATTCGCCAAAAGCATAGATTCTACCCTCTTTCCATGCAGATAATTCAGCTTTTTTAAGAAACGCACTACCATCACGATAGGCCGCCTCGGCACTTTGTATGCGCAGCTCAGGAGCTAACGTTATCGGCACTGAAATTTTACCGCCAACAATGTCAGCTTTGTAAGCATTCTTTCCTTTTTCCGGAGTGACCAATACACTCATTCCCTTAGCAGATGCCAAACCTTGTTTGGTTATGAGTTGCAAACCGAAGTCACCAATTTCCAACGATTCCAACTCCACCTCTTTCGGGACCCAACCCGGGTCTTTTTTAGTGACCTTTTTCTCCGGGACAAGAGGGAGAGATGGAACCACCGCTACCGTCTTCTCCAGTGGAACCATGTTCAGACTCAACTGAATCCGATTGATTCGGGTCGACTTCACTTCCCAGACCCCTCTTCCAACACCGCCGAAACCTACTTCTGTGGCTATGCGCTCCGCCACTACATCGCTCACCAAACCTTTGCCAGTCGCCTCGAAGCGTTCCGTCTTAACCGCCATACCATCCCATGAGAACCGCGAGAAACTTCCATCCACTTTAGCTGCTTTACTAATCTGAGCCGAAAGAAATTTACGAAATCCATCACTGTGGAGATACGAACGCAAACCAAGATATCCCCCACCTACCGCAATCAAAATCAACGCTCCAAAAACAATCAAAACCTTCCCAAGCCACGGGTTCTTGCCCGCTCCTTTCTTTCTTTTCGCACGCCTGCTCATCCATGAAAAACTAGCGTTATGCCCGCATACTGCAAGAAGGGAAGATAACCATTTTACGATGGATTCCTGAAACTCGGGCGAACCGGAACCCCGTGCTTCGCAAAATGCCTCTTTGCCTCTCCCACCGTGTGCATCCCAAAATGGAAAATTGATGCAGCGAGCACAGCATCCGCCTTACCTTTTTCGAGCACTTCAACCATGTGATCTAAGTTTCCCGCACCGCCTGAAGCAATGACCGGAATCCCGATCGCCGATGAAATTGCTGCTGTCAACTCACAGTCGTAACCTGCTTGGGTGCCATCCGCATCCATCGACGTCAGTAAAATCTCCCCCGCCCCACGTCGCCAAACTTCTTTCGCCCACTCCACCGCATCCAGTCCCACTGGCGTTCTTCCACCGTGAGTGTAAACCCCCCATTTTCCCGGACCCTCGCGCTTCGCATCAATCGCTACGACGATGCATTGGTTGCCAAATGCTTTCGCTCCCTGATCGACGAGACTCGGATTCGTCACCGCTGAAGTATTGATCCCCACTTTATCCGCTCCAGCCTGCAACATCGTATGCATGTTTTCCACCGAGCGAATTCCACCACCCACGGTCAACGGAATAAAACATTTCTCCGCCGTACGCCTAACAACATCGACCATAGTTTCCCGCGCATCGGATGATGCGGTGATATCCAAGAAAACCAACTCGTCCGCCTCCTGTTCATTGTAAGCAATCGCGCATTCCACTGGATCGCCAGCATCGATCAGATCGACGAAATTTACCCCCTTGACCACACGGCCATTGGTGACGTCGAGACAAGGAATGATGCGTTTGGCTAACAAAAGAAATAGGTGAACAGAGTTTAAATAAAAAAACGACGTCGTTTAGGACATCGTTTTTTTGTGAGGAACGAAAGAATTTCGTTCTGTGGCTTAGCCAACCTTTGGCTTGCCGACGCGGCGGACCGCTCCGAAACGCTTCTGGAACTTGTCGATACGACCTTCCGTGTCCACGAATTGTTTCTGTCCAGTGAAGAACGGATGGGAATCGGAAGTGATACCAACGGAGATCACGGAGTGCTCGACGCCGTCGATGACTTCTTTTTTGTCGGAAGTCTTGGTTGAACCGGTGATGAAGCGTGCGCCAGTGGTCATATCAACGAAGACGACTGGATTGTATTTTGGATGAAGATCCTTTTTCATAAGAAGATTGTGGTTATCCACACGTACCAACGCGCGGGGCGGGAAAACTGCCGAAAAACCAGACGGTGTCAAGATTTTAGCAGCTGGATTCTCTGTAAAAGTGAAAAACTGCCCCTACTGCTTCCATCAAAGCTCAAACAACATGGTCTGATCGTCCTGTTTTTTAGGCTTAGCCTTGGACGCTTTTGCTGGCTTGGGAGTTTCTACGACTTTAGGAGCCACGGCTACTTCAGAGGTTGGAACTACCTCAGGAGCTGGGGTTGCTTTAGGAACATCGGCTTTAGCCACGGCTATTTCAGGCGCTACGGTTTTGCCTGGCAGATCCGTCGGATTTGACTGATCTGTCCGATCTGTCTTTTGAGAAACTCCACCCCCAGCCAGACCTCGCACCCCAAACTGAATCCACTGCTCAGCCTGAACTACCGGCTCGAGATCGGAGCGAAGATTGATCAATGACTGACCCAAGCCCACCTCGAAAAAGGCCCATGCCGCCTCAAGATCACCAGCCCCCAGGTCAGGAACCGCACTAGCGAGAGCTTTGAGATAGAGCCTCCTCACTTCTTTTCGCCCATCTGCCAATGCTGGTGAGATAAGCCCACTCGGAAAAACCATCACTCGACCCGCCAATTTCAAGAAAAACGCCAAATCCATCTGAGCCCTACCCGCAGCAATTAAAACCGAGTTCACATACGCTCTGACGATCTTCTCCACTGGACCGCGTGACTCCAGTCGCGCTATATCCTCCAAAGCCTCGATTCTTGCGGCATCGACGACATCCATGACATGTGACATCACCACATCCATAAGCGCTTCACGGCTTCCAAAGTGATAATTCACCGCTGCAACGTTCGCTTTAATCGCTCCAGTGATATCGCGCACCGATACCAGATCAAACCCTTTCTCCACCACCAATCGCTCAGTTGCATCCAATAAACTTCTCTTCGGGCCAGACTCAGGAACTTTCGTAACGCGCATGCCATTGAAACAATCGTTCCAATCATCACATGTCAACCCTCCAACGCTACTTCATCGATCTTAAATTTGAGATTTGTGATTTGTGATTTGAGACTTAGTCTCCGGCCATGCCCGGCCTCATCATAGCTCCTCGCGCCAGAATTTTTCACGGTCACGAGTGGATCTACGCTTCTGAAATCAAAAAATCTTTTGGTAATCCCCAACCTGGAGACGTGATCACGTTGAAAGATTTCCGCGACCGCCCTCTCGGAAGTGCCATCTACAATCCTGCCTCCCAGATCGTCGCGCGCCGTTTCTCGCGTCGTCGCCAAGACCTCGATGCCGATTTCTTCATTCGCCGCATCCGCCAAGCGCTCAATCTCCGCATCGAAACTCCAAATCTCGATGAAACTCTTTGCCGCGTTGTGTGGTCAGAGTCTGATGGCATCCCCGGCCTTATCGTCGATCGATATGGCGATCACCTCGCTGTCCAAACCCTCACCCTCGCCATGGATCTTCGCAAAGATTTGATCCGCGATGCATTGATTGAAGTCCTCGCACCAAAATCCATCACTCTCCGCAACGATTCATCCTCACGCAAAGCCGAAGGCATGGAGCCGTGCATCGAACTTATGTATGGCGAAAACCCCGGCCCATTCATGGTTCACGCCAACGGATTGGATTTTGAAATCGATCTGGTCGATGGACAGAAAACCGGCCTCTATCTGGATCAACTTCAAGCCCACAACGAAGTCTCCAAATTTTCAAAAGGTCTTCGCGTCCTCGATTGTTTTACCAACCAAGGTGGCTTCGCTCTCGCTTGTGCCAAAGCAGGTGCCGCCAAAGTCACCGCAGTGGATATCTCCGCCTCCGCCTGCGCCGCCGCGCGCAAAAACGCCGAACTCAACCACCTTTCCATCGATGTCATCGAAGCCAACGTTTTCGATTTCCTGAAATCCGCCCAACCCGAATACGATCTCATCATTCTCGATCCGCCGAGTTTCACGAAAAACAAAAAGACCCTGATGGATGCGATGCGGGGCTACAAAGAAATCCACCTCCGCGCGCTGAAACTGTTAGATAAAGGCGGACTCCTCTCCACCTTCTGCTGCTCCCACCACGCCTCACGCGAACTGTTTCTGGAAAACCTCGCCGATGCTTCAGTCGATGCAAAAAAATCCCTCCGCCTCGTCGCCGAGCACACCCAACGTGCCGACCATCCTGTATTGATTTCCCTTCCAGAAACCTCCTACTTGAAAGGCTTTACCTCACAAGTCATCGCGACGAGGTAATTAACAATTATACTTGCCAAGTATAATTGTTAATATATGATCCTTATATGTCCCAACTGACCATATATCTGGATTCTGAGACCCAACGGAAGCTCACGCTAGCTGCGAAACGTGAGTCAATTTCTCTCTCAAGTTGGGCGCGCAAGCATTTAGCAAAAGCTGCCGATGTTTCCGAATCGACGGCATGGGATCATATCTCACTATTCGCAGGTGCCGCACAAAACGATTTCGAGCCACCCACGCGCGAAACGACGCATCGCTCCATTTCCGAACTCTAAATTTCTGCACCGTGTATTGCCTCGACACCAACATTTGGTCATACCTGCTACGCCAACCTAACGCAGCGCTCATACATAATTTAAAAATCCATGCCTCATCCGAAATCTGCCTTACCGAACTGATTCGCGCAGAGCTTCTTTTTGGTGCGAAACGAAGCAACCGAGCTAAGGAATTAACCATAAAAATCGATGAACTACTCGCTCCATTCACTTATCTCCCTTTCGATTCTGAAACTGCCGTCCATTATGCAGAAATACGTTTCCTGTTAGAAAAAAAAGGCACGCCCATCAGTCCGAACGACCTCATCATCGCCGCCACTGCCCGCGCTGCTGGAGCAACGTTAGTCACCGCAAATGTTCGTGAGTTCGCACGCGTTCCAGATCTTCACTGTGAAGATTGGACAGCAGCATAATCTCTAATTAAAGCTCTCCTTCTCTATTTGACTGCGTTTCACTCCGTCCAAGCCATTTGGCTTTGCATTCTGTAACAATTCGCTAACGCTCATCCTGCTTTCAGCTTTTCAGTTTTACCCTAAAATGGACTACACCCAACTCATCGCCAAACGCAAAGATCGCTTCCGTGAGCTCGAAGAAGCCATCGGCGATCCGAATCTTTTTGACGATCCGAAACGTGCGACCGAAATCCTCCGTGAACATCGCAAGCTTCAGCAAACCCTGAAGCTTTGGGATGATTTGCAAAACACGGAAACGCAACTCGCCGAGAACCAAGAACTCGCTCGCTCTGATGACAAAGAGCTTTCCGCCATGGCCGCAGAGGAAATTCCTGAATTGGAAAAATCACTCGTGAAACTCCGCGAGGACATGCAATACGCCTTACTCCCAGCAGATCCCAACGAAGACCGCGACGCCCTCGTCGAAATCCGCGCTGGTGCCGGTGGCGACGAAGCCTCGCTCTTCGCCGGTGAAATCATGCGTGCCTATCAGCGCTACGCCGATTCCAAAGGTTGGAAAACCGAGCATCTGGAATCCTCACCTTCCGAGGTCGGCGGCTTCAAAGAAGTTATTCTCAAAATCACCGGCGACGAAGTGTTTCGTTTCATGAAATACGAATCCGGCGTCCATCGCGTCCAACGCGTCCCCGCCACTGAGACTCAAGGTCGCATCCACACCTCCACCATCACAGTTGCTGTTCTGCCAGAGGCGGAAGAGGTCGATGTCGAAATGAAACAGGAAGACCTACGCATCGAAGTCTGCCGCTCCGGTGGTGCGGGCGGACAACACGTCAACACCACCGATTCTGCAGTGCAAATTTTCCACATACCCACCGGCCTCTACGTCCGCTGCGAACACGGTCGATCCCAAATCAAAAACCGCGAGATGGCTTTGGAAATCATGCGCACTCGCCTCTACGAGAAAAAACTCCACGAGCAACAAGCTGCGTATTCTGAAAACCGCCGTTCTCTCATCGGTTCTGGAGATCGCTCGGAAAAAATCCGCACCTACAATTTTCCACAATCCCGCTGCACCGACCACCGCATCGGTTTCACCTCGCACAACCTCGATGCCATCATGGCGGGTGCCTTCCATGAAGTCACCGCCGAGCTCATGAAATCCGAAATGACCGAACGCCTCGCAGAAGCAGGGATGTAACTGGAGAGCCGGTCTTTGACCGGCTTAATTCAAATTAAAGTCACTACAAAATTTCCTAATCAAACCCCAGCTGGCTGAAAGCACGGCTCTCCAACATGCTCACCCCCACCGAACAAGACGTCATGAAAGCCTGCGGCGAATCGGGCATCCGTGCCATGGTTGCCGCTTTCTACCAACGCGTCCGCACCGACGATCTGATCGGTCCGATGTATCCCGATGACGACTGGGCAGGCTCCGAAGAACGCCTCGCCGAGTTCATGTTGTTCCGCCTCGGACATTCTAACACCTACATGGAAAAACGTGGCCACCCACGTTTGCGCATGCGCCACGTTCCTTTCCGTATAGGTATCCCGGAGCGCGATCGCTGGCTCAAACTCATGGGCGAAGCCATGGACGAAACCCAAGTCCCACCCTTCGCCCGCGCCTTCCTCGATCCCTTCTTCGCCCAAGTCGCCGACTTCATGCGCAACCAACCAGAGTAATATCGGAGAGCCGAGCTTTCAGCCGGCTTTTCCATAACCCCAGCAAATCTAACATCTTCTCCGCGTCCTCCTTCTTCCTCCGTGCCTCTGTGGTAAAAAATTCTTACTTCTTAGCATTCAACCCATATACCTTCTCCGAGTTCTCTCGATAAATTTTCCTCCGAACTTCATCCGGCAAATCCAATCCCTCCAGAAACGTGTAGTGCTGATTCATTTGTTTGTCTTTGCCGCCAAACGACCACCAACCCTCATCCGTTGCCCAAAGAATTTTATCCTGATTCCGTATCAGAAACTCGCGCGCATACGCCCGATCGCGATTGAGTACATCAATCACAACTTTCCCTGACATATCGGCGTACAAATTCGGATGTTCCTTTAGCTGACGGTCGCACGCTCCACTCCCCAGCTGCCGCCACCAATACGCATGTGCCACCAGCGTGCACTTGGGATATTTTTTCAAAACCTTGTCCACCCTCTCCATTCCTGGCTCAACCATGTTTTTGTTTTGATCGATGTGAAACATGACCGGAATACCAACTGTCTCGCATGCTTCATACAGCATCAGATTCTTTGGATCGTCGAACATCAGTCCCACTCCGTAATGTTCTCCAAAAGCAATCGCACCATCGGCGACCTCACGTTTCAAAATCGCAACCGCTTCTTCGGCCGTTTTGACATCTCCGGCATTGATGATGCACATGCGATCGATCTTTCCTTTGTATGGACGAAAATTTTCTAACATAATCTGATATTCCTCCTCATTCTGGGGATGCGAGCCTTTGTGCATCAGCGGACTCACGATGCAGCGCTCCACATTCCGCTCATCCATCCAGTTTGCCACCGCACGCAATCCAAGCGGGGTCACCGACATTGCATGCACATGTGGATCGATAAATTTCAGATCGGTCGGTGGTTTGGGTGTGACTTTATCGTAAACCACTCGCAGTTCTTTCATCTTCTCTACATAGCTCTCACCTAATAATTCCGTGCTTCCTGCACTGGCAAACGCAGTCACGTGAATACTCTCCGGAATTTTTGCGAACTGCACTTGAGCCGATTCCGACCCTTGAACCATGCCGATGATGAATGGAAGATTGGGATCACCGATATGACTGCGAAGCTCACCAATGAAAGATTTCATTTTATCAAGATCTCCCTCAATCACTTCATTTCCATGCAACCACAACACACCTTTGAAATCCCCACCCTGAATCGCGTGTTTCGCCAGTTGTCGCATTTCACGGGTCTCAGGCAAATTCCTGTCCATCCATGCATCTATCTTAGTATTCTCTCGCTTACTTAAAACCAATCCAATTTTGAGCGACTTATTTTTACCTAGAAGCTTTCTAACAAAAGAATGCTCAGAATCATTCCCATCCACCATGGGCACCCATTCGTTCTTGTGATTCAATTGCACACAGCGATCTATGAACTTAGCCTCTTTGGAATCCGTTGAAACCTCACCTACTTTACCCTCACCAATCACGAGATAGATGTGCATTTTCTCATCAATCGGCGGAGTTACCTCAACTTCTTGAACCTCCTGAACTGGCTCATTCTTTTTTAGTGTCGCCTTCTTTTCTTCAGTCGGTGGTCGGTTAAAAAATAAAACCGCCAAACCAATCAGGCAGACGACAGGAATTAAAATACGCAGTTGTTTCATTTACTATGTTTTCGTGTATTTCAGGGTGAAAATAATATTTCCCTCTTCGTCTTTCGCCGTATCGACCGCATGCAGAACACCGTCTTCTTTTAGCTCCGCATTGGTCTCACAAGTCCTGCCATCTTCAAAAGTCGTTTTCAATTGGTAATGATTTTCATCCTTCACGGTTAACTCGCAGAAAAATTTATTCCCATCTGGTAATTCAGCCGTTGCCCTAAAAACCCCATCTTCGCCTTTTATCCAAAGCAGCTTCTCTTTCACATGATGCTCCTCCGGCATGTAGAGATACTCAAATTTCTCAGTAAACGATCTGCCATCGGCCGAGATCTCCCCAGATGCCGTGCCTGTGAATGCACCCACCACCTTCCCATGCTCAGATCGCGTTTCGCCCGCGATTTTGCGCTCCACAGAGAGAAACTTGAAATACCAACCATCAAAATCCCCTGCCAGCACAGGCAATGACATGCAAAACAGGCAATTTATTAACAGCAGCTTCATTTCAACACATGATGATGAGGTCGATACCACCCCCACAGGCGAGCCAAAAATCCACCAATCCAACACATTGTTCTTTCAGCATTTGATATTTTAAGCATTTTAACATCCAGTCCGACCCCATGTCCGAGAACTTCTACCAACAAACCACGGCAGCGCCGCCGACGTCTTTTGACGTCTCACTGCGCCCCCCTGCGTTTTCGGAATTCATCGGGCAGGAAAAAGTCAAGGATCGCATCCTCCTCATGTTGGAAGCTGCGAAACAACGCGGTGATGTCCTCGACCATGTCCTCCTCTCCGGTCCTCCGGGTCTTGGAAAAACCACCCTCGCCAACCTCATCGCCAAGGCCGCTGGCACCCAGATGCACACCACCTCTGGCCCACAAATCGAAAAAGCCGGAGATCTCGCAGGCATCCTCACCAACATCCAGAAAGGCGACGTCTTGTTCATCGATGAAATCCATCGCCTCCACCCCGCGATCGAAGAATACCTCTACCCCGCGATGGAGGATTACCGTCTCGATATCATCATCGACTCCGGCCCATCCGCTCGCTCCATCCAGATCAACCTCCCGCGCTTCACCCTCGTCGGCGCCACCACACGCTCCGGCATGCTCACCGCTCCGCTGCGCTCGCGCTTCGGTTTGATCAACCGACTCGATTACTACAACCGCGAAGAACTTGCCGACATCATCGAACGCTCTGCCGGATTGTTAGAAACTGAAATCCATCGCGCAGGTGCTCTCGAAATCGCTTCCCGTTCCCGAGGCACGCCCCGCGTTGCCAATGCTCTACTGCGTTGGGTCCGCGACTTCGCTCAAGTCCGTGGCAAAGGCATCATCGATCAAGCCAACGCAGCTGCCGCGCTCGCCATGATTGAGATCGATTCTGATGGACTCGATGAAATGGACAAACGCCTGCTCGAAGCCATGATCTACAAATTTGGCGGTGGCCCAGTTGGTTTGAACTCCTTGGCAGTCGCTGTAGGGGAAGACGCCGCCACCCTAGAAGAAGTCCATGAGCCTTTCCTTATCATGCAAGGCTTCATCCAGCGCACCCCGCGCGGCCGCACCGCCATGCCCGCCGCCTATGAAAAAATCGGCGCCCCCGTTCCATCCTTGAAACCTGAAGATCCACAGACAAAACTCTTTTAAAGGGGAGCGCGGGCATCCTGCCCGCATCCATATTCTTTCCCGCATCCAAAATTTTACCTTCATCCATGGAAACCCCTCTCAAACAAGTCATCGCCCGCTGCCGAGACCTCGGCCTGCGCCGAACGAAGGCATTAGAGGAATTGATTTTAACCCTCATGGAGAATCCCCGCCCCATGACCCTCGCCGAACTCTCCACATCAAAGCGCCTTACTGGCCTTTGCGATAAAGCCACAGTTTATCGTTTGCTCCAGCGCCTCACCGAACACGCCATTATCCGTCGACTCGGCCTCCACGAACGCGCCGCCTATTTTACCCTACTCCAACCCGGAAAACACAGCGATTACCTGATCTGCACGGGCTGCGGCAAAATCGAAGCAATTCAAGCCCCTTGCCCAGTTCATAATCTCGAAAATGAAATTCGCGAAAAAACTGGCTACCAAGGCCTGTATCATGAACTCGAATTCTTCGGCACCTGCCCACGCTGCGCTTAAATTTCAAATTTCAAATTTCAAATTTCAACTATCAACTAAGAACTAAGAACCACGAACCAAAAACTAAGAACCAAGAACTTTTTTAAAAACATGAAACCAATCCTACTGCTCGCCGCACTGATAACCGCTGCCACCGCCCACGAATTCGAACACCACAAAGACTGGCTGAAAGCTCCAGAAGGTCTCGCCCACGTCGGCGATTCACACGGTGAAATCGATGTTGATTCAAAAGGCAATTTCTACGTATCCATCGTCGGTGGAGAAAAAAGCGGCATTCAAGTTTACTCACACGAAGGCAAATACCTCCGCAACCTCCCAAACGCCCGCAACAACCACCACGGTTTTACCATGGTCCAAGAAGACGGCAAAGACATCATCTACGCCGCTTGCTTAAAAGATGAAAAATCCGCTTTCCTCAAACTTTCCACAGAAGGTGAAATTCTTATGGAAATCCCGATGACCGCAATTCCCGAAGAAGTAGGCAAAAAATTTGCCCTCACTCACGCCGACCGCGCACCGAACGGCGACATCTGGCTAATCGATGGCTACGCATCCGATCGCATCCTCATCTTCGACAAAGAAGGAAAATTCAAATCCACCACCGCAGGCAAAGCCGAGCCATACAATTTGAAAACTGCTCATAAATTCGCCTTCGACTATCGCTTCGACCCTGTCCGCGTTCTCGTTTGCGATCGCACCAACGACCGCCTCATTCACCTCAATCTCGATGGCACATTCATCGGCGTATATGCTGAAAAAGTTCCGAAACCTTGCACCGTTGATTTCCATGGCGATCTCGTCGCCGTCGCCCAACTCGCCAGCGGCGTCACCATCCTCGATAAAGAAGGCAAAGTCCTCAAAGTACTAGGCCCTAACGACAACCCGAAAGAATTCAACACCAACAACGTCAATCCTGAAGCATGGCGCGAAGGTATCACCACATCACCTCACGGCGTCACTTTCGACAAAGACGGCAACGTCGTCACCACCGAGTGGAACAAATGGGGCCGTATCCTCCGTTGGGACGTTAAGAAATAAGGAGAAGGGACATTCCTGTCCCTTTCTCTTCATTCAAAAATTATCAATCGTCAATCGTCATTCAAATCGGAATACCAAATCGTGCCTTTCACGAATTGATTTCCGATTGATGATTGACGATTTTTGATTGTTGATTTGTTAGAATTTCAATTCACCCTCGGATCCTCTTGATTGGCTTGATCAGCGGCGAGACAGCATCCCCGTCTTTTGGGATCCGCAACATGCGTCGGCATGAGGGACATACGATTCCGAGTCCATCGTGATCGCCTGGGATACGAAACAAGAATCGACAATCAGGGCAGACAAATGCCCCCCAGCGCCGCGCTTTTTCATTCGATGACTCAGTTTCTGACACGGTAAGAATTTGGATCAAATTCTGGTGACATTGCAAGCTCAGGGTTTTGGCGCCGCAGGCTTTGGACTGCTGGGATTCTTATTCCCAGCATTTAAGGGGATACGTTATCTACGGTATGCGAGGCAACTACCTGCAGCTTTGTATAAACGCACGAACTCTTAGAGCTGCAAATGATTGCTGCAGTCCAAAGCCTCCGGCGATTTAGACATCTAGCTTTCTTCAACAAAAATCCTACCCGCTTTCCTCCTCAAACGACGTCCACCTGGGAGATTTACGCTGGCGGCCTTTTCCACATCAAGCAGTTCCAAGCATCGCTCCAACAAGCGCCAATCCAAATTCTCGATCTGCTTCCTCTTTAAATAATCCGCAATCACCGCACGGGATAAAACCGCAGGCAATTCTTTCAAAGCACCTGTGTGCAAGCGACCTTGCGGATCGATCGCAGCAGCTGCGCAAATACTCCAATCCAACAGTTCCCGCCATTCGCTATCGATTTCCGCTGCGCGCAGCAAGTTCGGTGTGATGTCACGCTTGGCGATTTCATCCAGCAACGGGATCGCTTCGTTTCTCAAACGATTCCGCACCACATCGTTCACCGCATTGGTTGCATCTTCTCGCCAGCTTAATTTCCGCTCCAGCATCCATGATTTGAGATCAGCTTTTCGGATTTCTAACAATGGACGAACCACGAAAATCTCTCTCCCACCCATTTTCATCTCTGTCACCTCACTCATCCCACGACAACCCAACGAACCTCTGAGTAAATTCCATAAAATCGTCTCCGCCTGATCATCCGCATGATGAGCGAGCAACAAAACCTTGCAGCGATGTTGCTTACCGCATGCGGAAAAAAACTCATGCCTAGCTTCTCTGCCCGCTGTTTCTAACGAGATTCCAGACTGTTTCATCTTCTCACGCAGATTCATTTTCGCAGCGATGACTTCATAACCCAGTTGCTTGCCAACACGTTTCACAAACTGCGCGTCGCCTGCAGATTCCTTTCCTCTCAATCCATGATCGAGATGGCATACCACCACATTTTTAAATCTCGCATCATGCAACAAATGAAGCAATGCCATGGAATCCAATCCACCGGAAACTCCTACCATGAGTTTCTTCTGCTTAGACGCCTGATAAATCCACGGAAGGTTCATTCTTGTAGGGCTTTGCCATTTTCGAAACTCATGCGCTTACCTGAAATCGGATGCTTGAAACTCAGTTTCCATGCCTCAAGCTCCATAGCAGGATCGCCCACTTCCAAAGTTTGCTTATCGCTCATCTGCTTGTTGGGAAGATAACAAGGATCGCCGACCACGGGAAAACCCAGTTCCCAAAGATGCACACGGATCTGATTGGTCCGACCGCTCCCCAGCTTCGCTTCAAGCCATGTCGTCGCATCAGCACAACGTTCTTTCACAGAGAACTCCGTGCGAGCCGATAATCCATCTTTTTCATCCACACTACGCCCCCCGGGTCCTTCGACCTCTTTTGAAATTGCAAACTCACAAACTTTCTCATTCCACTCAGGACTTCCCTGAACTTTGACGCGGTAAATCTTCTCCACCTTATCATTAAGAAACTGTTGTTGCAGCAATCGGCAAAAATGTCTGGTGCGAGCAAACAAAACCAGGCCGCGAGTGTTCGCATCCAAACGATGCACAGGTCGCAAAAACTTCGGCTCGTAAACTAGATTGAGCAAATACTGCAAGGTGTTGCGATGATAACGGCCGCTCGCATGCATCGGTAAAGGCGCGGGTTTTTCTACCATCACCAAAGCTTCATCCTCCCATAGGATCCGAATCCCACGCGCCACCTCTGGTTCCACCGCAGGAGGGAAAACCTGCAAAATCCGTTCGCCCGCACGAACCACATGTTCCGCATATCGAACTTTTCCACCATAGCTCACAAACCGACCCTCCGCGCAGCGCTGTGCCCATTCCTCGCGACTGATCTGCGGAAACTGCTCCACCAATAAATCTAATAAAGTCCATTTGTCATACTTCGCCGCAACATTCACAGGCCTACGGTTTTCCTGAGGAACTGAACCCGGTAAAACCCGGCACACTTCATCCAAGCTCGCCTGCGATTGGGCAATGCGCTGAGACATTTTTTCAGGTTCGGATTTAAAACAATGCGGACAACTTACGCTCTCCGTATATCGATGATCTTCTTGATCCTCAGCCTTTAGCGGAGCTTGGCAGACAAAGCACATCGCAGAATCTGTTTCCTGCAACGCCGGATCCACGCCCACGCGTTGATCAAACACAAAACACTCACCTTGATAATGATCCCCTCCGCATTCCTCAAAATATTTCAAAATCCCGCCATCGAGTTGATAGATATGCTTGAAACCTTCCATCTCCATAAATGGACCTGCTTTCTCACAGCGAATTCCACCTGTGCAAAACATCACGATGGTTTCATCCTTCATCTCCTCGGGAAGTTCTCTAACAGCCTTGGGAAATTCACGGAACGTATGAATATCCGGAACAATAGCTCCTTCAAACGTCCCCAACTTCACCTCATAATCGTTGCGCGTATCTAACAACGTAATTTTCCGACCCTCATCCAACCACCGCTTCAACTCCTTTGCGGAAAGCTTCGGTGAAGTCCGTTTACCTGGAACTACCCCTTCAATCCCGAAAGAAATAATCTCTTTCTTAATGCGAACCAACATCCGCCGGAATGGCTGATCATCGCTTACGCTGACTTTCCCCGCAAAATCTTCCAAACCCCGAATCTGCCGCAACCTAGCCATCAATTGATCCACCCCCTGCTCCGCTCCCGCGACGAAAAGATTGATCCCTTCCACACTCAACAAAATCGTCCCCTTTAAGCCCGCGTCCTTACATAATGCCAGCAACTCCTCCCGGAGCTCTTTCAGCCCAGACAACTCGACAAACCGATAAGCCGCCAAATTCGTTACCTTTTCTCCAATCATGTTCAGGTGGGCAATCTGCCAACCGTGGCGGCGGTTTGCAACCGCCCAGCCAAAAAAATTGAATCCATGTTCCCGGGGTCTCTGACCGCCAGGCTAATGTCTTTGATCCCGTTGCGATCGAATAAGCAGAATCCCCAATCTCTTGTCTCAAGTATTCCTCAACTTGTGATTTGAAGTTTAGAATTTAAAATTTAGAGTTTCGTCTATGCTTCTCCAAGAACTCATCAAAATTCCCTCGGTGAACCCGAGCCATGCCTCGCCCGATCAGGCGGATATTGCAGGTGAGCAGCGGATGGCGGATTTTCTAAAAATCTGGCTCGAGGGAATTGGAGCGGAGGTCACGCTTGAAGAAATCGAGCCAGGCAGACCCAACCTGATCGCCCGCTTTACACCGCTCGATGGTCGGCCTCGGATTCTTTTGGGGCCTCACATGGATACGGTCGGAATCGATAACATGACCATCGATCCTTTCTCAGGTGAAATCCGCGATGGAAAGATCTGGGGTCGTGGCGCATCCGATACCAAAGGCCCGATGGCGGCGATGCTGATGGGTTTGAAAAACAACCAATCCATCCTCCGCGATCTTCCAGTGGCGGTCGATTTCGTGGCGTTCATGGGTGAAGAAGCCTCGCAACATGGCTCCAAACATTTCGCCGAACACCACGCGGCGGAATATGCATTTGCGATTGTTGGCGAACCAACCTCGATGAAGATTGTCAATATCACGAAGGGCTCCGTTTGGGCGACCCTGACTGCGAGCGGTGTTTCCGTTCATTCCTCTCAACCTGAAAAGGGAGATAATGCGATTCTCAAACTCTCACGAGCTCTCATCGCTCTACAGGAAACTCTTGCCCCAAAGCTTGCTTCTTTTGATCACGATATTCTTGGTCACTCGACCATGAACATCGGCGTCATTTCCGGAGGCTTGGCGGCAAACGTCGTCCCGAACCTGGCTACCGCTCAAATCGACATTCGGCAAACTCCATCGCTCTACTATGCAGGAGGTGCGCTCCAGTTGCTTCGTGAGACGATCGCGGAGCTTCGCCTTCCCATCGATGTCATTTACGCCCACGAAAACCCACCGATGGAGACGGATGCGGAAAATCCCTACATCCAGAAACTTCTCGCGACCGCGCTAGGCACCCAGCTAGATGGTGCCCCTTGGTTTTCTGATGCCGCCCATCTTTCTGCTTCAGGTTTACCCTCTATCTGCATCGGCCCTGGCTCGATTCATCAAGCGCATACCAAAGATGAGTTCATTGAGATTGAGAAACTCTCAGAAGGTGAAGCTTTCTTTACGGAGTTTATTCGGGGGATTTTGAATAAATAATTCTGACCACCAATCACCTAAGATCACATGCATTCTTGACGGAATCGCCTAAGTCTTCACAACGTAACTCATAGAGTAGAAATTGTGGTGTTTTATAGGAGCACTTCAGTGCGCAAACTAAACCATGGGAATTTGGCGCGGTGGTAACAATCAAAGCCGATTTTATTGAGCGAATTGGCGAAGCAGAAACCTCACTGCTATCGGATAGCTACTTGTTTCGTGATCATGTGCTCGACGCATTATTTTATCGCTACGATAAACTCTCCACTCTTAGCATCGCACACATCTGCGTCTCGCTCGATTATTTCTGTACTATGACAGATGTCTGCAATGATCATGAAAAAGATGATCTCGTTGAAGACAGCTAGTCATCACCCACACTCGCGAAAAATCCTAAGACGAGATCGAATCTTATCTTAAGTGAAGAATTATGTAGCTCAGCTGATTCGGACTACTGCCCAGCAATCCATTTCAATCCCTCGGCGAACTGTGTGTATTCGAGAGAACTATTACCGTTGTGCACCTCTGCTCGAACATTGGCTATTCCGTTCCGTTTCATACTCGTTTTCACTGGCTCGGCGTAGTCTGCCTTAGAAGCTGGATTGCCTAAAAAAATCTTCACATCCTTGAATTCGGATTTTGGCACTCTATAGAGTTTCTGCACAGTTCCAGAAAGATCCTCGTTGCAGCCGGCTAGGAATCCACCAATCACTTTGTATTCGTTTTTGATCAAGTAAGCCATTGGGAACATGCATGCTTTGGCTCCGCCTGAAAATCCACCAGCGGCAAATTCCCAACCTTTGAAACCTGGCCACTCCTTATTGATCTTTGCTAATGCTGCTTGCAAATCCACATCATGCCGTACCCGTCCTAAATTTGAATCGTAAGCCATACAAATCCAACCGCTAGCCGCACATTGCTTACCGAAGAAACTCATCATTCCTACATTTCCATCTGCGGCCTGCTTAGCGTTGTTTTCAGCAGTACCAACGATAAAAACCTTGTGAGGTTTTGTGGGATCGAAATTTGCTGGCAATGCGAACGCTATTTTAAACCCTGTATCTGTTCCCTTTTCCTTTTTGACCATCGCTAACTGTTCCGCCGAATACTCATATTCAAATAGATTTGTCTTACCTCCGAGCGCTAGCGGCTTACCGTCGAAAGATGCTTGCCCAGGAGGCACAGCTACTGGGACTTCTTCTTTTTTCACCTCTTCCTTCTTTACCTTTTGTTTAGCAAGCCACTCCCTTACATCCCCCTTATCGGCATTGCCAAGCTCTTCGAGCTTGCCTGCTTTATTAATCGTAACCTCTACAGGAGGCACAGCTACTGGGACTTCTTCTTTTTTCACCTCTTCCTTCTTTACCTTTTGTTCAGCAAGCCACTCCTTTACAAACCCCTTATCGGCATCGCTAAGCTTTTCGAGCGGCAATTTGAATTCTTTGCCTGCTTTATTAATCGTAACCTCTGTCTCATCGGCTTTCACGATATCCGCATCTATCGAGCGACCATCTTTATCGGTCCAAGTGCGAGCAAATAACCCAGAGCTTAGGGTAAAAATGAGAATCAAGGCCGAGATAGTGGTTTTCATAATGATGCATATTTCTAAACTACAGTCTGAAAATGGAAAGCATTAAATACAAAAAACCCCGGTCACCTTTCGATGAACCGGGGTTGTTTTGGGTTTTGTTACAATTAAGCGGAAACCACGTCTTCTTCGTCTTCGAAGATTTCTGGTGCTTCGACGATTGGCTCTGGCTCTTCGACAGTGAACTCGAATTCCGAATCACGATGGTGATGGAAGCCGGTGCCCGCTGGGATGAGGTGACCCATGATGACGTTTTCTTTGAATCCGGTGAGGTAATCGATACGACCAAGGGTCGCTGCTTCGGTAAGAACACGGGTGGTGTCTTGGAAGGAAGCGGCGGAGATGAACGAATCGGTTTCCAAAGAGGCTTTGGTGATACCAAGCAATACTGGCTCACCTTCGGCAGGCTTACCACCGTTGGCAACGATCTCGGCGTTGACCTTTTTGAAGGTGGTGCGCTCGACTTGATCTCCCCAGAGGAATTGATCGGCATCGCCAGGATCGGTGATTTTCACCTTACGAAGCATCTGACGAACGATCACCTCGATGTGCTTGTCGTTGATTTCCACGCCTTGGACGCGGTAAACGGATTGTACTTCGTTCACAAGGTGTTCTTGTAGTTCGGTCGCGCCGCAGGCTTCGAGAAGATCTTCCGGAGAAACAGGTCCTTCCGTGATTTGATCGCCGCGTTTCACTTTGTCGCCTTCCGTAACAATGATGTGTTTGCCCATCGGGACGAGGTGATCGACTTGTTCGCCAGTAGTCGAATCGGTAACGATGACCTTTTTCTTACCGCGGACGTTGCCACCGAAGGAAACGTCGCCTTCGATTTTCGCGATGACGCAGGACTCTTTCGGTTTGCGAGCTTCGAAGAGCTCGGCAACGCGTGGGAGACCACCGGTGATATCTTTGGTGCGGGCCACTTTACGTGGGGTTTTCGCAAGCTGAGTTCCCCCAGTTACAACTTCGCCTTCTTTAACGGAAAGGTGAGCGCCAACAGGAATGGAGTAACTGATGATGACCTCTCCGGTTTTCGGATCGGTGATGCAAACCTGAGGATGGAGATCCTCTTTGTGCTCGGTAACCATCGTTCCTTTTTTGCCGGTTTCTTTATCAACTTCAGAAGCAACGGTGATGCCGAGGATCATGTCGCGGAATTCAACCTTACCGGGTTTCTCGGTGAGAATCGGCACGTTGTAAGGATCCCATGTTACAATGGTATCGCCTTTTTTAACATCTTCACCGTCTTTGGTGGAGATGATGGAACCGATGATGATGGAGTGGCTTTCGAGTTCTAGGCCGCCTTTGTCACGGATCGAGACCGAACCGTTTTTATTGAGTGCCACCCAATTACCATCCGAGTCTTGAACAACCCGTAGGTCTTTGTAAACGAGGCGTCCACCGTTTTTGGTTTTGATGATCGGTTGTTTGAAGGTTGCAGCAGCAACACCACCGACGTGGAAGGTACGCATGGTAAGCTGTGTTCCTGGTTCACCGATGGACTGAGCAGCAATGATGCCGACAGCTTCACCGATCTTGACTGGAAGGCCAGTTGCGAGGTTGAGGCCGTAGCAGTTTGCGCAGCAACCGCGGTCGGCTTCACAAGTGAGAACCGAACGGATTTTGAGTTTCTCGTGACCGATTTTCTCAAGCGCGTTCGCTTGGGATTCCGTGATGACGTCGTCAATTTTGACGATGACCTCACCGGATACAGGATCTTTGACCTGCTCGCAGGAAACGCGTCCGTAGATACGAGTGGAGAGTGATGCGACTTCTTCGTCACCGTCGTAGATCGCTTCGACTGCGATGCCGTTGGCTGTGCCGCAATCCTGTTGGAAAACGATCACGTCTTGGGCGACGTCGACGAGCTTACGAGTCATGTAACCGGAGTCCGCCGTTTTCAGAGCGGTATCGGAGAGACCTTTACGGGCACCGTGAGTGGAGATGAAATACTCAAGCACGGAGAGACCTTCGCGGAAGTTAGAAATAATCGGACGTTCGATGATCTCGCCGGATGGTTTTGCCATCAGACCGCGCATACCACCGAGCTGTTTGATCTGGGATTTGTTACCCCGCGCACCGGAATCGACCATCATGAACAGAGGCGATGCCTTTTTCTTGCCTTCGTTATACTCGATCTTGCGATAGAGGGCGTTGGCGATGGTGTCGGTGGCTTGAGTCCAGATGTCGACGACTTTCTGATAGCGCTCGCCGTTTGTGATGACACCGTTGCGGTATTGCTTGGAAACTTTTTCGACTTCCTCGTAGGCCTTGGCGATGACTTCTGGTTTCTCCTCAGGGATGAGCATGTCAACGATACCGATAGAAATACCGGAACGCATCGCTTCCATGAAGCCGAGGGATTTCAGTTTATCGAGAACCTCAACGGTTTTCTTCTTACCGGCTGCTTGAGTGCAACGCCAGATGATGTCACCGATTTGTTTCTTACCAACGGTCTTGTTGTAGAAGCCGAGTTCAAGTGGCCAGATTTCGTTGAAACGAACGCGACCTGGTGTGGTCTCGATGATTTTGAGATCGGATTCACCGTAAACAGTTTTCTTACCGAAGTCTTGGTTACGGATACGGATCCAAGAATGGTAATCGATCTTGCGTGAAGCGATGGCGAACTCGACTTCCGAGGAGTTTTCAAACAGTGGCAGGTGCTCTTGCTTGTCGCGATCGACTTGGGTGCGGATGCCGGCCCATGTTAGATAGTAAGTTCCAAGAATGATATCTTGGGAAGGAACCGTGATCGGGCGACCGGATGCAGGTGAGAAGATGTTGTTAGGTGCAAGCATCAACTGACGGCACTCCATCTGAGCTTCGATCGAGAGAGGAACGTGGACAGCCATTTGGTCACCGTCGAAGTCCGCGTTGTATGCGGTACAAACGAGCGGGTGAACGCGGATCGCGGAGCCTTCGATGAGTTTCGGTTCGAAAGCTTGGATCGAGAGGCGGTGAAGTGTTGGAGCGCGGTTCAGAAGGATAGGATGTCCTTTGGTTACTTCTGCAAGGATGTCCCAGACTTCCGTCGTCTTGCGATCGATCATCTTCTTCGCGGAACGAACGGTGTGGCAGTAGCCAAGTTCTTTCAGGCGGCGAATGATGAATGGTTCGAACAAAGTAAGAGCCATTTTCTTCGGAAGACCGCACTGACCGAGTTTGAGATCGGGACCGATAACGATAACCGAACGTCCGGAGTAGTCGACGCGCTTACCAAGAAGGTTCTGACGGAAACGACCGCCTTTACCTTTGAGCATGTCGCTAAGGGATTTGAGTGGGCGGTTGCCAGCACCAGTGACGGCGCGGCCGTGACGGCCGTTGTCGAAGAGCGCATCGACAGCCTCTTGAAGCATGCGTTTCTCATTCCGGATAATGACTTCCGGAGTTTTGAGAAGGAGCAAGTTTTTGAGACGGTTGTTACGGTTGATGACGCGGCGATAGAGATCGTTGAGATCGGAAGTCGCGAAACGTCCACCTTCGAGAGGCACCAGCGGACGAAGGTCTGGAGGAATAACAGGAAGCACCAATTGAATCATCCACTCGGGACGAGTTTTGGAAGCAGCGAAGCCTTGAGTGATTTTCAAACGCTTCGAAAGCTTCTTCTTGTTCTGTTTGGACTTGGTGGTGCCGAGCTCTTCCTCAAGTTTCACGGCAAGTGAAGCGAGGTCGATTTGTTTGAGAAGCTCCATGATAGCTTCTGCACCCATCATTGCTTTGAATGAGCCGTCGCCGTAGGTATCTTCAGCTTCGCGGAGTTCAACTTCGGTTAGAAGTTGTCCAACTTCGAGAGCGGTGTTACCCTGATCGGTTACAACGTAATCTTCATAGTAAATGACGCGCTCAAGCTGACGTGCGCTCATATCGAGCATCAAGCCAATACGTGAAGGCATGCACTTGTAGAACCAGATGTGAGAAACTGGAACCGCGAGCTCGATGTGACCCATGCGCTCGCGACGGACGCGGCTAAGGGTAACTTCGACACCGCAACGATCGCAAACCACGCCTTTGTGTTTGATGCGTTTGTATTTTCCGCAAGCACACTCCCAGTCACGGGTTGGTCCGAAAATGCGCTCACAGAAGAGGCCGCCTTTTTCTGGCTTGAAGGTACGGTAGTTGATGGTTTCAGGATTTTTCACCTCACCTTTTGACCAGCTACGGATGATTTCCGGAGATGCCACAGTGATGGAAACTTGATCGAAGGCTTCAGGACGCTCGTCCACGCCAAAGATTTCGCGAAGGTTATTGTCTACACTCATAATAGGTAATTGTTAGGATTGTTGGGTTGGTTTCGCGTTTCTAATTAGAGGGTGAGATCATCAAGAGAGAAGTCATCCATTCCACCGGAAGAGAGTGGTGAACCGTGATTCGATTGACCTTGGCGTCCAGGGCGGACATCGAGGCCGAGCGATTGCATCTCTTTGATGAGAACGTTGAACGATTCCGGAGTCCCGGCTTCGAGGTTATTATCGCCTTTGACGATGGCTTCATAGATGCGCGTGCGTCCTTGAACGTCGTCAGACTTAACAGTTAGAATTTCTTGGAGCGTGTAAGCGGCACCGTAAGCTTCGAGTGCCCAGACCTCCATCTCACCGAAGCGCTGACCACCGTATTGCGCTTTACCACCAAGCGGCTGCTGGGTGACGAGCGAGTATGGACCAACGGCACGTGCGTGAATCTTATCAGCGACAAGGTGACCGAGTTTGAGCATGTAGATCATTCCGACCACAACTGGGTTGTGGAAAGCCTCACCAGTGCGGCCGTCATAAAGAGTGGACTTACCAGCGGTGCTGCCATCTTTGCCGTCACCGATCCAGGTGTAACCCCGACCTTCTGGCTCATTTGGTTTACGCTCGCGGGCTTTCTCTCCACCGCCGACCATTTTCACACCGTCGACTTTTTTCGCCTCGGACATGAAGTCCCAGATGATGTTTTCTTTGATGCCGTCGAAAATTGGGGTCGCAACTTTGAAGCCGAGTGCTTTTGCAGCAACACCGAGGTGAGTTTCAAGAACCTGCCCGACGTTCATCCGTGAAGGTACGCCGAGTGGGTTGAGGCAGATATCAACTGGAGTTCCGTCGTGAAGATAAGGCATATCTTCTTCCGGAACGATGGTTGCAACCACACCTTTGTTACCGTGGCGTCCGGCCATTTTGTCACCGACTGAAAGCTTGCGCTTGGCAGCGATAAACACTTTGACTTCTTTGATCACGCCTGGATCGACGTCGTCGCCAGACTCGAGGGAATCGAGTTTGCGTTCGCGATCGGTATCGAGTTCTTGGAAGCGGCTTTCGAAGGAATTGATAATTTCGACGATCTTGTTACGGATCGGGGAAGGATCGATTTCGATATGATCATGAACCGAAGCAAGTTTGCGGAGCAAGGTCTTGGTGATCTTACGGTTCGCAGGGATGATGATTTCACCAGTCTGAGCGTTGACAACGTCGAGAGGAATTTTCTCACCTAACAGAATGTCAGAGAGTTTCTCAGTGAGGTCGTCGGTAAGTTTGTCAGCCTTTTTCTTGTGCTCGTCGTTGATCTTTTTGAGTTGTTTCTTGAGTTCAACAGGATCGACTTTTTCAGCACGTTTCTTAGCGAGACCGTGTGAGGAAACACGAACATCTTGAACGATACCGTTACAACCTGAAGGAACGCGGAGTGAGGTATCTTTAACGTCAGCGGCTTTTTCACCGAAGATCGCACGAAGAAGGCGCTCTTCTGGAGCAAGCTCGGTCTCGGATTTCGGAGTGATTTTACCGACGAGAATATCGCCAGGTTTCACTTCTGCACCGATGCGGATGATACCGTCGTGGTCGAGGTTACGGAGCGCCTCTTCACCGACGTTCGGGATATCACGAGTGATTTCCTCTGGGCCGAGTTTGGTATCGCGAGCAGCAACATCGAATTCAGAAATATGGATCGAAGTGTAGACATCGTCTTTCACTACGCGCTCTGAGATGACGATCGCATCCTCGAAGTTGTAGCCGTTCCATGGCATGAATGCGACGAGGACGTTTCGGCCGATGGCGAGTTCGCCGTTTTCCGTATTCGGTCCGTCAGCAAGGACTTGGCCTTTTTTGATTTTCTGGCCGAGTTTGACGATAGGCTTCTGGTTGATGCAGGTTCCTGCGTTGGAACGCATGAACTTACGCAGCGGGTAAGCGAAGATACCTTTGGCAACGTTGGTTTTAACCGACTCAGGTTCACTGAGGAATTTTTCGTCAGAAACAGGAAGTTTACCATCGGCAGTGGTGATGATGATTTCTGCGGTTGCCGCGGCAATGATGCCGTCGGCTTCCGAAACCACAACAGCGCGGGAGTCGCGAGCAGCTTTACCTTCGAGACCGGTTCCAACGAGTGGAGATTCGGAAACGAGAAGCGGCACGCCCTGGCGTTGCATGTTAGAACCCATGAGTGCGCGGTTCGCGTCATCGTGTTCAAGGAAAGGAATCAAACCGGCAGCAACTGAAACGAGTTGTTTCGGCGAGACGTCCATATAATGAACTTCCGCAGGTGTGGACTCGATGAATTCACCACGCTCACGAGCATCGATGCGCTCGTTTTCGAAACGACCTGCTTTATCGATCACGTTGGATGCCTGAGCGATGAGGTAGTTTTCCTCTTGGTCAGCTGTTAGGTATTCGATCTCATTAGTAACTTTACCGTTTTTCACCTTGCGGTAAGGAGTCTCGATGAATCCGAACTCGTTGATACGTGCGTATGTGCACATCGAGTTGATCAGACCGATGTTTGGACCCTCAGGAGTTTCAATCGGGCAGATACGGCCATAATGGGAAGGATGAACGTCGCGGACTTCGAAGCCTGCACGATCGCGGTTCAGACCACCTGGTCCGAGTGCGGAAAGGCGACGTTTGTGAGTCAGCTCCGCCAGAGGGTTGGTCTGGTCCATGAACTGGGAAAGCTGTGAACGACCGAAGAAATCACGCACGACAGCGGAAAGCGCTTTCGGGTTGATGAGTTTCTGTGGAGTCATGCCCTCGATGTTCACATCGAACAAAGTCATGCGTTCTTTAACCAAACGCTCTGTGCGGGCAAGACCGACGCGGCACTGGTTAGCAAGAAGCTCACCGACAGCACGCACGCGGCGTGAGCCAAGGTGATCGATATCGTCGATAACACCCTCACCTTTTTTCAGTTTGAGAATGTAACGAACGGCAGCGAGGAAATCCTCAGGAACCATGATGCGTTGATCGGAATCAACGCTGATGCCGAGCTTCTGGTTGATTTTGTAACGGCCGACGCGGGTAAGGTCATATTTCTTCGCATCGAAGAACAGACGCTTGAGAAGGGCACGAGCGTTGGATGCGGTCGGTGGATCACCTGGGCGAAGTTTGCGATAGATGTCTTTGAGAGCTGATTCTTCGTCTTTCGCAGGATCTTTGCGGAGGGACTTGAGAAGGATCTCGTCTTCGCGGCCGTCGATGACCTCAAGTTTTTTATGACCGAGGCTTACCAATTGTTTCACGATGCCTGCGGTAAGCGGCTCGTAGGCTTTGGCAATGACGAGTTCTCCGTCGAGGATGTCTTCGAAAGGAACTTTGTGACCGAGTTCTGCTTCGTCGATCTTGGTGCCAAGAGCGAGGTTTTCGATCGAGTAGAAGTGGCTGACGATATCGCGATCGGTTGGGTAACCGAGAACGCGAAGGAAAGTGGTAGCTAGGAATTTACGACGACGGCGACGGCGATCGAGGTAAACGTAAAGCAGATCGTTGGTATCGAATTGCACTTCCAACCATGAACCACGGTCAGGAATGATGCGGAAGCTATGCAGCATTTTTCCGTTAAGATGCTGAGAAGTTTCAAAGCAGATACCGGGTGAACGGTGGAGCTGTGATACGATCACGCGCTCGGCACCGTTGATGATGAAAGTACCACGACGGGTCATCATTGGGAGCTCACCCATGTAGACTCGCTCTTTTTTGGTGCCAGTCTCATCCTTCAGTTTGAAGGTCACATAGAGAGCAGCGGAGAATGATTCGCTGTTGCGGAGAGATTCAAGCGAAGTGATTTTTGGATCTTCGATATCGTAGGAAACGAAATCCAATTCAATAGCTTCGTCATATGACTTGATCGGGAAAACTTCACGGAAGACGGCTTGCAAGCCAGCATCGGAGCGATCACCAGGAGCGACATCTTTTTGTAAGAAATCGTCGTAAGACCTGCTCTGGACTTCAATGAGGTTAGGTGGGTCAATGACCTCTTCAAATTTACCAAAATAGAGACGTTCAGCCATGATGTGGGGTAGTGGTGGGTGTTACGAGTTTGAGCCCGAGCCGGTAAAGGTTCGAGCAGAGTTAGGATCAGGAGATATGAGAAGAATACAAATAGTCGGGAGCGACGCGTAATGCCGCGGTTCTGAGTGGTGTCACGCGTCGGTTCCGATTTTGCAAATTATTGAATGATTGTTTTTCTGGAAAATGCCCGGAGCGGCGGAACCGCTCCGGGTAAAATCCGTAACGAATTACTTGAGCTCGATTTTCGCGCCAGCTTCTTCAAGCTTTTTCTTGGCGGTTTCGGCAGCGTCCTTGGCAACACCTTCAAGGATGTTAGCAGGTGCGCTTTCGACGAGTTTCTTGGCATCAGCAAGGCCGAGTCCAGGAGCAACTTCACGAACTGCCTTAATGACAGCGATCTTGTTAGCACCGGCATCAGTGATGACGACATTGAACTCAGTTTTCTCTTCGGCGGCTTCAGCAGGACCAGCCGCGGCGGCAGGACCGGCGGCGACAGCAGCTGCTGCGGAGACGCCCCAGGTTTCTTCGAGTTGTTTAACGAGGTCGACAGCTTCCAGAACGGTAAGCTTGCCGAGTTCTTCTACGAGGTTTGCAATATTTGACATGTTATTTTCTCCGTTGCGGTATCGTCGCCCCCGGAGCTTCCGGAGATTTCAATTTCCCAGCTGGGAAATCGACGAGGAACCATTGTTAATCAGGTCATTGCGTGGAGACGCGACAGACCATCCATTCAGATTGTTTATTATTCGGCAACTGCTTCTTCAGGGGTTGATTCTGCTGATTTGAAATGCGCGCGCTCTGGATCGAATTTCTCGAGCAGGATACGTGCGATGCGAGTTGCTGGCTCGTTGATGAGGCCGAGAAGTTGTGAGAGAACTGCTTCGCGAGAAGGGATATCGGCAAGCATCTTGAGCTTGGCGGAATCGAGGATATCGGAACCGAGGATGCCGACCTTCATTTCAGGTTTCTTGAATTCCTTTTCGAAATTCTTGAGAACTTTTGCAGTTGAGAACACTTCGGAGTTTCCGGTGATGAAGGCGGTTTGACCGACAAGGTCCGCACCGACATCGGGAAGACCCGCTTCGGAAAGGGCTTTGCGCATATAGCTGTTCTTAGCAACGGTGCACTTGGCGCCGTTGTCACCCAAGCGATTGCGAAGCTCGCTGAACTGAGGAACGGTGAGGCCGGTGTAATCGATGACGATCACATAAGGAGACTCGTTGACACGTGACAGCAGTCCATTGATGATGATTTGTTTGTCTGGATTCATGGTCGTTGGGTGCTGGGGTTATGCGGTTGCTTTGGTGGTGTAAGAGGCTGCCTCGAGTGGTAGACCCGGAAGCATGGAAGCAGCGAGAGTCACGGCTTGTACGAAGTTTCCTTTTGCGGAAGCTGGCTTGGAGCGGACCACGCTATCGAGGAACGCACGAGCGTTTTCTTCGAGTTGAACTTCGTCAAAGCTAGCTTTGCCGATAGCTCCTGAGATATTGCCGTTTTTATCAAGTTTGTAATCGATACGACCGGCTTTAACTTCCTTGACGGCTTTCGCTACGTCATCGGTGACCGTGCCGGTTTTTGGGTTAGGCATCAAACCACGAGGTCCGAGGACACGAGCGATTTTACGAACTTCGGCCATGGCATCTGGAGTGGCGATGGCGGAATCGAAGTCGACGAAACCTTCTTGAATTTTCTTGATCAGATCATCGTAACCGACGTGTTCGGCACCAGCAGCAACGGCGGCCTCAGCAGCGGCACCTTGTGCGAATACGACGACGCGGACGTTTTTACCCGATCCGTGAGGAAGGGATACGGAGCCGCGGACCATTTGGTCGCTCTTCCGTGGGTCGACACCAAGCTTGAACGAAAGAGTCACGGTAGGTGTGAACTTCGGTGCTGGCAGGCTCTTCATGGTGCTGATCGCATCCTTGAGAGAGTAGGATTTATCGGAGCCAACCTGTTCGGCGGCTTTTCTGTAGCGTTTGCTGCGTTGTTTTGACATGTGTTTTGTTGGTTTGCAGTGATAACGGATGAGTCGGTTGACTCACCCTCTTGCGGTGTCCGCAGACCGATTTGAAGCGATCAACGGACTGAGAGTATTTTACATTCCTTCTACTTCGAGTCCCATTTGGCGAGCAGTGCCTGCGAGAATGCGAGCTGCTGCTTCTGGATCTTTGGTGTTGAGGTCAGGCATTTTGATATTCACGACTTCCATGAGCTTGGCTTTGGAAATTTTGCCGACTTTTTTCTTGTTAGGCTCACCGGAACCGGATGCGAGGCCAGCTGCTTTTTTGAGCAAGTTACCTGCAGGTGGACGCTTAGTGATGAAGGTGAAGGATTTGTCTTTATAGACAGAAATCACGACAGGAAGTATGTCGCCAGACTGGGATTGGGTCGCAGCGTTGAACTCTTTGCAGAATCCCATGATGTTCACACCTGCTTGACCGAGAGCTGGTCCGACTGGTGGAGATGGGTTGGCTGCTCCAGCAAGAATCTGGAGTTTGATGATTTTGATAACTTCCTTGGCCATGGTATTAGTATTTAAAAATTGGGTAAAAGATTGTCTTAAGTGGTGATTTGAAATTCAGGGGTATCATTCGCGCTCAACCTGCCAGTATTCGAGTTCGACTGGGGTGGTGCGTCCGAAGATATCGACGGCGACGCGGAGTTTTCCACGCTCTGGGTCGATTTCCTCGACCACGCCGTTTTGAGATTGGAAAGGACCATCGGCGACTTTGACCGTGTCTCCGACTTCGAAGGAAATTGCAGGGCGAACAGTTTCTTCGCGTTCTTGAATTTGGGATAGCATGGCCTCAACTTCGCGTGGGCGCATGGGGGTTGGGCGATCTTTGGTGCCGGCGAAGCCGATCACCCCTTCGATTTCCTTGATGAAGAACCATGTCTTTTCAACAAGTTGGTTATCAGCTGTAGCCAAATACATGTTTACGATGATGTAACCTGGGAAAAACTTTTTCTTCGTCTCGGTTTTCTTGCCGCGTTTGATTTCAGAAACGATCTCGGTTGGGACAAGCACCTCGCGGATGTAGTCCTGCATTTCCTCAGCTTCAACCTGACGGGCGATGCGATCACGCACCTTGCCTTCCATGCCCGAGAGCACTTGGACAACATACCATTGGTCTTTATATTCTTTGGGATTTGGCATTGGAGAAAAAGGGTTTAGCGGAGAGTGAGTAGAATTAGATGAAAAGCTTGGTCAGGAAGCCGACCACGTAGACTTGTAGGAAGTCCCAGATTTGCACAAAGCCTGCGAGGAGGATCACTGCAATGAGAACCACGATCGTGGAGTCGACGAGTTCTTTGTATTTTTTGAAGCCACGTGCTTTAGGATCAGAATCCCAAGGCCAGCTGGCTTTACGAAGTTCTCCTTTGACCTCACCGACGAAGCTGGATACTTTTGCAAGATTTTTGATCAATAAGATAAGCAGAACTAAAAGGATCGCATAGACGATTCCAGTAGCGACCCAACTGTCATTGATCTTGATGTATTCGAGAAATTTCATTCGCTGTGAGAGGATAACGGAAAGTGGCACGCCAGGAGGGACTCGAACCCCCAACATTCGGTTTTGGAGACCGACGCTCTACCAATTGAACTACTGACGCGTTAGGTTGAGAATATGTTAGGTTTTGAGGCGACTTTAGGGCACCCCGATTTTAGCGGGGTGCCCCAAGAGCTTGGCTCATCCTTTCGTTTTCACGAAACGATGCACCGTTAATTTGTCTTACTTGATGATTTCACCAACGCGACCTGCACCTACGGTACGGCCACCTTCGCGGATAGCGAAACGCATGGTTGGTTCCATAGCGATTGGGTTGATGAGTTCAACTTCGAGGTTGATGTTATCACCAGGCATCACCATTTCGACTCCTTCTGGGAGCTTGATGCTACCAGTCACGTCTGTCGTGCGGAAGTAGAACTGAGGACGATAGTTCGAGAAGAACGGGGTGTGGCGGCCACCTTCTTCTTTGGAAAGAACGTAGATCTCGGATTTGAAAACGGTGTGACCTTTAACGGTGCCTGGCTTAGCCATAACTTGGCCGCGCTCAACATCAGTTTTCTTGAGACCACGAACGAGAAGTCCGACGTTGTCACCTGCACGACCTTCGTCGAGAAGTTTACGGAACATTTCGATGTCGGTAACGGTGGTTTTCTGTGTGTCACGGATACCAACGATTTCAACTTCTTCCATCTTCTTGATGATACCACGCTCAACACGACCGGTGCAGACAGTGCCGCGACCTTCAATGGAGAACACGTCCTCGATAGGCATGAGGAAGGTTTTGTCGATTGGACGCTCTGGCTCAGGGATATAGGAATCCACTGCGTCCATGAGTTTGTTGACGTTTGCCATGTGCACTGGATCGCCTTCGAGGGCTTTCACAGCGGAACCGGCAACGATAGGGATTTCATCACCTGGGAAATCGTAAGAGGAAAGAAGATCGCGGATCTCCATTTCGACGAGCTCGATGAGTTCTGCATCATCAACAAGGTCAACCTTGTTCATGAAAACAACGAGAGCAGGAACACCGACTTGGCGAGCAAGAAGGATGTGCTCACGTGTCTGAGGCATTGGGCCGTCGGCGGCGGAAACCACGAGGATAGCGCCGTCCATTTGAGCAGCACCGGTGATCATGTTTTTCACGTAGTCGGCGTGTCCTGGGCAGTCAACGTGTGCATAGTGACGCTTTTCGGTTTCGTATTCAACGTGTGCAGTGTTGATCGTGATACCGCGCTCACGCTCTTCTGGAGCAGCATCGATGTCCGCGTAGGATTTTTTCTGGGCGAAACCTTTTTCAGCAAGCGTATTGGTGATCGCTGCTGTGAGTGTGGTTTTGCCGTGGTCGACGTGACCGATGGTGCCGATGTTAACGTGCGGCTTGTTGCGTTGGAATTGTTCTTTGGCCATTTTCGTATTGATTTCGCTGAGAAGTTTCTGAGAAGTTTTTGCTAGTGTATCATGGAGCTCGTGGGGGGAATTGAACCCCCGACCTCATCCTTACCAAGGATGCGCTCTACCCCTGAGCTACACGAGCAATGTGGATTGTTGTGAGCTCATCCTTTCTAACGACAAAAGAACCGCGTCCTGTCACATTTTTAACGTGAGACTGGGCGCGGCACCCCTGCTGCTGTGGGGAAGAGCGGGCGGAGACTATCAAAGAGTTGCACTCTGTCAAAAAAAATGTGGTTGTTTTGCAACTTTCTCTCAAACCCTTTATTTTACGGGATTTCAGCCAATCAACAAACCGGTAATAATGGCAAAAATCGATAAAAAAGATAGGGGCTGTACTAGCTAAGCGACAAAAAATCGCATAACTAGACAAGTCAATGTATCAAAGAAAAAGCCGTCTTCCAGCTCGAAAGCAAAGCGAGTTAATTAAACTTTTTGTCGTAGGCGCGACAGCGCGTGCAGCGGCCGAGATCACCGAAGTTAACAAGCATACAGCAGCTACATTTTTCATGAGACTTCGTCAGCTAATTGCAACCAAACTCCCAAGCTACGAACTCTCAGGAGAAGTTGAAGCTGATGAGAGTTATTTTGGAGGCGTGCGTAAAGGTAAGCGCGGTCGTGGTGCTGCTGGGAAAGTAGCTGTTTTCGGCCTACTTAAAAGGGGTGGAAAGGTTTATACCGCCATTATTCCAGATGCTAAGACAGAGACGCTGTTGCCTATTATCAGAGAAAAAGTGGAACCCGATAGCCTGGTCTACACAGATAACTTTCGTTTCTATAATGCACTTGATGTTAGCGAATTTCATCACCTTCGAATCAACCACTCAGAACTGTTTGCCGATCAGAGAAATCACATCAATGGGATCGAGAATTTTTGGAACCAAGCAAAGCGTCATTTACGAAGATTTAATGGTATCAAAAAAGAGAACTTTCACTGGTTTTTAAAGGAGTGTGAATGGCGCTTCAATGGAGGTAACCATCAAATGCTCTTGAAGCAGCTTAAATACTGGGTAAAACAGGCTCAGTAATAAGCCTTAACTAGTACAGCCCCAAAAGATATTATTTTGGACTTCGCCTAAAAAAATGTGTCGTAAATCAGAAAGGTTCGTCGTCGACCCATTCATTTCCAACGTTCCAGACCTCGACGAGGTGTTTCGGAAAATCCTCCAAAAAGCGCGATGGCCGGCAGAGCACATCGCCTGTGTAGCTTTTCGGGTTCATCATCGGATAGGTTAAATAGAGCTGATCCTTCGCCCGGGTGAGAGCCACATAGAATAAGCGTCTTTCCTCTTCGAAGGCTGCGTCATCGTCTGCCTCTAGAATACGACCGTTGGGAAACTGTCCGTCGACCAGCCAGATCAAAAACACCACTTTCCACTCAAGGCCTTTGGCTTGGTGGATGGATGACAAGGTAACTTTATCGTCGTCGGTCTCAGCCTTTTCACCGGTTGGCTCGCCATCGGTGGTGCTCATCAGGGAGAGCTGAGCAAGAAATTCCAAGATATCCTCAAACGTTCCGCTGTATTGGATGAGTTGCTCGATATCGCCACGCCGTCCCTCGTAATTTTCAAAACTTTCTTTTAAATACTCGTCGTAGACCCCCTCGAGCACGCTGAAGATCATTTCCGCAGGAGTTGCGAAAGTTCCGTTCGGGGTCAATTCGTCGAGGGTGTAACAAAACTGCTCCCAATGCTTTGCAGCTTTTTTAGGCACGGGGTAGCCTAAAAAGACATCCGACCACTTAGCTGGAGGCTCGGGATTTCCGGATAAAGGATCGCGCAACCATTTCTGCCAGAGTTTTTCCGCCGCGCCGGGTCCGCAGCTAGGCAACAGTTCCACCATCCTTTTGAAACTGACCTCGTCCTTGCGGTTGGTCACGAAACGCAAAAACGCTGCCACATCTTTAATGTGTGCTTGTTCGAAAAATCTGAGTCCGCTGGTGATCGAAAACGGAATTCCGCGTCGGGTGAGTTCCATCTGGATTTCCAAACTCTGAAAATGCGCGCGATAAAGCACCGCCATTTCTGTTAGCTCTATCCCCTCTTCCTCCCTCAGTTCCAACATCCGCTGCGCGACAAACGCTGCTTGGCTGGTCGGATCCTCCACTGGTACCAACGCCGGCCTCGCCCCCACTTCCGTGCGGGACGATTTCAAATTTTTCTCAAACCGCATCTTGTTCGCAGAGATTGCGGCGTTGGATAAATCTAAAATCTCCGGCACGCTGCGGTAATTGGTCTCGATCGTGTGGATGACCGATTCTGGATAACGTTTCTGGAAATTCAAAATATGATCCACCTCCGCCCCACGCCATGAATAGATCGATTGCGAATCGTCCCCCACCGCCATCAGGCTATTCGATTCGCCAGCCAGCAAATCGATCAACTCACTCTGCACGGCGTTGGTATCCTGATACTCATCGACCAAAATATTGCGGAAACGTTTCCGATAAATTTCCAGGACAGACGGATGGTTTTTCAACAACTCAACGGTGAGCTGTAGCATATCGTCGAAATCCACCGAGTTTGTCGCGCGCTTCTTTTTGACATACGCGTCATGGACTTTTTCGAGCTCATCCATCCAGTCGAGAAAATACGGATACCTCGCTACCAACACCTGTTCCAGAGTAGCGCCTGTATTAGCGATCAAACTGTATAACGAGATCAGCACATCAGGTTTTGGAAAGCGACGTTGCTTCGTATCGATATCGCAAGCCGCGACCACACCTTTCATCAGCGATTTCTGATCATCTCTATCCAGAATCGAAAACGATTTCGTGAAACCAATCTCTTCCGCATGCCTGCGAAGAATCCGATTACAAATCGAGTGAAACGTTCCCGCCCATAAATCCGCGACATCCCCTGCCACCAAACTTTTAACCCGCTCGACCATTTCGCGAGCGGCTTTGTTGGTGAAGGTCAGCAGCAAAATATTACGAGCCTGCTCGCCTCCATCTAACAACCAAGAAACCCGATAGGTCAGCGTCCGCGTTTTCCCCGACCCAGCCCCGGCGATCACCAACACCTTACCAGGTGGTGAGCTCACCGCCCGATACTGCTCTTCATTCAGAGCACGCTCATAATCTATGCCAGAAAACGAAGACGATGCCTTGCGCTGAATTTTATACTCTCGTGCCATGCCTGTTACGACTCGTGCTTACGGTCAGCAGCGTCAGCCTCTTCTACCGTAGCACCGTCATCGACCCGTTTAGCAAACGAGACAAAACGAGCGAGCTCAGAGCGCACAATCGGCAATAGCAGATAAACACCGATCAAGTTTGGAATACTCATCGCAAACAAGGAGGCATCGGAGAACTCCGTCGCGTTGGCCATCGATGCCGACGAACCAACAATGATAATCAGGCAGAAAATCACTTTATAGACCCATGCGGTAATCGCCTTTTTCCCGAACAAATATTGCCATGCCTGCAGGCCATAATAACTCCAAGTGATTAGGGTCGAAAACGCGAAGAGGAACACACATAAGAACAAAACATATTTAAATGAAGTGTGAATGGTCTCAAATGCAGCGGATGTCATTGCTATCCCTTCTTTTTCTTTGAAACCTGTTCCCGCAGCACCAAGCACATAGGAATGGCCGTTGATCTCGTAATTAGCCGAATTGCTACCCTCGAAATTCATCGTCACACACAAGACCAATGCCGTCATCGTGCAAATCACAACCGTATCGAGAAACGGCTCTAACAGCGCGACCACACCCTCCGATGCGGGACGTCGTGTTTTCGCCGCAGCATGCGCGATGGGTGCTGAACCGATACCTGCTTCGTTTGAGAAAGTAGCACGACGCATTCCCCAGATAAAGGCAGCCACCAGTCCACCCGTAATTGCCGCACGCGGTTGGAACGCTTCCGTCATAATCATCTGCAGCGCAGGAATGATGTGCGACGCATTAACGATCAAAACCAACAAACAGCTCACCACATAAGTGATGCACATGAAGGGCACCAATTTATCGGTCACCTTGGCGATGCCTTTGATTCCGCCAATGATCACCAAGGCCGTCATCAAAGCCATGATCAAACCGAACACCCATTGTTTATCAAAAAAGAACGAATCACCGCCACCCGTGATGTTGATCAATTGGGTCGTGACTTGATTGACCTGGAAAATATTACCTCCGCCAAACGAGGCGAAGACGCAGAAGATCGCGAAGAAAAACGCGAGTACCATGCCTATTGATTTAAGCCCCCGTTCTTCCAGCCCCAAACGCAAATAATACATCGGCCCGCCGTGCACATTTTTTTCCGTATCAAAAATCCGATATTTCACACCGAGCGTGCATTCTGCAAACTTCGTGGACATCCCTAAAAACCCGCTCAAGAACAACCAAAACGCAACACCGGGTCCACCACTATGAATACCAATTGCCACACCAGCAATATTACCCAAGCCCACCGTTCCTGAAACTGCTGCGGTCAGGGCTTGGAAATGGGTGACGGATCCTGGATCGGTATCCAAGCTGTATTTGCCACGCACCGTGCGCATCGCCAGTCCAAAGGCTCGGATGTTGATGAATTTGAAAACGATTGTTAGAATTACTCCAGCTGCGGCCAACCAGAAAATCACTAGGAAAATTTTAAATTTCGCGGGTGTCCATTGTCCGGAAAACGCTTTCACCGTGCCGCTGCCCGTTGCCGCCATCCCTAGCTCCTCGCAATAGAGACCCTCTTCATTTTTATCGACCGTGACTCGCTGCCACTCGCTCTTCTCATCCGCGCGATAGAACCACTCATCCGCTCCCCCAGGAGCTGGAAGGGTCAAATTTTGCGGCATTTTGGAAACCTTATCTACATCAATGTCTGTAGCCAAAGGATAGAAGACTGCGTTCACAAATGGTCCCGTCGCCAATCCAAATAACTCATCAATGATCTGGTCCAAACTCTTTGGTTCCTCCTTTTTAGGTGTGACATCCTCAGCTGTAGCAAAGCCACTGAATGTCAGTGCGAAGAAAAGAACGGCGAACCATCGAATCAGGAGTGATGCTTGTTTCATAATGAAAGAAAGTGACAATCCCCATGCCAACCTGCAAGCCACAATACCAATTTGATTCACAGCTGCCTATTTAACCCATAAAAATCCACCCATGCCCTCAATCAAATCCATCCTCCTCGCACTCTTTCACGGGCTACTCCTGTGCTCCGCAGCTTACGCCGAACCGCTGAAAGCGATGTCATGGAACGTGAAATGGTTTCCAGGCGGATACGCCGAAGCCACCAAGGCCGAACAAACCGAGCACATCAACGCCGCACAAAAAATCGTCGCTGCCGCGGATCCCGATATCTTCCTCGCTCAGGAAATCCGCGACGAGACCGCTCTCAAAGCACTCATCAAAAACAACCCGGATTTAAAAATCCATGTGATGTCCAAATTTTTGAACTTCGAAGACAAAAAACCATTCCCGCAACAATGCGCCATCGCATCCAAACTCGAAGCCCACAGCGCATTCGAAGTCCCCTACAAATTCATCAAAAACCTTCCCAGCCTCAATCGTGGTTTCGCCTTCGCCGCACTCAAACATCCCGATGGTGGACTGATCATGACCTACTGCGTTCATCTCCGCAGCAATCGTGGCAGCGAAGACCCAAAAATGGAAAAAATCATCGCCACCACCCGCGCCGAGGCCATCAAACAAATCATCGCCCACAAAAATGAAACGGCCAAAAAATATGCCGATCAAAAAATCCTCGGCTGGGTCATCGGTGGCGATTTCAATTCCAATCACGACGGGCAATTCCCCCTCTGCACCGCTATCGCAGATCTAACAAAATCAGGCTTTCACAACACTTGGGATCAAACCCCGCAAAAAGACCGACTCACCTGGCGCAACAACCCACGCTTCGAAGATTACAAATCCACCACTTTTGATTACATTTTCACTTCTGGCTTCACCAAAAAACAAGCGAAGATCATCCCGAATGTTTCACTAAAAGTCTCAGATCATGCGCCAGTCGTATTGGAACTCATAATTGAATGAATTACCGAAGATACATGCGAAGTAGTGAAAAAGAATGACTCGCGCAAAGGCGCAAAGGCGCCAAGGCGCAAAGGCGCAAAGTAGTCAGACAGGTAACAAATCGTCAGCGATCACAACCTCGGATATCCATCTTTAAAAAATACATTCCATTATAGCTAACACTTCACGTCTATGCGCCTTTGCGCGAGAACCCTCTTTTCTGAACATATGCTTGTACGTGCAACAATGGTCTCTCCCTACCCAAAGCTCTTCTTCAGCCAGAGGTCGATGCTATCCACGATGGCTCCATAAGATTCCGCATCAAACGAGTGACCACCTCCCGGAATCTCCATGAGCTTTTTATCGCAGCAAGCAGCTTCGAATGCTTTCCGACTGTCTTCAATTGGAACCACATCGTCTTCCGTTCCGTGAATGAGTAACCATGGACAAGTAACCGTCGCCGCATCGGGCAGAATGCTGCTGATTTCGTTTAAATCATTCACATAATTTTCCGATAGCGGGCAATTTTCTTCATCCCACATAAAACCTTTTCCCGGCACCACATCGCCAAACTCGCGTTTCACAAAACCTGCGGTATCCACCATTCCTGCCAGCGAAATCAAACATTGAATCAACATCCCACGCGATGCGGTTTTCACCCCCACCGCTGCACCCATGCTGTGGCCGATATAAGCGATACGTTTTTCCTGCGGCACGGTGTTCAGAATCGACAGCAAATCATCGACCTCTTTAGTGATGTTAGAATCTTCAAATTTCCCTTCGGAGTCGCCGTTTCCGGAAAAGGAAAACCGAATGCACGGCCAGCCTTTTTTCGCTAAACCTTCGGCAATCGCCATTAACAGAGGTCGGTCTTTATTTCCCGTAACCCCATGACCCAATACCACCATCGCGCCCAAGTGAGTTCCCTGATGAAAATCGACATCGAGACGTTCACCCTGGCTATTTAAAATGCGACTACTGGTTTCCATGTGTTAGAGATTTTGTCCATTTCTTCCCGGGAAAGTCAGCTCCGCGACCACGGATTTATCCAAATCCCCCAAACCAAGTTCCATGAGTTTCCGATACTGGGCTTCGGTCGCACGCGAGAGTGGCGTGTGCACGCCGGCCTTGTTGGCAATCGCGTTTGCAATCCCACTGTCCTTCGCGGCGTGCGATGCGGAGAAATAACAATCATGCTCGCGAGCCACCATATCGTCGCTGTCCGTTTCTAAGACGCGTGAGTTCGCACCGGTTTGAGCAAAAATTTCCCTGAGCATGTTCAAGTCCAGACCGAGAGCCGCACCCAAGCCAAGACCTTCAGCGAGGCCCGCGGTGTTGATATTCATCACCATGTTAACCAAAGCCTTGATCCGCGCCGCATTTTCCACAGGGCCGACATAACGCAATGAGATCGACATGTCTTTAAGCAACGCTTCATGCGCCTTGAAGGTTTCTTCCTCTCCACCAATCATCAGATATAAAGTTCCCTGACGCGCTTGCGTGATCGAAGACGCCATACTCGCCGCCAAGGTTTTCGCGCCGACCTTTGCTGCTGCCTGCGCCGCTTTTATGTGTGCTTCCGGACTCACGGTTGCGCAGTGGATAAAGGTTTTCCCCGCAGCCGCTTTGAGTAACGAATTCTCGCCGGCAAAAATTTCCTCCATCGCCGCGTCATCGGTCACCACCGTAAAAATCACATCCGCCGCCGCCGTGACATCCGCCAGACAAGTCATCGCCTTCGCCCCGAGCTCATCCGCAACCGATTCCGCCACCTGATGAAAATGATCAAAGATCGCCGTCACCTCATAATCCATATCCGCCAGACGACGCGCCATGTTCGCACCCATACGACCAACTCCAACAAATCCTACTTTCGTTTTGCTCATTAGCATGAGCTTCTCCAAAAGCCAAAATCTCGCAACTTCAAAAAGCAATCTGGGACATTTAACTTACTTTCATCGAACCCTCCGCAAGTCCCTCGACAGCTGATACCGAATCGACTTGGCAGAGTTTCTGACGCAATTCTTTAGCCCCCGGAAATCCTTTGCAATAGGCCATCAAGCGACCACGCATCGCAGTGAGCGTCTGGCGTTCATTGCCGTATCGATTGCTTTCCACAGCCATCCGACAATGCCGTAAAATCAAAGCCCACCTTTCCTCTAGCGGCACAGCTTCCATGACTTTGCCGGTTTCCAAAAAATGCTTCGCTTCACGAAACACCCACGGATGTTGCATTGCGGCGCGTCCTATCATCACGCCACTGACCGCGGTCTCGCGTTTGCGTTTCGCCAAATCTTCACCACAAGCAATATCACCATTTCCAATCACCGGAACGTTAACCGCACGCGCCACAGCATCGATCGTTTCCCAATCGGCCTCCCCAGAATATCCCTGCGCTCGGGTCCTACCGTGCACCGCAATCGCCTGCATCCCGCAATCCTCCAAAGTCTTCGCCACTTCCACTGCGTTGACCGAGTCCGCATCCCAACCGATCCGTATCTTCGCGGTCACTGGAACATCGTAACCCACGGCTTTCGCAACGCCTAATGCCACACTCGCAAGCAAGGGACAATCCCGCAAAAGAGACGATCCGCCATTTCTCGAAACCACTTTGTTCACCGGACAACCGAAATTGATATCGATAAAATCCGGAATACGTCCCGCCAAACCTTTATCAATAATCTTCCGCGCCGCCTCCCCCATCCGCTCGCCATCCGCGCCAAACAACTGCACCCCAACCGGCCTTTGCCCTTCATCGAACTCGGTATATTTTCGCGTGCGATCATCCGCCTGCATGATTCCCTCCGCGCTGACAAACTCCGTCACCATCACATCCGCACCCATTTCCTTACATATCCTACGGAAAATCAAATCCGTCACCCCCGCCATCGGCGCGAGATATAATGGGAATTTTCCGTCTGAAAACCAGTGAAGCACGTCGGAACTCTAACCCCACACTTCCTTCTCTCAATCATAAACATCCTTGCGATGTCCAACCGCCACCACCAACACCACAAGCTCTCCATCTTGAATCTGACATAAGATACGATAATTCCTTACCCGATATCGCCAAAGTCCTACCAATTCCGCTTTGAGTCCTTTGCCAAAACGCCGCGGATCCTGATCACCCGCAACGCGCTCATCCAAATAATCGATGATCTCACGCTGGGCTTGCTTACCAAGCTTGCGCAAATCTTTCAGAGCTCGCTCATCGAATCTATAAACCCAGCTCATGCTTCACTTCTTCTGCCGAATAAGTCTTCGCACGTTCTGCCAAACGTTGTGAAGCTAGGTAAATATCCTCAAGATCATCAAGATGCTCAAGAATCGCTTCTCTGGCATAAAACGTTTTGGTCCGCCCCGTCTTCTTTGCCAATTTCTCCAAACGGCTTTCAATTTCCGGATCTAATCGTATTGCTAGCATGCTTTAAAACTAATCTGCTGTACAGATATAGCAAGTCATCTTTTGGAAATGATATGCATGAAATCAAATCGACTTCCACTTGCATGCCACCCGCTTCTCATCTACCGACGCAGCGTCCCTATGAGCAATTACCGCGTCCTCGTCTCCGATCCCATTTCTGAAAAAGGTGTAGAAGCTCTTCGCTCCACTCCTAACATCACCGTCGATGTCAATACTGGCCTCGCTCCGGAAGAATTGAAAAAAATCATCGGTCAGTATCATGGTCTCGTGGTTCGCTCACAGACGAAAGTCACTCGTGACATCCTCGCGGCCGCAACCAACTTGAAAGCCATCGGACGAGCCGGTGTCGGCGTAGACAACATCGATCGTGAAGCCGCAACCGACCACGGCGTCATCGTGATGAACACGCCATCCGGCAACACCATCTCCACTGCCGAACATGCATTCACCCTGATGCTTTCCACAGCGAGAAACATCGGCCCTGCCCACGCGGGCGTGCTTGCCGGTGATTTCAACGCAGCTCGCAAAGCCTTCCAAGGCATAGAACTCAACGGCAAACGCCTAGCCGTCCTTGGTATGGGCCGCATCGGCAGCGAGTTCACCAAACGCGCCCAAGCCTTCAACATGGATGTCGTTGCCTACGATCCATTTCTAACAGAGTCACGCGCACGTGAACTCAAAGTCACTCTCGCAGAATCACCTGACATCGCCCTCAAAGGCGCCGATGTTGTAACTCTTCACGTGCCTCTAACAGAAAACACCCAACACATCATGAACAAAGAGCGCATCGCTCTCATGAACAAAGGCGCACTCATCATCAACTGCGCACGCGGTGGCCTTATCGACGAAGTCGCTCTGAAAGAAGCGATCGACTCCGGTCACATCGCAGGTTGCGGACTCGACGTATTCGAAAACGAACCTCCTGCTGCGGATCATCCGCTTTTCAGCCTCAAAAAACACATCGCTTTCACCCCTCACTTGGGAGCTTCCACCAACGAGGCCCAAGAAAATGTGGGAATTGAAGTCGCTATCCAAATCCGCGATTTCCTCACCACTGGAGAAATCCGCAACGCGATCAACATGCCTTCGTTGGATGCCGCAGCCATCGCCGCCATCGGCCCCTATCTCGATCTCGCCTCCGCTCTCGGCACCCTGCTCGCAAAACTCGGCCCTGCAAACCCAGATTCTATCCGCGTTTCCTACCACGGTGACCTTGCCACCAAGGACACTGGCCTCATTTCCCGCACCGCTCTTTTCCGCCTGCTCTCATGCTCCCGTGCCGATGGCCAAGTCAATTTGGTCAACGCACCCGCCATCGCCAAGTCCATGGGCCTCGACCTTGTCGAATCCACGATCAGCGCCCAAACTGAATTCAATGACCTCCTCGTGGTCGAACTCCGCAAAGGAGATGAAAAATTCCGGGTCGCCGGCACTATCATCGGCCGCAGCCCACGCATTGTTGAAATCGACCGCCTCTTCGTCGATACCCCGATCAAAGGTCACTTCCTCATCGTTCGCAACGACGACCGCCCGGGTATCGTCGGGGCTGTAGGCACGATCCTCGGCAATGGTGGCCAAAATATTGCCAACCTCTCTCTTGCCCGTAATAAGTCAGAAAGAAACGCCCTTTCCATCATCGAGCTCGATGACACCCTGCCCGCTAATATCATGGAAGCCATCCGTGCCATCCCAGGCGTCACTTCGGCGACTGGGATCAGCCTCTGATTTTTCCTAAACTTATCCTTGCCAATAGACGTATCACCTTTCTATCCTATCTTCAGTATGAAAAAACTCCTGTTCATCGCCGCCAGCGTTGTTGCCCTCTCAGGCTTCGCAGCCGCTGACATCCAATCCCCTCCTGGCTCACACTACACGGCGACTCGTAAACTCGGACGCGCACTCAGCAATATCCTCTACGGTGTCGTTGAAATTCCTGAAATGATGGTGCGCAGAACCGATACCTACGGCGCAAAAGCCGGCTGGAGCTACGGCGCTGTCGATGGCACAAACCGCGCCTTCAAACGCCTCGGATACGGCTTCTACGAGCTTTTCACCTTCACTTGCCCAACCTACCGCGGAACTTTTAAACCCCCTTACGAAAAATGCGGGGCAGACAACCGCATCGAAATGAACGTGCATGATGGCCTCTCAGAGTTTCCACCAGAACTCGGTTTCGAAGGCTACTACAGCCACGTTCGCAGCAACTCATACTAAAATTAGGCAACGGTTCTTCATAAACCCGACCGATACGAATCGGTCGGGTTTTTTTATTTTGCTAACCAGTTTCTGGCTTTTCTAGAAAAACTCGCATTCTTAGCAAAATTTCGCTTGTCCTGCCCTACAAATTCCACCAACCTCCGCGCCCGCCCGAAAAGGGCAACCCCAAAACGTCACACCATGTCAGTTTCTCTCCGTCTCAACCGCAAGGGCACCAAAGATCGCCCTTACTACAAAATCGTAGCCGTCGACAGCCGCAAGCGTCGCGACGGTCGCTATATCGAACAAATCGGTACCTACAACCCTCTTGTTGAAGGCACGAACTACGAAATCGATCTTGCCAAAGCAGACAAATGGCTCGCTGTTGGTGCAAAACCATCCGAGACCGTCAACAGCTTCATCCGCAAAGCGCGCACAGCAGCTACCAAGTAATCCAAGGATTATCTTATCTTCTAAAGACCGCACCCATCTGGGATGCGGTCTTTTTTATTTTCTATCCATCCCTATCCGAACCGCTACGAATTCATAGACCTCACCCATGTCTCAAGAAACGTTCGAGCAATTCATGCAGCGGTGCCTCCATGACCCGCAACGTGGTTACTACGCAAAAAATATCCGAGCCATCGGCTCACGTGGCGATTTCACCACAGCCCCCCAACTCTCCTCCGCCCCCGCAAAAGCCATCGCATCATGGGCCACTCAGGCCATGCGAACCCATCAAACCCGAAACCTGATTGAGATCGGCCCAGGTATGGGAACCCTCTCCCAACAAATCCTCCGCCACCTACCCCTCACCCTGCGTTTCACAACCAAACTCCACTTGGTCGATTCCTCACCCATCCTCATCAATCACCAAAAAAAAACCCTCGGTAAACGAGCTTCATATCACGAAACCATCCAACAAGCCCTAAAATCATGCAAAGGCAATGCCGTCATTTTCTCCAACGAACTCGTCGATGCTTTTCCTGTCCGCTTGTTTCAAAAAACTCATAATCACTGGCAAGAAATCTCAGCCATTCATTCAGAAAATCGAACTACCGAAATTTTAACCAATCCAGGGACATTGCCGGAATCCTCAATATTTAATAGAAATTTCCCAATCGGCCAACGCGTCGAAGTTCACGAATCCTATCAAAAATGGTTACAATCTTGGTTACCTATCTGGAGACGAGGAGAAATGCTCACCATCGATTACGGAACGCTCGCCAAAGATCTCTATCATCGCCAACCCCATGGCTCTTTGCGTGGATATCTACTCCAGCAACGCATCGAAGGCACTGATATCTATCAAAACCCAGGACTCCAAGACCTTACCGCAGACGTAAATTTCAGCGATCTCATCGAATGGGGAAAACCATTTCTCCAACACGAAGCCCCAGTAAATTTGGCCGAATTCATCCAGTCCCACACCCAAGCCCAAGACGACCAAATCCTCAATGCCTGCCGTTATTTCATGACTCTCCGCCAATTCCCCAATCCTTAAATCTAAATTCAAGCATTTCGATGGATTGACACCGCCAATTCAGTTGACCATCTTGGCATTCTACTCATCCGTTAGTATGAAAATTACTAACCTTACTAAAATCCTATCTTCCCACAAATACAGTGTTCTCAAACGAAGACTATCTTGCAGATCTCCTTGTTGAAGCCGGCTACATAACAGCCGTGCAACTTCGCGACACACGCGCAGCACTTGATGCAAATCAAACCATCATTAAATACCTTCTCTCAGCAGGAACGATTACCGAAGAGCAGGTTAGTGAAACCCTAGCTAATAACGCTGGCGTTCCTTTCGTCATCATTCACCAACTCAATCTCGACCCATCGATCATCACCTCGATACCTGATGACGTCGTGCGTCGTTTCCGAGCGATCCCTATTGCCGATGATGGCACGTTCCTCACTGTCGCTGTATCGGACCCTCTGAACTTCGAAACCCTCGATAGCTTACCTCACGTCACAGGCAGAGAAATCAATTTCACCTGCGCAACCCCAACCGATATCGCAAATCATCTCCGCCAATTCTATAACTCTGAGGAAGAGCAAACGAAAGATATCAACAATGAATTCAATGTCTCAACTGGAGATACTGAAGCCGGTGCCGAAACCGGCGACGCACCCGTCATTCGTCTCGTTCAACAAACTCTAACCGATGCATTTCGCTTAAAAGCTTCCGATATCCATATCGAACCTCTCGAAACTTCTGTCCGAGTCCGCTACCGCCTCGATGGTAAATTGGTTCACGTCGATTCACACCCGAAAAAACTCCTTCCCGCCATCATTGCTCGCCTCAAAGTCATGAGCGGCACAATGTCGATCGCCGAAAAACGACTTCCTCAAGACGGTCGCATCCAACTCAAAATGGGCGATAAAGAAGTCGATCTCCGTGTTTCATCCGTTCCTTCCAACCACGGCGAATCCATCGTCATGCGTATTCTCGACAAGACTGCCTTGTTACTCGGCTTACCCGAACTCGGATTCTTTTCGGATGACCAAGCACAGTTTGAAAAACTTCTCGGACTACCCGACGGTATCATCCTCGTTACCGGTCCTACGGGCTCAGGTAAAACCACTACTCTCTACGCCTGTCTCAACGTCATCAACCGACCTGATAAAAAAATCATCACCGTTGAAGATCCCGTCGAGTATGAGTTGCCTGGTATTAACCAAGTCATGGTGAAAGCAGAAATCGGTATGAGCTTTGCCGCCGCCCTACGCGCCATGCTACGCCAAGCTCCCAACATCATCATGATCGGTGAGATTCGTGATGCTGAAACCGCAAATATCGCGATCAACGCATCTCTAACAGGTCACTTGGTTTTTTCCACTCTACATACTAACGACGCACCTTCTGCCGTCGCACGTCTCGCCGATATCGGAGTCAAACCCTTCCTGATTGCCTCCGCTGTACGCTCCATTCTCGCTCAACGCCTCGTTCGCAAACTTTGCCCCATCTGCAAAGCTCCTGCTGAGCTCACCGAAAAACAATTGCGAGCTCTACACCTCGATATATCACGTGTCACGGATTCCTCAATCTACGGCCCAACCGGTTGTGAAAAATGCCGCGGCAATGGTTATCGCGGTCGTATGGGAATCTTCGAACTTTTTAACATCGATGATGAAGTCCGCTCACTCATCAATACTGAACAAACCACCACACAACTTCGCAGACGTGCCCGCGAACTAGGTATGCGCACGCTCCGAGAGGATGGAATCAGAAAAATCCTAGCCGGCATCACCTCAGCCGAAGAAGTTATCCATGCAACTATGGGCGACCTCGAGTAATCATCTTCAACGAAAAACACTTTCCTGCACAGAACCCAACCATGGATAATAGCCAACTTCTAGAATTATTCCAAACGAGAGGCCTGATCGACGCTTCGCTCACTGAGGAAATTTTCGGTGAAATCGAAAATAGCGGAAAAACAGTCCCCGAACTCCTGGCAGACTTCGGCATCATCCAACACCGTGATGACGTCTGGCCTGTGATCGCCAGTGAACTCGGAGCTAATACGGTCAACCTCAAAAACTGGACCCCTCCCAAAGCCCTACTCGAACTCGTTCCTGCTGGAACGGCCCGTCTGCACGGTGCTCTCCCTGTCAACTTTGACGACCAAGGTCTTCACATCGCCCTCGTCGATCCACTCAATCCGCAAACTATCGAGAATCTACGTTTCACGCTTGGTCGTGAAATCATCGTTGTCGTCGCACCCGACTACCTCGTCGAAGCAAAAATCAACGAATGTTACGGTGGCGAAGGCAGTGCCATGCAAGATATCCTCGGCCAACTCGATATCGATGCTAGTGCCATCAATGCCGCCAATATCGAGGCTGAAGCAAACTCCGCACCCATCGTGCGTTACGTTGATCTCGTACTCTATCAAGCCATCAAAGAGAAAGCCTCCGATATTCATTTCGAGCCTTTCGAAAAGGACTTCAAAATTCGCTATCGTGTCGACGGCGCATTATACGAAATGGCACCACCACCCATTCACCTCGCCCTACCTATTATTTCACGGATAAAAGTCATGGCGAACTTGAACATTGCTGAGCGACGCATCCCTCAAGACGGACGCATCGTGAAACAGATCGGCGAGAAACAAGTTGATATGCGGGTTTCCACCCTCCCTACCCACCACGGCGAATCCGTCGTGCTTCGGGTGCTTGACCGCTCATCCGTAAACCTCAGCCTTGAAAACTTAGGACTGCCTCCAGAAATCTACGAATATATCGGAGACACCATCGAGAAACCCAACGGCATCTTTATTGTCACTGGTCCCACTGGCGCAGGAAAAACCACCACCCTCTACGCCGGTCTCCGCCGCATCAACACCATCGATGCCAAGCTTCTCACCGCGGAGGATCCTGTCGAGTATGACATCGATGGCATCATCCAAATCCCCATTAACGAGGCTATTGGCTTAGACTTTCCCCGTGTCCTGCGCGCATTCCTTCGTCAAGATCCAGATCGAATCATGATCGGGGAAATGCGAGACAAAGATACTGCCACCATCGCAATTCAAGCTTCTCTAACAGGTCACTTAGTCCTTTCCACACTGCATACGAATGATTCCGCAGGAGCCGTTACCCGTCTGATCGACATGGGCTGCGAACCTTTCCTTGTGGCAGCATCTTTGGAAGGGGTTCTCGCCCAACGCCTCGTCAGAACCATCTGCAAAGACTGCATCAGTCCCTACGAACCCAGCGAAGCAATCCTGAATCAGCTCGGCGTCTCTCCTCACGAACTAGGCGACAAACAATTCTACACCGGCGCAGGCTGCGATGCTTGTGGCCAATCTGGTTATCGAGGGCGTGCCGGACTATATGAACTCCTCAATATCTCCGAGCCAATCCGAGAACTCATCACCAACCGCGCTCCGACCGTCGTCATTAAACAAAAAGCCATTGAACTCGGAATGACCACCCTCCGTGAAGACGGCCTACGTAACATCTACTTGGGTAAAACCACCATCGAAGAGGTACTCAAATACACCTAAATATGCCTTATCCCCCAACTTTCTTCTTCTGATATCAAAAAAATTGTTTATCATCCAAAGTAATTCACTCCTTAATAAGAAAAAATCCTTATGCCTAACTTCATATACTCCGCACTCGATGCAAAAGGCGAGCAAACCGATGGCGTGCTTACCGCCGCATCTGAAGCTGAAGCCATTCAAACACTGAGAGCTTCTCATCTGTTTCCAACCCAAGTGTATGAAGAAGGCACCGCAAATGCACATGCTGGCGCCAAAGGATCAAAAAAAGCCAAGCCCAAGAGTAAATCCAGTTCGACAACTGCCTCCATCGGCAAAAGCAAAGGCAACGTGAAGCCGAAGGTCCTAATGATTTTCACTAGGCAGCTAGCAACACTGATCGATGCAGGTCTACCTCTACTTCGCTCTCTTACCGTTCTCGGCAAACAAGAACCCAATCCCGTTCTGAAAGCCACCATTTCCTCCCTAGCAGATTCTGTTCAAGGCGGCTCCACCTTCTCCGAATCCCTCGCTCAACACCCAAACATGTTCAACAAACTTTATGTGAACATGGTCAAAGCCGGCGAACTAGGCGGTGTGCTCGAAGTCGTCCTCAACCGTCTCGCCGAATACCAAGAAAAGGCTCATAAACTGAAAAACAAAATTGTTTCAGCCATGGTCTACCCCGCGATCGTGATGTTCATCGCTGTCGCCATTCTGGTATTCTTGATGATCTTCATCGTACCCAAATTCAAAGAAATGTTTGCAAATAGCGACTCCGAGCTCCCTCTGATCTCACAGATCGTCTTCGGTTTCTCGGAATTCTGCTTAGCCTCGCCCATCTCCATCATCCCCAACGTCGTCTGGCTCTTCGTCGCTGGGTTTCTTGTCTACTTGGGCATCGGCGCCATGGGAAAAACCAAAGGCGGCCGCGAAATGGTTGATAAACTAAAACTTCACATGCCAGTTTTTGGAGATATCCAAAGAAAATCTGCTGTCTCCCGCTTCGCAAGGACACTCGGAACGCTTGTCACATCCGGTGTTCCCATCCTCCAAGCCTTGAACATCACTCGCGACACCGCAGGCAATGTCGTCATCTCCAACGCCATCTCCAAAGTCCACGAAGCCGTCAAAGAAGGCGAGTCCATTGTCACTCCACTCTCCGCAAGCGGCGTATTTCCTAACATGCTTATTTCCATGGTCGATGTCGGCGAAGAAACCGGACAATTACCAGAGATGCTTCTCAAAGTAGCTGACGTTTATGATGACGAAGTCGATAACGCGGTCACTGCACTCACATCCATCTTGGAGCCTATCATGATCGTGTTCCTTGCTTTGGTCGTCGGCGCTGTTGTATTCGCACTCTTCCTCCCACTCATCAAAATGATTCAAACGATGGGCGAGCAACAATAACCGCTCACATCCATGAAACTAAACCCTAAATTCAAATATCATCGCGGCTTCACCCTTGCCGAGTTGATGATTGTTATAGCGATTATTATCATACTTGCGGGCATTGTTATCGGAAGCATGCAATTCGTCAAAACCAGACAAAAAAACAATCAAGCAGAGATCCAAATCAAACTGCTCGAAAATGCGATTCAACAATACCATACCGATAACGGTGAATATCCTGGAGACTCGGATGCAGGTGGCACAACAGGCACGGGTCAATCCAACATGCTTTACAGAGCACTCTTTTATGACGGTTACCTAGCTGATAACAACAGCCTGATTTACTTATCAGAGCTAGATCCAGCAACGGATGTTCAAAAATGGATCGAAGGCAGTGGAGCATCTGCAACCATCGTCGATCCATGGGGTGTCGAATATCACTATCGCCGTGGTTCTGGTGCACTAAACCCAGATTACGATCTCTGGTCGACTGGATCTGATGGCGCCGATGGCACTACCGGTAACGATAAGGACGATATTAAAAATTTCTAATAATCAGTCTTTGATCGGAAGATGCCATGGCTTTCCTTTTTCAAAGAACTCCTTAAAATCCGGATACTCCTGCAAAAAGATCTCTTGATCATGCGGACCTCTGACTGCGACCTGCAATTGCATCGCAGCTATGAATAAGAAAATAACTGCGATGATTTTAATCGCATTCACAGGAGCCACCGTGACCTTGTGTTGACCAATATGATCCCAAACCGGCTTGCCTATGTTCCTCGCAGTAAACCAACTCATCACATGACAAAGCGCAGTTAGTAATCCCCATCCAAATCCCAAACCAGCGATCCATACAATCAAAGATCTCAACATCGCTGATTTCAGCGTCAGCGCAGAACCATCCTCATTCACGACCCGAATTCCTAACAACCACTTTCCTGGAGTCGTTCCAAACCAATGCAATAACGCGGCCTCGATTGCAAGCCAAGGCATGAATAATAACAATTGAACCCACTGATTCAAAATCATCGCCTTAATATTCCCGCCTGCCACATACATCAGCATCCACCATGCTGCCAAATAAATCATCAAATCAAACCACCTCGCCCAAAACCTTCTGAAAAGATACGGGCATTTTATCTTGGATAAAACTTGATTACGAGCAGCAGGAAAAACCGCCGGCAATGGAGGAGGTTGAATGGCTTTAGCCGCTTCAAACTCATTTTTAAATAAATCAATTTCCTGAAGTTTCACCCAGCTGGGCAATCCCTCATGCCATGCGTAATCATCGGAATCAAGAAGCTGATTGGATATCCGATCACGAATCTCGTAATCGTTAAATGGCCCCGTTTTCTTACCGTTCTGTATTAGCCAAATTTCCATGATTACAAATTTCTAAGGGACTTTGCTGCATCGCTTCGAGCAGCAAAGAATGCCGGCACCAATGCCGCTAGCGAGCATAACACAAATGCCATCAATCCGATCACCAATTGTTCAACTGGATTATTATAAACAGGTATCACACCAGAACCTGTTAGAGATTCCGAAAATGGATCAAATCCCAACACACGCATAGCCTCTTGGATGTAGCCACGGAAATAAATCACTAACCTTCCGATACCAACGCCAAGAACAGCACCTAAAAATCCCAACAACATTCCCTGATACAAAAATACTTTTACAATCTGTATCGGAGCTGCCCCCAGCGCTTTCATGACACCAATCTCACGTCGCTTTTGAATCGTCACAGTGAACATTACTGCCATCATCGAGAACGCTGAAATCAAAACGATAAATGATAAAACGAAATACATCATGACTCGCTGCTGACTGATCAGTTGGAAAAATGGCTTATATTCATCTCCCCAAGTTTTAACATATTCTGCAGATCCTAAATACTCTCTCACTTTGATCGCTACAGGCTCTGCTTGATATGGATCTTCCAATCGCAACGCAACTCCCTGAACCCCATCAGTCAAGCCGGCCAAATCCTGAGCCAAAGGCAAGGGAACGAATATGTCTGGCGTCACCGCCATCTGCGATGCCGCATAAACCCCTATCACTTGTACTTCTTTTGGTAGAACCAAGTTCTTGATACCTTTTAAAATTTCCCCATCCATCTCCGATTCATCGGTTTTAGACAACGCTTCATAGGCTTGGATCAGCTTCGCCTTATTCTCAGCGGAAAATCTGAAAATCTTTTTATCCTCACTCGGCTCACCACTTTCCATTGCCTTCAAAAGATCAAACACCATGACTTTTTCCAATTCACGGAACGATTCCGAATGAATCTGAGCCCAAGAATCATAAACCCCAATTAATTTATCCGAAGTGATCTCAAAACCATCTCCAACTTGCTTCAAATCTTCTTGCAAAACTTTCGTCATCATTTCCCACGGCTCAGCATGCACCGCTCGAACGACTGGCTTTTCAGTCACTTTGTAAGCATCCATCACGCTGTCAAAATTTCGAGTCGAATATAACCTCATCGTATCACCGACTCGAAGTCCGAATTGCCCAGCTATAAGCGATGATACAACCGCTCTATCATCTAATCCTAAATCCGAATTTGATTCAGGAAAGTTATCTAAATCTAACATTTTAGCCACACCGGATACTTGATTTGGATCACTGGTATCAACTCCTCGAAATGACACAGGTTTTTGCCAAGATCCCACATCAAGAATCACGTTGTCAGATATATGAGCGGTTGCCGCTTTGACCCCTTCAACTTTTAAAAGGTCTTTTGCAAGCAACTGCCATGCTGGAATTTCGGAGCCTTCCTCTTGCGAATTAGCAGGTGCCTCCATACCTGTATAAACAAGTATATGAGGGGTGAAGCCTAGTAATTTTGCCTTCACATCTCTCTCAATTCCCGCAAATCCAGCCATAACAACCACCAAAACCAAAACCCCCAACAACACCCCGATGAGTGAAATCAACGTGAACGAGGACAATACAGCGCGACGCGGATTAAGATACCGCCTGGCCAACATGAAACTGAAGGATCGCTTTTTGATACGGAGACCTAGCCCCATCCTCGCTCCAGAATCAACCTCGTTCTTCATCGAATCAAGATTCAGGTGAAATACCTACCCTCAATGCTCACGTGAGAGCATCCATTGGGCAATTTCACGCAGCCTAGCACCACGTTCACCGAAAATACCCAATGCATCCAAAGCCACACGAGTCAGGCGCTCAGCTTCAACGCGAGACTCTTCCAAGCCCCACACCGATGGATAGGTCGACTTATTCGCCGCCACATCTTTACCCGCAGTTTTACCAAGGCTTTTGGTAGTTTGGGTGACGTCTAAAATATCGTCGATCACCTGAAATGCCAGACCGAGCGAATATCCGAAGTCGCTCAATGCCGCCAATTGTTCAGCGCTCGCATTCGCAGTCATTCCACCCAAACGCAGAGACGTCACTAACAACGCGGCGGTCTTTGCTTCATGAATCGCAAGCAATTGCTCTTTGTTGAGTTGCTGACCTTCGCCTTCCAAATCCAAAACCTGGCCACCAATCAACTTTCGGCTACCACCGGCAGATGCCAGCTCAGAAATCATATCCCCAACGCTGTAACGCGTGCTCGGTTCAGATTTGGCCAACAAGGCAAATGATTCGGTCAACAAGGCATCCCCGCAAAGCACAGCCATTCCCTCGCCGTAAACCTTATGACAAGTCGGGCGCCCACGCCGCAAATCATCGTCATCCATGCACGGCAAATCGTCATGCACCAAAGAATAGGTATGCATCAACTCAACCGCACACGCTGCTCTGATAGCCGTTGCCTGAGTTCCGCCACATGCCTCAGCCGCAGCGATGCATAGAACCGGACGCAAACGTTTTCCACCAGCGAAGATCGTATAACGCATTGCCTCATGAATCGCACCAGGAGTCTCACCTGGCATAGGCAGGAAATCATCCAACGCCACATCCACATCAGAAACCAAAGTTTTTAAATAGTCTTTGAGATCGTCGTTCATGAAAATGTAATCAGAGAATTTCCGCAATCTGCACCGCATTAAGAGCGGCACCTTTGCGCACCTGATCGCCAACGACCCACAAATCCAAGGCGTTTTCTAACACCAGGTTTTTACGTATCCGCCCCACCAAGCAATCATCCTTACCCGTCGTATCTAACGGAACAGGGAAAAGTTTCTGCGAAGGATCATCCATCACTTTAATACCAGGTTTACCAACAAAGGCATTTCTCGCCGCTTCAACACTTGGTTCTTTACTGAACTTGGCGGTGATCGAAACCGAATGCGAGCGATACACCGGCACGCGAACACAGGTGCATGAAACTTTCAAACTTGGATGACCTAGAATCTTACGACCCTCGTTAGCCATTTTCATCTCCTCTTTGGTGTAACCATTTTCCGTAAAGACATCCACTTGGGGAATCACGTTGAAAGCAATCTGACGTGGATAAACTTTCGGGGTGAATGGCTGACCCGTCGCGATCGCTTTCACCTGCTCCTCAAGCTCAATGATTCCCTGCGCACCAGACCCAGATACCGCTTGGTAACTCGATGCGATCACACTCTCCAATCCAAACTGCTCATGCAACGGCGCCAGTGCCATCAGTGAAATAATCGTGGTGCAGTTCGGGTTTGCGATGATTCCTTTCGGCCGGTTCTTTACCGCCTCAGGATTAATCTCAGGAACCACCAATGGAACACCATCATCCATTCGGAACGCCGATGAATTATCAATCACCACCGCACCAGCCGAAGCGGCTGAGGGCGCGAAATCTCTAGAAATATCACCACCTGCACTGAACAACGCGATGTCGATGCCCTGAAATGAATCATGCGTCAGCTCCTTGATCACGATCTCCTTACCCCGGAAAGTCATCTTCTTCCCAGCCGAACGCGCCGATGCCAAAAGCGTCAACTCGCTCAATTCAAAGTTCCTTTGCTCAAGGCAAAGAAGCATTTCCACGCCGACGGCACCCGTCGCTCCTACTATCGCCACATGAGGTAATTTCATTGTTTCTGATTCAACCGGCTGTGCCGGGCCGCGAAAACTAGGCTCAAGTTCTCGACCTTGCAATCCCTAAGCAATTTTCTAAATACTTAACCTTTCTTGACAATCTGCCCGGAATCGCGTTCAAACATAAGCACTTCGAAAATGGCCAAGACCAAGTTCACACCACAAAAGCTTGAGCGCCTGGAGTCGAGAGTCCGTTTTATCAAGGGCACAAATCGACTTCTCTACCTTACTACGGCCGTATCTTGCGGTCTATTGGTGATAGCATCTGCCTTCCCCTACAAGCGGGAGAACGACAAACTCCAAGCCAAACTTCGCAGCTCTCAAGACCGCGAACAGGCAGCTTTGGACATCAAAGAACATAGAGAAATTGAACTCAATGCACTCCGTGAAGACCAAGCATATTTGGAAGTTCATGCTCGGGATCGTCTGAACTACTACCGCAAAGGCGAAAAAATTCTTCGTTTCGAGCGTGATCGCTAACCTGCCGCATCTCGCCTTACCGATTGACCCCAACTCGCCTCGCGGTTTAAATCCCACTCATGCCTAACGCGAAGAAAGCTATCTTCCTATCTCTGCTGCTTCTCTCACCAGTCGCACAAGCAGAACACGTCATCGTATGTGGCGGCCCCGCTCTGCGTGCATGGGAAGATTATCGCACTGAAGAAGATCGTCACGATCGCTGGTGGGCAAATTTCGTGCGTGCTTCCACACTGCGCATGGCAGAAATCCGTCTCAGTTACGGCAGCGATGCTCCGCTGGTCTGGATGGTATACAAACCTGGTTACGAATTAAGAGGCCGCGAGGATCAGAAACCCTACACCACATGGATTGCCGAACAGGCCGCCAAACGCAACGCCACCCTGATTTGGTTCAATACATCTTCTGAGTATATTTCCAAAATCAACGCGCGCCCAAAAAAATCGGTCGTAACTTACGATTACTTCGGGCACTCTAACAAATTCGCATTCATGTTCGAATACGGCAGTGATATCATAGCTGTTTCGACCGAGTGGCTACATGAAGACGATATTTCAAAACTGAACTCTTCCATCTTTGCTAAAAACGCCATTTGTAAATCATGGGGCTGCCATACTGGCGCATCCATGTCCTACGTATGGGAAAACAAGCTCGGCATCCCACTCATCGGAGCAAAAGGAAAAACCCTTTACACCAAAGTCGGCCAAGGTGAAATGCCCACAGGCTTTGAAGGCTGGAGCCGCTGATCCCCTTGATTTCTAATTTCCTAATCGCCTAATATCTCATTTTCTAACCATGACTCTTAAAGAACTCCAAGACCTCCACTCTCTTCCTTTTTTTGAACTCATTCAAAAATCCAGAAAAGTTCACGAATCAAACTGGGATAAGCCTGAGGTTCAACTCTGCACACTCCTTTCCATTAAAACCGGCGGATGCTCTGAGGATTGTTCCTACTGCGCCCAATCCGCACGCTACAAATCCGGTGTCGAAAGCGAACGTCTCATGTCAAAATGCGATGTTTTAGAACGCGCTAAAGTCGCAGCTGATTCAGGCTCAACCCGTTTCTGCATGGGCGCGGCATGGCGTGGTGTCCGTGGTGGCACCCAACGCTTCGAGCAAGTTCTGGATATCATCCAAGACGTTTCCAAACTCGGCATGGAAGTCTGCGTTACACTCGGCGAACTCGGACCAGAGGAAGCCAAACAACTCAAACAAGCTGGCGTCACTGCATACAATCACAACCTCGACACCTCACCCGAGCATTACCCTAACATTGTTACTTCACACACTTACGAAGACCGTCTCCGCACCATCCAAAACGTCCAAGATGCAGGCATGTCGGTTTGCTGCGGCGGAATTCTTGGTTTGGGTGAAACGATCACCGATCGCCTGCGGATGTTAGAAATTATTTCCAACTTCACTCCACAACCCGAATCGGTACCGATCAATTCCCTCATGCCTATGCCTGGCACACCTCTGGCAGAAAACCCACAAGTCGATACCTTTGATATTGTGCGCATGATCGCCGTAACACGGATCGCCATACCAAAAGCAAAAGTGCGCCTCTCCGCAGGTCGCACACGCCTCTCCGATGAAGCTCAAGCCCTCTGCTTCTTCGCAGGCGCGAATTCAATCTTCTATGGAGACAAACTCCTGACTGCTGAAAATCCCTCAGTCAAAAAGGATCAAGCCCTACTCAGTAAACTCGGCCTTTTCCCTCTAGCACCTGTCCTCCCACAATGCGCACCCGAAACCGCTTGTGTCTGATTTTTAAAAAGCACCACAAATATCTTCGAATAAATTCAAATCAGCCACGTCTACCTAACCATGAAGACCATGGAATATGAACTGGAGAATCCCGCTCAAATTCCTTGATCGCCCCTGTAAAAACACGTATTCGTTTAATCACTCCTAACTAAATTATGAAAAAACTATCCCTTCTCATGATCGCAGCTGTCTCCAGCATCGCTCTCAGCAACTGCACAGCCCCAACCGGTCCTAACACCCAACGCGGTGCTCTCGGTGGCGCACTTCTCGGCGCTGCAGCAGGTGGCGTCCTCGGTCACCAATCCGGCAACGCTCTCGAAGGTGCTGCTATCGGTGGCGCACTCGGCGCAGGTGCAGGTGCCGTCTATGGCAACTCCCAAGACCAGAACCAATACTAAGATTTAAGGCTTCATCGCCTTTCAAAAAAACCGCAAGGCCTCATACCTTGCGGTTTTTTCGTTTCAGAAAAGCTTTGCCATTCCGAAATATCCGACTATAGCCCTCCGCCAGAAGGCTTTGCCTTCAAGCTTGCAAGTTCTTTGCTGGCGCTTTTTCCGGTCTACTTCGATGAGAGATTGCAAGAGGTTCACACCGATCTCATCGATCCCTACCAGCCCGCAGACATCTGCATTTGCTGGTCTTTAAAAATAAGACATGACCACTACATTTGAAGCGATGGCTCTTGCCGCGCCATTGAAACAAGTTCTTAACGAACTCAACTACACCACCCCATCACCCGTCCAAGCCCAAGCGATCCCGCTACTCTTGGAAGGTCGCGACCTCCTGGGTTGCGCTCAAACCGGAACGGGTAAAACCGCATCGTTCGCATTGCCCATCCTCAATGCCCTCCACAACGACCCCCACCCGATTCGCACGAAACAATGCCGTGTCCTCGTCCTCGCCCCCACCCGCGAACTCGCCGGCCAGGTCGCAAAAAGCTTTTCCACCTACGGAGAAAAAATCCGCTTCCGCCTCACGACCATCTGGGGTGGCGTCGGCCAACGCCCACAAGTCAACGCCATGCGCACTGGAGTCGATGTGCTCGTCGCCACTCCCGGCCGCTTGCTTGACCTAATCGATCAAGGCCACATCGACCTCTCAGCTGTCGATTTCTTCGTCCTAGATGAAGTCGATCGCATGTTGGACATGGGATTCCTCCGCGATGTCAACCGTATCATCGATCTCCTTCCGAAGAAAAAACAATCCCTCTTTTTCTCCGCCACACTCGCCCCAAACATCGTTTCCCTCGCCCAAAAAATCCTGCGTAATCCAGCCCATGTGACCATCACTCCAGAAGTCACCACCGCCGAACGCATCGAACAAAAACTCTGCTTTGTGGATCGCGGAAACAAAATGTATCTCTTGCAACAGCTTCTAGAAAAACAAAGCCAAGCCAAAGAAGCAAAACTCACCATCGTGTTCGGTCGCACCAAACATGGATCCAACAAACTCGCCCACGCCCTCACCGCCGCGGGCTATGAAGCCGAAGCGATCCACGGCAACAAATCCCAAGCCCAACGGGAAAAAGCCCTCGCCAAATTCAAACAAGGTCTCGTTCCCGTCCTAGTCGCCACCGATGTCGCGGCACGTGGGGTCGATGTAAAAGACATCGGTCTCGTCGTAAACTACGACCTCCCGAACGAACCCGAAGCCTACGTCCACCGCATCGGCCGCACGGGACGGGCCGGAGCCGATGGCCTTGCCGTCTCCTTCTGCGCCGAGGATGAAATCGATTTCCTCCGCGATATCGAGAAACTCATCAAAAACCAGATCCCCCGCGATACATCCCATCAGTGGCACAGCGAAAACCTCCAGGAAAAACACCGCACCGGCTTCAAACCCCCGAAAGTCAAGCAAGGCGGTGGCGGACGCGGAGGTCAACAAAATTCAGGCGGTGGACGCCGTGGACAACCCTCCTCCCAAGGAACCCCAAGCCGCACCAGCGGAGCAGCGCGCCGCCGCACGCGGCGCTAAAAGAATCCAGAGACCAGAGACCAGATTTGTAAATTAACCTTAATTTATGATTCTTCCTTTGCGAAACTTTGCGATCTTCGCGGCTTTGCGTTGAAAACTGATTTCCAATTTTTAACAGGAAAATGCTTGCCAATTTTCCAGCTAAACCATAAAAACCGCGCCCCTTCAGCCACCTCACAACAACGAAGACCTAGGGAAACCAAGTGGCAGGTCTTCAAAATCGCTCGCTCTGTTTCAAGACGGGACAACTCTTACACATATCATGATTAACGAACTC
>Ga0315903_10000338_pt1 | contig 69615 bp, 115 predicted proteins | sample LakEriMetagenome_7_FD_203524 | JGI IMG/M metagenome (GOLD analysis project Ga0315903, IMG submission 203524) | Freshwater fungal communities from buoy surface, Lake Erie, Ohio, United States - Buoy 2 MA119 | ecosystem: Environmental > Aquatic > Freshwater > Lake | place: USA: Lake Erie, Ohio... | reverse complement strand
TTTGGCCTCAGTTAAATGATCGTCGCAAGCTTGCTATGGTAATGAGCTTGTATCCTAAAGCACGAGAGAACGAAAGACTTGCTAAGAATATTGTCAAGATGCTTGATTTAGGAATGGGAACTGAGGATGTATCAGAAGGTAGAGAAAACTTACCACCAGAAAACTTTAACGCAGACGATATCAATAACTTAATGCGTTTGAAAGACTTGAATCAAATTAAATTGCAGGCATTTAGATTAATCACTAATCCCAATTCAAGTCGCCCTATGAAGCCAAATAAAGTTGCATGGTTAAAGCAAAGACTTGAACAACTCAGAGACAAGCAATCAGTCATTAAACTATTGTATGATATGCTATTGAGTGGTGAAGGCAACAAAGTAATAGGAAGTCGTTATAGCATGGAACCAAACGTGTATCGTAAGACATTCAAAGAGTTGAATGAAAAAGCCGGTGATGTTTATACTGCTAGACAAGCTGAAATCATTGAAGACTTAGGAAATGGATATTTCTTAGGTGATGATACTTACCAAGATGATGAAGGCTTCTATAAAGAAGGATTTACTGTTTACTATCAAGTAGGTGATGATTCATATAGAATGGTTGCCGCTGTAGACATGAGTCCATATCGTAATCCTCCAGGGCATGTTGAAAACGAAATCAAAAAGATTATTGCAAATGACCAAAATGTGTCCGAAAATCAGGATTATTTAGAAGAAAAATAATTTCACTACTAGTTCCTCTTGTAAATATCTATACAAGTTTACAAGAAAGAGGACTACATGGCACGTAAACCAAAAACTACTAATACTGAGAATGTTGCACCAAACGGCGAGGAACGCACAGTTCCCGTAGAGAAGGTGCAAGAAATCGCTGAACAGGCTGCACAGGAGCAGGCTCCCCAGGCTGGACAGGTACAGGTTAACGTTGACTTCCTCCGTACAACTAAGGTTCACATTGCGATGCCTTGCTACGGTGGTATGTTGACAGAATCAACTTTCATGTCATTTATCAAGTGGGCTAACACTGCCCGTCAGCTTGGTATTGACTGGACACTAGAAACAATGGTTAATGAATCATTGATTAGCCGCGCAAGAAACACACTCACTGCTAAGTTTCTTGACATGCCCGACGCAACGCACTTATTCTTCGTTGATGCTGATATCGGTTGGGAACCCTGGCATTTGCTAGTCCTCTTGAATAGGGACGTAGACGTTATCGGTGGTTTGTACCCAATGAAGACTATGCCCATCAAGTGGGTCGTTAACGGGTTTGAGGGTGCAGAAGAAGGCCCCGATGGACTTCAAGAAGTTTCAAAGGCAGGCACCGGATTCCTTCTTATGAAGAAGCATGTATTTGAGAAGATGAATAGTCACCCCGCGGTTAAGCAGTACAAGAACGACATTGGTCTTGATCCAAGATACGATCAGCACTTGAAGACTTACTTTGACACCGCAGTTCGTCAGAATCGTTACTACAGTGAAGACTGGACCTTCTGTGAAAACTGGAGAGACCTCGGTGGTCGTATTTGGGTTGACAAGCGAGTTCTTCTCCGTCACTCAGGATCATATGTGTTCTGTCAAGAAAATCAGCAGTACTTGATGGATAACATTGGTCCAATGTATGTTCAGGAGCAGGCAGCAAAGGCAGCAGCCGAAGCCGCAGCACAAGAATCTTCCCCGCCTAATCAGTAATATCTGATTAGTAGCGTTAACTAGGGGCCTCAGAAATGGGGCCCCCTTTTTGTTTATGTGATAAATACTATATTACTATATAGGATTACCCATGAAAATTACAGATATCGTCAACGAAAGCACTACAGCAGGTTCTATTGCTACCGTGTCAGCACCAATGTCCACACAATCTAGAAACGCTAGCATTTATGGTGGCAAAAAGGTAGGAAATCTATTGACTGGTAAAAAGACTAATAAGAAGTATGCCAACTCAATGAATGAGGGCAAGATGAAAGAACTTGCTATGGATATCAGAAACATGGATAACGGCAACTTCAAAAAGAAGTATGGTAAAGATAAAGAACAAATTAAGTTCTTATTAGGCGATCCTGATGCCAAGAAGACAGTTCACGAAGCTGACTTACAAGAAGATGATTTGATTCTTGTTCCGGGTCAAGGACACAAGTTAAAGAGTGGTTTCATTCCACATGGTCAAAGTCGCATTGATCACGAAGTTGAAATGGCTCGTAGCGACCTATTCAGTGCTGCTAAGAACGCAAAGCAAGTATATGAGTTGATTGCTGATTTAACCGAAGAAGAAGGTCTTGAAGGCTGGGTACAAGAAAAGATCATCAAAGCAAATGACTATCTAAACACTATTCGTGAATATCTAGAAGGTAAGCAACTACAACAACATGAAATGACCGGCGGTGTTATTGCTGCTGGTGGGGTCGGTGAAAGTATGGATTCTGCAAAAACCATCCGCACTTTTAGCGGAGACCGATATGTTGTTCCGACTGGCCAAGAACATGAAATTGATGACTATAGTAAAGCAGTAGAAATCATAAAGCAAAATAGAAGAACACCTGTTGCTAAGGAAGTGTACAATAAAGCATTAGCAACAATGAAGAAATATGAGGAAGGCCGCACTGGGTGGAAATTTGTTGATGGTGGCGTAGGCTAAGATGCGTGATATCATCAACTTGCTAGAAGCTGTTGAGAAGGGTTGCCCCCGTGCTACCCACGACATTGACTTGAATCTTAAGAATCGTCAAACTGCAATTGACGAATACATGTATGGCCCAGCCAATCCAAATAAGCCCGGTTCATATTGGAAAGATTTGAGCAAAGTATTTAAAGTTGATGAAGCTACGGCTAAGTCAATGATGTGCGGAAACTGTGCTGCATTTGATGTAAGCGATAGTATGCGTGATTGCATTGCAAGTGGTATCAGGGGCGATGAAGATAATATTGATCCTAATGCTACTATTAACTTAAGTGATTTGGGTTATTGCAACTTCTTACACTTCAAATGTGCAGGCGGTCGTAGTTGCAAAGCTTGGGTAACGGGCGGACCAATCACTGAAAAAGATAAGAATAAGAAGGCTGACTAAATGAGTTCTATATTTGATGGCATTGGCGACGAAGGCGTAGAACAATTAGATGAAAATCTACGCAAGTGGTTCAAAGAGAAGTGGGTTCGTTTTGGTCCCGACGGCAAGATTCGTGGCGCTTGTGCAAGAGGTGATGACAGTGAAGGTAAGCCCAAATGTCTCCCCCAAAAGAAAGCACATGCATTAGGTAAGAAAGGCCGCAAATATGCTGCTAGTAAAAAGCGCAGAGAAGATCCAAACCCAGAGCGCAGAGGAAAGGCTAAGAACGTAGCTACTAAAAAGAAGTCAAACGAAGATATTCAGGTAAATGAAAAGTGGAGTCAAAAATACAAAGACAGTATTAATTGCTCTAATCCAAAAGGCTTTAGCCAAAAAGCACATTGCGCAGGTAAAAGAAAGAACGAAGATATGAACAGAGAAAAATGCCCAGAATGCGGTGGTCCAATGTATCATGAATCAATGATGAATGAAAAGAAGGATGCTTGCTATCATAAAGTTAGAAGCCGTTATAAAGTTTGGCCTTCTGCTTATGCGTCGGGTGCATTAGTTCAATGCCGTAAGAAGGGTGCTAAAAATTGGGGCACCGGTGGCAAGAAGAATGAGAGCAATATCATGAAGGGTATTGTTGATGAATCTGAAAATGTATTAGTACTCTACATTGATGGCAAGCCCTCTACCAAATACGCAAAAGACCATGAAGCAAAAGGTGACTTAGAAAGACTACAAGCTAAGTTCCCTAACAAAAAGTTTGAGCTTAAGAGAGAAATGCGTGAAGGTGTGATCATCGGTCATGACAAAGACGATCCTCAAGTTGCAGTTCTTGGCGGCGCCGGTTCATACAGCCTTAGCAATCTCAAAAAGAAAGCACAGATGGAAGCTAATGAATTAGCAAAAGATGTTAGTGAAGGTAAGTTTAAAAACTCAGCATATAATGTTAAGCAACTTGCCAACACACTAAACACAATCGTAGCTGCTGAAGAAGAAATGTCAAAGCTTTACTTCGGTGAAGCTGCCGGTGAAGATACCCGTGAAATTGGTTCTCAGCTTGAAGATTTGGCTTATGAAATTAAGGAACTTGCTGATACTGCTATGCGCTTAGTGCGCGGCACAGAAGAAGAAGGTAGAGCAAAATCATATTGGTACCCTCATATTGTAATGGCAGTCAGTGAAGATCATAGTTACATGGGAAAAAACATGTTCACTATGATGGATTCAGCAAATAGCCTTATGAATAATGAAGAAAATGAATTCAATGAAGACTACACCGGTGAGTTCGCAGCAGAAGTAACTCCTGCAATCAATCCATATGGTGGTCTAAAAGATCGTAAACACAGAGGTGCTATCAGCGAAACTCCAACTGATAATCCTACTGGTGCTAGTGGTGAAGGTGGCTGGAGAAAGTACAAGCCAAAGAGTGCCGGAACAATAAAGGAAGGTAGTGATGAGCTAGAAGCATTTTTAGCCCAATATCCAGAGGCACGTGATGCAATGCGTAATGCAGTCCGTCACTTTGAATATGCATATGACGCAATGGATCATGTTGCAGGACATGTTTTACACAAGATGCCCTACTCTGAGTGGGAAAAGGTGCGACAGGATTTCATTAACTATTTTGTAAAGCACGGACTGAAGGCTGATGTTAATGAAGAACAGCTTGACGAAAAGTGCTGGGATACACACAAGCAAGTTGGTATGAAAAAGAAGGGCGACAAGATGGTGCCTAACTGCGTACCGAAGGAATCAGCCATCATGAGAGGCCTTAAGCGTGAGAGCAAGTGAGTTTCTACCTGAATCAGTAAGCACGGGCTTAGGTGGAGGTTGTGCCGGCAACAATGGCGGCTCAATGGTAGGCGGTCCTACTACCTACGAACAAGAATATAATATGTTCAAACGTAAAGGACCTCGTCGTATCACCGCGATGACTAATGAAAATAAAACAAATACTATAACGCTTGCTGATATCTATGATGGTGAATATCCAGATGACGATGAGCTTATTTGGAATTATGTAGGCGATAGTGACTTTGATGTTCCTTTTGAAGTGCAAACTATACAACCTATGATTCTTGACAACATATTAATCAATCAATATGGCGTAGAACATATTGAAGACTTATATGACATGATGCAGCCAGAACAAATAGAAGTTATTGATCACTACAAAAATGATCCTAATCTGTCACAACAAGTAATTATACTAAATCAAGATAGAATTGTTGACGGGAATCACAGAGCGGTAGCAGCAGTATTATCAAACAAACCAATTAACTACATAGATGTTAGTGAGGAAGAAATATGAGCCATCTCAGAGATGTTAGGATGACATACTTTCAACACCTGTTTAGGGCGTACAAAGTTGCATTTATATTAATGGTGCATGGATTATTTCCAAATATTTGGAAGACGAAAGCGAGTGACATTTTAAATGAAAGATAGTTGGATTAAAGATATATTGATGGCACTATTCCCTATACTATTGACTGGTGTAGGATATTTAGTAATGGCAGTTATAAATCTACAAGAGCAAGTACAAATTATGCAAGACAATGCTCAAATTGCAAGAGACCAACTCAAGGATGATATTGAAGACGATATTCATGACATTGACAAAAGAGTTGCAGTTCTTGAATCAAAACAATAAATAGTCTATAGGACTATGAACATGCTCACTGATACACTTAAAACCCTTTTAGCCACTGCATATGCTTTGTCAATCAAGGCACAAAACTTCCACTGGAATGTGGAAGGACCTAATTTCCCCCAGTATCACGAATTCTTTGGTAATTATTACGAAGAAGTATACGGCAACACTATTGACAAGTTGGCAGAAATCATTCGTCAACTTGATAGCTATACTCCCGGTAGTATCCTTCGCTATGCTGAATTAAGTCAGATCGCAGATCAAGTAAAAATCCCTCGTGCTGAGTTGATGATGCAAGAACTACATCAGGACAACGCTATCATTCTTGATATGTATAAGCAAGCCTTCCATGTAGCGAATGACAGCGATGAGCAGGGTATTGCAAACTTTATTGCAGAACGCATTGATGCACATGCTAAGCACGCCTGGATGCTAAGAAGTATTCTCAAAACCGCGAGGGCGTAATGTCCCCGGATGAAATGCAGATGTTAATCAAATCACTACAACTATTAGAACAAGAGCCTGAGCTACAGGAAGAAGTTGTTGTGGTTGAAAATATTAAGCATTCAGATGGTAAAGATTATATCACTCAGATTGAAGAATTCATATTCAATCTAGGACCAGATGATGTAGGTGTAGAAAAGTTTGGCCCTTACACTGTTCACTTTGAGGGATTCAGTGACTATTGCCAGCAGGATGCAAATGATCGCTGTTATTTGCCTGCTGATCATCCTAGGTATCTATCAAAGTACGAAGACATTTATGATGAAGTACTAAGAGACTTTATCAATCGTGAAGATGGTAAAATGCCAATTGAGTCGGGATTGGCAGGCGACGAAGAATATCCGATTTACTACGCTATCTTTAAAGAAGAAGATAACTTAACCGAAGACAAGTCAATTAACACAGTTGCTTATCACGGTACAACAGACGATATCTCGGCGTTTCGTCCCTTCAGTCACTTTGGCTCTGAAACTGCTGCACGAGATAGAATGGATTATAAGAAAGTCAAGAACGGTAAAATCTATAAAGTACAAATTGATATCAAGAATCCATTGACGATCAAAGATTTTCCTGGTGTACACTATGACAGACTCTATGCGTTTGAGTTGAGAGACAAGAAACTCATCAGTCAAGAAGAAATGGAATTCATTACTACTGAACAAGATCCTCAAGAATTAAGAAAGCGATTACTTGACAAACTGAGAGATTTAGGCATTGATGGTTTCGTATACAAGAATAGATACGAAGACAAGGGTCATCTAAGCTACGTCATTACTGATCCTAGTCAAGCTAAAATCGTTGATGTTGAAGAAGTCTTATTAAAAGAAGAACAAGTTGAAGAAGCAAGTCCAAGTACACTTGAGGGCAGCTTTACTCCAGACTTAGTTGAGAGTAAGACTTGGTTATGTGATATGTTAGCTAAGGGTCTTAAAGGCAAGAACGCTGGCACTATCTATGTGCTAGGTAGCTGGTATGGCAATATGGGTATCTTCATACAGCAAGCCGGAGTTAAGTTTGACAAGCTTGTGCTTGTTGAACCAAATGAAGAATGGTTAATTCGCAGTAAAAAGCTATTAGATACATTAAATGACGAAGGCAAGTTGGTATTACTTCATCAAAAAGCAGAAGATGTAGTTTATGAAAAGCCTGGAGTAGTTATTAACACTAGCTGCAACGAAACAGGTCCAGTGTTTTTAACTAAGGTTCCCGATAATATGCTATGTTTATTGCAAGCAAGGAACAATGTTTCTGACGTAGCAATAAATACTGATAGCTTAACAGAATTTGATGAGTTGTTTAATTTGTCTAAAGTATATTATACTGGTGAAAAGAAATTAAACGATCCAGAAACTGAATACACAAGATATATGAAGATTGGCAGAAAATGAGAGCAAAGCAATTCGTACCTATTGTAGAAGCTCAGCAAGAGCTTTTTGAAGTAAATATGAGCCCAGGCAACTTGAAGAAGCTTGCTAGTGGCATTGATGCATTAGTGGGTATTGAATTTGAAATGCTTGTTCCTGACGTTGGTGTTGTAGATGATGACGATATGGAACCGGAAGAGGATATGGATTATGATGAAGAAGCCTACGATATTGATGATATCGTTCGCTTCTTTAATGACGGTGACTACAATGATCGCAGCACAATTAGAGACTTAGAAGAAGAACTAAAAGAAAAGTTCTATGAGTGGCAAAGCGAACAAATTGATGAGCAGTGGAATAATGACGGTAGAGAATACTTTGCAAAATGGGTAAAAGACAACGTAGATCCTGATACGATTGCCGATCACGTAGACAAAGAAGAAGATTTATTTGGTAATAGAAACCCTGACGGATCAGACTGGGCACAGTTCATTGAAGATGAATGGGAAGAAGGATTTGACAGCGATAGTTATCAAAGGGCATACGATGATTTCCGCGAAGAAAGACAAGATGAAGGCGACTTTGACGAAAGAGAATTCTTAAGAGAAATCGGCATTCGTTATATGTCCGATGTTAATGATCGTGTCAGAGAATATGTTGCATGGCCACATTATACCTATCCAAGTGGCGATGGAGAAATGAACCTTGAGAATCTAGCAGATGAATTCTCAGATGCAATCGGTCGCAAAGTTCACTACAGTACTGGTTATCACGGTGGACCAAGAACGAGTGATGCGTATACGATTGAACCCGACAGCAGTTTAAGCGGTTCAGGTGATGATGCTGGACTTGAGTTCATTAGTCCCCCATTGCCAATTGATGAAGCGTTAGCAGATGTTAAGAAGATTAAAGAGTGGGCCGATGACAAGGGCGCATATACTAATAGAACTACTGGTCTTCACATGAATGTCAGTGTTCCTGGATTTAATCAAGAAAATTTAGACTTCGTTAAGCTAACATTGTTGTTAGGTGACAAGTATCTACTAGATAGATTTGGCCGCAGTGCAAATAGTTATTGTAAGAGTGCTTTAGATGTTATTGAAGAAGCACCCAGCGTACAAGACAAAGAACTACTATTTAAGAAATTAAAAAATAATCTTGAAACTATTGCAAGTAAAGTTATTCACTCAGGTAGAGTAGGTAAGTTCACTAGTATCAATCCTAAAGATAATCGTGTTGAGTTCAGAGGTCCCGGTGGTGACTGGCTTGATCAAAACTTTGACAAGATTGAAGATACATTATACCGCTGCGTAGTAGCACTTGACGCTGCTGTTGATCCTGACAAGTATCGTAAGGAATACTTAAAGAAGCTTACTAAGATGTTTGCTCCTACTAAGGGTTCACTGGAAGATGTGTTCGTTCAGTATGCAGCAGGTACTATCACTAGAGAAGAATTGAAGAACAAGCTTAAGGCTACACAATCACAAAGAAAACAAGAGAAACTATCCAAAGAAGGAGTAGTTGAACTTGAATTCTATGATGCAAGAGACGGTGACTGGATCATTGAATATGACAATCCAACCGGCGACAATCGCAGAATGTTCCTCAAAAAGACTGAACAGGTTGATGATGCTAATAAGGCAATGGAAGCTGCAATGAAATTAGAGCCGAGTTGGTTCAAGCCTGATGACATTGAAAATATCATCGCAACTGAATTTACCGGTAAAAAAGAATATAACGTGTTTGACAAGGATGGTAATGTCGTTGGTAACTATATGGCAATAACACCTTTACAAGCAATTGATATTACACTTAGTTATGAGAGTGGATTGCCAAAGCAAGGATTGACTGCTAAGTTAGCAAGCGAGACTCCGCAACAACCACTTAGAATGGCACCCGGCGAATCAGAGTTCGTCGTAATTAACAATACATTAAATCAAAGAGTTGATTTAGCGGCAAGAGATAGCGCAACTGCATTAAGCCGCGCATTGCGTAACAATCCAAGTTGGGACTCATATCAACATCAGATTAGAGTTCTCTCGGCAACTCCTCAGTCTCAAGAAGAACCGCAATACAACTTATATCGTGTAAGAGGTAACGGCGAAAGTCAATACATTAGTGCTAGAACAGTGGGTGAAGCTGGAAGAATCGCATTGACATTGTACCCTAGCATGGGTGATACCGTTGGCAGTCTAGATGTTGTATTGCAGGATGCTGATCCTAATGTGGTCAATATGTATCTAAGATCGCAACAGAGTGAACTAGAGCGCAGAAATAATCAGTCATCCTCCAGTAATGAATTGACTGCAACTCCAAGAGAATTTTATGTTAGCAACAACAGATTTGGCGGCACGATTAGAGTTGAAGCCCCTAATCAGGAAGAAGCATACCACGCTGCTACTAGAGCCCGCCCTGAATGGTCAATACTAGACTTGACAGCAACCGAAGTAGGCGGAAGATCAAATCAATCTAATAATGGATTGACAGCAGGACAACCCGGCGAAGGTGAGCTTTATCAAGTTACAGATGTAGGCGACACCGGGGGTGTAGTCATTCGTGCAACTAGTCCAGAACATGCTATTGAACGAGCTAGACAGGCGCACCGCATAGACCCTTCAAGAGAATTAGAAGCAAGGCTATATAACGGTTGACATTGGCCCGTCAATATGATAAAACAGTGATTCACTGATAAATACTACAGAGGTGATAGATTATGAAGATTAATGAAATTCTTACCGAATCGTTTGACAACATTGAAGATCCGGATACCGACAAGGTCCCCAACATTGTCATGCAGATTCGCAAGAGCATGGACACTGGCGGCAATCGCCCTATCATCTTCCGTGACGGTAGTAAGGAAGCTCTTCCAGTAAATGCTATGATTGCATTCTTGAATCGTTATGAAACTCTTAAGCCAATGGATCGTGAAGAAATGCAAGACCGTGCTGTTCAGAGCAAGGAAGCATTCATTGATGCAGTCAAGAACTATAACAAGCCTAGAGCACCAAAGAGTATCTACTAATAACGTAAAAAGTACGTAGTTTTAATAAACTAGTAGTTTTAAAATACCCCCACATGGCTAAATATTATTATAATAATAATAAGGAGCTATTGTGGGGGAATTTTTTAAACTAGTTGCCGATGTGGGCTTTCCAATCGCAGCAGCAGTCGCTGCCGGCTATTTCGTATTTCTTACATTGAAGTTCATTCTTGCAGGCGTAACAGGTTCTGTTGCGGGCATGAAGGACATAATCACGGCATTAGACAATCGTGTTAAAACAATGAATCATGACGTTATACGTATTGATACCGTCGTGTCAAATGCTTTGGGCCTTAAGCCAGATATTAACCGTGTTGCTCGTGCAGACGGTAAAAATGATGCAAGGAGAGACTAATGGGACCAAATATAGCTAAACTAATCGGTGAGTATGGTTTCCCTATTGTTGCTGCATTCGGCATGGGATATTTCGTATACTATGTTTGGAAGTGGGCAACTACTGAGGTAAAACCAGTATTAAGCGAAGCAAACACTACGTTAGTAGCACTCATTGATCGTATTCGTATGCTTGATAATGATTTGATTAGAATGAATCAAAAAGTGGATACTGTATTGCATTTGCGCGGTAAGACTATTGAGAGAGAAAGAATTGAAGCTGAGCATATGATTAATCAGGCTAAACCATCTAAAACAGATAAGAACTAAAGGTGTACAGGAAAAATGCTGAAACGAGTAACACTATTATTAGGACTCTTAGTAAGCACTCCTGCACAGGCTACCGAGATAGTATTCCAATTTAAAAACCCATCATTTTCGGGAGTTAACACCGGAGCACACTGGTTAACAATTGAAAATCAGGAAGCTACTAGAAAGAAGGCTATTCAGGATAAGATAGAGGCTGATCTTAAAGCAAAAGCACTAGAAGAAAAGAACTCCATCTTAAACCGTTTTCTAAACAACTTGCAGTCTCGTATCTACTCTCAATTAGCTCAACAATTGACCAACAACTTATTTGGTTCAATGGGGGGACAGCGTGGGGAGTTTACACTTGAAGGCAACATAATCAGATACGAAAAAACAGACACAGAAATAAAGCTAGTAATCACTGACGCTGATGGCAACCAAACAGAAATCATAGTTCCTACTACTGGATTTAAATGGTAATGAACTATAAGATATTGATATTACCCTTATTATTGACCGGATGCATGTCCACTGGGTCAGGCATACTTGAAATAAAGGATAATCCCACAAGATTAACTACTCAAGTAAACGAACTATACACATTACCGGCACCCGAAAGACAGGCAGTAGTAGCGGTATATGAGTTTCCTGATTTAACTGGTCAACGCAAAGACAAAGATGGTATTGCTAGTATCTCAACTGCTGTTACACAAGGCGGTGCCCCATTATTGATTTCTGCGTTGAAGGACGCAGGTGGAGGCACTTGGTTCAGAGTAGTAGAACGCAACAGAGTAGACGACCTAGCAAGAGAACGTCAAATTGTTCGTCAAACTCGTGAAGAATATTCGGGCGAGGGGGAAAATAAGCTTGATCCTATGCTATTTGCTGGATTGATCATCCAAGGTGGCATCATTGGCTATGATACTAACATCCAGACAGGTGGCGCGGGCGCAAGATATTTGGGCATCGGCGGTTCAACAGTTTATAGAAAAGATCAAGTGGTAGTGTCATTGCGTGCAGTTAGTACTAACACAGGTGAAGTAATACTTAACGTACAAGTCTCAAAAACTGTATTATCTGTAGGCAGAGACCTGTCAGTGTTTAAGTTCGTAGATGTTGGCACTAAATTAATTGAAGCAGAAGCCGGAATGACTGAAAATGAAGCTAACACAATGGCAGTCAAGATGGCAATTGAAGAAGCAGTTTTACAAATGGTAAAACAAGGAATAGAAAAGGGATATTTTAAAGTTGCGCCGAAGATTGAATACGATCTATCGGTAACAGGGGAAACAAAACAATGAAAAACAAACTAATGCTTTTTGTCATCGCACTGATGACCAGCACACTATCTTTCGCACAATCAACAACTAACTCAGTTTATATTGAGCAAGTAGGTGATACCAGCACAATTGATATTACACAAAAAGGGCAAAGTAACAAAATAGGTACCGAAGCTAACCGTGTAGTACTTGAAGGCAATAATCAAACAATTACAATAACACAGGAAGGTAACAATAATTCTGTGCAGGGTTCTATCATCCAAGCAGATAATATAAACATTGATACTACTGTGACGGGTGATAACAACTCACTAACCTATGACTTAGGAAGTGCCGCAACTATTGCAGGATCTACAAAGACACTCACAGTTGCCGGTGATTCCAACAGTCTTGTCTTTAACCAAGGTACAACATCTTCTGCAACTAATGCGGTTCAGAATATCACATTAACGGGTGATACAAATACACTTACCTCTACAATAAACGCAGATGATGTTGTCAATACTAAAACTATCATGGGTGACGGAAACAACATCACTACATTACAGAATGGAACAGCCGGAAAGAACATTGAAATGGTTCTTACAGGAAACACCAATAATGTAACGATAAACCAGCAGAGTACATCGAATGTTGATACACTTAAGATCAATAGCACAAGCAACGGCAGCACTATTACTATTAATCAGTGTAACGCCCTCGGCCCATGCTAATATTGGAAAGGTAACACAAAATCGCGGGACGAGTGAAGTTGTGAAGAACGCTCAACGTGTCCCTACACGCCCGCAGTTACCCATTTCTAAAATGGATAGGGTACAGACCGGTAACGGTAGAGTTGAAATCACGTTTGTGGATGACTCTACCGTTAAAGTCACCGAACAATCCAAATTAGTAATTGATGATTTTGTTTACAGCGGCAAACCTTCTACTAGCAGAATGGCCCTCAAGTTTGCGTCAGGGACTGTTAGATTTGCTACGGGTCAGTCAGGAAAGATCAACAAGAGTAATATTAATCTACGCACACCAACTGCTACTATTGCAGTGAGAGGAACTGATTTTGCTGCAACAGTAGATGATTTCGGCAAAAGTTTGGTTATTCTTTTACCAGAACCAAATGGCTCAGTAGGAGAAATCATTGTTTCAAACGCAGCGGGTACTGTTATTCTTACCAAAGCATTTCAAGCAACTATCATATCTACTACAGACAGTAAACCTTCACGCCCGGTCATATTGAATCTTACACTAGATCAAATTGATAATATGTTGATTGTCTCGCCCGCCGAAGAAGTTCGCACTAGTGAGGATTCAGAAGATAGTAGAAACAACATATTAGATTTAACCGAACTTGATGTTGATTTTCTTGCTACAAATGATTTGACAGAGGAACAACTTGCTAGTTCAGACCTTGATATTAACGCTATCAATAGTGATTTTCTAGGAGAAGATTTTCTTGATGATATAAGTACAACTGATTGTGTTACTAAAGATAATACAAAGTTGTGTGGTACTACATTTGGACTTAACAATACTACACAGATAACTACTATCATATCAGGTGATTATTTACGTCTTGTTAGAACTCTCAACTCAACAGTTGACTTTGTTGTGCAGAAGGATGTAGGGAAGTCGTTGTATATAGATAGTAATGGAAAAGCGTTTTTGATTGAAATAAACGAGCCAGCTGGAGGAACTATAATCAATGTTAAACAAACTGAATAAAATCTTACTTTCGCCCTGGCTAGCATTAGCTACATTATCACTATTACTATTAGTGAAGTTGATGAATCCGTTCCTTGTTGACAGTATGAAACTGAAATATTACGATTATCTGATGCTGGGTGAACCAGTTAAGTCAGAGCAAATTGTAGTAGCAAATATTGGGGAGAAAGCAATTGAAAAATATGGACAATATCCGTTCTCTCGTGAAACATACGGTGAGATTATTAGAGAACTTTATGATAACGGCGCTGGTCTTGTTGGTACTACTATTCTTATGTCTGAACCTGATAGGATGGGCACTGATGTAAAACTTGCTGAGACATTAAAACAGTATCCGGTTGTGTTAAGTCAAACGCTTGTAGAAGAATGCTCTACGGATAATCGTCTCCCTCGCCGCACAGGTATTGCTGTAGTCGGTGACGGACAACCCACTGATTTTCTTCCGAACTATCCATGTGTGCTTGATAACATTCCAGTACTTCAAGCGTCTGCTGTAGGCGTCGGTATAACATCTTCTCTTCCTGAGACGGACGGGGTAACTCGCCGAGTGCCTTTATTAGGGATTTCAAATGGCGAATATTATCCTGCGTTTTCTTTAGAACTTTTGAGAGTTGCTGCGGGAGATCCTTCATATCAAGCGAAGATAAATCAGACGGGTGTTGAAGCATTACGTGTTCCTCAGTATGGTATAATTAAGACCGACGAATATGGCAGGGTGTTTATGAACCCAAATTACCAATTTCAATCTGTTGAAGTAGGCGGCGATATTCCTCGTCTGGATGGGAAAATTGTTGTTCTCGGAGTGACCGCGAAAGGCGTTGCAAACCCAGTAGCAACTCCGTCTGGTGCCCAAATGCCTCACACGGTTCAGGCCAGTCTTCTTGAGACTCTAATAAAGGGAGATTCGGTGTCAATTCCGAATTGGGTGGATCTTGCTGATCTTTTGGCATTTGTTGTCCTCTCAGTTTTGATTATCTTACTGTCAAGAGTAAGATACTCAATTGTTTGGATCGGCATATTACTAGCAGGCTATGTTTACGCTCCGATATATCTATTTACCCATAACAAGATATTATTTGATATTTCTTTCAACGTTTTGGCTGCATTAGTAATCTATCTGCACATCTATACTGTTAAGTTTATCAGCGAGTACTTACAGAAGCAACAGATTAAGAAGCAGTTTGGTACATATCTAAGTCCTGATCTTGTTGCACAACTACAGCGTCAACCAGAACTATTGAAGCTTGGTGGTACAGAGCAAGAATTGTCAATCATGTTTACTGATGTTCGTGGATTCACAACTATTAGTGAACACTACGGTAAAGATGTTCAGGGCTTGACAAGCATCATGAATCGGTATATGACTGCTATGACCAAAGCTATTCTAGAGAATAAGGGTACATTAGACAAGTATATCGGTGACGCACAAATGGCGTTTTGGAATGCACCATTAGACAATCCACAACACGCTAAGGATGCGGTTATAACAGCATTTACTATGCTCAAATCATTGGAGGACTTCAATAATGAAATCAGACAAGAAGGTATCCCCGCTTTTGGTATGGGCCTTGGCATTAATACTGACACCGTTGTTGTTGGTAACATGGGTTCTGACCAGCGTTTTGACTACACTTGCCTTGGTGATGGGGTTAATCTCGCTTCAAGACTTGAAGGACAATCTAAGCCCTATGGTGTCAAAATTGTTATCGGACCCAAAACAGCAAGTTGTGTCAAAGATGAATATCAAATTATAGAACTAGACTTGATTGCAGTTAAAGGTAAGACTGAACCTGCTAAAATATACACAGTTTTACCTTTCCATGAAATATTAGCAGAGACTACCCATATCAAGTTTTTGGAGCTTTATCGTCAAGGTCATTGGGATGCTGCTGAAAAGCAAGCAACTATTTTAAAACATCATTGGCGAGGAGAAATGGTTCAGTATTACGATATGATGATTGAACGAATTGAAGAATTTAAGAACAATCCTCCCGCTAAGTGGGATGGAGTGTACAGGGCAACTTCAAAGTAAGTTGCCCAATAATTTTGACACAGACACAGTTATGTTGTAAATATAACACTGACATGAAAATGTCAGATTTTCAAACTTAAAAGGAAAACAAAAAGTATGAAGAAGTTAATCGCACTCGCAGCACTCGCAACTGCTGCTTTTACTACCCCTGCAATGGCTAATGACTTCCAGGGTCCTCGTTTTGAGGTTACCGCTGGAGCTGATGACGTTACCGGTGGTGTTGACGCAACTGACATTGCTTATGGCGCAGCCCTTGGCTATGACCTTCAGTTCGGCAAGGTAGTTGTTGGTGCAGAAGCTACTGCTGCTAACGTCTTTGACCGTGCAGACCTTGGTGCTGCTGCTCGTCTCGGTTATGTCTTGAACAAGAATGTTCTTGCTTATACCCGCGTCGGCTACAACAATCTTGAGCGCCCTCAGACTTGCACTGGAACTCGTCCAGTAGTTTGCCGTAACACTGCAAACTTGGAAGGTCTCACTGTAGGTGGCGGTCTTGAAGTGAAGCTTGTTGGCTCAACATTTGTTAAGGCTGAGTATCGCTACTCTGACTTTGACGGCAATGTTGGTCGTCACGGCGGACTCGTTGGTTTCGGTCTTCGTTTCTAATAACTGACTGAATGGAATGGCGGCGGCGAAATTCGTCGCCATTACCATATCCAAATGATAAATACATATATGAGAGCCACCGAATTCATTACCGAGCGCAAGAAAAAGCGCAGAAAAACCAAATCTCGCCGTGCATACGGTGGTTATTTCTTTCCGGGATATGCCTTTTTTGGTACCGGCGATTCTAGCGGTGACGCCGGTGGCGATGGCGGGGGCGGTGAAAGCGTAAATGAGTCGCCCGAAGTTGAATTAGCTAAAAGATTGCCCTCACTTGCAAAACATGACTATAATACCATTGATACGTTAATGAAAAAGATTGCTCATAAACATAAGATTACGGGCAAAGCATTACACGACCTATTCAAAAAGAAATATCACAAGACTCCTGATAGTTGGATCAAGGGTAAACTTGATGAAACTGATTCGGTTGATTCGGACCTTGAACAAGAGGTAGCTAAGTTCGTTGATTGGACTGCCAAAAGATTACATCTTAATAAGGTTCCAAAGATTGAATTGAGTATGGATACCGAAGAGGCCCAAGTTAACCATCATACCGGTCGGCATGTTGAGGGTGAAGATAGCGTTTGGGTCTATGCCAAAAATCGCAATCTCGTAGATATCTTACGCACTGTGTTTCATGAACTCGTACACGTTCGCCAAGGCGAGTTAGGAATGATCAAGCCTGGATCAAGCTATCCTGGTAGCCCAATTGAAGCGATGGCCGATATGCTTGCGGGCAAATACATCAAAATCTACGGCAAAGACAATCGCCAAATCTTCCAGTAAAACGGTCAATTAACCCAAACAAATCCTTGACCTATATCCACGGCTACTATATAATAAAGACACTAAAGGAGAACACATGTCTAGAACTTTTAACGCAGAAGCTAAGGTTAAGCTGACTCAGCTTATTAATGAAGGTATTTCGGTCCTTGTTGAGGTAGAAACACTTAACGAAGGATTGAATGACACTATCAAGGCTATTGCAGAAGAACTTGAAGTAAAGCCCTCTGTACTCAAGAAGGCTATTAAGATTGCACATAAGCAGCGTCTTAACGAAGAAAACGAAGCTAACGAAGAACTCAACACAATTCTACAAACGGTAGGTAAAGCCTAATTAATGTCATACATTGACGCCGTACTTGATGCCAAAGCTGATAGGATATTTGTTGTAGAGCGCAGCCCTGAGGGAAAGCGTCTTTACAAAGAATATCCTACCAACTACACATTTTACTACAGTGACCCTAAGGGTAAGTATCGTAGTATCTTTGGTGATCCTGTAACTAGATTCTCTACTCGCAAGAAAGATGAGTTTGAGAAGGAGAAAAGAATACACAAAGGAAAGACTCTTTTTGAGAGTGATATTCCTGTTGTTTTCAGATGTTTGAGTGATAACTATCTGAACGTTGAACCTCCCAAGCTACACACAGCATTCTTTGATATTGAAGTGGACTTTGACCCCGAACGAGGTTTTAGTCCTACTGATGATCCGTTCAATGCTGTAACTGCTATTTCATTGTATTTGGATTGGCTAGATCAATTAATCACGCTCGTTATGCCTCCAAAGCATATGAGTGACGAGACTGCACAGGAACTAACAGCAGAGTTTGAAAACTGTTTGCTATTCCGCAGTGAAATTGAAATGTTTGAAACGTTCTTTGCATTGATTGAAGATGCAGACGTTCTTACAGGCTGGAACTCGGAAGGATACGATATTCCCTATTGTGTGAATCGTGTTACTCGTATTATGAGTAAGGATGATACTCGCAAATTTTGTCTGCTTGGACAAATGCCAAAGATGCGTACTTATGAACGTTTTGGTAAGGAAGAACAGACTTACGACTTAGTTGGTCGTATTCACATGGACTATCTACAGCTTTACAAGAAGTACAACTATGAAAGTCGCCACAGCTATTCACTAGATGCAATCGGTGAAATGGAAGTTGGCGAACGCAAGACTCAATACGAAGGTAGCCTTGATCAGTTATACAATAAGGACTTTAAGAAGTTTGTAGAGTATAACCGTCAGGATACTATGTTGATGGTTAAGATTCACAATAAGTTGAAGTTCCTTGATCTTGCTAACGCTCTAGCACATGAAAATACTGTGCTGCTTCCCACTGTTATGGGTTCGGTGGCAATGATTGAAATGGCTATCTATAATGAAGCGCATAGTCGTGATATGATTGTGCCTGACAAGAAACGAAAAGATAGTTTTGGTGAGGAACAGCAAGCAGCAGGTGCATATGTTGCAGTGCCTAAGAAGGGCATTCATGAATGGGTCGGCGCAGTTGACATTAACTCACTGTATCCATCTGCTATTCGTGCGCTGAATATGGCTCCCGAAACTATCGTGGGTCAAGTTCGCCAATCATTGACCGAACAATACATGCATGAAAAGAGTATTGCACTAGCAAAGGATAAGCGCAAGAAAAAGAACGGTGACGATGCTGATGCGGTCACTGGCGCTATTCTTTGGGAAAATCTATTCGGTTCATTAGAATATACTGCTATTATGAATCAAGAGCGTGGAACTATACTTACTATTGACTATGAAGATGGTCGTAGTGTAGAAATGAGTGCCGCAGAGATTTGGAAACTAATCTTTGACAGCCGTCGCCCCTGGATCATTAGTGCTAATGGTACAATCTTTACATATGAGAAAGAGGGTGTTATCCCAGGATTGCTTTCACGCTGGTATTCAGAACGTAAGAGTATTCAGAAAGAAGCAAAGGCTGCATATGGCACAGACAAGTTTGAGTATTACGATAAGCGTCAGCTAGTTCGTAAGATTTTGCTCAACTCTGCATATGGCGCACTTTTGAATGAGCATTGTCGTTTCTACGATAAAAGAATCGGGCAGTCAGTTACGTTGTCTGGTCGTCAAATCACTAAGCATATGATGAGCCAGATAAACGAAATCATCACGGAAAAGTATGAACACGACGGCGACGCTATTGTGTATGGTGATACTGACTCCTGTTATTTCTCAGCTTATCCTATTCTGAAAGATCAGATTGATAGTGGTCAATTAACATGGGACAAGGATAGTTGCATCCAACTATATGATCAGATTGCAGAAATTACTAACGATAGCTTCCCTGCTTTCATGGAACGTGCATTTCATTGCCCACGTAAGAACGGCGAAGTTATTAAAGCTGGTCGTGAACTTATCGGTGACCGCACTCTCTTTATCACTAAGAAGCGTTATGCAATCAACATTTATGATCTTGAAGGTAAGCGACAAGACTTAGATGGTAAGATGGGTAAGATTAAGGCTATGGGTCTTGATCTTAAGAGAGCAGATACTCCCAAATATGTTCAGGAATTCTTGATGGAAGTCTTGACTATGGTTCTTGGTGGTGCGCCGCGTGATGAAGTTATCGAAAAGATCAGAACATTCAAGCGTTGGCTCAGTGAGCAGGATTCTTGGTCTAAGGGTTCTCCAAAGTCGGTTAATAAACTCACATATTATGGGGAACTTGAATCACGAAGCAAGACTGGTAAAGCAAACATGCCCGGTCACGTTAGAGCAGCATTGAACTATAACTATCTTCGCAAGATGAACAATGATCAATATAGTCAAAAGATCGTTGATGGCATGAAGGTTATTGTTTGCAGCTTGAAGGATAATCCTCTCGGATTCACAAGCGTTGCTTATCCGACAGATGAACTAAGACTTCCGCAATGGTTCATTGATCTTCCATTTGATGATCTTGACATGGAACGAAAGCTTGTTGATGAAAAGATTGACAACTTGCTAGGTGTATTGAATTGGAAGATTCGTCAAGACACTAACACCAATAGCACCGTAGGTGACTTGTTCAATTTCGGATAACAAGATTGTTGCTTTTTGCAAAGAATTCCACTATTATACACTATAGAATTACCTAAATACTTAAAAGGAAAAAACATGAAAGATTATTTACTTGATTTGATCCAGCATACATATGGATTAGGCGTTATTGAATTAGTTAAGGTTGAGGGTACTGACACTGAAACTAAGATTTCCGCATATGCCGAAGACAAGACTGTTATTGTTACTGGTACGTTTAAGACCCCAATTGATGGTTTTCAGGGCGTCTTTGGTATGCCCAACCTTTCTAAGCTTAAGACTATCTTGAGCTTTGATGATTATGACGACAATGCAAAGATCACTGTCAATAAGAAGGATGAGAATGGAGTTCAGGTTCCGACAACCATTCACTTTGAAACTCAAGTAGGCGACTTCGTAAACGATTATCGTCTTATGAGCCGTGCTATCGTAGACGATAAGGTCAAGACAGTCACATTCAAGGGTGCAACCTGGGACGTTGAGTTTGAGCCTACTGTTGCTGGTATCATGCGTCTTAAGAAGCAGGCTAGTGCTAACAGTGAAGAACTAAACTTCGTTACTAAGACTGACAATGGTGATCTTAAGATTTATTTTGGTGATCACTCAACTCACTCGGGTAACTTTGTATTCCAGCCCGGTGTTGGTGGCACTCTTAATAAGGCGTGGAACTGGCCTGTTAAGGTATTTCTCGCTATCATGGATCTACCGGGTGATAAGGTAGTTCGCTTTGCTGATGCAGGCGCTGCTGAAATCACGGTTGATTCGGGTATTGCTAATTATCGTTATCTTCTTCCCGCACAGGCTAAGTAATGATCAAGACCGTTAACGGACAGGGTAGATATATTATGGTCAACGGAGGATTTCCCGCTCACACATATATCAATTCTAGTTCAGGATACATGAATGTCGGTGATGTTAGATATAACACTAGTATGCAGCGACTTGAAGTATATGACGGTAATATGTGGATTGAACTTGGAACTAGCCATGCTAGTGTAGGGTTGACGCCTGATGCTGAATCTGCACTTGACTGGGCTATTCGTAAGCGCAATGAAGAAATGGCGCTTGAAGCAAAAGCTAAGGATAACCCAGCAATTGCAGACCTACTCAATCAAAGAAAAACGATTGATGAGCAAATCAAAGTTATTGAAATATTAACGAAAGATAATAAAGTTGGAACAAATTAACCTTTCAAACAGTCACAATCCCGAATGGGCATTGTTTCTGCCCGCAATCTCGTCTTTCTTCATTAGCGGCTTAGGTAAGCAGCGTGAAGGTGAACAGTATTTTGACCCGGCGAGAATCCCTGCGGCGTTCAACGGTGACGTTGAATGTTTGAATTTCTTCAATAGCAAGCAAGGCTTATTCACATATAAGTGGGGCTTGTATTCTGCTGGTCACGCGAATCTAGATATTACTAAGGATGACAATAATGAATCTATCATCCGCAAGAGGGAAGAAGGAACATTTCTTCTAGGAGACTCAGGTGGATTCCAGATTCTTAAATGTCAGTGGCCAGCAGATTGGAAGGATCCTAACTGTCCTCGTGCAATGAAGAAGCGTCAACAAGTTCTTACTTGGATGGACGAATACATGGACTATGGAATGTGTCTTGATATTCCGTCACAGTCTCTTACAACCTATCACATTAAGGATAAGAAGACTGGTAAATCAGCGCACGGTATCAGCACAATTGAAGAAGCAATTACTGCTACTCATATCAATAACGAATACTTCATCAACAACCGCGACGGTCGTTGCAAGTTTCTAAACGTATTGCAGGGTCGTAATCATAAGCAGTCGGACGACTGGTATGAAGAAATGAAGAAGTATTGCGATACTAACATCTACGGTGATAAAGCATTCAACGGCTGGGCTTTCGGTGGTCAAAACAAGATTGACATTCACTTGATGCTTAAGCGTCTCGTTGGTATCATTCACGATGGTTTCCTTGAAGAAGGTAAGCAGGACTTGATTCATTGTCTCGGTACTTCTATCATGGAATATGCAGTGTTGTTTACTGACATTCAGAAAGCAATTCGCAAGCACCATAATCCAAAGTTACAAATCACTTTTGACTGTGCTAGTCCATTCTTTGCAGCAGCAAAGGGTCTTGCTTATAACAACAATACATTTGAGCATGATACTAAATGGACTTATGCAATGGATAAGACTGCTGAGAACAAGAAGTACGCAACTGATACTCGCAAGTTCAGTGACGGTGTGCTGGCTGACAAGATTCATAAAGTCTTTACAGATAGTCCCGTGACTGACAAGTTGTTGATGAAAGATATCTGCTATCGTGGTCAAGGCTTCTTAGGTCAGCATGGTAAGGAAACAAAGACTTCATGGGACACACTTTCGTATACATTGATTCAGGCACACAATGTCTATCAGCATATGATTGCAGTTCAAGAAGCAAATCGTCGCTACGAACAAGGCATCAAGCCTAAGATGGTTATGGACCCACTCGGCAATCTTAATTTTTCTGAAATCGTTGATGAGATTTTCTCACTCAAGGATCGTGAAAAGAGCCTTGCTATGATTGATCAGTATGACAAGTTTTGGCAGCAGTTCAAAGCTGGTCAAGGATTCAGTGGTAAGAAGACTATCAATGCCCACACAATGTTTGACCAATTGTTTGCAGTTGAGGATGCTGATCCTGAAATTGATGAAGAAATGGAAGACAGTGACGATATGATGGCAGAAGTTCTTGACCAAAACAATTGATAATTTTAACACAGGTGATATAACAATAACATGGACAACGTAGTACAAGCACACATTGAAAAGCGCAACAGAATTAGCGAACAAGCCAAACGTATGATTTGGGTGACGTTTCAGAAAGAAGGTATTCACAAGTACCCTGGTGCTGACACAGATCCTAATTTAGCGACTGGCGACGAATATGATGTGAGCTTTCTAGGATATCCACATCGTCACATCTTTCATTTTAGAGTGGCGATTCAAGTGTTTCACAATGACAGAGAAATTGAATTCATTCAATTCAAGCGTTGGTTAGAAAACAGCTTTACGAATGGCGTATTGCAACTCAACTATAAGTCATGTGAAATGATTTGCGATGATCTATATCAGATGATCGCACATCGTTACCCCGACCGTGACATTGAAATCACTGTCTCCGAAGACAATGAGAACGGTGCCACTATCTATTACAACACAACTAAACCCTATCAATCACTAACCATTTAAGGATTAAAAAATGGCTATTAAGACTAATGTAAATCAGATTTTTGAAGATTTGGATCGTTACCGCAATTTTTGTCGTGAGTACGGCTATCGTTTTAACGAAGCTGATTTGTACAACACTCGTAGTGGAATCTACAAGCAGTTCCAGCGATTTGTAGCTGGACAGAAGCCGCGTAATCAATGGGAAATTGATTACACAAAGTACAAGGAACAGGAAGCAACAAAGGCTCGTGGATAAGATTGTTGTAATTATTAGTGGGATTGTCCCGGGACAATCTCATAGTTGGGGTAACTAGTTATGAATGACTGGTCTTAAGACCAGTCATTCATACCATTTAAAAATAGGAAGAAAATATGCGTAGATTATATTACATGGGACTTGAAGCGTACAACGCTCGTTACACATTGCAACTTACTGAATGGAATAAGCGTGTATTTGAGCGCAGAGGGTATGATGTTGTTTACGTCCCCGGCGAAACACTTGATAACAGTCAGAAGATTGTAACTGGTCAGGTGCTTGATGCACATGGTCGTTCATACTTTGGTATGAGTCAGATGATGAATCTTGTCAAGATGATGCAGCAAGGCGAAGTTACTAGCGAAGACGTTATCTACTTTGAAGATATGTTCCAGCCGGGCTTTGAAGCACTGCCCTATATCATTGACCAGTGTGACGAAGACAATATGCCTCGCATTTTTGTTCGTTGTCTCGCACAGACTATTGACCCTGATGATTTTGTTCATGTTTGGGGTATGGATCGTTGGATGAGAGCATATGAGCAAATGGTTTGTTCAAGTGTAGACGGGGTGCTTGCAACTAATGAAGAAATGGTTGCACATATAAAGGTTGCTGGTTGGGACGTTCCCATCTACAATATTTCAGGTCTTGCATTTGGAAAGCAAGAAGTTATTGAGCGTGTCGGTGGGAAGATCAAGCCCTTCAATGATCGTCGTTTGCGTGTAGTATTTTCTGCACGTTGGGACCAAGAAAAGCAGCCTGACTTCTACATGGACTTGATTGAAGCTTGGCGCGAACGATTCCCCAGCAAGGATGTTGAGTTCGTTGTTTGCAGTGGGGGAGAACTTCGCTCTAATAACAATAGCTACATGGCTCGTACTCGCAAGATGGTTGAAGATGGCAAGCTTGTTATCTATGACAATCTTGACAAGAATAAGTATTACGAAATCGTAAACGATAGCCGTGTTGTCTTCAACTGTGCATTGCAGGATTGGGTATCAAACACAGTGAGCGAAGCAGATGCACTTGGATGCAACGTCTTGTATCCTGCTTATCGTTCATTCCCTGAAACTTTTGCAAACGATCACGAACGTATGTATGTTCCTTGGTCAATTGATGATGCTATCAATAAGCTAGACAACTTGCTTAAGAAGGCTCATCCTAACATGGGCAAGATCAGCGATTACACTGACGGAACCATTGATCGTATCTGTGATATTCTTGAGGGCAAGGGCAGCAAGTATCTTCGCATTAGCAGTGACTATCGTAATCATACTCGTGAGGCAAAGTACTAATGAAGATTGAAGATGGCATCAAGCTAGACTTTAGTGACGTATTGTTTCGTCCTAAGCGCAGCACTTTGTCTAGTCGTAGAGAAGTAAATCTAAATCGTACCTTTACATTCAAGCATAGTGGTCGTGTATGGGAAGGTGTTCCTATCATGGCCGCTAACATGGATGGTGTTGGTACCCTAAATATGGCACTTGCATTACAAGAGCAAGACTTGTTTACGTGCTTGACTAAAGATGTTATTGAAGTTCCTTATGAGTTGAATGCTCATAGATATGCTATCAGCACAGGTATTAGTGATAAGGACTTTCAGAGATTGCAGATGATGCTAAACAAATATCCTTATATCCATTTTATCTGCATTGATGTAGCAAATGGATATAGCGAATATTTCGGTGCTTTTGTAGCTAAGGTTCGTGAGAAGTATCCAACTCACACAATTATTGCGGGCAATGTAGTCACCGCAGATATGACACAGGAGTTAATTTTACGTGGAGCTGATATTATTAAAGTGGGTATTGGGCCCGGCAGTGTTTGCACTACTCGTATTAAGACTGGGGTGGGTTATCCGCAGCTTTCCGCGGTCGCAGAATGCGCGGATGCTGCACACGGTCTTGGTGCACATATCATTAGTGACGGCGGCTGTACTTGCCCTGGCGATGTTAGTAAGGCTTTCGGGGCTGGAGCTGACTTCGTTATGCTCGGAGGAATGTTCGCAGGCCATGATGAAGGCGGCGGCACAGTAGTTGAAGAACACCACTTCACTGGAAAGGTAAATCCAACTACTACTAATCTGATTTACGAGACTAAAAAGTTCGTAGAGTTTTACGGTATGAGTAGTGATACCGCAATGAACAAGCATCATGGTGGCGTTGCTGAATATCGTAGTAGCGAAGGTCGTACTGTTAAGGTACCATATCGCGGTCCCGTTGAACACACTGTACGAGATATTCTTGGCGGTATTCGCAGCACCTGCACATACGTTGGTGCAAGTGAACTTAAGCACTTGAGTAAGTGTACAACGTTTGTTCGGGTAAATAATCAATTTAATAATGTATTCTCAAGTGCTAAATAATAACGTAACACAACGGTTACAACTAACATTAACATATCCGCGTAAGGAAGGAAACAAATATGTCTTATAACAAAACTAAAACCGATCCCGAATTGGGTCAAAAGATTCACGAACACCTTATCAAGATGGGTGTTGAAACCCCAACAGTAGAAAATGATCTTGACCGTAAGGAAAAGATTGAAGTTATTGAAGCGCACTTTCAAGGAATTATGCGCGCCTTAGGTCTTGACCTTAAGGATGACAGTCTTATGGATACGCCAAAGCGTGTTGCAAAGATGTATGTCAACGAAATCTTTTGGGGCCTCGACTATGACGCATTCCCTAAGTGTACAACTGTTGCGAACAAGATGGGCTATGATGAAATGGTCATTGAACGCAACGTAAACGTTCAATCCAACTGCGAACATCACTTTGTAATCATTGATGGTCTTGCTACAGTTGCATATGTCCCCAATGAGAAGGTTCTTGGTCTTTCAAAGATTAATCGTATCGTTGAATACTTTGCGAAGCGTCCGCAGATTCAAGAGCGTTTGACTGAACAAGTATTCCATGCTCTTTGCTACATCCTTGAAACTGAAAATGTTGCGGTTATGATTCACGCCCGTCATTATTGTGTCCGTAGCCGAGGCGTTGAGGATACCGGAAGCACTACAATCACGAGTAAACTGGGTGGAGGATTTAAGACTGATCCGTCCGCAAGGGCAGAGTTTCTGCGATTGGCTTCGGTAGGCGACCTAAGGTAAGATTGGTTGTTGCAGGATCGGAAGGGAACAAATAGTATGTCTGCTGACCGTCGTTGTACCATTTTCTTCCTGCAACAGCACTTTTACCGTACATGGGATTTTTCTCTCCAGAAGATTGACCTTTTTTGCTAGCGGATATTTTTTTCTTGCTTTCTTCGGAATGTGTTTTACCTGTCCAAGTACCGGGCAAGCCTTTATTCCAAGTAGGTCTTCCTTTTAACGAAGAAGAAATCTTTTGTTTTGTTTCTTCGGAATGTATTAATCCTTTTGCAGGGGTTCTGCCCTTACGAGAAGATTTAAGTTTGCTTTTCCATTCATCTATGTCTTGCACCTTAAATCCTCCTGAGCCTCCCGGTACTAGGTTATATGAAGATTTAGAAGAAACAAAGTCTTCATTGACCAGTTCTGTTTCTTTAGAGAACATATCCTGAGGATTATCGTAAATGTGTAGTATAGTTTTCTTAAAGTTTTCTCTGCCGTATTTCTTAAACGCGGCTAATAGTAACTTTCCGGAACCCATATACCCATCATCAAGGTTGTCTGTAGCATGACAACCTATATAGGTTTTATTATTAACAACGCAAGTTGTTTCATATATAATATAATAAGAGAATGTTCGGTTGTATATATTGTTTGCCATACAACTATTTATCATTCTTTGTCAAAACTAGAGGTTTAGAAGATGATATTCAATAAGATTAAGGACCTCAAAGAAGAAGGCAAGCGTATTGGCATCACATTTAGTACGTTTGACCTTCTTCATGCGGGCCATATCGCAATGCTTGCAGAAGCCAAAAATCACTGTGACTATTTGATTGCAGGTCTACAGACTGACCCAACTATTGATAGACCTGATACTAAGAACAAGCCAGTTCAAAGCATCGTGGAGAGACAGATTCAACTTAGTGCTTGTCGCTTTGTTGATGAAGTAGTTATTTACCAAACTGAACAAGATTTGGTCGATTTACTCTTGACATTACCCCTAGATTGTCGTATACTGGGTGTAGAGTATGCAGACAAAGACTTCACTGGTCGCAAAGAATGCAACGACCGAGGTATTGAAATCATATTCAATGGTAGAGACCACAGCTTTAGTAGCAGTAATCTACGCAAGCGGGTCGCAGAAGCAGAAAGAAACAAAGATGGAACCTAAATACCCTAATAGGAAGCATGAAGATATTTTGAGGAATATCAACTTTTCATTCACTGTTCCAGTTAATTATTACAACCTCAACAAGAAGGTTGAGACTTCGGAAGAAATGATTACTCGTCTTGATGAAGTAGATGCTATTGTAGATAGTATGACTTCATACCCTACTGCACAGCGTATGCTAACTGACCTATTCAGTAAGGAAAGTTAATATGGAAAAATATTTTAAGTTTAACGGTACTGCTACTCGTAGTGAATATTGGGGAGTCAATATTCTTGCAGGCATCGCTGCATTTGTTTTGATCTTGCTCGGTGCTATTATAGCAGGCAGTGGTAGCACCATTGGTATTGTATTTGGGGCTATCTTGATGATTGCAACATTTATCGCTGCAATTTGGATTTCTGTTGCAACTTCTATCCGGCGCTGTGTGAATGCAGGAATTAATCCTTGGTGGACACTAGCAGTGATTATCCCATATGTAGGAACTATTGTGTTTATTGTATTGGGCTGCTTGAAAACGGATAATGAATGAGTTAGATTTACACGGTGTTAGGCATCACGAAGTTGATGCCCTAGTGGAGAACTTTGTTCTGACTAATCAGAACCGTTTTCCACTCACCGTCATTTGTGGTAACAGTGTAAAAATGGTACAATTAGCTGAACAGGCCCTAAATAGAGTTGGCTGCGAATATACAATGTATCGGTTCGGCGTATTAACGATTGGAAGATTTAAGTAATGCTATATCTAGCGTATGGAATGAATACTAACATTGATCAGATGGCATCACGCTGTCCTGGTTCCATCAGCATTGGTCGTGTTGATATTCCTGATTATCGCCTAGTATTTCGTGGCGTAGCCGACGTTGAAGAAAGCTATGGTGATGTTCTACAGACTGTTATGTGGGACATTACTCCTAGCTGCGAAGCGGCATTAGATATTCTTGAAGGTTACCCACATTTCTATACAAAAGTGTATCTTGATGTTACATTTGGTAGAAAGACTTATCAAGCAATGATGTATAAGATGGTAGGAGAAAGATTAGATTATTCTCATCCTAGCTATGGATATCAGCATATGCTTGAAGAAGGCTATCAGGATCATGGTCTTGATCTTGAACAAATATACAATGCACAGGGTTTTATTAATTATGATGATACCCTGGATTGGATAAATAAACGGTACGAAAGGTCGTACTAAGTGGTCTTAGACATTCATCCCACTATAAACATTCTGCGTGTCTTCTAAAGGAGACAAAAAATGGCAAATGAACCTAGAGTTTACAAATATACTTCAACAAAAGAATGGCATGATGCATTCCCTTGTGCATATAGACAATGGAGAGCAGATACACACTGCAATCAGATTCATGGTTACAGTTTTAGTATCCGCGTATTCTTTGGTGCTGACACACTAGATGCTCGTAACTGGTGTGCAGACTACGGCGGTCTAAAGGACCTCAAGGCAATTCTTGAGGATCAGTTTGATCATACGTTGCTTGTAGCAGAAGACGATCCTGATATGGATGTGTTCAAGCTGTTGCAAGAGCGCGGTATGGCAAAGTTGACTATCATCCCTGCAACTGGATGTGAAGCACTTGCCGATATGATCTATAAGTTCATCAACGGTGTCTATATTCCTGATCATTGGGGTTCGGGTGAAGCAGACCGTCTCTGGTGCTATCGTGTAGAAGTACGTGAAACACAGAGCAACATGGCTTTCCGTGAAGGTCACCGTGAATGGAATGAAGACCTACTAGGTTAAGGAAGTGAGATAATGACTGAGAAAGTGTATTACACTGATAAACAGATTGACGGCATGCTCCATGATATCATTCGTCAAATGATTAATGACAAATGGAAGCCCGATTATATTGTGGGTCTTACTAGGGGCGGTCTTAACCCTGCTCTTAAGCTTAGTCATTATCTTAATGTCCCCATGCATACTCTTAGTGTCAGTCTACGTGACGGCGAAGAATGCGAAACTAACTGCTGGATGGCAGAAGATGCGTATGGCTACATGGATTCTCCCAAAAGAATTCTCATAGTTGATGATATCAATGACACGGGAGCAACACTAGCTTGGATCAAGCGTGATTGGGAAAGTAGCTGTGCTGTCAACAATGAACGTTGGGAATATGTTTGGAACGAATCTACTAGATTTGCAGTACTAGTAGACAACGATGCAAGTCCATTTCAAGTCAACTATTATGGAACTAGCATCAACAAGGCAGAAGAGGATGTTTGGATTGTCTTCCCCTGGGAAAATTGGTGGAAAGGATGATTGACAATGGATATAATTAACGCTATAATCCTAATAATCGTATGTGCAGGGCTATCTTTTATTGTTTACGGTATATGGAAGCTAGAGAATGACAGGTACGAGTTTAGAAAGAAGCATGGCTTCGACCCTAAATATCATGGGTGGGATATAGAAGAAAAAGAAAATGACAAAAATCAAAATCAGTGAACTATTTTACAGCATTCAAGGTGAAGGACGCTATATGGGCGTCCCTTCCGTGTTTCTAAGAACGTTTGGATGCAATTTTACATGCAGTGGCTTCGGAATGCCAAAAGGGGAATTATCAGTTGAGCGAGAAAAAGTCAATCCAAAAGACTATACAGAATATGGTACCCTCCCGCTCGTCACTACGGGCTGCGATTCCTACGCATCCTGGGATCCTCGCTTCAAGCATCTTTCTCCCAGCAGGGACATTGATACTATTGTCAGCGACATTATGGAACTACTACCGTTTAAAGAATGGCGTGAAGAACACCTCGTTATCACAGGAGGGGAACCACTCCTCGGATGGCAACGAGCCTACCCAGAACTTCTAAGTCATGAAAAGATGAAGGGTCTCTCCGAGATTACTTTTGAGACTAATGGTACGCAACCGCTTACTCCTGAATTCTTGGATTATCTTGAACAATGGTGGTGGGACGGTGGCAAGACTGGCTATGGTTCGGATTACCGTGATCGTGAAATCACATTTAGTGTGAGTGCTAAGTTGAGTTGTTCTGGCGAGAAGGCAGAAGATGCTATCAAGCCTGAGGTTGTCGCAGGCTATCAAGCTGCTGGTCATGTCTATCTCAAGTTTGTTATTGCAACAGAAGATGATGCTAAGGAAGCACTAGCAGCAGTTGAGCAGTATCGTGACGCAGGCTTCTATGGTCCTGTTTACTTCATGCCAGTAGGTGGTGTTGAAAGTGTTTATCATCTTAACAATCGCACTGTCGCTGATCTTGCTATGAAGAACGGTATTCGCTATAGTGACCGGTTGCAGGTTCCATTGTTTAAGAATGCTTGGGCTACGTAATGTATTACCGAAAACGCAAACGTCCAAAGTTTAATACTACTGATTTAGTTAAGCAGTTTATGGATAAGGGAGGAGAAATAAAAGCAATATCTCCGGTTTTCGGAGTAGATAAAAACTTTGACAAAACTTTAGCTAAATTTTATCAGTCAAGTGAATGGCGTGAAGCCCGAGATTATGTCTTTGCCCATATAAGAAATGAATGTGCTTATTGCGGGGCTGTCGAAAAGCTACAAATAGATCATATTAGACCTCTCAGGCATTATTGGGACCTGCGAACTTCTCCTGAGAATCTACAAATTCTATGCGAAGATTGCAATTATGCAAAAGGCAGTAATTCTGACTATGATTATCACCTACACCGCCTACAAGTTAGGCAGTGGATGATTGAAGACGCCGAAAAGAGGAAAAAAGAACTGTGAAGATTTACCACAAGCGTATCGCTTTTCTAATCAGTGATCAGCATTTTATCCCTCATGGTGGGATTGGTCAGTTTGCCAAAGGCTTTACTGAAATGTGTCAGCGTATCGGCTGGAAAGTTGATATTGTTCTTGACAAGTCACCTACTAATGCGTTTAATGATTTGATCAAAGAACTAGGTGCAAATATCATCTATCCAGATGAGCCATTGCGTTACACTGACCACACTGCAACATTTGCGTTTACTGACACTATCAACTTTGAAAAGATTATCAACTTCCGAAAAGCTATTCTCAAGGGTTTTGAAACTAATCTATATGATATGATTGTCTGTAATACGCAGGAAGCAATGACCGCTGCATATGCAATGACAGTCAATAAGTATATTCCAGTAGTGTTCTACACTCACTTACACAGCATGATCTTCCGCGAAGCGCAGAACTTCACGGACGTATTCCTTGACAGTTATCATAACTTCTATAACAAGCATATGGAATTCACTGATATCATTATCGGTACGCAGAGTCAAAAGAACATTGATGAATTGACTAAGTTTGGTGCTGCTAACTGTCAACTGCTACGTATGCCTATGAGTGAGCGCGGTCTGTTAGAAGAAAATAACGGAGAGCGTGAAGGTGTGTTGTTCATTGGTCGTTGGGAAGAAGGTAAGAATCCAGATGCATATATTCGTGCAATGAAGGATTGTCAGCTTCCTGCAAGAGTTATGACCAACAAAAATGGTGCTAAGAAGTTTGAGAAAGCATTTGCTGAAAACGGTATCACTGACTATGTGATTAAGGCAGGCATTGTTGGACAAGAGAAGGTAGACTTTATCAAGAGTTGCAAGGTCTTCTTCATGCCAAGCTTACGTGAAAACTACCCGTTTGCATTCTTAGAATGTCTTGGACATATGCCTTGCGTTGTCCTTGATACGCAGGATTGGTCTGATAACTTTGATTCAAAATACTATCACAAGACTTCACTAGCCAATGCAGGTGAAGTTATCAAGCAGCAATACAATCTTACTCCCGATGCACATTATGCAACCGGGGCATTGCTCTACGTGAAGTCCCTAGATGATCAAGTGGCAGAAGGTTGGATTAGGTTTCTAGACGAATTTGTTGTCAAGCGTAGCAACAATAATTCTGCTAAGATCAATACTTACGATACCGTTAAGTATGCTGATTACATCAAAGACCTCAATCGCAATCATCTTGCAAGGGAAGACTTTGAAAGCGTGTTGAGCAATCGCTACAAGTTCTTGCATGTAGTATACACTGACAATGACACTTGGTTGTCTAAGGATCCGTGTTTTAAGCCAGTAGAAGAAACAGTCGGACCAAATCTGTTTGAAGGATTTTAATATGAAGAAGATTTTAATTACAGGTAACTCAGGCTACATCGGCTCTCATCTATGCAAGATGTTGGAAGGGGAGTATGAGATTCACGGGTTAGACATTCGTGAGCCGCAACATCCAGTCAAAGAATTTCATCAGATTGACATTAATCGGTTGTTTGTTATTGATCAAGAATACGATGCAGTCATTCATCTTGCTGCACTTGTTAATGTTGGTGAGAGTGAACGTATTCCCATTCAATATTATATTACCAATATCAACGGTACAATGAACGTGATCAACAAGATAAAGACAAAGAACTTTATCTTTGCTAGTACTGGTGCTGCTGAACTATGCGAAAGCGCATATGGTATCAGCAAGAGAGCGGCAGAAGATGTTGTTCGTGAATATTGCACTACACATAGGCCAATTCCCTACACAATCTTTAGATTCTATAACGTGATTGGTACTGATGGCTATAAGCCTACAAATCCAGACGGGTTGATGTATAATCTCATCAAAGCGGTTGATACAGATGAATTCACTATCTATGGTAAAGATTATGAGCAGAGCCATGACGGTACGGCAATTCGGGACTATGTTCATGTAAACGAAATTTGTCATGCGTTGAAGCTAGCAATTGAGAAACCTGCTAATAAAGTAGAATCGTTAGGTCATGGCGTAGGCTATACTGTTAGAGAGATTGTAAACAAGTTTCAAGAAGTCAACGACACTTTCTTTGATATCAAGTATGGTCCTCGTAGACCAGGCGACGCTGCTGTTAGTGTGTTAGAAGATGTTTCCAGCTATATGGCAAACCTATATACTATGGATCAGCTTTTAAAGGTTGACAACATTGTTTAATTATGATAGAGTGGTAACATGAATATATTTTACACAGACTACGACCCTGAGGTTGCTGCCCGCAATATGGTTGACCGCCATGTTGTCAAAATGATTCTTGAGACAGCACAGCTCCTATCAACTGCCCATCGTGTTCTTGATGGTGAAATGATTGTTGGCAAGAATGATAAGGGCCGCAAGACGACGAAGTGGACACTTCCTGATGCTAGAGATACTATTATTTACGCTTCTACTCATCGTAATCATCCGTCAGCCATCTGGGTGCGTGAATCTGCTGCTAATTATAATTGGCTTTATTCTCATTTATTGGCTCTTGGTCGTGAGTATACCTATCGTTATGGTCGTACTCACCTTACTATTGATAAGTTAGAGTCAGTACTAAAGCAAACTCCTAATAACATTCCCCAAAGTAAAATGATGACCAAGATGCCGTCTTGCATGGACAAGCAGTATATCATTAGTTTGGACCCAATTATCAACTATCGCAACTATTACAACTACGGCAAGACCGACTTGCTGCGTTGGTCTAATCGTCCTCCCCCGCAGTGGATTGACGGAACGATTATAGTGACTGACGGTAAAAAGCAGATATATACTATACAGAGGTAAAAACATGTTTGACGCAATTAAAAAGTGGTTCAGTCCAGCCCCAGAGCCGGTTCCTGAACCTGTGCCAGAGGTAAAGAAGGCACCTAAGAAGAAAGAACTAAGTCCTAAGGAAAAGGCAACGGCAGCAGGCGAACCTTATATCGCTATCCTAAGCGTTGACCTTGATCCTGCTGATATCAACAATGGCAGTTTTGAACTTGATTGGAACGACAAGTTTGTTGTCAATCTCGTTAAGCAGGGTTATAAGATTCGTGCAGACGATACCGACGCACAAATTGTAGATCGTTGGTTCCAAACTGTATGTCGAAACATTGCGCTTGAGGTATATGAGCAAGAACAAGCCGATCCAGCAAAGCGTGACGATGTTCGTATTATTCAACAGCGTGATTTGGGTAACGGCTACACCGAAGTTAGCTAATTGGATATTTTTGGTTGACTTTTCTGTAAAATAGTCGTATATTAAACATACTGTTTAATATCATTGGAACATATCATGACTACCAAAACTAAGATTTCCTTCACTAAGAGTAACCTTAAGGTTGACCTAAGTACTATTGAAAATCCGCTAGCAAAGAAGAAGGCCGATTTGGTAAACAAAACATTGGCTGAACTGTCTGATGAATTGCTAGCTGATACAGATTTCATGAAGGCAGTTAATTTCTATAAGGCAAACGGTATTAAGTTTGATCCTAACTCAATTCCAAAGGGTGTCATGAAGCCCCTAAAGAGTATTCTTGTTCCAGAAGAAGTCCAGCGACTTTTAGACTCCGCGCACTGCACCAGTGTACTGTCTAAGTTTGATCCTAGGCTCACTAGCCCGGCATACGTTGTTAATGTAATGAATAGTGGAGACCTTCTGCTGTTCGACACTATGCATGGAACCACTACTGTAACCGCAATGGTACGAAGCGGTCTTTTCGAAGGATATGACGAATCTAACTGGCAAGATTTCCCTTATCCTTGCTGGATTATTGAAACCGACGAAGAAAGCTTTGCTGCCCGTGCAGCACTATATCGTAACGGCGAAGGCAGCAAGCCTTGGGAACCCTACGACTATCACCGCGTTTACGTCCGTAGCTTCACTCTTTATAATGATGCCGGTCCTAAGGACAAATATGCACTTGCTGCTAAGAAGCAGAAGATTTGTGAGCGCGAATATGCAGTTCCTCTCCCCAAGAAGCATCCGCAACAGGGTATGGCAGGAACTACTTCTCGTGTAGAAGATATTGCCGGTTACGATGAAGCTGAATTGGGTGAGTTCGAATTTATCATGAAGACCAATAATAAGTACTGGCACGGAACTGCATTGGATTCTGCTGCGTTTGGTTTTTATGGAAATCTCTATAGGGGTCTTAATCTTGCAGGTGTCCCGCTTAAGGGTAAGGAATATGACCAGTTCATGAACGATATCCATGCAATCATCAAAACGTTCTTTGTTAGTATGAATCAGTTGCGTACTGTCACTTCTGCTACCTACAAGACTTGGATGGAACTACAAGGTCGTAAGGGCGGCGCTCCCGCCGACAACTGCGCTCTTGCAATCGTGTCTAAGATTTATAAGAGGTTGGGCGGAACTCATCCGATTACGAGTGATGCAACTGCGTATGTATATGCTCCCACTCCTACTACTCGGCATGACATTTACGATTCTCTCCCCCTTTCAATGAGGCAGAAAATTGCAAACTCTACCCTCTGATAACTCGTGGATGTATATCATTGTCCAAGCACAAACTCTTGTGCTTGGATATGGTATTACTACTAGAGCCGAACCTGCTGATCGTCTCTTGGAATACTCTAGGGCAGTCGCCTCGCCACAAACCTTTGTTGATCTGTATTATGGTAGCACAGAGCAAATTAAGGACCTTGAAAACTTTGTCAAAACAGAGTGGCGTAGGTTTCGCATGTCATTGTTCAGTGACAAGAGACTAGAGTGGTTAGATCCAAAATACAACATTGATATCGAAGACCTTCAATATTTTATTGCCAACGCTGTTGTAAACTATCCCTATGATACTATCAAGAAAGTTAAGCCGCAGTTTCTCCCCTACATGATTGAACATGCAGGAACATTTTCCACAATTGATCAAAACCCAGATCATTTCCTTGATAAAATAAAGCTTGACAAAAAGCGCAAAAAAGTATAATATGCGTATATTAACAGACAGGATTCTACATGAAATACGCTCTTATTGACACTGCTAACACTTTCTTCCGCGCCCGTCACGTTGCTAGTCGTAACACTGACACTTGGGAGAAGATTGGCATGGCTATGCATCTTACTATGTCGTCCGTCAATATGATCGTTCGCCAGTATGGCATTGACCATGTTGTGTTCTGTCTTGAGGGTCGTAGCTGGCGCAAGGAGTTCTATCCCCGCTACAAGGCTCATCGCAAGCTTGACGAAAGCGCAATGACCGAGCGTGAAGTAGAAGAAAATCAGATGTTTTGGGAAACGTATGACGTTTTCACTACTTACTTGCGTGAGAAGACTAACGCTAGCGTATTGCGTGTTCCCAATGCAGAAGCAGACGATATCATTGCCCGCTTCATTGACTTGCATCCTAACGATGAACACTTCATTATTTCTAGTGACAGTGACTTTGTCCAGCTTATCAGCGAGAATGTAAAGCAATACAACGGTGTTGCTAACCAGCTTATCACAATTGATGGTTACTTCAATGATCGCGGTAAGCCCATCAAGGACAAGAAGACTGGCGAGCCTAAGTTGCTTGAAGACCCTGAGTATTTGCTGTTCAAGAAGATTATTCGTGGTGACGCAACTGACAACGTGTTCAGTGCATATCCGGGCGCTCGTGAGAAGGGTTCTAAGAACACTATCGGCATTCGTGATGCGTTTGAAGATCGCGTAAAGCAGGGCTTCAAGTGGAATAACTTTCTCTTGCAGAAGTGGGTCGATCATGAGGGCGTTGAACACCGCGTTAAGGATGATTATGAACGCAACCGCACTCTGATTGATCTTCGTGCTATGCCCGACAATATCAAAGAAACCGTAGATAACATCATTAAGAGTGATGTTCGTACTACTACGACTCCGATGGTCGGCGTACAGCTAATGAAGTTCTGCGGTAAGTATGAGTTGACTAAGATTAGCGAACAGGCTGAAACTTACAGCAAGTGGCTTAACTCCCCGTATAAGGGTGTACTCAATGGCTGATAGCATTCCGTGGTTCAAAGCATTACAGAGTAAGTCACGTGGTTTCCGTCCTGGTATGGAAATTCATGTCATGACCGCAGGTAGTAAGACCGGTAAGTCCGTCATTCTTGATTTTGAGAGTGATGATTTTAAGCCTTGGCGTGAGACAATGCGCCCTCACTATGCTGAATATATTGACTTTGATACTGGTGAGACATACTGGAAGAAGTTAAGTCGCCTGCCCGCAGCAAGCTGCCTGTATCGTGCTAATAATGTAATTCGTCATAATGAAGACGGAACATATCAGTACGTAAAAAATCGTAAAGACGGAAATCTTCGGCAGCTAACCGAAGACGAAATTATGTGGGTATTGTTACATGTCTAAAGAAATGTTGTTGTGCAAAGATTGTAAACATTCTACTATGCTTCTGGTGGATAGGATTTTCACATTGAATGGTCTTGTGGGGGCACAGGATGTTAACTATAAATGCTCCAAATTTCCACAGAATGCGACCGTAGTTGAGAATATGGTTACTGGTCCACAGAAGATAAAGGCTAAACTTCCATACTGTGAAATTACTCGTCGTCATGGTGAATGCGGGCAAAATGCAAAGTACTGGCAACCCAAACATAAGAAAGATTTATTTAAAATGCTAACAAAGGAAGAACATGACTGAACTAGTAGCAAAGCCAATCGTTAAAAATCAGTTTTGGATTGTTACTGACGGCAATAAGAAGGTCGGTAACATTGAAGCAAACAACGCGGGATACGGGGTGCAGATTAACGGCACCTTCCTTCAGTTCAACAACACAGATGAATTGAAGAAATCTACTAAGATTCGCTTTGAATCCATTGCAAACACTATCTCAAAGCCCACACATCCATACCCTGAATATCCTACTACAAAGAGAGTATATAACAGTATCTTGGATATTCAGCGAGGATTGCATCTGTTCACTAAGACTAAAAAGAGCAAGTGTCTTCATGCTGCCGGCTATTTTGTCATGGAACAGAATGGTGTCAAGCAAGTAGTATTTTGCCCTAAGTATATCTTTATCCAACGATATTCGTATCAAGGACCGTTTAAAACAGAAGATGAAGCTAAAAGTGTGATAAATATATAGATTATGTTACACATTAAGAAGTTTATGGACCGAATGTCCATGGTAGAATCCAAAATGAACAAGGATGTGGTTCTTCCCATTATGGACGCCCGCGGGCTTAGAGACGATATTGCTAGGCTTTTGGCTGATTTACACGAACTTTCATCTAACAAAAATGAAGGTTCCGATCAAGCAATTGAACTAGAAATTAAAGGCGGTTCATTCAAATGAGCAGAACACAGCCAACTGTACTGGTTGAGTACGTAGACAAGAAGACCTACAAATGTGATCAGATTGTAGAGGCAGCAGGTATTTGGGCCGTGTTCTACGATGATCAACCTATCAATCTAAAGTCTAGTCATTATCTAGTAAATGACGTTGCTCCTAAATACAAGAAGACCAGTTTCAGTAACCCTGGACACGCTCGTAACCTTTGTCGCAAACTTAACGCACAGTTTAAGACAGACAAGTTTACTGTAGTGTTTATGAACAGCGGTAGAACGGTCTACCCCGATGACCTATCCCAAGACCAAAACTGAAATAGTAAAATTATTAGTAGATCAGCTAAAAGATGATCCTGACTTTCCATGGAAAGACAAGCCATACGATAAAGTAGTGTTTGAATGGTTTGTTACTGGTAGAGCAGGGTCTGGACTACGATTATCAGACGCCGGCAAAGTTGCATTTGAATATGCAAAGATAGCACATTATGAGTTTGAATTTTCGCCGCCGGGCTTAAAGACTAGAGATATAAATGCCTGGCACAAATATGCATTGGTTCTTGACAAAAAGATTAAATGCCCCTACTACATCGGTGTAAAACAAGTTGACAAAACTAAGAAACAACCCTACATCAGATTTTATGACAACAAGATAGCAATGATGATGGCCTTATACGGTGATCTACAAAGCTACATTGATTCAGTAAAATAGTATTATTTTATGTTCGCAGTTGCAGCATAAATAACATGCTTAGCCATTGCTAAGTTACACAACACACACAGGAGAAAAATTATGAAGAATATTGCAATTAGCCTTTTAGCGGCTCTCACACTATCGACCCCAGCACTCGCTTCTTGGAAGAGCGATTTGTTTGCTAAGCTTGATGCAGACAAGAGCGGGGAAATTGCCCTTACTGAATTGACTGGCGCAGGATGCCGCACTCAGCCTAAGCTTTTTAACTATGCTGATAAGGATAACAGCAAGGGTCTTAGCAAGGCTGAATATTTCAACAACCGAGACCTTCTCGGTCGTTGCAGCTAAGGAGTAGGTAATATGTTGGCTACTTTAATTAATAATACCGTTGACGCCATCCAAACTTCAAAGAAGATTTTCGTTGATACTTTCGTCAAGCACGAAGGTCTAGCAAAGTCTCTCAATGAGTTTGTAGATGCCCAAACCAACTATACAAAGCAAGCAATTGATGCTAGTATGAAAGCTGGTAATGAGGTGTACAAGACTGTCTCTGACAGAACGTTTTACACTGATACCGCAAAGGCTATGCAAGAATCTGCACAGGCTTTGTTTCACACACAGAAGAAAGAAGGAAAGTAATGTTTAATCATAATTACATAGTAACTGTTTCGCGGGCTGCACACATGTCCGTGATAGCGTTATCCGCAGTATGTTTGTACGGCATACTCACACTTTAAGGACCATTAACTATGAGCGATAGTAAAATTCCAGGACTTCCTGAGATTAAGTTCAATAAGAATGGATATGAAATCCGTTCTGATATCTTAGGTCTAGCTGAAAAGCTAGTCATTGAAGAATACAAGGCTAAGTTCATGGGTTGGGAATTGACTCAATACAAGGACGAAAAGACAGGTCAGATTGTGTCTCAGGTTTCCGCTCCAGAGTTCCCGGGTCTTGAAAAGGTCCTTGAGACCGCGCAGAAGATGTATGATTTCGTAAATAACAACCCGAAAAAGTAAAATTATCGGTTGACAAAAGGTCTCCTTGGAGCTATAGTGATAATATAGCTTCTAAGGAGATTTTTTATGGGTAAGGAAGATTTCATCAGCTACGTGCTTAGTTTCTATAACGGTACAGATGGTATCTACAAGGATGTAGATGCTACTCATGCCGAAGTGATTGATGCTACCCGTAAGCTTGAATATATGTATCGCAGCAACGGCGATGAACCTGTTTATGACAGTATTGACCGTGAGCGTGTTCGTGACTTTATTCTAGAGAGCCGCAAGTAATGAAACAGTATTATGTTATTGCAGGGGCAATTGCTATATTGTCTACTACTGCTGGAATGATTTATTTTGCAACACGCAACGATCACTTCAAAAACGCTCCTACTGAAATTGCAGGATGTAAGGATCCGGCGGTAACTGCGGTAATTCATTCTATTAGAAATTATCCTAATAGTTGGGAAACAGATAATTACCAAATGTGGCATGATGAAGATGTTAGCATTTGGACTGCAAATGAGGATTATGGCCTATCGCTCACGATGGGAAGTAGTAACGCTAGCCCCGATCACTATGCTATGGACGATCAGTGCCGTGCAGTATTATATGACACAACTCAAACTTGGCTTAGGAACACACTCAATGAAAAACTCCGAGGTTAATTACAAAGAAGTAGCTGTGCCTGCAGGTACGTTTCGGATGTACGATGATCGCCCCAACGTGTGGGTAGAAGTTCCGCGTGGCGATGGTTATGCGAATTGGATGGATCGCGGCGCTGCCATGGCAGCAGAAAGTGAAAAGTAATGCCTTATACTGTTCTTGATGCTATGCAGGATGAAATTGACTTTCTCCGTGAAATGGCGAAGGTTGAGGAAAAACGTGATAAATTCATCCTCGTAGGGATTTACCGCGAGATTGCTAACTCTCACCAACGAGTTATCAACCGCGTAAAGAGCGGCGTTGACTATTCTCTTGAAATCGTAGATGGTGAAATAAAGAGAGTACATAAGAAGTCCGATCGTAAGACTCTTGAGGAAGAGTATCCTGCACTCAAGAAAGCTGCTGAACAGTACGATCTTGTTAAAGATTTGGTTGACAGTACTCCAGATTAAATAACACAAAGGAAAGAACAATGAAGGAAAATATTTTTAATGCGCTTAAGGCTCACTTTGAGTCTCATATTCTTAAGCATAAGATGAACGTTGAAATTATGCTTAACAACCCAATGGCAATCCATGAACACACTGATTTCATGGGTGCAGTTGAACTTGAACTTGCACAGATTGCCGAATACGAAGATAAGCTTGAGGCATTGACCAAACACTTTAATACCTGATATTTGGTAATTTTTTGGTTGACATTGTTTGCCCATTTTGCTATAACAAGATTATAGCAAGGAGACAATGTTATGATTATTATTTCAACTAATAAGTGGACCATCTATTTCAATGGATGGCGTCCCCAAATCGTGAAAACTTGGGTTAGTGGTCTTGAAACTGCAATCCTCAAGGGAACTCCGGAACAGCAGGTTGAGGAGCTTAAGGTTCGCCTGCGTTATGCAGGGGTCAGCAACAACGTCACTGACCCCAATTGGAAGCCAAAAAAGACAAGAAATCGTCGTAAACGGTGATTTTTTGGTTGACTTCGGTTACCCATTTTGCTATAACTAATATATCAAGACAACACAGAGGCACACAATGATTATCAAGAACAAGATTGACAACGAACCGGTTCTCTCTAACGTCGGTGAAGTTGGTGAGTTTCGCATTCGCAACAGTGCGAAGGCTTTCAGCATTCTTTCGTCAGGTCTGTATGCGAACAAGGTTCGTGCTATCATTCGTGAATATTCGTGTAACGCAGTTGACTCGCACGTTGAAGCTGGTCGTGCTGACACTCCCTTTGATGTTCATCTTCCGAACTCGCTTGAGCCTTGGTTCGCAGTTCGTGACTATGGTGTGGGTCTTGACGAACAGCAGGTTCGTAATATCTTCACTACTTACTTTGAATCCACTAAGACTGCTACCGACGAACTGATTGGTGGCCTGGGTCTTGGTTCTAAGTCGGCTTTCAGCTATACCGACAACTTCACTATCGTTGCAGTTAAAGCTGGTATCAAGCGTGTGTTCACTGCTTTCATCAACGATCAGGGTGTTCCTTCTATCGCTCCGATGGGAGAAGAAGCCAGCAACGAACCGAATGGTGTTGAAATTCGTTTTGCAGTTGAAGACTCGTATGACTTCCGCAAGTTCTACAACGAAGCCCAGCATGTTTATAAGCATTTCAAGCTTCGTCCTATCGTAAGCGGTGGCATCGGTGAGTTTACGTTCATTGATCCTGAATACAGCGATGTTGACATTATCCCGGGTGTTCACGCTAACGACCGTGGTTATGGTAACAGCTACGCTATCATGGGCAATATTGAATACCCGCTTGACATTCCTGGCAACATGGACCTCGGTGATGTTGGTCACCTTCTGCGTTGTGGTCTGACCATTGAGTTTGCGATTGGCGAACTTGACATTCAGGCTTCTCGTGAGGGTCTGTCCTACATTCCCGAAACTGTTGCTGCTGTTAAGGCTAAGCTGGAAGCACTGAATGCTGTCCTCGCTGACCGTGTCGCAGAAGAAGTTGCTAGCATCAAGAATGATTGGGAAAAGGCATACATTCTTGCTAAGAAGCTTGACAGTGATCTTTGGGGTGCAGCTACTAACAAGTATGTTACTGACACTGGCTTTGCACTGATCACGAACAGCCGCTATGCTCGTTCTAAGAAGTTCCAGTTTGACGAAAAGACTCTTGAAAAGAAGTTTAATATCGTTATTCGTGGGTTCTACATCAATCACGGTTATGGTTCGTCTACTGCTTCTCGTATCAATCTTGACAATGTGTATAACAATGAAACGCATACTTACGAAAAGCACGTAGGCATCCCTGTTTCTAAGGATACGCAGTTTGTCGTGAATGACACTAAGGTTGGTGCAAGCGAACGTGCTAAGTATCACTGGAAGAATGCAAGCGGTCTCGGTCGCAATGATCATGTTTATGTGATTGAAAAGGCTGACAAGAACGCTGACATGAAGCTTACTGCTTTCTTCAAGGCTCTTTCCAATCCCCCCAAGACGCAGATCCACAAGGCTTCTACGCTTCTGGTAAAGGAACGTGCTGCTGGTATCGGTAAGGATGTGAGCATCCTCAAGCTTGAGCGCCGCAATCATCGTGGTCACATGAACAGCAATGACATGGTGTGGCGTGATGCTGGTAAGCTTGATCAGTTTGACGATAGCAAGACTTACTACTATCTCCCGCTCGTCGGCTTCAAGTGTGAAGGTGTTGCTCGTGCATACGATATGAAGACCTTTGCTGGTGCTCTTGTTGACAGTGGCGTTCTCACTGAAACTGTTTACGGTGTTCGTAAGGCTGATCTTGAAAAGATCAAGGACAAGGCTAACTGGGTCAATCTTGATACTTACGTTGCTGACAAGCTTTCGCAGCCGAATATCATTGATGTTAAGGGTGTGATTAAGGAAGCTATCGGCTTTGATAGTTTCTACAAGTTCACTTATGTTCAGAACCACGTAGCGGCTAATAGCCCCTATCTCAAGCTGTACAACGAGTTTGTTGGTGTTAAGGCATCTAATGCAAACGTTCGTCGTGGACTCCAAACTCTGTGCGCCATCTACAAGGTGGAAGCAGGAAATGTCAACGTGACTGATGAAGTTGCTAAGTATACTAATGAAATGAAGGAGCTTAGCAATCGTTATCCGCTGCTTGACGACCTCAGCCGTTACTACCGCAATGCGGAAGCGATTGCTGAATATATCAACGCAATTGATGCTTTCAAGGGCATTTAATAGTTGACAATGTAAACGTAGTGTGCTATAACTTAATTCTTAACTCTCACTGAAAGGTAAATCTAATGTCGTTTCCGTATATCGTCCAGGGTTCGAATATCACTGTTGTTATCGGCACTACGCCGCATACTGTGAGCAAGAGCCACATTGCATACAATAAGCTGCTTTCCGCTATCAAGGCTGGTGAGTGGGAGACTGTTCAGGATATCATCGAACCTAAGCAGGTTGTTCTTAACTTCGGTCAAGGCAACGTCAGCATTCAGGGCGATAAGATTTTCTGGAAGGGTCGTGAAATGCACAATGCGCTTACCAAGCGTATGGTTGCTATGATCCAGGAAGACTTCCCGGTTGACCCGCTCGTTGCTTTCATGGAAAATCTCATGGAGAATCCGAGCAAGCGGGCAGTCAACGAACTGTATGGCTTCCTTGAAAAGAACACTCTTCCGATCACTTCGGATGGTTGCTTCCTCGCTTACAAGAAGGTTCGTCAGGACTATCTTGATTGTCATTCGGGCACCGTGCTTAACAAGCCTGCTGCTTACATGACTGATGAAGATACTGCTGCACTTGAAGAAGCTGCTGGTAAGAACAGCGAAGTTACGGTTGAAGTTGTTGACGGGGTGACTGTCGTTTCTATGGAACGCAATCTCGTTGACGATGATCAGAACCGCACTTGCTCTACTGGTCTGCACTTCTGTTCGAAGGATTATCTGAATCACTTCGGCGGTGAGCGTATCGTCATTCTCAAGATCAATCCGCGTGATGTTGTCAGCATCCCGAACGACTACAATGACTCTAAGGGTCGTTGCGCTCGTTACGAAATCGTTGACGAGATTGACAAGGATAAGGCTGACGAGGCGTTCGCTAAGAGCGTTCAGGAAGCTGCTGATGCAGAAGCAAGCACTCTCACCCCCGAGAAGCTTGTTGAGGCTCTTAATCAGCTTATTGCTTCGCAGAAGTAATCAATAAAAAACTGTGCCCGGAGCAACTTTTTGGTTGACTTCGGGCACCTTTTTGTCTATAGTGAATATATAGCAAGGAGATAGCAAATGGCTCGTTACACTCGTCCCGTCTACAACACTGCTGATGTTTTCGCTGCTGCTTGTGCAGCCCAGCGTATCAACGGTGAATATCTCAAGACCGATGATGTTACCTATCATGACGATGGGCACGAATATAGCCATACCGTCAATCGTGTCGCTAATAAGACTCTTACTCACCAGTTTTTGAAGGGTGATTTTGATATTAGTGACGAAGACCGTGAAATGGCTGAGAAGGTCATGCAGTATTGCCGCGGTCTTACATTCAAATTGCTGACTGATAAGCGTTTGAGCGACTTTGAACAGACCATGCTCACTATCGTTGAAAAGCCTACCACCGACAGCAACTATGATATTGCTGTTACTGCCTCTCTTCCTGCTAGCTACGAACGTTCTATTGCTCGTGCAGCACAGAACATTCGCCTTCGTGAGAATGCTGGTTGCATTGAAGCGCCTGTTGGCTCTAAGATTGAACTTGACATTGAGGTTGTTCGCTGCAATTGGAGCAATGAATGGGGCGTTTTCTATGTTACTGCTATCGCTGATGCCGGTGTAGTGTTCTTTGCACAGCAGAATAAGATTGAAGTTGACTCCAAGATTCGTATCAAGGGTAAGGTCAAGCGTCACAAGGAAGATCGTACCCAGCTTAGTCATGTAAAGTTTCTATGATTGAACAACTCAAGAAACGCTGGAAAGGGTACAAAGAAAAGCGATTCTTAGAAACGCACGGTTGCAAGACCTGGCGTGAGTATGAGCGTAGATACGATAAGGATATTGGGCCTATGGCAAGATGGGCCCACACCTTTTACCACGGATACCCTTACATATTTCCCCTAGATCCTCAAGGGCTTCGTGATTACGGAATGCTCGGAGTTATGCCATATCATGATTTAGTAGACCAAATGATGGAATGGTGCGAACAAAATTGTCAAGGTAAGTGGCGCAATGATTGGCACCGTGGATTTTGGGATGGCCATGGCAACTACGAATTAAATGGTATCGGCGGCGGCGATATTATGTTCTTTGCATTCAAAGAAGAAGCCGACTATGTTTGGTTTACATTGGTGTGGTCATGACATATACGTTATGCATAAACGATAAAAATAATCAAACCCAAGTTTGGTGGATAAACTTCTTACTTAGTTTGCCTAATGATATTAAAGATATTCCCAAAGAACTTAAAGCCTGGGGTGCAACAATTCCATACGATAGAAATGGTTATAGCGATACTATCGTGTTTGACAGAGAAGAAGATTTAGCATGGTTTCTGTTGAAATGGGGATAAGAAAATATAAACTTGTCAGACGCGGACCAAAGTATTGTGTTCGTGTCAAAGGTATTATTAATACAACTAAAGCCTACCATTGGTGCCGCGAAAGGAACATGAGTTATCATATCAAGCAGCATTGGAACACTAGATGGGACCAAATGTACTTATATGAAGTTCGGGACTGGGATTATAGCTTCATCTTTGACAAAGAGTATGAAGCCACTGCCTTTATGATAGGCTTCCTGTAGGATTGACAAGCACTTTTAATCGTGCTATAGTGATAAACTAAATTGAACAAAGGATACTTTATGTCGGCCTCGTGGATTAAGAAACTGAATGAGGATAACGGTCGTCTCCATAAAGAAGACGTTCTCAAGCAAGCACTTGAAGCTGCTATCTTGGGTAGCGAAAACGCCATTACTTTTCTAGGCGGCGTCAAGGCATGTTATAACCCATATGAAACGTTTGGTGTAAAGCAGATTCCTGATTCGTTGGGAATTACCGATGCTGAAAATCCTTGGGACGAATTCTTTGATCTATTGCAGTCATTGAGTGACCGCCGTATTACGGGCCATGCTGCTCGTGACGCTATTCAAGAAATGTCCGAACGTTTTGATAGTGAAGAATGGAACTTGTTCCTTGCTCCTATCCTTCGTCGTGATATGCGCTGTGGCGTAAGCACTACTACATTTAACAAGATTGTCAAGAAAACTCATTACGAGATTCCCGTGTTCAGTTGTCAGCTTGCTACGAATAGCGAGGGGCGTCCTGAAATGAAGGGCATCAAGCGTCTTGAGCCTAAGCTTGACGGTGTCCGCGTTCTTATGGCTGTTGGCTTCCCCGACTATGGTGGTATCAATATTGTTTGCTACAGTCGCAATGGTAAGATTTTTGAAAACTTTCAGCACATTGAAGAACAGATTGAAAACTATGCTGACCATCTGCTAAAGGCAACTGGTGTTAAGTCAGGTGGCTTGTCAGGTGGCTTTGTCCTTGATGGTGAAGTAGTTGGCAATAGCTTTCAGGAACTGATGCGTCAGGCTCGTCGTAAGGAAGACGTACAGAATGACGATAGCGTGTTTCATATCTTTGACGTTATTCCCATTGAAGATTTCCTTCGCGGACATTGGAATGCACAGTTGAGCAAGCGTCTTGCTATCCTCGAGAAGATGCAGCCTACTATTGACAAGATGGCTAACGTAGAGTTGCTTCCGCATATTCAAGTTGATCTTGACACGGAAGAAGGTCAGAAGGCGCTCCACAAGTACGCACAGGACATGGTAGCGGCTGGTTATGAGGGCATTATGATCAAGGACCTTGATGCTCCTTATGAATGCGCCCGTAGCAAGTTTTGGCTAAAGTGGAAGCCCACTATCACTGTTGACTTGCAGGTTATCGGCATTGAAGAAGGCACTGGTCGCAATAAGGGTCGGCTTGGTGCCCTTGTCTGTGCAGGAAACGATCACGGTAAGGATATTGTTGTGAACGCAGGTAGCGGATTTAGTGACAGTGATCGTATTCAGTTTTGGGAAGACCGTAACTTTGTGTTTGGTCGCACCGTTGAGATTATGGCTGATGCTATTACACAGAACCAAGACGGAACCTACAGCCTGCGGTTCCCTCGCTTTGTTCGCTTTAGAGACGATAAGTGATGGAAACTATTTGGAAAAAGAAGTTTGTTTGGTTACCTGAATATGTTGAAGATGGTGATCCTACTAAGTTAGGTTGGCGATGGTTGACATTTGGCTGGTATCGTTGGTTTAAAGGCCATTACAGTGATTACTGGCGCCCCGCAACACATAACTGGGATGATAAGTGATGAACATAAAACTTAAAGCATTTTTAATCACATTCGCTGTTTTGTTTGGATTATTCGGTAGTGTATATACCTTGTTTTTCTATCCTGAGTTAATTCTATTAGTAGGATTAGCAGCAGCATTTTACGGATTATATAACATAGTTTTAGATAGCCTACAAGGAAAGGAAGTAAGAGGTCCACGATGACCGTTTTTAAAATCATTTACGAAGAACCGCCGCAGCGTTGCGAACATTGCGGTATCATTGACGAGTGCCGTCCGTATGGATTGAACCATGAAGAAATCTGCCATGACTGTGCTGTAAAGGATCCTGCACTGACAGAGATTCGCATGAAGGAATTTTATGTAGGGGATGAAAATGTCTGGTTTTGAAGACGAGACTGAATATGATCCAGTGAAGGATACCCAAGATTGGATAGAAAAGCTATTAGGTAAGTCTTATACGTTTGAAGATGGTGACACGATTGAAGTTGTCCAAATAAAACGTAGGGATACGGGTCCGTGGGTCACCTATCATATCACTCAGGGACCCGGTATTCCGCGTAAGATGGTGATGCAAGCAGAGGAATTTGATCAAACATATGGACACTTATTTGGGTTGAGAGTCATAGAAGACTAAATACTACATGCTTTTAAGAAAAATATTTAGTTTTCCGACACTAACCCTGCTTGTAGCACTTACTCTTAGTGCAATTGCTGCTTGGTATTCTGTATTAGGATTGACTGCAATTTTTGCGGCTGCTGTCATTCCAATCATTATCATGGGTGGCTCACTTGAGATAGCTAAAGTCGTAACTACAGTTTGGCTACACAAATACTGGGATAGAGCAGGATGGAAGCTTAAGCTATATTTGATTCCTGCTGTCGTGGCACTTGCGTTCCTAACATCTATGGGCATCTTCGGATTCTTATCTAAAGCGCACAGTGATCAAACACTGGTGAGCGGTGACGTTGGTGCTAAGGTAGAACTAGTTGACGAACAAATTAAGATTGCCCGCGAAAACATAGCTATGAACCAAAAGGCTCTTGAGCAGATGAATAGTCAGGTTGATCAGTTGCTAGGTCGTACTACCGACGATAGGGGTGCAAATCGTGCTGTTCAAGTCCGTAGACAACAAGCAGCAGAAAGAAATAGATTAAACAACGAGATTGAAGCCGAACAAGCTAAAATCGCAAGACTTAACGAAGAAGTTGCTCCTATTCGTGCAGAGATTCGCAAGATTGAAGCAGAAGTCGGTCCTATCAAATACATCGCAGCCATGATCTACGGCGATAATCCAGACGCCAATCTATTAGAACGTGCAGTGCGTTGGATGATCATTCTTATCGTTTTAGTTTTTGATCCTCTAGCACTAGTCCTAGTACTTGCTGCACAGTCTAGTTATAGATGGTTAGACGATGATTTGCGTAATCGTAAAAAAGACGAAGAGGAAGAAGCAGAGGAAAAGTTTAAGGAAGCATTCTTAAACACAAAACTTGATGAAGATTCTAACAAGCTTCTAGACGAAGCCTTAGATAATGTACTGCATGAAACTGCATATGATGTTCCAAAGGAGGACAAACATGTTTCAGAAACTATTCAACCAAATACTATTCCATCAGATGATGTGGTACGAGAGGATGTACCTGAAACATCTGTTCCCGATGCAGTTGCGTCAGGGGACAGCATGGAACAAAGTGAAGCAGGAGAAAGCAGCAGCGGAGAAGAACTCGCCAAACCAGTAAAGTCTGCCGAAATAAAAACAGAAGGTGTAACACTACAGGAGTCAGACGGAGGCTATGTAAAGTTTGAAGGTAGGTCTATCAGCAAGGATGCTCTTAAGGGGATGCACCCTGAGTTATTCTTACAAGTTGACGGTGGCAATCAAACTTCTACTAACTTTGGAACTGAATTCCCGCGCTTCGCTAAGAAAGGTGATACGTTCGTTAGGGTAGACACGTTACCAAACCGAGTATTCAAGTTTAGCGGTTCATCTTGGATTGAAGTTAATAAAGACGTAACATCATCTTATCTATATGATGATGAGTATATCAAGTATTTGGTATCCAAGATTGAAACTGGTGAATACGATGTAGATTTGCTTTCAGATAATGAAAAGATGCAAATTGAAGAATACCTAGACAAGATTTCTAAACCCTAATTTTAAGCTAACTAAGTACTGATATGTCTGATAAAAAGTTACATCACTGTTCATTCTGCGGAAACCACAAAGACGAAGTTACTAAACTGATCGTAGGTGAAGATGTTGCGATATGCAGCAATTGCATTAACTTGTGCAACCAACTCATTGATGAAGAAGCTACTAATAAACCCAATGAAAAGGCTGAAAGCAAAGATTTTGATGCCTACGCTATCAAAGAACACCTAGATAAATTAGTCATAGGTCAGGACAAAGCCAAAGAAGTATTAAGCGTTGCTATTAGCAATCATTATAAAAGAATCAATAATCCCAGTCCCGATCTAGAAATACAAAAGGGCAACGTATTACTGATTGGACCAACTGGCTCTGGTAAAACGTTGCTTGCTAAATCAGTTGCCAAATATCTTAACGTCCCATTCGTAGTAGCTGACGCCACTAGTCTTACCGAAGCAGGCTATGTAGGTGAAGATGTTGAATCAATGATTTCTATGCTGTTATCAATGGCAGATGGTGACGTAAGTAAGGCAGAAAGAGGAATCGTCTTCATTGATGAAATTGATAAGATTTCTAGGAAGAGCGAGTCTACTAGTATAACCCGTGACGTTAGCGGTGAGGGTGTGCAACAAGCACTATTGAAGCTTGTAGAGGGTACGAAGTGCAGAATAAGCACAGGCGCAAAGAGAAAGCATCCTCAAGGAGACACAATTGAAGTAGACACTAAGAACATATTGTTCATTGCAGGCGGTGCCTTTGTTGGTTTAGATAAGATTGTCAATAACAGAGTAAATCAAACTGCGATTGGGTTTGGTGCTACTATCAAGTCAAAGAACGATAGTGAATCGTTAGATGGATTGACACCAGAAGATTTGACTAGATTTGGCATGATTCCTGAGTTCATTGGTCGCTTCACTACAACAGTTACACTTGAAGAACTTACCTTGGATCAACTTGTATCTGTCCTAAAAAATGTAAAGAATAGCTTCATTGATCAGTATAAGCATCTATTTTCAATTGATGATATTGAACTAGAATTCACTGATGAGGCATTGAAGACTATTGCACAGAACTGTATTGATTTGAAGACTGGCGCAAGAGGGCTGCATACTGAAATAGAACGTGTTCTCATGCCCCACATGTTCCATATTAGAAAATACAAGAACAACAAGATCAGTAATATCACGATTGATGAAACACTGGTTAAGAACCCTAAAACACTAGTTTAACCAAAATACTAGATTTTTTTGCGAAATAATAGTAGTATAAATAATGTTGTAGATGCTATTAGAGGTCTACAACATAGTCTTGCTTAATAAAGGAGATAAAAACATGACTAGAGAATTAACCCTTCGTTCCCTTGATATCCCATCAATTCACAAGTTTGCTGTAGGATTTGATAACATTTTTGATGAAATCTTACGCATTAATGCACAGCAATCAAACACAAACTATCCCCCATACAATATCGTAAAGCATGATGAGGATCATTTTGCTATTGATATTGCTGTTGCCGGGTTCCGTGAGGGTGATATCAATATCACGGTTGAGAAGAATGTTCTTACCATTAAGGGTGAACAGGTTCAAGACCTGGATGAACTAGAGAAGGAAGTAGAGTATTTGCATCGCGGTATTTCAGCCCGCAACTTTACTCGTACTTTCACTCTTGCCGATCACGTAGAGGTGCTCGGTGCTAAGGCTGAAAATGGAATTCTCAGAATTGAACTTGAACGTCAAGTTCCTGAGGAACAAAAGCCCAAAACAATTGCAATCGCTTACAATAAATAATATAGTGATAAAGTGTGCTTGCGGGTAATAGTGCCCGCAAGCACAATCTGAAGGATACTTAAAATGGCTAATACCGAAATCAATACCAAAATCAAGCCAAACGTAGCATTGAAGGAGCCCCCTCTGTTTAAGATCATCTATTTGAACGATGATCGTACTTCAATGGAATTTGTTGTTTCCAGCTTGATTGAGTATTTTAATTATAACCCCGACACTGCTACGCAGATCACACTTGACATTCACGAAAAGGGTAGTGCGGTTGTAGCGATCCTTCCATACGAGATTGCTGAACAAAAGGGTATTGAAGTTACTCTTGACGCTAGAGCGCAAGGATATCCCTTGCAAGTTAAGGTAGAAGCTGAATCAAATTAATACAGTAAGTCTTTTTGCCCAGTAGGGACCATAGCGATGGTATGGATTGCTTAGGTAGTTGATTTCATCTATTGTAGTGTCTACTGGCTTATTGTATGTGCCAAATACCCAGTGAGATACTTTCTTTTCAGTGTCAGCAGTAAGAATATTATATAGTGGCATTTGATCTACAGTGTTGTCAGGCTTTTCACCAAAGTATAGATCCTCGTTAGGGACTGCGCTAGTGACTACAACGATCTTTTTTACATCTAAATGTTTCTGTAATTTTCCTAAACATTTGAATAAGTAACTAAAATCTTCATACTTTGCAGCAGTCATTGCAGTGTTTCTAAAATCTAGCGTGGTTTCTATATTGCCCCAACCGTTAGAACCTAGTATTGCTATGCCATCAACAACTATAACATTCTGATATAGCATTACTAGGTTCGGTATGCCTTGAGCAATTGAACTCAATTCTTCGGTTCTTTTAGCAAAATTATCAGAAGTTTCATATTCTAGTCTGCCGGGAACAAAAAACACACCTTGGTACTTAGTAGACAAGTGTAGTAGTACCTGAATAACTGTTCTTAGATTGGAACTGATGTTCCCGGCGACTATGCAGTAAAGACTAGTTGCTTTGTTTTCCCAATTGAAACTATCATTTGGGTCAAGATTTAAATCGCTTATTATATCAAAGCCGATTTCTTGCATAAGTGTTACTTAACAATCTTCATAGTTGGCTTTTTCTTAGCAGCAGGCTTCTTTGGCTTTTCAGCGGTTTCTTCCTTCTTTACCGTTTTCTTGGGAGCGGCCTTCTTAACTTCGGGCTTTGCTTCTGCTACGACAGCAGTAGCCTCAACAGGTGCTACTTCAACTTCTGCTGATAAGGGCAGATCATATGTAGTAGGGGCAGCCTGCTTGGCTAGATAATATTGATATCCGAGATATCCAGCAACGAGAAGAACTGCTGCTACAATTAGAAATTCCATTTGTTTTCTCCTATAAGTTGGTTTTTCCATTTCTATTTATGAGTTTACCCATACCCATAGAATAAATACAATATGCGCGACATTCTAGATAAATTAGAGAAACTAAATGAAAGCACCGGTCTTGCCAATCGCAAGTCGGGCGATGTATTCCGTGATAGCCAGGGAAACGAAATCGTATTCAACAATATCAGATTTTTTCCTGAGCAGGGCGGAAGACTAGAACCAAACGAACTTGACATGATGATTACCCGAGTCAGTGACGAACTAGGCTCTGATATTCAATGGCTAAACAGTAGAAGTCCAAGATCGGGTGGGTTTGCGATATCTAGCTTCAACACTCCTGAGGGAGAACTGTTTTTCGGCAGATATCTTGAAAGTATCAAACCAGACTTTACGGGGAACTATATACCCAACCAAGTAGGCGATTATAGATTTGCAGGTAAAGCAGCAGCAAAGATTCAATCAGGTCTTACTCCACAAGACCTGTTGACTGATAGAATTGATCTAACTGTAGACGATATTCTTAAGCAGCTAGCAAGTAAGCTAGGAACTGATAACGCACTATACAAGGTAGCATATGGGCTAGCAAATGGCGAGCCACTGCCTATGACCTTTGACGCTCCTGCCAATGAAAGCTTCACTGGATTTAGAGATTACTTCTGCGAAATACTACAACCTATTGCGTTACAGCGTGGACAATACACCGGCAATGCAGGTGAAGCTGCTGAAATCTTCTTAGGTGGAACGTTTGAAGGTACATTGATTAGTTTTGATGATAGCAAGACTGCTGGGCTAAGCGATAGTATCATGACCAATAGTGAAGGCAAGAGTATCAAAGTCAGTACAAAGGGCGGCAAAGGCGCTACTGCAAGTACAAAGAACTTGATTGATAGTGTAAACGAGTTACAAGAAACAGACAATGGTCGTAAGCTTATTGCAAAATATGAAGACACCATTGAGATTATGCGAGAGATTCAAAAAAGAGGGCAAGCAGGCGCTCCCCTTTATCTTGGCGTAAAGTATGATATCATTGACGAAGATGATGCACGTACCATAATGAATATGAAAAATAATGCACCTATCAGCCTAGATCAGATTGATGACCTTGATCTTTCACCCGCATTAGTGAAATTAGCAAAGGGTAGAGGTACAGATAATCCAGAGAAAGTTAATCTATATTATCACTTGATTGCAGCCGTTGCACACAAAGCAGCAGATGAAGTCAATGATAAGAGTGATTTTAGCAAAGCAGCCGCCGACATTCTCAATAACGGCGCATTGGTCCAAGTTTATACTAAAGCTAAAGAAGGTAAAGGACAGTGGACGCTTAGCGAGTTTAGTACTGTATATCCAGGTGACAGCATTAAGGGCGTATATCTAAGTGCAGGTAAAACATACTATAGCACAGGTATCAAGGGCAACTATACATTCAAGATTGATAAGGGTCAGGGCAAACCAAAAGATGAACCTGAAACGGCTGGTCCTGGTAGAACTAAGCGTCCTCCTACTGAAAAAGAGTTTGTTGATAAAGCCAAAGACATTGCTTTAGGAAGAAATAGAGATACTATGTTTGATAAGACTCCTAATACTATGGGCGGTGTTGGACGCAAGAAAAGGTAACCATAACAGTTGTAATATCCTGCTAGTTGTTGTAGTATGACAATCTAGACAACATTATAAAGGATTATTACATTGGCACTAGTTCCTATCGTACTTGAACAGACTTCACGCGGTGAACGTTCATACGACATTTATTCCCGACTGCTTAAGGATCGTGTTATTTTGCTTGAGGGCGAAGTACACGATCAGATGGCTAATCTTATCGTAGCACAGTTGCTTTATCTTGAATCAGAAGATCCGAGTGCTGATATCTCTATGTATATCAATAGCCCCGGCGGAAGTGTCACTGCTGGTATGGCAATCTATGATACTATGCAGTTTATCAAGCCCGATGTTACTACTATCGTAATGGGTCAGGCTTGTTCAATGGGTTCGTTTCTCGCTCAAGCAGGTGCACCCGATAAGCGTCTTATGCTTCCTTATGCACGACACATGATTCACCAGCCCTCAGGCGGTGCAAGGGGTATGGCATCTGATATTGAAATCTCTTACAAGGAGATTATGCATATCAAGAAGACCTTGACTGAATTGTATGTCAAGCACAACAGCAAGGGCAAGACCTACGAAGAATTTGAACGTGATATGGATCGTGATACGTTTATGAGTGCCCAAGAAGCACTTGATTATGGACTCGTTGATCGTATCGTTACAAAAAGAGACTAAAATTATCGTTGCGTAATAAATACTATGTTAATAAGGGAGGATGTTATGAATTCATATCGTACAGTAACGAAGCAGGCTTCTCCCGGATCTAGTAAGAACCTAGATTACGTAGTAAACATTTATCACAATGGTAAGTTTAAATTTGCATATCGTTTTAGAGACTGGTCCGAAGAAGCTGTAGACAAAGAAGTAGGCTTTATAAAGGCTAGGTTTGCTGATAGCAATGGATTTACGGTAACTTGGTAAAGGCACCTTGCACTAAAATATGTAAACTGGATAACTCCCGCGTCTGTATAGGATGCGGGAGAACCATTGATGAGATTGCTACCTAGACTAACAAGAATGCTGATGAGCAACAATTTGTGCTATCAAGGATAATTTCAAAAACGCAAAAAACCCACTGTTAATATTAGGGTTTTTCCTTTTGGTGCTAAATAAATTTGTCGTTGAACAAAATTAACAGCGACACGGAGACAGACAGAGAAATGAAGTTAAAAACTATTATCACAGCCGCTGTGCTGTGCTTTTCCTATGGGACCGCACAGGCAGAAGAAGCTTATATTGCTGATGAAGCAGCAGAAATTGTAGTGACCGCTACAAAAAGAGAAACTAATCTACAAGATACCCCAATTTCAATTGCAGTAATGCAAAGCGAAGACCTAAAGAAGCGTCAAGTGCAAAGTTTACTTGATCTATCTGATGGTGCTATCCCAAGCTTACGAGTAGCAACCTTTGAATCCAGACAGTCCGCACTCACAGTTGGTATGCGCGGTATTGTTCCGGGTGACGCAAATCAGCCCGCTCGTGAACAGGGTGTGGGTGTTTACATTGACGGCGTGTATCTAGGTCGTCAGCATGGTCTTAATGCTGGGTTCTTAGATATTGAACGTATTGAAGTGTTACGTGGCCCTCAGGGAACACTGTTCGGTCGTAATACCGAAGGCGGCGCAGTCAATATTATCAGTAAGGCCCCAACAGGAGAATGGGGAGGTTCAGCAACAACTGGATTTGGCAACTATGGTTCTTATAACAGTAACTTGCGTTTGAACTTACCTAAGTTTGCAGGCTTTTCAATTAAATTAGACGGTGCAATTCAGCATCAAAATGCAACAACCAAAAACCCATTAGAAGGTCAATATGGTTGGAACTACTTTCATCGCTATGGTGGTCGTGCTGCTATTCGTTGGGAGCCAACTACTAACTTGACAGCGGATATTGCAGTAGACCTTGGCAGAGATAACAACACCCCGTTTCTAAGCCAACTAATCAACTACAACCCATACAATCGTCCAGTAGCAACACTTGCACAGATTGCTGCCGCTGGTAACAGAATCCCAAGTGGATTCATTGCTCCGCTACCTTCATTGGTACAGGTTCAACCTGAGAGAGCAGATGTTGCTGCGATCGGTGTTCCGCAAGAGCCTAGCGTAGGTAAGACATTCGGGGTAATGTCTACTGTTAAGTATGCAGTTTCCAGCGATGCTGAATTACGTTCAATCACCGCTTGGCGTACTGTAAGTGATCGTCAATTTGATAACTCAGGTGGTGCTAACCGTATTCCTGTATTCTTGCCAAACGCTACATTTAGCAGATATTCAATTGCTAGATTAGACCAACGTCAATTTAGTCAGGAGCTACAGTTAGTAGGAACTGCTGGCAACCTTGATTATGTTTTGGGTGCTTACTACTTCAACGAAAGCGCAAGCGACGAAGCGAAGACTCCAAATACAAATAGATGGAATGCAACAGGCACTGGATACACTATCGTAGATCCTGCAACATATCCACTAGCGATTGTTGCTCGTGCATCAACTGCTTATGCTAAGAGTTACGCACTCTATGGTCAAGGAACATACAATCTAAATGACTTGCACTTGACCTTAGGTGGCCGTTTCACGCAAGACAAGAAAGATGGTATACTATTCAAGGTGAACGGTGTATCAACTAACTTTACGTTTGTACAAAATAACAAGCGTTTTGATCCAATCGTAACACTTGCGTATGACCTTAGCAGAGATATTAATGTATATGCAAAGTATACAACAGGATATCGTGCAGGTGGTGCCAGTTCACGCTCACTTAACTATCGTTCTTTTGGTCCAGAAGAAGTAAAGAGTTATGAAATTGGTTCTAAGCTAGAACTATTCAATCGTGCGGTTCGTTTTAACACTGCACTTTATCACATGGATAGAACAAACAGCCAAGTTGACTTTAACTTCTTTATTCCGCAACCAAACGGAACGGTTAGAAACACACTTGAAACTGTTAATGCTGAAGGTACAACAAAGATCAGAGGTATCGAAGCTGACTTAACTGTACAACCACTTGAAGGTCTTTCATCTACTATATCATATGCATATACTGATGTAGATATGCCACTGGCTCGTAACACAGTGCAGGAACAACTTAATGCATCATTGACACCGGCTATCACTACTCCGGTATTTCAAGAGGTGTTCGTTGTTTATACACCAAAACACGCATTGACTGCATCAATTGATTATCAAACATTTGTTGGAAACTCTGACACTGTTGCAAGATTTCATATTGATGCTAACTATGCTTCTCCTTCATACGCATTTGATAATGAGAATGTAAGAGGTGATGCGAGTTTCATTATTAATGGTCGTATAACATTAGACGATATTAAGATTGCGAAGCAAAAGTTATCAGTTGCATTGTGGACTCGTAATCTTCTAAACAAGTCATTTATCTTTAGACGCTCTAATGCTAACGGATTGGTGCTCGGAGATTATGCTAACTTCAATCCTCCTCGTACATTCGGCATTGAAGCCACAGTTAAATTCTAATAAAAACGGTTGACTCTACACTCATTTGGGTGTAGAGTCAATCTATGAAAACGGTACTTGAACATCTAAAAGATCGTCATGTTGACCTTGAACTTCATCGCCCCGCGATAGACGAAGTTGAGAGGACAGCGACCTTTTACCTGTACAATCAGAGTGGTTGTATCATCGGGTACCAGCAGTATCGTCCTGATGCTGACAAGACTAAGAACAATCATCCCAAAGAGGCTCGCTATTTCACATATCGTAAGCAGCCTACCCTCGCTGTATGGGGATTAGAATCGCTTCATTTGACCCCTCACGTTGTCTTTCTGACAGAGGGTATCTTTGACGCTGCCCGTCTGACAGAGCGTGGATACAGCGCCCTAGCAGCATTGACGAACAACCCTACTAAGGACTTGCGTAACTGGTTGTCTATGCTGAACCGCAAAGTTGTAGCAGTGTGCGATAACGATAGTGCTGGTCGTAGGCTTGCTAAGTTTGGTGATGTTGCAGTGTTCACCGAAGACAAAGACTTGGGTGAAGCTGATGACGAGTTTGTAACGAGATTGTTGAATGAGCATGGATAACGAGGATTTCTATAACAAGTGCGCTGAACTGTTGGGTGTTGAACACGAATACCTGCCGTTCACCCACTATAAGCGCACTCGTTGGAACAACCGTACTCCTGGATCAGGACGATTCTCGGGATGCGGTATCATACGCAAGTTTGGTAGTCAGATACATGTAGCACTGACTAACCCTATCAGCCATCATGGTATCTACAACTCTGAGGAAGAGGTCCTAACTTTTTTGCGTAGTTTGGATATTTCTGGTTGACATTGGTTACCCATTTTGTTATAAAGAGTGTATAGCAAGGAGAGATATTATGCGTTGCACTAAAGTTCTTTCGTTTGATGAGGTTCAGGCAATCTGCGAGGCTCTCCAAAACTCTCAAAACCCCGTGTTGAGCGACCTTGCCAAAGAGTTGCGTAACGAAGAAGATATTGCTATTGCTATCCTTGAAAAAGACGAACTGTAATTTTTCGGTTGACACTGGTTACCCAAAATGCTATAACAAATATATAGCAAGGAGACATTGATATGACTAAGTTTGAAACTCTCTCGCACTTCGTTCTGACCCAGGCTTCGAACGATGAACTGAACACCCTCAACGAATATATCAAGATGCGCCGTCAGCAGCTTACTAAGGCTGTTGTTCGTAGCGTTGTGAAGGGTGATAAGGTCACGTTTACTAGTCGCAATCGTGTCTACAACGGTACTGTGATGGACGTTAAGATTAAGAACCTCGTTGTTGAAACGCAGTATGGTCGCTATCGTGTCCCTGCTAGCATGGTTAAGGTCGTTTAGGAGGCGTAAGATGAAGCTTGAAACTATCTTTCGTGTCCGCATTGTATACAAGAACGGATATACTCACGATTTTGAATGCACCGACTTTGAAATTTCAAACAGTCAGGTTACTTGGAAGAGCGCAAACGAGCGTAATCGCCCTATCAAGATCGGTCTTGATGATATCGCTGCTGTTTGGCAGGTAGGATATCGTAAGCGCATTAAGTTTTTCGGTAAGTAAGGAGAAGTAGAATGGATAAGTTTCTTGAGTTTGTTGTAGATAAGGTTTTCAGTGGATTTACGTTGGCGCTGATTTTGGCTGGAGTTTTCCTCTATACGATAGTCAATATTTCCGAGTCACATGAAGCTGCTCGTCAGGCTGACCGAGAAAACACACAAAAGATCACCGAAGCCTGCTATGCTCAGGGGATGGTTCTCGTTCGCACTGATGCTGGTCAGCGTTGTGTTCTCCCACAGTCTCTCGTAAAGGTGAAGTAAAATGACTTTTTGGTTGGTAGTATATCTGTTTACACAGGAAGGCGAGTTTGTTGCTAAGGATATCTATGAGACTGCCGGTAAAGAGCAGTGCGTAGAGTTTGCAGGGCAGGTCACTAAGACCATCGTCAACAGCAAATTGCAGGCGCAGTTTCATTGCCTTAGCGATGAAGAATATCGTATCGAACGGAGGCTCGACCAGTGAAGTTTTGGCTCATTATCTTTTTCCTCACTCCACAGGGTGAGTTTATTAGCAAGAAAGAAATTGCTTATAAGGATGAAGCATCCTGCTATTTAGCAATGGATAAGGTAAAGGTCAAGCGGATCACACAAATGGTCTGCGTGAGCGATGATCACTACAGGGGTCGTAAGCAGGATCCCGGTGTTCCCTACGATTAAGGAGAAGTAAAATGGGTCTTGATATGTATCTTCACGCCAAGCGTTATCTTTGGGGTTGGCAGGATGAAAGCGAAGATAAGACTATCGCTAACGAAGTCCAAAAGCTTGCTAAGATTCCCGAAGATTTTGAAGTTAAGGAAATCGTAATCAAAGCTGGTTATTGGCGTAAGGCTAACCAAATTCATCGTTGGTTCGTAGAACAGGTTCAAGAAGGTAAGGATGATTGCGGATACTACTATGTTAGTAGGCAGCACCTAGTTGATCTTAGAGACTTGTGCAAGCGAGTAATTGAGAACAAGGACCTTGCAGCAATTCACTTGCCAACTGAAAGTGGTTTCTTTTTTGGTAGTACAGAATATGATGATTGGTATTATCAGGATCTTACCGAAACGATTGAGATTATTGACAAGGCATTGACGCTTGACCAGTCGCAATGGGACTTTGAGTACCACTCAAGCTGGTAAAAAATCATACCCGAGGTCATTTTTTGGTTGACTTCGGGTACCTTTTTGTCTATAGTGAATTATAAGCTGAAAAGACGGAGATACAAAATGTCGTATGTAATCTACAACAACGAAACTTCTAAGATTCTCGGTGGACACAACAAGTCGTATAAGACTCTTGCTGCTGCTAAGTCTGCTATCTCTCGTCTTCGCAAGACTGTTCCTGTCACTGATCTTAACACTGATCGTGATCCGCTCTTTGTCTATGCGATTGCTGAAATCAATTACTTCTATGAGAACATTGATCAGACTGTTGAGCGTGTCAACCTCATGAGTGGTAAGACTTTCCGCGAGAGCGTGAACACTCCCTCGTATTGCTCGCCTTCTTCGGAAAGCTATTGGAGCATGTAAGATGATCCAGTATATTGATAATTCTGCTGCTCGTCCTTGTAACAGCAGCTTTTATCGGTATCGCAACTTTGATTTCAACTGGTACAAAACCACTATTTTAGTTAAGTTTGGATTCAGTAAGTCATTCTATGCCGACCCAGCCGAGCCCAATAAGCCATGCTGGCATTACTCACTTAGCCTTATCTTTTTCAGAATCTGGTGGATAGTAAGGAATTAAATATTATGGAACTCGCCCGCGCAACTCATATCGTCAACAAGATGGCCAAAGAGCGTTATAATACGCTCGGTGACGTTCTTACTGAATTCCTCAAGTATCAGAAGAATGGTGAATGCACTCACTTTTGGCCTGACGAAAATACCGCTTGCATGATGCTTCTTGAACGTAGGGTATCAAAGTGATTATCAAACTTAAAGGCGTTACCAAACACGGTAAAAATCGTATTCACGAACACGGTAACGAATGGATCGTGCTTGAACCACGTGTCACACCTGCACCTAATATGCTATACATTCAGAGCGTAAAGACCGGCGATATACGTTGGCTAAATCATAACTTTGAGATTGTAACGTGATACACTATAAGGTTCCCGGCGGGGTGACGCAAAAAACTATTAATCGTAAGGAACGTAAAATGAATACTCTTGTTAAGATTGTTGGTCTGCTTGCGGCCGCTGCCGGGGTCATTGTATTTTTTGGACTGCTTCTTAGCCTTCCGGTAATGTTGCTTTGGAACGCTGCACTTGTTCCTGCTATCCCCGGACTCGTTGAGATTGGCTGGTTGCAGGCTTGGGGTATTATGATGTTGTGTGGTTTCTTGTTTAAGCCTATCACTGCCTCAAAGAACGACTAAGGTAAAATACCGGTTGACATTGTTTGCCCATTTTGCTATAACAAATATATAGCAAGGAGACAGTGACTATGACTATCGCTCAAACGATTCTTTCGCAAATCAAGACGATTGACCCGATGGCAACTTTTGCCTGGGGCGCTAAGGAACTCGTCAATATGGGCGATGGTCTTAAGTTTAAGACTTCTGGTATGGTCAAGTGGAAGGGCTATGTGTATATCAAGTACAATGAAGGCACTGACCTCTATGACATTGAATTCTTCCGTATTCGCGGTGCTAATATCAAGACCGATAAGGGCATGACTGATATTTTCGCAGAAGACCTTGTTAACGTTATTGACAGTGTGGTGGGTTAAGATGCCTAAGATTAAAGCATATAAGGGTAACGAACGGTCCGTTCTTATTCCAGTGGATGATGCTAAGATTGTCACTGCATTCAAGTGTCCTTGGACCGAGCAGGTGTATGCGACTAAGAAAGCATATGTAAAGCATCTTCGTGAACTTCGGGAAGACCGCATTCATCGCGCCATCCGCGCCCGCATTCAGAACAAGATTTTTGAAGAACTGATTAATCAGGATAGTTTTGAAAAGGTAATTGAGTGGATTGAAACTCATCCTGAGTTTTTCTTTGATCGTGTCATTCACAACGGCCGTGTTGGCTGGCGTGATCGGCGTGAGCATCTTCGTGACAAGTTTTGGATCAAGATCACTTATCTTGATGTTCACTGGAGCGATAACGTGAGCAACAGTCATAGTCGTCCCCGAAATGGAGTTTCTAATTGGGGCCGAGATAATGATAAGCCGACTGGATACCCTGGTTGGGGAGGTCGTATTGAATTCCAGCTTAGTCACGATCTTGGATTCGGCAGTGATGTTTTCCGTAATGTTGGTATTCATACCGGCACTGGCGGAGGCATTAGCGACAATCGCTATGGCTATGATGTTAAGTTTTTCACAAGTGATTGGCCTGGTCTTGAAAAGAATCAACTCTTTGATATCATCAAGGGCGTTAGGCCCGCAGGATATCGTTACGGCGAACCTCGCTATTTTAGATAATTGAAGGGAGTTATGTATGCGTATTTGGTTTAAGCGTAATAAAAATTCAAAGGATATTCCAGCTACTGTGCTTTTGAAAGAAGTAGATGATCCTGTAATCTTGCATGAGCATGACTTAGCAAAGTGGAATTATCTTGGGTATACACGCTGTTGTTATATTGATGAAAATGGCAACATTCAAAGCGAATATCCTATTTTTCTCTTTGTCAGTAAGGATGACGAAAAGCGACGGTCTTACTATATTGACAGCGAATATGTTGAAAAGAATCACCAGTACGTCAATAAAAGTGTAAAACCGTGGGCTGTTGGCGAAGGCGAGATTTATCATCTTATTAAGGGCGAAGGTAACTATCCTAGCGATTATCTTAAAGAGTATATGCTTGACCGCTTTAGTGCTGAATGGGACGCAGAAACTAATTGGTGGGGTACCAGCGATAAGGCTAAGTACAATTCTGCTCAAACCAAACAAAAGCGTGAGCGAAAGCCTAAGGAAGTCAAAACCGAAACTAATCCTGAAAGTAACGTAGTAACTGTAGAATTTGGAAAGCAAGCATAATGTTTACTCTTATCGTACTAGCTACTATGACTAATCTTGGTTCATATCCTACTCAGGCTCGCTGTGAGGCGGCTATACGGGGTATCTATGAGCAACGGATTGATCCATATGATATGATGGATCGGGCCACACTCAAGCGAGTCGTAGACCTAAAAATGAGGTATTCTGCTCCTAGGGAGTACCGCTGCCAAAAGGTTTAAACTAAATATGTCTGTACCCGATAACAAAAAGGATAAGTGGTATGGACATATTAGGAAAACTCAATGGTATGCTTGCCGAAGGGGACGGTAAGCTTAGCAACAAGCGTGTAATTACCCTATTAAGTACAATTATGCTAGTTGTAGCATTCGTAGCCAATCTGTTCTTTGGTTACAAAATTGATGATAATATTTTAAACGCCATCATGTTTGTAATCATTGGTGGAATGGGCATCACTGGCATGGAAAAGTTTGCCCCAAAAATTACTGATCAAATCAAAAAATAACGGTTGACATTACCTCGTTTTGGGCATATAGTGAATCTATAGTCTGAAACGAGGTTTGTTATGTTCAACGTAGGCGACACTGTTACGATCAAGGTTCGTAACGCTCTCTATGACATTCGTGACCGTTATGCTAATGGTTATGTTGGTCCCGAATTCAACGAATATACTGGCACCATTGTGCGTGAAAAGTGGTTTGATGCTGATGAAATCGGCATCACCAGCGATGTGCCTGGCCTTAAGTTTCGTCGTATTCACCGCAGTCGTATTGTTGAAGTCAGTGGTGCTAAGATTGATTACACTACGGTCAAGAGCAACCGTGAAGTTATCACTGTTCAGGGTAGTAAGGGTAACACTTACACTGTTATCAAGGAAAATGGTAAGGCTACTTGCACTTGCGTAGGCTATTCGTTCCGCAAGACTTGTAAGCATGTTCAAGAGGTTCTTGCATAATGCGTGTTCGTGCTGTTATTGAGTTTGACCTCACATTTAACGATGATATTCCAAACATTGAGGAGTTAACTGCATACCATAACGCTAACCTAAGCGAGAGTATTGCTTTGGAAATCAAAAATCTTCTAGAGGATGAGCATCGCGGTTTAGCAGAATATGATAGTGCTGTTGTGTCTGTTCAGGAAGTTCTAGCATGATCATTGATATTACAGAATCTTCATTCATGAAAGTATCTGTTGACGAGGGTAATGCTTGGATGGTCAAACATGTCGGTGAGCTGATACAGGATGATCCTGACCATTCGGTTGGTGAAGGCTGGGCCATCATATTTGAAAAAGACACCGGCTCTTGGGTAATGAAAATTGATGATGCTAAGGCGGCATTCTTTCTATTGAGGTGGTCATGAAACTCTCGTACAATCTTAAGACTTGGTACTGGGGCATCGAAAGCGGGGAAGAACAGCCTCCTATTTGGTGGAAAAACTTCATGAAAACTATAGATGATCATAAGGACTATGCGATAAAGCTAAAACCTTATGCTACCTTTAGACCTAAGGGTATGACAAATAAGTGCCGTGTTGTGTTCAACAGTCCCGAAGACCTTACATTTTTTATCTTGAGGTGGTCATGACTAGCGATCCTAAGAAGAACGATATAAAGATTGACCCGGTGATGTTGCCTGTTATCAAGAACATTATGTCTAATGTTGTTGTTAATGAAATTATCGGTGTCCAGCCAATGGTTAATGTAGCTGATATGATTAATCCCTTCACTAAGAAGTGGGAAAAGATTGGCATGGATGTGCCTACTGACAAGTGGGTATATAATGTTCGTTCGCAAGAAATTAGAGCATGGATTGAAGAACAACCCGCACATATGTGGAAGGTCTACGATATTGATAAGTTCAATAAGGATACACCTATCTCTGCAATAACGGGAGAGAACTATATCTTTACAGAAGAAATGGAAGCTTGGTTTATGTTGAGGTGGTCATAATGGCATTTTATTTTGATGGGATGGGTCCAGCAGTGTTAAAATGGCATTGGAAAGAGCGTAGGGTTTGGTCACCTTTTCTTAGGTGCCAACGTACTCGCAAGTTTTTATTTCTTAAAAAAGCATATTATGGTCGCTTTTATGTTGACTGGGAGTTTGAGCGTGATCTATGGCTTTCGTCAGAGGAGTTTATGATCGCCGTGTTGAAGGGCGAGTTTGATGAGTAAAGTGACTGTAGTTAGAACCAATAAGCGGTTCACGATGTATAAGAAAGTTGCTAGGCGTAAGGGTCGGGGCAGCAAATTCCAGTGGAACGCAAAATCTCAATATGTTATTACCTACTCCGGTGAGAATTATCCTAACAAGCCGGCTAAAGTCTTTAAGTCACTTGAAGAAGCTGACAAAGAGTGGGTTTATCTGACGTTGAGGTACTGAACATGGACGCTGAAAAGGAAAACACTTTTAGAATGTTAAGAGAAGAGGAATTGCTCGTGACCTTTTGGGGCTGTAGGATTGGTTGGCATAAGTGGACCAAATATCGTGAACCCGAAAAGTATAAAGAATCATACTATGAGGTTGTTAGTCAGCAGCGTAGATGCGGTTCGTGTAATAAAGCTGACCGAAGAATCATAAGCAGAGTATGAAAGATTACACTCCCTATCGGAACACTTTCTTAGTACACAAGTGGACCCACATACCAGTGCGGGATGAATGGCTACATCCTAATCATGTGTTTGGACTAAGGAACCCATTATCTCAAGAAATGAAAGAATGGCTTGACAAAAACGTTAAAGCACACTATGCTTTTCTTGAAGATGAAGATAATTACGTGAACCATGTGTTGGCGTTTTCTCGTGAATATGATGCAACTTTTTTTCTATTGAGGTGGACATAATGCAAATCGCAATCGCAGATACTACAGGCAATGTTTCTATTTGGTGCAACGTCAATAGCATCAATGAAGATGGTTCCATTAACTTTTGGGTAATCAACGGTGCCTGGCCAGGTAGGTATCATAATAATCGGATTTTCATTGAGAAAGATACCGAGGCTAGTTTTCCCGGTATGCTAGTATGGGTTGGCAAAGCCAAATTCAGTAATTGGGACTATAACGAAGCTATCCACTGGATTCAAGATCAGATTGATGACCCTGACTATGTAATGACGCAGCCCGATCAATATGTTGAACCTGTTAGGGAATACAAAGATGAAGACGAATGGGATGATGTTCCTTTCTGAACCAAAAGAGAAGGTGATGTACTTAGCCCTGCAGGATTGTTATCCTCTGGTTACTCCATCTATGGAGTTTGTCAGCAATCTCTTTCATGCGTTTGATAGAGATTCTGATGATAACGCACTTGATACTTGGGCAACACGGCTAGAACGTTGGTTGCCACAGAACGTTGGACTATTGCGTGATCCAGTAGATGTTAACTGGGATAAATTTAGGGTAGTGGACGAGAAGCTATATAGTTTTGCGCTATTGAAATATTCATGACAGAAAACGAAGCAACACAGAAATGGTGTCCACACGCCAGAAAATATCACGGTAACGGTTCTTTCAATCGTACTGATAATGATGCTAAGCCTGGTGGCACTCATTGCATAGGGTCAAAGTGTATGGCTTGGCGCTGGGTAAAGGATCCGCTGATTGCATTCGTAGCCAACGGTCAACCAGTTCCTGACTATACAGGTGAACACGGTTATTGCGGGTTAGCAGGACCATTATAATGGCACCTTTACTTGACGATGATTTCGTTTGGAATCGTGCTGTGCATAGCAGACGAATATCGTTTCTTCCTAGAAAATGCTACATATCAGGCGAATCATTGTGGCTAAAGAAAGCATGGCGTTGTAGATTTTATGATTGGTCCGGAGAAGAAGATGAATGGTATTCTGAACAAACATATGTTTGGAAAAAATTACAATACGGTTGACAACGGTCCTATAATTTGATATAAGAGTATATTGCAAGGAGATATCTATGACGATGCATTTGCTCGGCCCACAGTTTTCTACTACTTCTACTCGTAAGCGTAAGAAGAAGCTTACCGATGGTCAATACACTAAGATGTGTATTGATTGGGTCGCCTATAACAAGCAGATGAAGAAGATGGGCTGCAAGACTAAGACTCTTGAGGAGTATATTGCATATCGTCAGGGCAAGTATAAGCCCCAGCTTAAGGGCGTTGTCAAGGACCCTATGCAAGCTGCTACCCTGCGCCGAGAATCTCCTAAATACGAATCCGGTGTTGGTATTGGTGTTGGGGGCGCACGTAAGGAAAATGTCTACACTGGTACATTGATTAAGGGCATCGCTACTATGCATAAGAGCAACGCTGTTCCTATCATTGATCAAAAGCAAGCAGAAGAAATTGCAAGAATGCGGCGCGGATAATGGGCTGTTTGTTTCTAATCATTGCATTGTTGCTGTTTCCCAGCTACCCGTGGTTAGTAGCACTGTGTTTGATTCTCGCCTATCTATGTTTTAAGGATGATTAATAATGCCCCTAAGTGATGAAGAAGTTATTACCACAGCAGATGGTAGATCGTTTACAGTAGCAGAACTAAAAAGTTCGCACAGCACTACACCTAAGGGTGATATAACTTGGTATATCAAGTGGATTGCAAGTATTATCACATTGTTTGCTGTAAGTGTAAGAGCAA
>Ga0315903_10000335_pt1 | contig 69737 bp, 66 predicted proteins | sample LakEriMetagenome_7_FD_203524 | JGI IMG/M metagenome (GOLD analysis project Ga0315903, IMG submission 203524) | Freshwater fungal communities from buoy surface, Lake Erie, Ohio, United States - Buoy 2 MA119 | ecosystem: Environmental > Aquatic > Freshwater > Lake | place: USA: Lake Erie, Ohio... | reverse complement strand
ACTTTTTAACGAAATAAGGTTTTACGTGAGATTCAAACATTTTTCTTTTTACCCAAAACGGTATTTGAGAAGAATAATACTTTTCATACGCTGATTCGTAAAGCTTTAAGCTTTGAGGTGGAGTAAGTCGAGTATTTCTTGTGATTGAATCAAGGTAAAGAGCACCGTTTGATTCAAGTAAAGTTATGATATAGAATTCCGGTGAATACTTAGAATTTATTTTTTTGCAGATCTCTTTACACTCTTCTAGGTTTTTCCACCGATTTAGGTCGACATCAAAGGGAGTCTTGTTTATTTTTTTATGAACGTGTATGGGTTCATCGTCAGAAACAAGGACTTCAAACCTGGAAGAAGGAACCAGTTTTTCTTTAAAATGGTCAAAAAATCTTTCTGTTTTTTTAAATTTGCCGTATGTTTTAAATTCTTCTTCAGTGTCTCCCTTGACCCCAATGATCGGAAACTTCATCTTTTTTACTAGGGATCGATCATTTATTTTTTTAGGAATAAAATCTTCATCATTAAAGGCTTGAGTTATTTCAAACTTGCTAGGAATCGTTTTTTGATTGTACACTGTGCTACAGAAGCTTTCATTCATCCCCGAATTAGATAGATTAAAATTTCCCCACATTATCAGAGGAACTGATTTAGAAAGATTAAGCACATCATCAATCTTTGAAAAATTTTCAAATAGTGGAACTTCACCTTGTGTGGAAGCAATGGCGATTCTTTTTTCAAAGTTTTTAGGGTCCTTTGAATAATGGCTTGAATAGCTTGTAAAATCTTTTAACTTCATTTAAAATCTGAAAAATTAGATATGTTTCTTATGATCTTAGGCGATTTACTTTCACCGATTTTTCCATATTGGTTAGAAAGACGATCTGCGCTAGAGTGATCAACTCTATCTCGAGATCCGCCTCGCTTAACATTGCCTCGTTCCACTTCATCAAAGAATTTTCGAACATCTGGAGGAGCCGACTCCTTATCATATTTATTAGTTACAACATGCATGATAGAAGGCTGATTGAGATCCTTTGCAAACTTATTTTGATACTTAGTTATTCGATCAACTACCTCTTGATCTTGTGAATCTAGCATTAATGCAGGAATATACACAGCACCGGATTCTGCTTTTTCCTTAGCAATTCTATCGGATATCCAATCATTTAATGCTCCATTTCCATGACCCTCAACCTCACGTTTATCCCATCTATTTTGAGCGCCGTCTACAAAGTTAGTACCAAATATAATTTTATAGATCTGTTTTCCTATAAAATATTTTAATGAAGGTAACATTCTAGCCATTCCCTTTAGTTTTGGAGTGCTTTCAAAAAATGCATAAGCTCTTTTTCTAAATCCATCTTGAATCTTTGGATCCTTCAGTACCTTTTCTACTTTCGGGATGTCATCCGCATTTTTATAGAGGATATTTGCACCAGATCCTGCCTTTTTAGATGTTACTTCAAGAAGCTGCTTTGATGTAAGAGCATCTAATTGTTTTACTGGATATTTTCCTATTTCTTTGCCTTCTTTACTCATCACTCTTACCCATGGTCCATCAAATATAAAATCTCCTCCCGATTTTACAGCAGCATCAATTGTCATTGCTGCAGATTTTTTAGCACCAGTCGTTGCTAATTTAAGATTAGCGCTCGCTAGGGACATGCCATCTCCAAATTTTGTAAGCGCTCTACCGAGTCCTTCATAAATCGGAGTCAATAACTTTCCTAATCCAGGAACCCAACTCGTTACTTTACCCATAGCCGAAACGAAGGTTCCAAATAAAGAAGTTGCTTTTCCTAGTGCTCCGCCGATATTTCCAAAGATTGTAGTAAGAAGCTTGATCACTCCTCCGGATTCCTTGGCAGACATTTTTGCTATCATCTCAGCTCCCTCCTTAGCTCCTTCTTTTCCCATGAGTTTTGAAAGTAACTTTTGCGCACCCTTTGCCGATCCTTTCAATAGTTTTAGAGTGTCTCCAAATCCAACAAATATAGCTGCAATCACGTTTATCGCGCACAGGATCCATTCTCCCCGAATCGCATAGATAATAGCATTAATGATGTCTGCAACAACTCCAACTCCAGGGACAATGAAGTCTCCAAAAACTCCGATTATATCGATAATAAAATGAATAATACCGATCGTGGATCCGCCTTCAGTTATAGCATTCCACAACTTTTTAAGAATTCCCCATTTGCTATCACCTGTCCGTGCTTCCAATTCTCCACCGGCTAACGCCTTATCAAAGCTTCCTGCAATATCGGGTAGAGGCTGACTTAAAGCAAAAGCGTCTTCATTAATCATAGATATTAAGTATGCTCGAAAGGTCTCGATCGATTCTGTGATCATCGGAGAGTTTGGAAATACCTTTCTAGCTGCTTCTAAAATGTAATTGTGACCCGAAGGCATTGCTGTATAATAGTCAGAAACTGTTGATTTTCCGATCTTTAGGATCATGTCAAGGTGAAGGTCAAATCGTAGACTTTCTGGGATGCTTGATTCAAGCACATTTAATACGTGAGCTTCATTTACTAGAGACTCAAAGGTGAGCATCTTGGAAAGCGTAGGTTCAGCTTGAGCAAGTATAGAGTTTAAAGCATCGATTTGCTGGATCTGGTTTTCATTTAGGGATAAGTAAGACATACTGATCTTTTTCTTATTATTTATCTTATCTTATTATTTTTTTAATTGATTTATCTTCATACAGGACGATAATCACCCCTTTCTCAAACTCGTCAACAGGTTGACCCAGCATATTAAAGTAGCCGATTATTTTTTTAGGATTATCTCGATTATCTAACGATATTGGACCAAACTCTTCAAACTGACCATCCACATCATACTGAATTAACTTATAGTAATGCATATCGAACTGCTCAATATTGTCTAGATAATAGTAATTTAACTTCTCAGTCGAATTGCCTGCTGCCTGTACGCTCCCTACAGATTTCCATTCTTCTCCATCTATTGATTTTTCAATGCAGAAGTAGGATGAATTGTTCTCTGAGGAGGTCGACCACTTTAATAGATTAAAGGTCGGATACGTCACTCCTTCAAAATATAAAAGCTCGACCGGTAAAGGTTGTGGTGTCGTAACTGAAATTCCAAATGTGCCCGTTGTGCCCCCACCATATTCCCAAACTCGAATATAAATCGTTTCGTACTGAAAAAAATCTGTTCTTGAGATGAAAGACATCAGCCCATTAGGGGAACTATCGTCGTCGCACTGTATTTCCACTAGCGATCCGGGTGTTCCGCGATATATTGCCATTCCTCCATCTGTAATTACGCCGGTTTGTGTATCAAAGTCCAATGATGTCACGTATTGAGGTAGCGTAACTTTAAACCATACGTCTTCTCCAGCATATGAAGCACAGCTTGGTGTCGATTCAGTTGTGGTATTTGTTGCATATAGGTTGGTGTAAGTTGCATAGGTAACAGCATTGCCGATCGTCAATGCAATTGCGCCGCTTGGGTTATCATTGATTGGTCTGGTTAGGGTCGTAAATGACCAAGTAGCACAACCTGTAGCTTCTCCAATGGAATTTTTGGGTACTATTTTCCAATAGTATGTCGTTCCTTCTAGCAATGTTCCTGGGGAATATGTGGTCGATGTTGTATTAGTTGTAGGTGTTCCAGGTAGAGTCGTCCCAAAATAAACATCATAACTTGTTGCATACGTTGCGATCGGCCAAGTTAAAGAGACGGACTGTGAGATATCTGTTGAGCCATCTGTCGGTGCCGTAGGGGAAGACAAGCAAGCCGGAGTCGGTAAAGTAATGGATGTTACTGATGCTAAAAATCCACCCCAAGCTCCCACGTTAGATATGTCCGACGTCCATCTTATCGTTAGCTGCCCACTTGAATTTGTTGCAGACATGTTAGATGGAATCGTGGTGCCATTAAGTGTTGCAAGCAATGGTGCAGAAGTATTTGCTCCATCGTACACATACAAGTAATCGTAGGTTGTTTCTAAATCCATTTGAGTAAATGAGAGCTGCAATTTTTTAGTCCCATCTGATGGTGTTAGCGTTATCGTTCGATCTACGCTATTACTATATCCAGTTGATATTGGTCCAGCCGGTCCTCCATCATCGCTTAATGCATACGTTAAACTTGAATTTAGAGTTTGGCTACAAGCTGCAAGTATTGGCAATAGGGTGTTTGAAGAAGTGGAGGTCGATGTTATTGCAAGGTCCTCAACATATCTTTCATGAGCACCAGATGCGCGAGCATCTATTAATCTAATAAAAACATTAGTAAGGCTCAAAGCCCCAATGTTTAGCGTGTATTGAGCATAAGTTGCAGTCACAGTTGTGATTGAACCTCGAGTCGTCCAGGTTGTTCCATCGGGTGAAGTTTGGATGTTTAGAATCCATGCAGTGGTATTTGAACTTCTTCTGTACCAGAATGTTAATGCTCCAGGATTAGCAATTTGGGGAGTTCGAATCCAATCACCAGCAGCATTAAAACCGATTGCATGGGTTCCTGTACGAACGGGCGTTGTCACTGCGATCATTGAGTTTGCAGTCCAAGTACCTCCTTGTGTGGGTAGAGTACTAGTAAAGCTTTCGTAAATTTGATAAGTACTACATTGGGAAGTGACGATATTCGATATTCCAAACAGGAATACGATTAAAAATAATTTTTTCATAGGGCAGCCAGCTCTTTTTATTATTTAATAGCGCTGGCTTTACTTTTAATCAGTTACCTAGAATACGTAGTAGAATTTAATTTTAAATGGTCAATATAGCTATTTATGAAATGCTTGTATGCTTGTTCTAATCCAGCATGATCACACTCACCAAGATATGCATAAATTTCAAAAAGATCCTCAAGATTATCAAAAGAAAAGGCTGAGCACAAGAAATCAAACTTATATGAAATTGGAATCATGCCGAAAATCATAGCCTCATATATTCTAGCAGGTATAAACTTTCGATCGTTATATTTTTCTTTAGTGATATTTACCATGACCCTAGAAGACTCGAGAATTTCCCAGATCTTAACCCTATCTTTTCTATCAATGTGATAGGTGGACGACAGCTTATTTGAAAGAGAATCGAAATCATTCTTTTTACAGATTAGGTAAAAATCTTCATCCTTTGACCAGTGATTTCGACTTATCCATGCAAGAACATCGGGCAAGATCTCACTTTTTGAGTTGCCGCTTTTATATTTAGAGGTGTCGATGTTTCCATAGAACACGCTAGTTATTCCTTTTTTTGATTGAGCTAAATTTAGATTCACACAGTCTACTAAGAACATGTTTGATATTCCTGGAAAGTCGATTGATGGAATCAAGATGGTCACAAAATCTTTAGTCTGTTCGACGAACTTATCTGAAAGAGAAAGATCAGTGTCTAATATGATTATTTCTTCCTTTGTGTAGCCTGCGTCGATTGCACATTCAACGATCTTATCAAAGTCTCTAGCATCTTTCCATTTTTTAGAAAGAGTCGAAAGGTTTCTAAATCTTGCCTTTAGATATAATTTAGAATACACACGTTGTGAAATTAATTGTATTAATTCATCTATGTCATGAATGGGCTGATCAAATAGTCTTGTTCGATATTCATGAAACAATCTACCCAATGGAGTTTCTGGAAAACTTTGAAGACTTGCAGATTTAATTACTTCTTCTGGATAGTAAGAATAAAAATCGAATTTTTCTTCCTCAAATGATTCTCGTAAAGAATCGACTAATCCGATCTGATATAGTGAATGTCCTGGAGAATCGATGTCGTGTAGGTCAAGAAGACCAAAATATGCATATAAACTTTTCTTCATGTCTTATTTTACTGGGTTTTCAGGCTGAGTTCTTGCCCAGGCTAAGTATTTTCCCAATACTCCATCCTTCGGTTCAATTGAGAGATCACCCTTATAAAAGATATCCCATGAATCTTGAGCATACTTTCCAATTCCATATAGTTCTTTAGGTTCAGACCAACTTAGAGACAGCCAGTCATTCGAGAATCGTTGTATTGTATTAGTACGACGATTTTTAAAACCCAATATTGAGATCAATTCTGCCATTTCAGTCGGGTTCGACTGCATTGCAACTTCAGGACTTTGATATTTTTTAAAGAATGCATCTCTCACTAAATCTACTTGTTTTCTAGATGTGCAGTTAAGCATTATGCAACAGATTAGTGATTTCCAAGGATCATCGTGGTAGATTTCCTGAAGAAGTAGGTATGGGCTCTTTACTTTAACCACGTAAAGGTTAGTTTTTTCTCCGAATATTAGCTAGTCTCTCGTACATTTCTCGATATGGAGCCAGGTCCTTAACTAAGAATATAGCGACCTTTTTTCCATTGTGATATGGGTTATACTCCCACGTTGAGTAAATCATTCTTCCCATTTCATCATCTAAAATATAGACGGTGTCCATCGAGAGGTTTGAAACAACTATCTGATTATTCACAAAGTCCGTTTGTGAATAGCTTAAGGAAGCATTTAAAAATAAAAGTAAAAGTAGTTTTTTCATGATTTTAATCTTTAACTTAAAAAGAGCGCGCTCGCGCTCTTTTTTATCATCAAACAATATGTTAGTTATTCTTGATAGCGACGATATGCGTAATAAAGTTTTTTCCGTACTCTACAGCATCGATCTTACGAACAACATCAAAATTATTTTCAAGAATAGATATTATTTCTTGAAATTTTTCAACTCGATTTGATTTTAATAATTTGTACATAAAGTGATACTCAATTATTGCTATCCTGACATTTGACCAGTCTGTGACTGATTTGATTAGCTCATATTCTGCTCCCTCAACGTCCATTTTAATGGCGGTTGCTCCATGATTGGCAATCGCATCATTGATATTTATCGCAGGAACAGTTAGGACCTCTCTGCCTCGAATAGGAAGAATCGAGTGTTTACCAGAATCATTTGAAATAAAAAATTCTATTTTTTCTTCTATTCCTGGAACAATTGCTTTCTGTACTACTTTACATTCAGACTCGACTCCATTTATCTTGATGTTTTCTAGTGCAAAAGAAGCATTATGAGGCAAAGCTTCATAAGAAATTACTTCTTTTATTTTTGGAAACTGTCTAGCCATTCTGATCGCAAAAAGACCAATGTGACCTCCGATATCTAACCACGTATCTTCTTGATTAAAAACAGCATTGATGTCCATTTCTGGACCGTATGCCGCTGATGTTAGAGGTTTAATGTATTCTCCGCTTTTTGGACTTTTTGAAACGTTGGTACCGACATTGTACTTGATCTCATTTAATCCCTTACGGATGTAGAATTGAAAGTCTCCGTACTTGGTTTTCCAATCGATCAATTCAAGCTGATCAAACTTTTTGGCAGTGTTAAAATCTATACGAGTATCCATTTAAAAAATTTTATATTGTTTATTTTACTTTAGATACTTCCTTAGTTTTGATAGACTTGATTTTTTCCACTCGAAGAACTCCATTTTTTACTGATGTAGAGACCTTAACGTTTTCCTTTTTGGAGAAATATCCAATTGATGCACGTATGTTAAGTATCTCAGACTTTTGAGAAAATCCGGAGATTTCAAAAAAGTTTCCTACTTTCATTTTAGTCAATCTTTCCTTAATTAGGGAATGTCTTTGTGGGGTAGGTCTGCCCTTTTGGATAGGGCCAATTTTGATAGAATTTTGCATAATATAAATTTAGTTTTATATAAAATACAAAAAAAATTTTTATTATAAAACAAAAGAGCTCATTTTTATGAGCTCTTTTTATTTTTATTTACTTTTTTCTTCTTTTTACCTGGAGTAACCCGTTCGATCTGTGATTCTGGAACCCTCTCGTTTTTATTATTAAGAAAGACTAGATATTCTTTTCCATTAAATGCGGTTATTTTACCCAGTCGGTCCTTTACTTGAACAAGATCTCCAATCTTAAATTTTAACTTGGATTCGACATAAGGATCAAGCGACTCTTTTAGAGAGTCGCTTAGATATTCCTGATATGATAATATGTTCCTCAATTTATATTATTTGCTTGCGAGAGTAGGTGGTGTTGCATTAGAAGCAGTGTTAGATGAGCTGGCACCAGGTAGAGGAATTTGAGCAACATCCTTAGGTTTTAAAGTAGGAGCCGCTTGAGCGCTAGCCGTCAAGTCTCGATTGACTTCTCCTGCTAAAGAGGTTGCGATTCCTTCTGAGTTATACGTATCGATTACTTTTTGCAAGCAATTAGTTATTGTATTTACAGTTGCCATGTTTTCTTGCATGCTAGTGATGCTAGTAAAATTCATTTTTAATATGCTGTATACTGCACCCGCACTATTATCCATCAACTGACCTTCTTGAATGTTTTCTGGATCTGGGGCAAATCCAGTAATCTTAGTAGTCAATGAGTTTTGATTCATTGGATCAGTAAGATGAGATACTACATAGATATTAAAAATTCCGCCTGTAGTTTCAAGCTTGAGCGATAGGCTTCCCTTGCCATCATTGCTGCTTTCCATATAAGCTTCAGTTATTTCAGCAGGACCGACATCTCCTGATCGCTGAATAGTTTTACCAACTATTGGACTCACCAATGAATTTGTTTGTGCTACAAGTTGATTTAACTCTTCTTGATGTTTTCTCATATCAACGATAGCACCCTTTGCTTTTTTAAGAGCTAGTGCTGCCATCTGACCTGGAGTATTCTCATTTAATTGAGAGCGTCGTCCATTTCCATAAACTGAGTTAATGTCCTTTTTAAATAAGTCTAGTCCGACATAATCATTTTTAAGAGAGTTAATGGATGCCTCGATAGATTCTCTGATTCCACTAAGTTTTTTAACTGCGTCTGAGTCTAGATCAGGATTAGAAATAGCTTTTTGAAGTTTTTCCATCGTTTCTTCAAGTTTGCTAATGTCTACTGAAATTGCATTCTTTCGCTTTTCGATCTTTTGGTAAGTATCTATTTTTTCATCGATTTTGCTCTTAAAGATAGGGCTAATGTCATAGTTGAACTTGTTCATGCAAAACTCATACATTTCGTATTCGTCTACTTTTTTCCATTCTCTTTCAGCTGAATTTAATTTTTCACAGATATAGAATTCATTGTTTAATTTAAGAACAAATGCCTCACTTAAAGTACGATCATTCGTTAATTCTTTAATAAAATCGAAATTAAAAAGATTGCTTGAATTTTCAAATAGAGAAATTACTCTACTTTTAACTTCATTGCTTTCTAAAGAAAGAGCCTCCATTAAGTTAATATCATCTAAGTTAGAAACCTTAGACTCATTTAGATAAAGATCTAATTCTTTTTCTTCGTTTGTCTTGAAACTAATGTTAAAGTTTCGGATTGCTGATGAATCTATGCTAGTTCCATCAATGTTCTTAGAAAAACCTAGGGTAGCAAATGCTTCAGAGACTTTATAGAATCTTGGAAATTTTTCCTTTACGTAGTTTGGATCAACTTCGGCAATCTTGAATTTTCCATCAATGTATACTTTAGTTTCTTTTCCAGTTAATCCTCTGGATTCACGGATTGAAATAAATCGGTTATCCATATAAAGAATCATTCCGTCCTTAGCTTTAGTCGCAGGAGTGATCAGGTTAGTTACTTGTGTGAATGAGTTACCTTCTCCTAAAGTAAAATAACCTGCAGTTTGAGACTCGACTATTCTTAACTCATTTACAAGCTGATTAATTACAGGAACAGTCGTGCCATATTTTAATTTTAAGATATCAGAAGTATATGATTCTCCAATCAACATGTTTTTAAGATCTGCACTAACGCTAGCATATTGCTGGTTATTCATGTTATCCATAGAATAGATAGCGTTTAAGAATAATATTTCTGAACGATTTTCATTGATATAGGCTTTAACCTTTTCTACTTGAGCGTTAATGACTGAATCGTACTTATGATTTGAGAAAAACGAGATAAAATTCTCGCATAGAGCAAAATCAGGAGTGCCGTTATTCAGATAAGACTCAAAAAGTTCAACTTGAGTCTTAATCATTGGGCTAGATCCAAATTTTGATTCTTTTATCAAGTTTAACCTTTGAGAAAGATTTGCCTTTTTTGCAATCTTAAGTGTTTGAGATTCGGGAGTGATCTCGATCTTTTTAAACTGCTCTAAGATTGAAGTTATTTTTGAATTTTTTATGTTCTTGTTTATGGCAGTCAAACCGCTCTTTAAATTTGTATAGATTGAACTTGTAGGTTCACCCAACGATATCGATTTATCAATCGATTCAGTTAAAAGTTTTACTAGTGGTTCTGATTTAAGAGTAGTATTAGTCTTAAGTTCAGTTAATATTTTGTCTACGAAGCCTTTCATTTCGTGAATTATTATTTTTTTTTATTTATCTCAATAAATCGTTAATTATTTAAAGATATATTCAGTGTTGAGTCAACGGTGATAGTTATTGCTTCTTTTTCAATGCATTATTTAGTGCATCCTGTTCCTTTTGTTTCTTTTTTTCTTCATAGGTTAAAAGTGAAGCCCCACTTGTACTTATCGATTTTGAGTCGGTTACGCCAAACCTATTCACTATAGGAGCTTCTCCCTTGCCCTTTACGGTAGACCTAGCATCAACCTTATTTGCAAGATCTAATTTAGTGATCAGTGATAGTCGGTCCTTGATTCCACCAAGTATCTTAGTTAGGTCCTTTTTAGCAGCGGCATCTGCCTTTGCTTGAGCGATTGCAGCATCAACATCAGACTGTTCACTCGGCTTTCTCCACTCTCCAGTATACATTAATGTCTCCCGACCGTCTTGGGAAACTGATACTACATACATTGTCCTATTTTTTGAGTTGGTCACAGACTCGCTCTCTTTTTTAGCTATATTGAATGTTATCTGACCAGTCGATAGGTTTTCCTGACTAGAGTCGTTTACATTATCGATTGATACTTTACCTGACGATGTCTCAAAGACTAGTCGGTATTTTGCGGCATTCACGTTTAGATCTAGAGGAACTAATGGATTTTCAGCATTTGCCAAAGTAGCCTCAGTAAATACTTTTAATTTAAGAATATTATCAAACGGCGACAAGATAAATCGTAACTTTCCAGGACCAAACACAACTTCCTCAGAAGAATCGGTCGACTTGATCATTGAATTAACATTAGATATTGAAATATTATTGTTATTAAAAAAGATTGGCACGAATTCTGTACGAACAACTTCAGTAACTTGCGTTGGTACTGATGGAGTAATGACACTTTGCTTACTAATGGGAGTCGGCTCAATAAAAAGTGAAGTCGCTTCAAAGTTATTCTTAACGATCTTATTGTATATTTTTTGGGATTGTGGTTTATCAAGTAGAGGTAAGTTTATCAGGCTTCTTCCATATTTTTTCGGAGAAACTAGGTTAAATGAAGCTTCCCTAATTATCTGTTCGCCATTTCGTCTATTTGTTAGCCTGGCAATATAATCTACTGACATGCTAATTGCTTCATGCGCATATTTAAGAACTGGCCTAAATACGTTGGGCTCGTCATAATCTGTTTCTTGAAAAAATACGAACCTAGAAGTATTTATAAAGGCTGTCCCTACTTGCTCAAATATGCTTAACTGATGAACTATTATCCAATCGTCATTTGGATTTCTCTTATCCAATATCGATATTAGTTCTCCTGGAAAAGCTGAGTTGAAGGTAAGATAAAATTCTAGATAATCACCTACTAACGATTGGTTTATATATGCTCCGACATTATCAAATTCATTTGTTTGGGAAACAGTTGCAGAGTATGAGTCGGAAACAGTATACGAATCGTACGTGATGGAAGTATTTGTGTAAATAATGGATTTTGTCCCACACTCAAGCAAAGATACAGTTATTGGATTATTGTAGACTAGTCCAACAGGTCCGCTAGTGCTTGGAGTGATCGCTGCAGCAAAGGTTAGAGCTGGAACTGGAGCCGTGTTAAAATCCGTGTTAATATTTTTTATAGATGGAACGTAAATATCGATATATCTATCGTAAACTGAACTTGAAAGAAATAGAGGTTTAGGATTAAAGATTATAAGCTCTGATATTGTCTCTGGAGCAACTAGGATATTTGCAAAGATATTAGTAGTTCCATTATTTTCCGGATTACTTATCGATAAGATTAACGCTTTAAACGTATCAAAATCAAATCCCGAAATAAAGTGAAATCTGACCCTATCCATAACGACGTTATAGCCAGAAATGGTGGATGAAATTAGATCAGTATTATATTGAAGATAGTTAGGAACCTTTTCGCTGTCTAGATAAGCATACTCGTTTGTGCCTATTGAGACTACACTAAGGTCTTGAATATTTTTTAGCGTGTTGTATGACGCATCTGTGTTAAATATTTGGTGTGTTCCATCGATTTGATTTTCAACCAATATGAAATCATCGTTGTAAAAATTTAAGGATGGAACCTGCTCAAATTGATATTCAACTATGCAATATGAGGATAAATTTATGAATCTGCTTTGTGCCATTATTACTTATTTCTTTTGAATGACTTAATTTTATACAGGTAACCGACACTTACTTGATTTAGAGTGTTAGCTCCAACTAATATATTGTGTCGATCATATAAGTTTAAACCTAAGTTTATGCCTATTCCGTTTCCATTAGAATTTAATCCCTGAATGTATGAACCGCCAAATAGCCACTGTATGTTTTTTGCTTTAACTATCGGGTACGAATCTGGCGGCAGGCTCTCAATTGACATTGAGTCAACTTTTAACCAGGTCGGGCCGATTATCCTACTTTTCCATAGACCTCTCGACTCTTCAGTCAATACTACTTGAATAGGAAGTTTACCGAAAGAGAATTTTCCCTGATAAGCGGCAGTATGCTTGTTTACGAATCCGTCCCAAAAAACGAATGGGTCCTTCTCATCCGGATACTTTAAGGAAAGGTTAAGGTTATTCGTATCTGCTGGGTCAACTTTTGCAAATCCCTGTACTACTCTTTCATCTAACGTAATGACCGCACTAGTTATGCTCAATAGTCGCTCGTCCTGCTGTTTGATAGTCTCATAAAGAGATCTATTTGATTTTTTAAGATCATTCATTAAGTCTCGCTGACTATTATAATAATCAACGAGCTTAGCATACTGACCGTCTGCCTCCTTCTTTAATTTATCTGAATCAATTATTGATCTTCGAAGGTCCTCGATTTCGCTCATGGCACTATTTTGAAACTGACAATTCTTAAGACTTAATAATAGAATTATGAGCAACAATATCACATTAAATGCCTTGCTTGCAAAATCCTTAATTTCATTCATACTGTTTAATTATTTCAAGTATATCGTTTGGATTTAATTTCCTATCTAATATTTCTTCTAATTTATTTATTACATTTTTTTCCTGTTCTCGAGTATCATGAAGTATCGTACTCACAGCCTTACGTTCTTCCTCTAATCTAGCAGCTTCAGTCTCAATTCTATTGAATTGCTGACTGATTGCAGTATAGGTTAAATATAAATTGTGTAATTGATCCTTTAATTGTTTTTCCATATTTATGTTTCTTTTATTGTTACTTCGATTCCGCTTACCAGTATTTTTTCTACCCTAGCAATGGACTGCGCTAATTGAGTTAGGTCGACGTTAACTATTGCTCCGGGATTATTTTGAGGTTGCATAGATTGATTTTGAACATTCTGGGAAGTATTATTGTTTTGTGATTGGTTATTGACAGTTGATGAATTTGAGGCCATGTTAGAAGAGTTTGATGAACTCTGAGAAGAAGCAGGATTTGAAACATTTGAAGAAGAAGTATTTACGTTAGTTTGCGACGTTTGACTCGACGGATTAGGCTCACTAAAGACTAGAGGTTTTCCTTGCTCTACCTTAAGAGTAGTTGCCTTCTCTTCTTTATTAACTGAGCTTTCTGAAGATGCAGCATTTGTGTTAGAAGATGATGAACTTTCATTTACGGAAGAAGACCTTGATTCTTTTTCAGAAAAGGATTCCTTTATTTCAGAGAATCTAGAAGAAACGTTTGCGCCGGTTGCTCCAAAAAATCCTCTAGCTTGCTCTCCTAGTTCTGAAACTGACGGCAGATTTAATGCTGAACCTACGTCTTTTGCGAATTTTCCAACCGTTGCAAAGAAACCCTTTGGTTTTTTAGACTCAGAGTTTATTTCCATATCCAGAACCTTCTTTTTCTGTGATTTTAACTTAAACGGTTCGTTATTTACGGTAGTTGAATTGGATTGGTTTGACCCTTCAGAAACTGATGAGGATGTCGTGTTTACGGTAGTTGCAGTCGACGTTGGCTGATTTACAACGTTTGTCGTCACTGATGTCGATCCTAGAGGAGTCTCGGTTTTTACCGGAGCGGTCTCCTTATTTTCAAGGTTTATGTTGATTGCAGTACTCCGGCTTTCCTCAGGTTTTGGTTTTTCTTCCATCACCTCAGCCGGCTTTGATGTCATCGACCCTTCTGAGCTAGTAACACCAGTAGATTCAACGTTAGTGTTTGTTTTTTCGTTGATTGTACCTTCTGATTTAACGGAAGTCTGTGGTTTAACAGTATTGGACTCAACTTGCGGTTTTTCATTGATCGCTACGTTGGACTTAACTGAGGTTTGAGGCTTATTCTCAGTAGATTCAGTCTTTGGTTTTTCGTTGATTGTGGAAGAAATAGGTTCATTTTTTCTTCCAGTAAAAAGAGATGCAAATGCGGCCTTTACTAATCCATCTGCTCCAAAAGAATTTAGAGAAAGATCGATTCCATAGATCGTTTTTAACCTATCTACAAATAGCTCATCCGGTATGCTGAAAAATTGATCTACTGTGATTTTTGGATCACTTGATTGAAGTGATGAAACAGTTGAATAAAACTTTTGATAGGCTGCGCGTATCTCCTCCTCAGGATTGATATTAGGTAAATAATTTTCAGCAGCGTCCTTTTTGTCGATGCCAAGCTGACCGTTTTGTAATCTTTTCCATAGATCCGGCCCAACAACTTTGTATTTACCCTTGTCTTTACGTTTGCCTTCTTCTTCAAGGTTAACTCCTTCAACCTTAGCGACTTCCGCTTTAGCCGCTTTAATTTCATCGGACAGGAGACCCCTCGGATCGCGTAGTTGACCGCTAAGCGAATAAATCCCACTAAGAATAGAATCTGGCCCAAGTATTTTGAATGCAGTCTTGAGTTCATCAGAAGGATAAGGATTCGCCTTTGCATATTCAAGGTTTTCCTGTATCTTTTTTTGAATTCCTTGAGTAGCCTGTTTTACATATAGCTCAACGCTCAAAATTTAGAATTTTTTATTATTTATTTAATTTTTAAGTGATCCGGAAGATTGACTCTTACTGGCTGATCCTGGCTAATAGCACCGCCGAAGACGTCTTCTTGGCTATTATTCTTTTCTATTTCTTCATTCACAATGTTTAATAGTAAAGAATACTCCATGTATTCAAGTTCATATAAAGTATCAAATGATTGGTTAAGCTTCACTGCCAAGTCTTTATTAAGCTTAAATAAGTTCATCAAGTCTAACTGAAATAATGAAAATATCTTTGACAGTGAAGCTTCCTTCCAAAAAAATGTGGCTCTCCGTGACGTTTTTACATTTTTCACAAACGCTTAACACCTTATTTAGGCTTGCCTCCTTCAGCTGCTTTGTGAACTTATGGATAAAGATAAACTTATTATCTGGCCAATTTGCTGAACTAAACTTAAGATCAGTAAGATAGCTTGAATTTACCGGTCGCCAATCACCAATTAAATACGGACCAAACTCATAAAAGGCCTCGTCTATTTCCATTCCCCTATTAATATCGTCTTGTCTTTTTGTCCTGAACTTGTTTTCAACTCCTATCGTGGGCAAGTAAAGATAGAAGGTCTCATTTAGCTTTTCAGAAACTATTTTAAAGCACCGATCTTCTTCTGAATACCATTTCATTAATTCGTTTGGATATTCAAACCCTTTTAAATTATTGCTCAAGACCTGTGTTCTATTTACGTGAGCATCATTTTCACATTTTATGTTTGCCCAAAGCTTATTTTCTTGATTTGGAAAAGTAAGCTCATATATTCTAAAAAGTATGTGATATCGATCTATTTCTAAAAAATCATTGAAGTTTAGCGGTCTTCCTCCTAAAACTTTAATTTTGGTACATGCATTTAGTACGAAATTTATTTTTTCCCGAACATCAAGCGGATCATTTTCATCAATCGTTGACCAGTGTCGAATCTCTCTAGTCTTTGCCGATCTTAATAATAATTCGGTGCCTGCCGGGTAGAATAACCCTTGTGAAGGAAGTGATCGTAGATCCAATAATTTCCAAGAAGACTCAGCGGCAGCTGACATTTCAGGAGGTTCAGAATATCCTTTTATTTGGCCTAAGCTCTTTTGTTCAGGCTCAGGTGCAACCTCATCGACTTTAATCGTGTTTATTCCATGTAAGCGATCCTGCTCTTCAAGAAAACGAGCAGCTTCTTCTTCATCAATCCCATTTGAAAGCATATAAAATAGTTTTTTTATTTTATATACAAAAATAACTGATTGGTTCTAACAGATCTAAGTTTACGTTATGAATTAATGAATTGGGAGAAAGAAAGAGCTCGTCGTGTTGAACTTTCATAGATTCTCTCGATAGTATCGATGTAGATCTCAGTAGACTCTAGAGTAGAAGGATTTTTTATCCATGCTCGAATCGTATTGTTAGCATAGTCGGGAACTATCTTATAAAGCTTTCCTACCATTACCTTTCCGTTTTCAGAATCTATTTGTGAGTTTACAATGGTTCCTCTGACCCTATCTCCGGGTTTAAAGTAGAATCTTAACTTACTTATTTGTAAATCAAATGGGGATAGCCCAGGATCACCCTTAACAGACATGTCAGCAAGAGGACGCTGGCTAACGGATACTCCAGGAGTAAATTGGCTTCTTCCTGTAGTAAAGTTAAAGTCTCCCTTAGTTCCATAGAAGGGCAAGCCCTGCATTAAGTGACCGTTTGAAGAAGCATTAAATTCATCAATTCTTTCCATTAGTATACGGTAGGTATTGCACGTTTCTTATATCCAATAACAGAGTATCCAGTCTCCTCGACTTCATCTCCTAAAACATCTAAGAAAACGAATTTTTTTAAATATACATCGATTACTGGTCTCCATGTTTGAAGATAGGTAACCGGATATATTGGAGCATTAAGATCATCGTTATCTAAGCCCCAAATCTTAACTTGAGTTGCAGTTGCTAGTGAGCTTAGGTCTGCAAACTCTACTTTAAAGATGGGTCCCTTCGCATTTCCATATTGAGCAAGTTCACCGATCTGATAATACCCTAATGAAGTTGTCTCGGTCGCAGATCTTCGACGATCTGTTGGAATAAACGTAGGTTCATAATTTATTCCAGCAGTAAGGTTAATTATTTCAGTTGCGTAATTAATCATTTCTTTAATGTTTTTTATAATGCGTTTCCAAATAAAATCAATGCAGACACTCTAATTGGATAGTTAGTATTTGTGTTACCTAGTACTATTTTATTTATTATTTGAGTCGGATCGTTTGATTTAGGATTAGTAAAGATGGAAAAGAAATTGTACATTGGATAGAATGTCATGTCTCCATTATATTGTGTAATATACAAAGTCACATTCTTATCAGAAATAGGTATTTCTTCTGAATTTAGATCATTCGTTGGATATGTTACTTTTACTAAAATTCCTCTAACATACGGCTTACCGCTTTCTAATATTGCTAATGGAACAGGTAAGTCATTGTCAAATAGTGTGATTTCTTCTGAACTTACTCCTCCTTCTTTAACCGTTATGCCAATACAGGAGTAGCCGTCCGTTGGAAATGCAAAATCTTTTAGACAAAAATCTTCAGTTATCTCCTTTCCATCAACGATACCAAAACATTTATTATCAAACAGTTGAAGAATCGGCTGGTTTTCATAGCCGCCACAACAGTCGCATATCTCGTTTAAATTAGGTATCATTGGCCAGTATTTTTTATTATTTATTTTACTGACGTCTTAATTTATTGATATTCGATAATGGTAATTTAGTTAAAGACACTCCGGATTTTACGTTAGTCGGGGTCTTTTTTTCTAAGTTATCCTCTTGACTTGGTGTAAATTGGACTGTCTCGTCGATCGGCGGAAGGTCATCAGTCTCCTCTAATCGATACTTAGAATTAGCCAATGCCGTGGGTTCGTCCTTTTTTTCTTCTTCAGTAGGTTCAGTAAATATACCTTTTTCCTTGAGTTCAGCAACTTTCTCCCAAACCCTATCCGCTTCTTTTTGCAAATGGGATTTTTCGGATTCTTCTATTTTTTCTTGTGAATCTTGAGCATTGTCCTCTTCTGTATACACAGCAGGCTGTTCAAAATCACGGTCTCCATACTTAATAAAGAAGTGAAGACACGTTAGGGAAATTATGGGAAGAAGACCTCCCTCAAGCAAGGCAAGCAATCTTCTTTGTGAAATCAGATCAGAAGTATCGCTAAATGCTTCAAATACTGGAAGGGTCAGTTCTGCCCAATCCTTAAATGCCTTTGACGTAACGTCAATTTCAGTATAGCTAAAATAGATGTTACCTATGAATTGAACTAGTGTGACTATTATAAAGACTAGCCAAACTGAGAATCCTTTAACCCTAACCGATGATGCTGCAATTGAGGACAGTGCAGCTACTTCTATTGCGATTGAAAGATATATTGCCCAGCTTATTGGGTTTCCTAAATCATACCATTTAACGACATGGGAAATGGAAATTATTGCGACTGAAAGAATCGGTACTAGGAACGCAGCCCTAATTATTGATTCTTTGTTTTTGTTTATCCAAGAAATCATTGAGTTCGATTATTTTTCTAGAACAGAGATCTCCTTGTCTATTTCGGACTGTCTGTTCACATCAATTAATTTACGATCAGTTGACTGAATCATTCTTTTTTCTGATTTTAAACCCTCAATTTTTAATTCTTTTCGAGTTACTGTGATCGATTCTAGGGAATCTATCTTTTGGGATAACGTATCGATCTTTTTATTTAAAGACTTAGTAGGGTTTCCACAAGTATTGAAAAAGATTAATATTCCTAGGATTAAAAGAACCTTAGGATAGTGAGTGTTTATAAAAAATTCTAGTTTTTTCATGTGAGTTTATTTTTTTATTTATTATTACAGAATCATGAGTATTGCTAGTAGAGGAAGAAGAAGGAGGGAAGCAAAGTAACTGATTGAGTAGATTAGGTCCGACCTTTTATATTTTTTAAAGCTAAAACTGATTTGCAAGATGTATCCATAAAATTCATCATTTTGGACTCTCTCATAATCTACTTTTATTGAGTCAAGTATTCCTTCCTTAGTTAGGAAGTCATTATACTTATTCATTTTTTCTGAGATAAGTCGAAGCTCAACGGATTCCTGAGAAGTCTCAGAATAGAGGAGAAGTTCAGGATTAAGGTCGATTCCTATATACATGTTAGAATTAGAATCTATCTTGAGCCCTATCTCTTCCAATTTACCAGTATCATTTAACTCAAGAACTATCTTTTTAAATTTATTATAGTTCGCTAATTCTTTAATACACGTGGAAAATTTTTTGTATACTCGGGCTGGATAAAGGTATTCAAGTATCATAGGATGAATTTTATTTTTTCTTCAAATTGAGGGTTTTTCCTTAACACGGAAAATTTTATATCGGCTCTAATTTTACGAAGTTTTGTCTTTACAGTGTTTTCATTTATTTCATAGTCGATCGCTATCTGCTTGACCTTTTTATTTTTTATCATTTTATCGATGGCGATATTTTTAAGTAGCGGATCCTCAATCAATAAAATTTCGTCGACTGTCGTTTGATAAATGTCATCGATATCAGAAAAGGACTCGCCTTCCTCTAATACGTTATCTGGGAAATCTATTTTTGTGTACAACGCATTAATATCGTAATGGGTGTTTTTCTTCAAGTGATGCAGATAAAACAGGGTCTCATTACGGGCAATCGTATAGATCCAAGTGGTAAATCTTCCTTTTTCAAAATCAAATTGAGCAAGATTCTTAAAAATCTTTTTTAATGTAAACTGTAGAGCCTCTTCCGTGTCTAATTCGTTTTTACAAAATTTCCAGATATAATATTTAAGCTTTGGGTAAATTAATGTCGCTAATTCATTTCTTTCGCGATCAGTATTTTCTTTTTTAAGAAACTTTTCAGATATTTCCTGAATTCTCTCATTGATTTTTGCGTTAGTTGATTCGTACCCCATAATCTTATATCTCCATAATATTATTTTTTTTAATCGCATTAATTATTTTCAAACAGTCTGCGCATTTTTCGTATTCTTCGTGGGATTCATAAAAGGAGATCGCACCCTCCAATCCACTTATGAATTTATCCCGTGTTAAATTAATCGTATATTCTGATTCATTTATCGAAATCTTGATCACAGTAATCTCAGAATATTTTTCATCCAAGTAGTGATTTTTAATCGATTGTAAAAGATTATCATATATCTCTATTTTGTGACGATTAAAGACTTCATCTAATCCAATGTCTCCCTCAAACTTAAGCATTTTCATAACTTTATGATTTACACGATGTTTTCTAGACTATTATACTAAAAATAATTTAACTTTTAAAAAATCTGTCCTTAATTTTTTGCATTTGATCTAGCGCCTTAAGATCAAACACGTGTTTTCGAGATTCCAAAGTTTTTCCAGCAGGGTCGGACTGAGCATTCATGTCTCTTAATGCATCATAGTCAAATGAGGGTTTATTCAAATTTGATCTAAATAGACTAAATATTTTTTCCTCTACTTCTTTTCTATATTCTTGTGAAGTTGCTTCGTATGTCTCAATCGAAAGTTCCCATAACTGATTTGAATCTAGAGATGGAGCCAAATTCACGCAAGTCATGGCAAGGTCGTCATTTCCATTTTGTCCTCGATAAGTTCCTCCTTTGCTCTTACCGAATGCCATTAGCTCCATTACTGTTAAAAAATCATTCGGTATGATCTTTTTAATCTCAACGAAATATTTGAATTTTTCACAATATCTAATTTTATTAGTTGGCCCTAACCTTAAGCCAGGTTTGACATTAACTGCCATTTCAGTGTGTTTTGTATGAACTAGTTGAGACGGCCAATAGTTATCATTATCTTCTAATCTATTTTTTATTATCTCTCCTTTATGATTCATCTCAAGCACTATCCGAACATTTTCAGGATTAAACAATTCATACGTGATGAATTCTACGCCTGCTGCAAAATCATTTATGTCATACTCATTTGTTCTAAATGTTGCGACCTGCACCAACGCAGTAGTGTCGATTTCGCTTCGAATAGCTTCTTTCTTTTTTAGGAGTTCATTAATAGGTAAACAGACAACTTTATATATGTTTAAAACTGAGTAGTCTCCTCCAGTCCCATCCGCTGTATCTATTGAAAATACAAACTTTGATTTATCGTTTTTATAATCATGATAAAGACGTTTTGTCCAATTTGGGTGAATGGTAAAGCATTCATTGATCCATTGTTTGTCTTCAGACAAAGCAAACTGAGTGTTTACATAATCTGCTTTTATATTATAAAGTCTCTTTAGCTCATTTGAGTTTAGAAGAAGTTGATCTGATGAAAAGAACTGTAGACCATATTCCTGATTAAAATCTTCAACTGAACCTAGGTTTGCAATAACTGATTGTTTCCATGCCTCATCTCTACCCTTAACCTGCCACCAATCGACTCGAAGAGGAACATAATCGCTCTTGCCTGCGATCGCATCCATCCAAATTTCATGAAACTTATTTTTACCGTTTGGTGTAGAAGTAATAATTACTTTTGCGTTAGGGTCAGCCGTGATAGTAGGTACGATTGCTCGATAAAATTCATCTAATTTTGCTTCGTCAATGTGAGCAAACTCATCGATGTACAAGACGTTTACGGTAAGACCGATACCTGATTTTTTAGTCGTCGTTCTACCTACAATACGACTGTCATTATCAAATTTAATATTTCCTGAATTGATGTGTTTGATTCCTGGTTTCATAAAGAACGGAAGCCCATCCAAACAGATCCTAAACTTGTCCATTAGCTCTCGAGTCGTAGTAAAATTGTCAGCAACGATTAGGGCAGTTTTATCTGATTTAAAAAGAAGATACCAAAGAATAAAGATCGCAGACGTAACTGATTTACCAGTCTGTCGACTTGCCATTAAGATGTTCCATTTATTTCCTTTAAATGATTCAAGAATCTGTTCTTGAAAATCGCGAAGACCTTCCGTATCTTTAATGAACATGATTCCGTCTCCAGTTTGAATCTTACAATAATTTGTAGCAAAATAGAGGACGTCGGCCTTACATTTTTTAAGTTCTTCAACTTCTTCTGGCGTGTACTCAAAGGGCAGGTTACCTCTTTTTAGGTTTATATCATTGTCTTTAAATGGAGAATTATGAAGACCTTTAATATCAAATCCATCATTTTCGATAGAATCTAACAACTTATTGATTCTAATGGTCGTCCATATTGACGTATTCGTATCTTCCGGTGCACCAGATAGGTTTGATAATTTTCGGTGACTAAAGGCGCCACCGTTTGTCATGACGTCTTTCATACTATTAAATTATTTCGTTTATATCCATAAAATCATCGTCCGCCTCATCATCAGTAAGTTCAATATTTCTTTCTCTCATCAATTCTGATTTATTAGATGGGTCCAATAAACTTCCAGTAGGTACTTTAATGTCAGTCGACTTGGGTTCATCAGGTAAGGTATTTATTAGGTTTTTGGTACCTACCGTAATAAAAAACTGTCCCTCACTTGAACTAGAATCGATTATTTCTGAATCTGGATTGATTGGTGCGGCTGAATTTAATTGACGATAAGTATCTTCAAGAAATAGAACGTAATTTGCCTGCATCTTGGTTATCGATGCCATCTTGTCCTGTAATTGGCCCATGACCTCAATTAATCGAGGATGAGTGTTACCCGAAGTTATCTCTTCCATCACCTTAATGATGGTGATCTTTATTGTTTTTAATTGAAAGAAAAGGTTTGAAATATTGATAGTATCAAGTTCCTTTTTGTGTCGAGCATAATCGTTCTTTTCAAAAATTCCAATGTCCACAAAGTTCTTAAATAGAGAATCGGTGATCTCTCTAGCTTTTACCGTAAATTGATTGCTCATTTCCTCAAAGTCATATGGACTTTCAGGCCTAGTCTTTTCTGAGATCTCGTTATCGATTACCATGTCTCCATGAGTTTCAGTTCCGATCGAACTTAATAGGGACTGAATCTCGTCTCTGAGGTGAGCACGATTTTCTCGGCCCATTCCTGATTTACTGCTACCCATTAATTTATCTAATTTTATTTTCGTACTTATCTAATGCAGGATTAGCGTTGATCTTGATCTGCTTAACTGCTTCTACCCATTCATATACGATCTTCTCAACCTGATCCAATAGATAATCTAGCAGAGGGTGAGCCCCAAACATTTGAGAAGAAAGAGTCTTTTTTAAGATTTGTCCCTTATAATTAAAACCCATGTTTATCCTTTTTTCTCTTCGTTCAAATATGGGACGATATATGCTTTCTTTTACCATGTTAATTAATGTTTTTTGGTCTAGGAACAATATCCTTGACCTGAATGTTTACTGGTCCTAATGAGTCCTCAGTGATTCCAGCAGAATAGACATTTCCATACCTATCTGTGAATCCTCCTCTAATTAATGGAAGCTCCTGATAATCTACTATTATGTCGTTAAACTCATCAATTCCTATGTCTGCTGCGCTTGGTTTTTGAATTTTTAATAGCTCATTCTTCTTTGAGACGATGTTGATTGAAACTGAGTCAACTCCATTTATTTCCTCAATAATCTTAATTAGATCGCTCTTTGGTATTCGGGTAAGCCTAGTATTTTGGATGAAATATTCACCCAACTTATTTAAGATGTCTCGTTTAATGATGTCTATCGAAACATCATCGAATGCTATGATCGATGTGTTTATCACATATTCGCTAGGAATGGGATCAATTATCTGAACGTCCGTAGAAATTAGTTTGCTTCCAGATTTTTCAATGTATTGTAATAACTGATTTTTCTGATAGTCGTTCATTATAAAACGATCGATGTCTGCGCTAAAGTAATCTTGAGCTAGACTAAAAGTCTTTCTAATGTCCGGTATAAGAAATAGGTTTATCATTCTAGAGTCAACGCTATCGATCGAAACGTTAATTATTGAGAAAAGTTTTAATTTTCTAAGCACGCTCTCATAGTGATCGACATTAACTAGCGCAAAACTTTTAGACTGCTTTGGTGCGAGTAATCTAGTTAATTTAGAGTCTTCCGAATTGCTACCAAAAAATGGAGCGTTTGTAGTGGTGATCTTGATATACTCGTTTAGGTTTATCTCTTCTCCAAGTATGCTGAATCCAGTATCAATGAATTCAAACTTGATGCTTGACATATCATTTGTTCGAATGTTTCCGTTTGATCCTTCCGTGACTAAATATTCCACTAGAATATCAGATCCTCTTGGAGGTATCTTTCCAAAATTGCCGTTTCCAAAATAAAGATCGACTCCGCTAGTTATTCCGGTTTTAATCATGTATGCTTTTTCTCCCCTAGGCATGTCAAGCATGGAATCGTATTTTGTCCACTTTTCTCCATTTACGTGAACATTTACCATGAAATTATCGATGTAGTAGTTTTGAGGGCTTCCGACTGAAAAGCTTTCCACCGGCTCACCCTTTGCGGTTAAGGTCTGTGACTCAATGATTCCCTGTCTAATTCCTATTCGAAGACCATTGGTCGTTCCGTTGAATGAAAATTTTATCTCGTCTTGAGGAAGGTCTAAGACATAAACAAGTCCATTATTTTGGCATCTAACTCGAGTAAGATTAGGTATGATCACAAAATCGGTAGGAGGTTCGCCTGCTCCCGGAATGGTGGATATGCTGATTTCACCGACCGCTGATACTGCACGGCTTGGATTGTGTCCAGCCAAAGTAGCAAGTGAATATACTGAAGTCAGTCGAGTTGCCTCATTAATGTTAAGTTCAGTGATCGAGTCCTCAATATAGTAAAAAACCAATTGCGTTAGGTTCTCAACTACTAATAATAGCTGGCCAAATGGCGATGCGGAAGTAAAGATTGATTTACTTTGGCTAAACTTAGTTGTTAAGTAATTTATCGTTTGTGCGAGTAGATCTTCAACATATAAGCTGAGTCTAGTAAATACTTTAAAATTGTCTGTGACTTTTGCCATGTAGCAACTTTATTTATTTTATTTATCCATTTATCTTCAATACAGATCTATTTATTTAATACTTGAGTTTCTATAAAGGATTTGATAAGATAAATAGAATAAAGAAAACTAGGCTAATGTTTAAATCGCTAGATAAAAAAAGCATTTACGATAATACTCAAATTTCATTTAGTTTTGAATTTTTTTCACCGATGAGAAAAATGGATGCTGCCGCAAAGATCTCCAGGTCACTTGGAAAAAAGGTAAGGTGGTTTAGTGATGTAAAAAACGACTTTAATCCCACCAATGAAACCTTTAAGTTATCACCTACATATTCTAACGGGTACAAGGAAATGCAGCTTAGTACTGGCATGCTTCCTTATCAAGAGGCGATTCACATGTACTTAAAAGCATCAAACATAATCGAAGCGATAGGCTTTACCACGGATCGATGTCGCGTAAAGACTACCATAAAACTTAATGAGAATGCCCTACAATTGCCAGTCGGCATGCAAAAACTAAACAGGTTAAAGTATTTAATAAGTCTAGATGAAAAGAGACTATTTGAGTTATGGCCTCAGCCAGAGAATGAAAATAAGTTAATTTATCAAAATCACTTTCAATACGTCCAGCCCAAAAGGTTGTATGACATGGTCTTAACTGAATCGATAGTTGAACGTGGAGATACGATTGAGCTAAATTTTCCCGAATCTGATTTTTTTGCCACTGACTTTTCTCAATTGGCTAGCGGAAAACTCGTTGTAAACTATATTTCCGGAAAAGAATACACTCGAAAAAAGAAGGAGGCGGTTGAGACTTTAAATATTGTGATCGAGCATGCGTACCAGACTCTAACTGAAAACTATTCATATTCAAACCAGGAAAAAATTAAAATTTCGGAGATGGTTAGGGACTTTCGATCAGCAATAGACGGAACTCGATCTCTTCTTGGACTTAGATCAACTTTTCCCGGTATTTCTCTACACGTTGACTTAAACCAGGCACCTCACCTATTAGAAGCAGTCTATCCTAGAATCAGGGAAAAGATTTTTCGACTCATTGTGGGCGGAGGAATAACTGAGGCAACCATTAATTATGATACCAGAAGAGCTAGACTCCAAGTAAAGGACGCTGAACTTAAAAGAAGCATCTTATTGGAAGGGGTTGAATTTTTTGGCTGTAGGGTCGAGGGTGACGTTAAGAACTGTCTTTTTGAAAACTGTATCATTCGTAACTCTAAGCTTGAAGATTGCTCAATGTTCTCAAATAACTTGATCAAGTTTTCTAAATTAATTGATTGTGAGTATTTGGGCGAGTCGAACGAAATTTCATCTAGTTTTTTAGATAATCCGGATACTAAAACTATAAATGCGACCCTAGTTGAGTGTCTAGTAAATAGAGGAAAGTTTACTTTGAATTCAGAGATTGATAAATCTACGAGGATCATAAATCGATAGGAGAGCGATACTCAAGTATTTTTTCCTATTTATTTTAAAAGATAAATAACAAAAATAAAATAACTATAGAATGGCAATCTATAATAATTTACAGACGATTCGCCGCTTGACTAATTCAAGTTTGACTTCGCTTATCGACGTGACGAACTTAAATTTTAAAAGTCTATCTGATGCAAACTTAGAATTCTTAGATAACATTAGTTATGATGAGATAACTAATTCTTTTTCCCTCTATTCAGGTACCTTTGCTCTTGCCGAGATCACGAATCAGCTCACAATCTCTCAAAGTAGCATTCCAACTTTCACGATTACTTCTGCGGGTAACGCAGTCGGTAAATCTCTATTGGTTGACGTCGCTGAGACTCAACGACAAAGGTTTACTGATTTTCCAACCTATCCAGCAGTCGGTGTTCCGGGAGAGATGGTATACACCGGAGTTGCTGGACTAGATCCTGTATTTGGAGAAGACTTTATCGGCTATCTTCAAGATAGAGGCTGGGTTAGTTTAACTGGTGGATTTGGATCCATTGGTGGAAATGGAGGTCACAAGAAAGTAATTGATTCTGGTGAGATCCTAACCATTCAAGATGATTATCAATATTGGATATACGGTAACTTTACGGTGGAGGGAATCGTAAATAACTATGGAGAACTGGTCATTGCAAACGGAACCTTAATTATTTCCGGCTCAGGTCAAATAAACAATCTTGGTTCAGGAATAGTTAAGGTGGTTAATCTAGCAACTGGCACAAGCATGCAAGTAGTAGTTCAAAACTTTGTAGCAACTGCTCTAGTACCTCTAACAATAACTCACGGATTGGGCACTAAAGACTTTGTATATAGTGTTAGGGATGGAGATACTCTAGTAGATGTTGACATTCAACACCTTGACGATAATTCAATTGAGATCGTTTCTACTGGTGCAATATCTAGCGGTAAGATCGTACTTCAGGCAAAAATATAATAAGACATGGCATACAGCGGAAAGAAAAAACTTAGTATCGACCAGCACAAAACGGTAAGCAGCCAACCATCGACTCCTGAAAGTGGATATAGTAAAATGTATCCTAAGTCAGACAAGCTATGGTACTATTTGGCTGATAATGGCTGTGAGTATCAATTAGGTGGAGGAGGTAGTGTGATTATAGATGCTGGTTCAGGTACAGGGTCAACATATCGAATTAATAACAATAATACTGCCAATGGAAATTATTCAACTATTTCTGGTGGATGCGCCAACACCGCAAGTGGTTATACTTCAACGATCGGCGGCGGTAAAGGAAGCACTACGACTGGGAATTATTCAACTATTTCTGGCGGATGTAATAACTTCGCAAGTGGAAACGGTTCAACCGTTAGTGGCGGATATTGTAACACAGCTAGCGGAAGCTATTCTGGAATACTTGGCGGGAAGTGTGGTACTGCATCCGGGACTTGGTCAACAGTAGGCGGAGGTCAGTGTAACACTTCAAGTGGAGGCGGTTCGACTGTGAGTGGAGGATATTCTAACACTGCAAGCGGAGACTATTCGACAGTTGGCGGATCATATAATACATCAAGTGGAAATTTTTCAACTGTTGGCGGCGGCGATAGTAACACGGCAAGCGGATACCTTTCAACAGTCGGCGGCGGAGCTATCAACACGGCAAGTAATTATTTTTCAACGGTTGGTGGAGGCTGTAATAATGTTTCAAGTGGGTGCATATCATTTATTGGCGGAGGCTGTAATAACTGTTCAAGTGGAATAGCTTCGGTTGTTGGAGGAGGATGCAATAATGTTGCAAACTTTACTTGCGGAAACGGTTCAGTAATAAGTGGAGGATATTGTAATACCGCAAGCTCATTTTATTCAACGATTGGCGGAGGTAAATCGAATGCCGTATATTCTACTGGTTCAACTGTCAGTGGAGGAGAGTTTAACATAGCATGTGGTACCGGAGCATGGTCATCACTTGGAGGAGGTCGATGTAATATTGCAAGTGGACTTGCTTCAACAATCGCTGGAGGCTGTAATAATACGGCAAGTACATATTGTGCAACAATTGGTGGAGGTCGAGGTAATACTGCTAGCGGAACACTTTCAGTCATAGGAGGAGGAGGAGGATCGTGTGCAGCCCTATGGAATACTGCAAATTCATCATGGTCAGCTATTCTTGGAGGTGCAGGAAATACTGCGAGCGGATATGCATCAATCTCGGCTGGAGGAAAATCAAATACTTCAAGTGGAACAGGTTCAACCGTTTCTGGTGGATGTAACAACACTGCAAGTAACGGCGCCTCAACTATTGCTGGAGGAAGAAATAACACGGCTAGTGGAGCATGTTCAGCTATCCTTGGAGGGACAGATAACTCGGCTACATGTAGTTATTCAGGAATATTTGGATGCAGCATCACTTCAATTGCAGCATGCACATTCCACGTAAACTGTTTAGCAATTATGAATATACCTACAACAAATCCAGGAATTACTGGAATGGTTTGGAGCGATTCATGCGTATTGAAGATAGTTTAAAAATAAATAAAAATAAAATAGAGATACATGTACGGATCTGGAATAGAATTACCAAGAGTATCGTTTGCATCAATTGATTTTTCTCAAATACCTGCAGGCAGTTACTTTATAGGATTTGATTTAGACACGGCGGGCACGCTTTCTAAAATGGACTCAACTGGAACAATCAGTGTGGTTGAAGGTGGAGGAGGAGTAATTGACGTTGATTCAGGAGCAAATTCTACTTATCGAATCGATAATAATAACACGGCAAGTGGAGACTATTCTACTGTTTCTGGCGGATATACTAATACTGCTAGCGGATATGCTTCAACGGTCAGTGGAGGATATGGAAACACTGCAGGAGGAGCGGGAGATCTTAATTTCGTAGGCGGAGGATACATTAATACTGCTAGTGGATATTATTCGACTGTTGCTGGAGGAGCATATAATGATGCATCTCTAGACTATTCAACCGTTTCTGGAGGATATAATAACGTTTCTTCAAACATCGCATCAACAATTAGCGGAGGATATGGAAATTTAGCAACTGGTGTAGGTTCGACCATTGGTGGAGGACTAACTAATACTAATAGCGCAGCATACTCGACCATTGGTGGAGGAAATAGTAACACAGTAAGTTCAGATTATGGGTACTCGACAATTAGCGGAGGATATGGAAATACTGCTAGCTCATACTATGGTTGTGAATCGATCGGAGGAGGATCTAATAATACTGCAAGCGGAAACTATTCAACGATCGGAGGAGGATCCGGCAATACTGCAAGCGGATACAATTGGTCGACCATTGGAGGAGGACGTTTGAATTCTGCAACCAATTCTCACTCAACAGTAGGCGGCGGATATAGCAATACGGCTAGTGGATATTATTCAACTGTTTCTGGAGGATGTGATAATACTGCAAGTAGTTCTTACTCAACAGTAGGCGGCGGATATTTGAATTCTGCAAGTGGAGGATGTTCAACTGTCGGTGGAGGATATGGTAATGCTGCAACTAACTCTCACTCAATAGTAAGCGGCGGATATTGCAATTCTGCAAATGGAACGAGTTCAACAGTAAGCGGCGGATATTGCAATTCTGCAAGTGGAGGATATTCAACTGTTTCTGGAGGATATTGCAATTCTGCAAGTGGAGGATGTTCAACTGTCGGTGGAGGATATGGTAATACTGCTAGCGGAATCTATTCTACTATTAGTGGAGGATATAATAATATTGCAAATGGAGATTATTCTGGAATACTTGGAGGATGCTCAAATAACTTGAATGGTTATCCAAGTTCATTTATCGTTGGTGTAGGTATTACTGCAGATTCAACTTGCACAACTTTTGTAAATCAATTATCAATTAAAAACATTCCAACTAGTGCTGCTGGACTCTGTTCAGGAATGCTATGGAGCGATTCTGGAATGATTTGCATAATACCTTAATAAAAAAATTAAATTTAGATGGCAGCTACTCCAACCTTTGATTACTTAACTATTGTAAATAACGGTGAATCTTCTATGGCAAAATACATAGCAAAATCAAGATCCATTAATGCGACGTATGATGTTAGTAAAATAGAATCATATAAAGGAATAGTGGATTCGATTCTTCTTTATCTATCACCAGTAAAAAAGGATTTGGATAAAGGCCCTGAACCCGAACCCGGATTCACCGGAACAATTCCATTAATTAAGATATACTCTGATTCGATTACTATTCGAACAGGTAGAAACGGAAAGAGGTTGCCTGAATTGCCGATTCGAAATAAGTCTACTAATCAAAAAATAAAGATCCCGTTCGCAGATATTTCAGAGACTTTTGCAGCAGAGATTTCTCAGTTTATCATTGATCTTGATGATGCGGTGACTAAGGCATAAGCATTAGCTACTTAATAATATTTAAACTCATCATAGAACCACTTATAATTGGCTTTGATCCAATTGCATGCGCTCTGACCTAATACTTCTTTATAGTCTGACTTTAAAGGTTCAAGTTTTTTACGAATCTGATGATCTCCATAAATTCCATATACTGTATCGTCCTCTTGCGTGATCTGTTCAATATTGTTAAAATCATGATTAAAGTAAGGTATGCCCAAGTATTCATATATCTTCTTCATTTCCGGTACCGGGTCTTTTGCTAGATCCTCATACTTAATAAATAGAATTTTTTCATTTATTCCTTCTTTAAAAACTTGCTGCAACCTTTCTAGTGCGAGCCCAACGGGCTGACCTCCTGCCCAGATATCGATTCTTTTTTCAGTAGTCGTACCGGTCATGTTTGAGTGGTTAACGATACCTGAATCCATGTGTTGATTCTTACGAAAGTTTTTCTCCATCGAAGCAAAAATACCCCTAAGATCCCTGACCATGCAGATAATTTTGGGTTCAGGATAGAAGGAACTTAGAAATCCATAATGTACTCCCCAACCTCGACTCTTATCCAAGACGTACGGCTTATTCGTAATGCCGTTAAAAAATCCTATGACTCCATCGTGACAGAACTGAGTAAAGCCAGATCGCATCAGGGATGAGTCCTGTGCTTTAAACTCTGGAGAATTAGTGTAATTGTTTCTGGCAGCATACACTAATTCTAGGACGCCTGAAGTAGGAGTCACATAGAAGTCTGGATTCTGGCCTATGATATTCTGTAACAAGGTTGAACCTGCTCTGGGTAGGGATGATTGAAAAAATATCTTTTTCATACTATGTTGGATTCGTAATTTTTATTCTGCACTATTCTATTAAACGGTTGGATGACTCGGATTCTATACTTACCGCTCTGATTATGGTTATAACTCATGTGCTGAATTACCTTAGCGTAAAAGTTATCGATTTCCATTCCAGAAGCCGGTCCCATCTGTAGAATATCATCAAATAGGTTTGAGCTTACTCCATATGCATGGGCACAAACTATTTGGTTTCTAAAGAAAGGTTCGACTAATCCACCAAAATAGAGCATGTCCCAATCGTTATGTAACCATTGGTTGGCATTAAGTAGAGCGGACGGATCTTCTAGAAATGTGACGTCGTCCTCCAATATTAAGATTCGGTCATATCCTCGAATCTTAGCTAATCTAATAGCTGATAGGTGAGCCTCTCTACATCCAAGTTGACCCTTAATATATTTTAAGTCATCTTTTATGAAATTTCTATATTTAGTTCTCATTGGAAGATCCTCCACCTCACTTCCTGCAACTCTTTCAAAGTTTGTGATGCCCATTTCTTTAAACTGACTAAGGATACTGTCATTACGCTTAGTGTCCTTATCTAGATTCAAATAAAATATCCGATCAAAGTATTCGTTAATGCTAAGGTGACGATGCGTAAAATCCATTATAGAGAATTTAAAATTTCATCAGTATCAAAGATATTTAGATCTAATAACGGACACTCATGATTTGCTCCATGAAAATTATAGTCAAATAGGTAGCTGTCTGGAAGCTTGACTTCAGTCGGAAGATTAGCAATGATGTTTTCATGAATGCTGTATCCAAATACTTTAGGGGAGGTGCCGATCCATAGGACAGTTGATCTTAGGTCTAGTGCTGCTGCCGCATGCTGAATGCTTGAATCTATTAAGACTCTCTTTTGTGAAAAAAGCAGAAGGGACAATAGTTCCATGTTTGACATCGGTTCAAAGATAGCCTCTGCTCCTGGGATAGACTGTTCGCTGGACCTACATATTTGAATGACATGATATGATTGATTTAGGTGTGCGACCAATTCATTTGCGGTCGTGTTTGGAATGTCCCTAGTCCATGAATAGAGGTATGGCTGGTCATTTAGCGGACCCCCGTTCGTTTGAATCACGGCAATTGGTCTTTCACGATTCCATTTTTTAAAACCATACTGTTTTTGTCTAACATTAAATATTAATTCTGGATATTCTCCTGAAAATTCAAGATTATAGAGCTTGCACCAGTTTTCAATAAGAGGTAATTCCTTATGGATGTGCTCACTTGTGAAATAGGGTTCGTGTCTAAAGATTAAGCTGTCCTTTCCCTCGATAAAATCCTTATAGAAATATGGAGTCGACCCTATTCTATATACTCGATCGATTGCAGGTAAATTTAAAAATATTTCCGGATACGCACAAACTACGATTAATTCACGATCTGGGTGATTATTTTTAATACACTTAGCAACGGCTGTTGCTGCGATATGCTTTCCTAGTCCACCTTCAATATGAAAAATGGAGAATTTGTTTGCTTGCTTTTTTGCCATATATTCAAATAGTATTATTTGACTATAATATACTCAAAGATACCCTAAAGTTCTTAATTAAAATCTAGTTCGATATCGAAATCAAAGTAAACAAATTTAGCCGTGAACGTGGTAAAGTCAGGTGTGGCTGAGCTGTATGATAGTTTAAATCCATCCTGGCTTTTAAGCACAGGTCGTTTAAAAATGATTGAAGATACAAGATATCCCTCGTTGTCCAATAGAGAAAGTCTCATTGGGGAAAATGTTGGCTGTTTATTTGAAAAATCAAGGTATTTTAAGGAATTTTCCAAAAAGATAAAGTAGTTTAGGTAGGCATCAGTAAGCTTGAAAGTTAGCGTAAATTCTCGAGTGAATAGATCTACCACTTGCTTTGAGCTCTTGTATTCTTGTTGTTTACCAAATAGTCGAGTCTGCACAGCAGGATCCATCGTCCATCCTGGAAAATCGATTGACTGTATCGTCGAGGACATAAAATCGTCTATCGTATCATATGGAAGGATCAGGCTCTGATAATACTTTTTATATTTTTCCTTAATTTCAGGTGAAAAGAAATCAGGCGGAAACTGAAATATAAACCCGCTTTGTCTTACGTTTAATAGCATTATTTTTTTCTATTCTTTTTTGCTTTTTTAGCCCTTTCCCATAGGGACTTATCTGCCTTTTGGGTGGTCTTTCCTCCCATTATAAATGAATTTACTCTAGCCATAGCCCATTGCTGCTGGGTTACCCCAGGGCGATGGCCAGTCCTCCAAGCCGCCATTCCTTTATTGTAAACTGTCCTAAGAATTCCCAAAGGAATTTTGCTGGTCTTTGCTTTGTTTTTTAAGGCAGCTTCAGCAGACTCGTTAATGCTGCTAAGCCATTGATTAAAGTTTAACATTTTATTTCTTCTTTTTTGCAAGCTGACGTTTTACCTCTTCTCTAACGCTCTCCATCTTTTTAGCATAGGTGGGATTGTCATTACGATTAAACACTATCTGCTGATTTAGGCTTCCCGTAATCTTGCGCATGTCTCCTCCACGAGTTCTAATCAACCATTTCGCAAGCTCTTTTACTCCAAGCTCTTTAAACTTTCCCTTAGCGTCTGGTGCATCTGAGTCGTGCCAATCGGGAGAATTTTTGGTCTTTCTTACCTCATTAACTTCATCTTCGTTCTTGCTTTGCCAGTCTGCAGAAACTGAATCTTCTTCAATGGGTCCGCCAGCTGCCCATGTTCTACAGGTCCTGGCCGAGTGACACTTGAAGTGATGCATCCAGCAATAACCGAGTCTTCCATCCGGATCAGACACTTCGCCCGGCATGCACTCTTCCATTCTTGGTGAAATATCAAAGGCTACACAGTTTCCGCAGTTGGAATTTTTAGCAACGTCCGGTGTCGTATTCCAATGGTCTGCGAGATCGACCCAATACTGTTCGTCAGAAAGATTCATTGGGCCGTATTGTATGTAATCTGCGTCAATTGCTTTATCCCTATTCTTAGTATTTAGTTTTAAGTTTTGAGTGGCGATAGGACACGACTCATTTCCTTTCTCTAATATTAGATATTGATTAAAATTTAACATTATTTGCCGTATTTTTTTTGAAATGCCTTAGTGTATTTACTAGGTTTAGTTTTATATCTTGCGCCAGACTTAGAATAGTCGGCCTTCCATCCACCGTCGGGGTGACTCGTATATGCGCTGGCATCATCATCTGATTTTTTAGCATGCTTTTTTATTTCGCTCTTCATCTCAGCCGCATCCTTAGTAAGATACACGGGATTAACTTTTTCTTTTTTACGTTCATTAATAAATTCAGAATAAGTTAAGATAGTCGATTCGTTTTTCATCTTAGAGCTCTCAATCGCCTGTAATTGATCGACCGCTTTATCACGAGTCTTATGGGTCCCAAGAAGCTTGCGTTTTCCGTTAACTTTTTTCTTAGAAAAGACTTTCCATACCTCTCCATGTTTTTCAATCGTCTCATTTATTAGATTCATCACTCTTTACTATTTTTACTCTTAGCTCGCCAGTTCCTTTTATCACACGATGCCACTGTCCACGTTCAATAAAGACTACTGAATTTAGGCTCTGCGGCAATCTATCTTCCAGCTGAATCTTCCAGTCCGTTTTATCGATTGCGATCACTGATCTGTCTTCATCATCACGATGCCATTTTAGCTCGATCGGATTAATTGAATCGTCAAAAACTCTAATTAGATCATCACCTATTTTATTATCAGTATACACCATCACCAATATCCAGGATAAGTTTTTCCTCCCCAAAGGTGAGCATATCGGTTTATTCGACAAGCCCAATAGCCAGCCTTAGTTCGATCCTTCTTTTCAGCACAATTATGGCGAGCAGCAAAGGATTTTCTGGCTTTAGGATTGCTTACCTTTGCAGTAAGTCCACCATGCACATCTCCAAAAGCTATCTTCATGATTCGACCCGTCTTTGGATTTCTAACATAGACCTGATATTTTTTGGTACCTCCTCGCATGGGATAGTTTAACCGAGGTTTCTTCTCCTCATTTAGATCAAGTATCTCCAATGGAAGATCTAACGGGACAAGTTTACCGTTAAAAATAGCAGTCAGACCAAGATCAGTTTCTTCAAACAGCTTCTTATCAGTGTTTCCCAGATAAAGCATGCCATCATAGAACTTTTCCCTAGCCTCAGTCAGCATCACAACATGGGCCTCTGATCCAGGCCGAAAGACCGACTCAGCAATGCTATATCCATTATCTATGTGGTATCTAAGGTTATCGGATATTTTTCCTTCTCCTATGAATTGACTAAAACTTTTTATTTTTGCTTCCATATTTAATTATTTATTCAGCTGGAGGATAATCTTGATCGACCCAACTATCATTAAGTGAGGTTCCAATGATTCCAGTATTTTCACGTAGGTTAAACTGTTTGATCGTGTTACCCTTGTACATTTTAGAGTGATCGTCAAAGCTAGGAAAGTACGTCTCCATTTCTAGATCAAGCGATATTGAAACTATATTGGCATCGCTATATACAAAGTTATAACTCTTAGTGAACTGCGCGGTGTCTGGAAATGTTACTTGCGCTGGAATCCTAATTCCTCTAAACTGAAAGTATCTTACCTGATTTTTATAATAAAAATCAAATATTTTTTCCATTATCTTAAAGGTCTTGTTGATGTTATCGCTTTCTATCTTAATGTTATAACTTAATGACATCGGTAGGGTAAAAAGCCTGGCTGAAAATGCCTTTAGGACCTTTTCATCGTTTTCGTCTCGAGTCTCCTGATTAAAGCTTCCCCGAACAAACTTATTGGTGTTATTTGCCGGTTTAATTGAAAAAGAGGAGAGGGTGACTACTCCCCTTGGCATCTGCTCATAGTTTCCCTCAGCGTGATTGGGATACTTACAGTCAGTAGGCAGATCAATAAAAAAGTCTTTCATAAATCCCTCATCTCCACCAAAGTTATAGAAGAATGGAATCTCATGCAGCTCAACCTTATCGTTTCTTCGAAGTTCTATCACGACCTGTCGGTTTAACAGATCTAGCATCGAAAGAGTCGCGTTTCTTAGGAAAATGTCCTGGACATTTTCGTTTCTTATGTTTTCGTTGTTTGATATTTTCATGGCATTATCTGTTTTTAGCGATGTATGGTAAGTTAGTTTGAGGTCGACAGTTATCGATTAACACCAACATTGACTCGTCCTTTAAAAACTGTTGGCTTAGGATAAAATCATGCTCCTCTTCCCTCAACATAGTATTAAAGACTCGAATGTTTGTAATTAGTAATTTTGAACTAGGTAAGGTATAGTTTTGAGTAAGATCAAAGGTATGCTGTGTAAAGGATGAGATGTTTGAAAGAACTCTAATAAAATCGTTGTGGTTGATGATGTCGCTCGGATCCTCCTTGATTCTGTACACGTATGCACCAACCTGTAAAAATTCGTTGGACATTGAAACTACCATCGCATGCCAAGTGTCACTTATAAAGTTGTTAATGGTGTACGATTTAACTGTGCTATTTACAGTTACCCTAAGAACAAAATCCCCTTCAGGTAAGGTCGAAGTATATCTAGAAAAAGTACCGGTCACCCGGATTCCAGAAGAAGTCTCATCGTCATATCCATCAATAAAACTTAGGGTATCTGATGTGCTTGGGACATTGAATAGGCAGGTAAATGATAGGTTTTTATCAGTATCTGCATTAAATTTAGGTTGAGCATTATAGATGACTGCCGTGTCTCTAACCTTAAATTGAGCGGTCGGCACGGGTCCGCTAGAATCAACTTGAATGTTTCTCTGATCAGTAAGACTAATATCACGATATGCTTCTATTCTAATGTATCTTCCCTCATCATTGGATCCTATATGATTTGCGATGGAGTCAAACGGGCCCCTAACCCTAATGTATCGAGTTGAAACTCCGAGAGAATTTTTATCGTTTGTTATAATACCTCCATTTTTCCAAGAGACATATAGTTCGCTATTTTGATATGCAAGGATCACGTTATTTAAAGGAGCCGGGACCTTGTCCAGACTGGCCAAGTTAAACACCTGCTGAGTTGTGGATAGGACTGGTGAATCGTTCGTAAGATTTACAAGCAAATCAGTAGGAAGTATCCCACTTAAGTCATAATAGTTTTCTATCAGCGGAGCAAAATTGTAGGTGTACTTTAACGGTCTTTGTATAATATCAGGATGTAGAGATTTTCTAGAAGAGTCAAAGGTCGTTGTGATCTTTTGATATTGAGCTGGCATGGTTCCGTCCTTAATATCCTTTTTCACCTCTTCTCCAAATAGCTGCTCTGCATTGGTGATCACGTTATCTAAGAATGTTCGAGTGTCATCAGTGAGAAGCATATCGATGTTTGGATTGTATTTTTTAAGGTGTATTTTCCAAAAGGTCGGTGCCATCATAAATCCTCGATGAAGGTATGACCCCTGAATCTCAAACATTCTATTAAGTAGGGGAAAGTATAAAAAGTCTCTCTTTCTCGGCTCAGAATTAACTCCAAAAATGGACTGAAAATATTTATGATCGATCTCGACCTCAAAGGGTAATTGAAAATCTATTCCAAACTCCGTAAATTTAGGAACGTTGTCCGGAAAGGCATTGTCTTTGACCATTACCTTAATACACTTACGATCTATGTTTTTATAAAGTGTCCACTCTTTAAAAACATAATCGCCGCTGTCGGACTCCGGAAGAGTCCTAAAGTATACCACCTGGTGACCATATAGTTGATTGGTAAAGAAAGAAAGTTCCTGAAACATTCCGATCGCGCTATCGACGTTATATGGTCTGAAGCTAGGATCCCTATTCTGTATTATGGAAGTGCACTTTTCATCGCTACACAACATTTGAGGAGTGTAGGTATTTGCTACTGGAGACGCTTGGGTAAACCTAAGCTTAATCTCATTTATTTCGATTGGAGTGGATAGCTCATTTGATGTGCCGTCATCGTACTCATACTTTACTTCAAAATAAAATTCGTCATGTGCATCTAAGAATATGCCAGCAGCATCGCCTAGATCTCCAGGCTCAACATCATACCATAGTGACCAATCAAGTCTATTTCTTGAGTATCTAAATTTCCGACTCAAATTGTTTAGATCTAATGTGTTTGGTGTAGAAATAATCAAGTCTTCAATAAAATCAGTAAACTCTATAATTCCTGTAACTGGTTCACACGTTGAAAAAATTCTAAAGTTTTTACTAAAAGTCAAAGAATTATTTTGAGGATCAATTAATAATTTTACGGTAGTTTTAGCCATTGACGTAAATACGTATTTAGTTTATTTATTTTATTTTTTTATCTAAACTAGTATCGGATTTTGAGTAAAATAAATAATAAAAAACGAGCAAGTCTTTTGAAGAAAAAACAAATACTCGATCCGTTATGGATAACTAAAGGATCTTATCTTGATCCCGAGTACTTTAATTATGTTCTGCTCGCAGCAAGCCAAAAATATAAGCATGACCTGGAAGAAGGCTATTTAGATCACTTTTATGAGCTATTTTTTCATAGTTTAAACCTAAACACCCTAGCCGTGGATGGTCACCTTCGTGATTTTAAAATGCATCCGGTTTGGAAAAACGATCGAATTAAACAGATCACAAACGAACTTAAACAGATCTATACTAAAAAGGACGAGGCTGTTGAGATCTTTAGAAATGCAAACTATGTTTTTTTAAATTTGATCCTAGATTACATGGACATACAGTTAAATGTATTGGACGACGTTAATTTTTTCTATATGAATGAGATGGTTCATGAACAGAATGAAATATTTATAGTAATCAATACTGCCGGTAATAAAAAATATTCCATTTGGAAAATAACAAGCGATCGAAAAAGGGACCTTGGTCACTCTTTTAAAAAGATAAAGACGATCACCATTTCAGAGATAAGAGAAAATGCTCTCAGAGAAGAACTAGATAAGCTTCAGGCGCCTGAATTAGATAAGATGAATGAATATAAGAACGTGATATTTGCGGTCTTAGATGGGCCTCCTGAAAAAATGGTGGCAAACGTCATTAAAGATACTGTTCTTTTAAACAAGGGAATAGCTAAGGGTCTTAAATTTGAACCCGCAATAATAAATGAATTGCACGGTCTGCTTTTGATAGAGAGGCTAATGCCTTTTACCTTGAGTCAATGGATCGATTAAATATCGTCCTCTACCGTTAATTCAAGAGCAATTAATTTTTCCTTTATTTTAGAATATACAAAAGAATGAATCGGATTTGCTTCTAGTCCAGCAAGTTCAGTTGATTCAGGCTCAACTGCAATAAAGACTCTATCGTAGAGCTTAGTTGACACTATCTTTGAACTAGGATCCGACTCTCTAAGTTCTTTACTTAGGTAATTATTTAACTTGACAATAATGCCTTGGCTCTTTTTAACCTCGATTGATTCTATGTTTACATAAGCCTCAGACGAAGGTCCGACATTCGTATAAATTTGAGTTGTTATTTTTAATCCCATTTTATATTTTTATTTTTTATTTATATTGGTTCAAACACGCTAAAAAAGAATGCGATTCTATTAGATGCAGCCCAATCACCAGTAGCATCTTTCATATAGATAGTTGAAAAAGTAGTCCCACTTGAAACGGTGAAGATAGTACAGATTTGACCAAGGCCTCCACTTCCATATTTTGGAGTCACTTGCCATACTGCCTTTGATGAAAGTGTTGGATGGAGGACACGAATATATGCAGTACTAGAGCTAGCGACTGTATTATTTACAAGGTCTAATTCATTCCAATCGAATCCGTCTGGTACATCCTGATTAACATAAAATATTTGAGCGCCAGGAGTATTTGCAAATTGGACTTCAAACCAGCCATGCCAAACGTTTTGAACATATTGTGGAAGAAGCAAATTTCCTAATCCAGGATTAAAGGTTTTAGTTGAATCAGTATTAATTGAGACGGATCCTTTAAATCGAGAATCTCCTTCTGTATAGTTATCAGTATTACCTTCAATATAATATCCGTATGCGCTAGCACCAGCTCCCTTTGTTCCAAAGTGGTTGTATTTTAAACCATATGTTTCTCCACTCGCTGGAATTTCACCAGCGTTCGCTATATTGATTCCATATGAAAGGTTAGGTAAAGTATATAAACTACTAGTATTCATTGTGATATTTATACCTGTGACAGCTGAAGCAGCTGAACCCAATGAATTGACGTTAAGTCTAATATTATTACCGAATATTGCACCTTGGCTAAGCGCCCCATTTGTTTGCTGTATTAGAAGGTCTGATCCTCGTATCTCAGTAACTGAATTTGGAACATATCCCGAAAGCTCGACTAAGCTTCCTCTAAGTGCGCCACTGCCAGTAACTGCGCTCAGATCTGGTGCAAGTTGAAAGTAATTACCAAATACTTGTCGGTTCGCTCCGCTAAAGTCTGATGTGTTGTTTAACGCGATCTTAGTTCCATAGAAATTTCCACTGTGCGCTATGCTTGTAGCAAAGCTTAAATCTATTTCCATTCCAGTTAAAGTTCCAAACTGACTACTTCCAGAAAAACTAGTTCGATATAGAGTAGTAGTAGGGGAGCCAGTAACATCAGTTATCAACGAAGAGTGACAATAAAGCAATTTAATGAAACCTGAAAAAGATAGAGTATCTATTTCCTGTACTGATATTGTCCTAATGCTAGTTGAACCAGTAGCATAAATGTGTTGACTTGAATTACCAAAAGGAACAGACGTTCCAATTCCTAATTGACCCTCAACGATTAAGCTATTTGCAGGTGCAGTTAAATCTTCGTATCCTGAACCGATAGCTAATCCATCGACAATATTCGCGTCGCCATTAACAAAAGTGCCTTTATTTAGAAGAATCACTCCATCTACTCCAGAATTAGAGTCTAACATTAGGTGATTCTTAGCATCAAGCTTAGCATTTAAACTTGAATAGTCTAGAGCTAAGCCTATCGTAGAGTTTATAGAAGAACTCGTAGTTGAAATATGAATACCGTCTGCTACAATGTGAGTGTGTGCTGGACTACGCTCAACGACTGCTTCAGCTGAACTAAATACAACAGATAACTCTTCTCGAATAGGCGACATGCCTTCGTTATTCCACTTTGGAAAAAGAAACTCAAATGCAGCATTCTGATCTATATCGAGCAGAGACTGACTCTCAGTATAGGAAAGAGAAAACCTAGCAGTATTGATCCATGTATTAGTTGCTGGAAGCTGTGGTGGAAGTATTGGATCCACATATTGCTTATAAAACTTAGCTTTTAGGTTATGCTTAAGATCACTGTATTTTATGGTACCTACTGGCAACACATCGCTGTCCATATAAAGGGATCCCATTTCAATATGGTATCTACCAGATTGAGCTCTACCTGAATCTTGCGTATCATCATGCGCAGGAAATATTGAAAGTAGAGAATTGTATTGGTCTTGACCCAAGGTCGGATATGTAACATCAGTCTCATCAAAGTTATTTAGGAATAACATATTGTTAAGGGAAACGTTAGCAGTACCTCGAGTGGCGTCGGCTACATAATCGTCTCGTTTATCAAATAGGATAAACTTATTTACTGCAGTCGAACCTGGGGCTTGGAAAGTCGTGACTGTTTCAAACGGAATGTTTGATAGACTACTTAGGTATGATGTCACGATTGCTGCAATGCTTACAACAGATACCCATGTACTTGTAGTATCATCGTATTTCCAAACTTGAAAAACGTTGGATGTCTGATCTAAATACAGGTCGCCATCGATTAATCCGGTAAAAGTAAGAGTGTTTGGATCACCCGAATCTACCCACCAAGTAGCTCCACGATCTCCTTGAGGTCCGACTAATCCGACCGGTCCTGCTGCTCCTTGTGGTCCAGTCAAACCAGTTGGTCCTGGAGTACCCACGCCAAGCTCAAGCAACTTGTTATAGTTAAAGTTTAACTTATCGACTAATATCTCTTGAGGATCTGACGAAAATATTTCCTTTAGGTTTATTCTAATTGGCATCTTAGATGAATTTAATTTTTATCTTTGGACTTATTAATAGACCAGTACCAGGTTTCTTTAAGAAACTAAATTGGAGTATCAACTTATCTTTTTTATTTATTTGCAATGACTTTAATATGTTGTAACCTTGAGTAAAGCGTTTTTTATCATCCAAGAAAACAAATTCTATTGAGTTTGGATTTGCGCCAGCCTGTTGATTAGTTGACACTAATGTAGTATCTTCTTTTGCATAAAAGGCATTTATATCAATATCATACAACTTTAAGATATTAAGTTTTATGTATTCCCTAACATACGAGGAAACATTTATGTCTGGATCAGAAATACTGGTAAAGTTTCCAATATACTGGTTTGAGTTTATTAGGTACTCGTTAAATTTTGCATCGATCCCATCCTCAATCAGGAATCGAGTAAGAACATTATTCACATTGATGATTCCCTCTACTGCATTAGGAGTCTCCTTAGCTACTATTTCTACTTTGGATATGTCTACTGATTTAAACTCTATTGCAGGATCAATAAACTCGATATTAAAATCATTAAGCTCTATTATCTCAGGCAGGTTTATCAATTTAGCTAAGAATGAATCATCTTCTTCTATTCGCAGTGCACCGGAAACTGGTAAATACTGTTCCTTATTTGAATACTTGTAGTGGAATCCCCAATCCCAGTTACCTCGAAGTAGGAAATATTCTCCTTGACCGATTGCAACTTCGCTTATCTTAGGATAAATCGGTAAGTATGATTCGTCAGACTCTAAAACTAAAACTTGAGTGTCTGCTACTTTAATATGATTAAAGTTTTGAATAGTCAGAAAATTGGAAACTTCTGGATTTATTTTAGTGTTACTTAAAGAAAGATCATTTATTGCGTTTTTGGTAAACTTATAATTTGATTGGTAAATAGAGTAGTTTCGAACGACTGGTTCGTATTCTCCCTTATATCTGTTTAGTTCATATTTTACTGGAAGATCGGCTACTTCATAATCTGTACCGATTTCATCTTGTCCAGAAAACTGGATAGGTATGCTCTCAGTAAAGTTAGTTATTAATTGATTTTGTTTTTCAATGTAACTAACGTCAAGTACCTCTAGATAAAAGTTAGGATTAGGATTAAGAACAGAGACTCCGGCAGAGTTAAGAGAGTACGAAGAATATTCTATGATATTGTCTAGCTCATTAATGTATTTTTTAAACTTTGCAAATGAGATCTTTTCAATTAGTTTTTCAAAGTATTTTTCTCCACCAGTCATTACTTTAAAAGCAAAATTCTGATTGATAAAGGAAACGGTACTTGTTGGAAGTATTCCATATAGTGCTAGGGAAGGTAGTACTAGTCCAACTCCATAGTTTATGCCATCGTAGTGTACAAACTTTTCTAGAGAATAATCTATTGGATTAATCAATGGAACAGTTGGAACAAAGCTTACTAGTCCACACACAAAGATATCAAAATTAGTACTAAGATCTTTTATAAAGATTAGGGTAGAATCGGTAGGGTTGATGACATCGTCAGTCAATGATCCTACATAATTTGGGGTGTTTGCATTAGCTAATGCGCGAATAGTATAGTTAGCTCCATTGAATCCAGTAGGAGTAATGTTAAGCTTTGAACCCATTTTAATATTGGAAAAAGAATTCAATAGTGTATTGTATTTCTTATTCTTTAGGGAATAGAGAAGAGTGTGAGTTAAGTTAGATACTTGGTTAAATGATAATCGATAGTCTCCATTAACACTGTCAAAGTACTCTACTGAGCTTGGAGTCAGGGCTGTAAAATTAGACGTGCTGACTTGAGTGGTACCAAATAAACTAGAATCTTTCCAATAATCGTCTATTTCAGAGAGGCTTCCTATGAATATTTCTATGATTACTAGTATGAATTTGTAATCTTTATGTTCGACTACTCTATATCTTATTGGAGGCTTAGTATGATCGTTAATGTCTTCTAATACTGGTTTTAAGATGCAGCTAAACCTATATCCATCAAACCTTGCAGTAATATCTTTTGCAACAGGTTTTCCATCTGCTCCCAAAACAGCAGGGTCAGTGACGTCTTTAAATGTTAACTTAAAGCCTTTAAAGAAAGCCTCATATTGGTCTGCAGCATTTTTATAAAGTGATGAGTATCTAAATTGGGTATCAGCTATCTCTTTGCCTGTTAACGAGGTTGGAGTATAGGTAAAATAGTTGATAAAGTAATCAGGATCAGAAAGAAGAGCCGATTCATTGAGTGGGACATCAAAATAACTTGTGTTTTGTGCAGCAGTGCTCTCATCGTATACATAATTAAACTTGCTCTCTATGTAAAACCATTCATGCGTAAAATTAATAGGATTTTGAGACCTGTCTGCATGGTCAGGAGAAAAATTATTTCTACCAAATATCAATTCAGTGTTTAATCGATACGGATTATCTCGAGAGTCTTTACCGTTCTTAATTCCCCATTTAGTGATGTATGGTATCACCTTAGACCGTAGAGCAAAATCTAGACTTTCATTTTCTTTATAGTAATCATATTCAGTATTAGTAAGACCATTTAAGTATTTTGTCTTAAATATGTATTCATTACTTGTGTCTTGCTGAACAATCTTACTTGGGTCCTTTAGGATTGAGAATCCGTCAAAACCTTTGAGCTCCTTGTTTTCATCATTGACTGGAATCACTGAACTTGTAGTAGAAGGATCATATGTTACTAATGGAGTACCCGTTACTATTGAATATGAGGTAATCGTAGAAACTGTAAATGTTGAGTTTGCTGGATAAGTAGTGCCCTCTGTTAAAATTGAACCGTTATATACGATATAATCTATTCCTGGTTCCAATAGGTCCATTCCTTCTGGAATAAAATAGTGCTGATATAAATCGATTATTGGAAAATTAGTGTATGTACTTGAGTAAAAATCAAAGTCTAGATCCTTAATTAGATAAAAAGAGAGTAGACCAAATGAAGGCCTAAACTTAGGTTTCATTAGGAATTCTTTATTAGAGATTGTTGGAGTCTCATTTTCTTCCAATACTATTGCTATTTTGCCATCATATTCTGAGACGGCCTTTGATCTTAGCGCTTGAGTAGTTGAGTTAGTTTCAGTGATCTCATCAACCCATTGTGATACTTTTCTGATCTTTGACCAGCTATCTGATGATTTTACAAGAATAGAATCTAAGTTTGTCTCGATCTTACTGAGATGACCAGCATCTATGATTAGTCGATTACCCGTTTCTTTAGATCCTCCCATAAAGGAAAAGACTGAGCCAATCAGAGCAGATCCAGTATTTGTGCTATTTATTGTGATTACTGAATATTCATTTACTGGAGAAAAGAAAGAGATCTTATGTAACTGATCAAAATCTCCAGGAGAATTGGCTTTAATAAATACACGATCATCATATTGATAGGCGGTAAATGTTCTACTTCGAATACCATTAATACATCCGGCAAGTGCGCTTGCGATCTGACTTGCAGTGCCTCCACCATTCATGTAAAACTCATCATATCCTAGGACATTATCATAATCATTATAGACATAGTACTCTCCAGGATTGGGAATCAATGGGTAAAGTTGAGTTGAGACTATTAAATCATACTTACCTATTGAGTCAATTTGCGTGCCATTTGGATGATATATTTTAATCTCATCATAATTGTCAAGCGAAGCGTTTATGACAGCCGAAACAGTAATTGTTGCGTTATTGTTTCCACCATCGATCGTGATTACATCGCCAACTTGATAACCTGAACCAGGCTGATCTATCGTAGCTGATAATATTCCACCTGCACCGTTATCGATTAGATCTAGTGTCAAGCCAGTACCACTGCCTCCAGTAGTAGTTACACCAGTTGATCCAATGTAACTCGTGCCGACTAAAGACAAGTTAAACTGACTTACTCGACCTGCATAATTTATTTTTATTACGGCATGTGATTTACCGGCAACCTTAGTTGCAGTACCGATGTCCTGTAAAAAATTTTTTCTACTCTGTCCAAAAAATAATCCAAGATCTATCTTGTTATTTGCAAACCTAAACTGACCAGTAGAAAGTTCTTTTTTAGAGGTTCCAGTCGAGGTAGGATTGGCTGGTGCAGAAGAGACAGTATACTCAAAGTTATTGGGATCTATTGCAGTTATTAGGAACTCACCAGAATACTCAGAGTCAATCGAATCAATTACGATTAGATCGTTTGTCTCATATCCATGCGAGGTAATATTTGCGTTTACTAGAGCCCCAATTGCAGAAAGACTGGCTGTTTTTAAAGGTCCATACTCGATACTAAATGGATTAGTTAGTTTCGGCATATATAACCGGCTATCCTTATCGCTTATGTAATTTATAAATAGATTGTCTGAATCAACAAACGTTCTTGAAAAGTCTGAAAATTTTACTTCTGAATTTTTAAAAGGAACGATTACGCCATCTGGATTTGATTGAGTAAGAAAAACTTCGTCTGTCTCTAGGAATCTCTTTCTAAAGTGAGGTTCGTTTTCCCAAGTTCCCCTATTTAAGTATGCTCGGTCAAGATCTATGTCTAACTTAGTCAACTCAATGGCGTTTACATACATTCCTAGATATCTATTAAAATCGTACTTATTTGAGCTATCGTCATTAAATACAAATTCTAGGTTTAAAATATTTGGAAAAATCACACCATTTCTAGAAAATCCATTAGTAATGTTTTCTTCAAAGAACTTTAAAGGTTGGGAAGAAGTATAGAGGCTGCTTATTAGCTCTCCCCTACTTCCAAATATTCCTTCATTTATTAAGATGCCATTCCATGTAGTAAAGTCGTCCTCTTCATAGAGAACAGTCAATGGACTCGTTGGAAAATTTACGTTGTTTATGTAATCTCTCAAGTATTTTCCAGGAATAGTTTCTGCTCTAATGTCGAATGTCTTGATGATTGAAGCTCGAGTGAAAAGATCGATTAAGTAATCGGTCTTTGTCTCCCCAGAGACATAGTTTTGTTTTACTTGGTCCAGTGGAAAATTGGCGGGATCGTCTATCTTAAAAATTATAAAATAGTCTGGCACCTCTTCTTTAAGATACAGAGGGGCAAAATACGACATTCTTTCAGTATACTTATTGGATGCTAAATATTTTGCTCCACTAAAATAGTGTGAAAAATCATACTGATCCTTAAAATTCTTAGAAGTCTTTGTAGCATTCACCTGTTCATTTAGGTCAAATATTATCTCGTTTGGAGTTGATCCATTATTAAAAAATCTAAGTAAGTTTGCTGGATGAGATTGAGCAGTATCGATCGGAACTTTAGAATAGAGATCTTTTGAAAGCTCAGGGTTCGCTTTTATCGATTCTAACCACAGGTTTCCTGATTCATTTATCGTGATCTTAACGTTTCCAGTTAATTTAGGATTTGTCCTAACTAATTGAAAACTACTGTCCTCCGTTAATAACTTAACATAATTTATGTCACGATTACTCATATTGATGTACGTTCATTTTTTTAGAAACTTGAAACTTTTCCTTTACTTTGAACCAATGGTGCATCTAGAGTAGTCTCTTTAGCATATTGTGCGCTTACTTGTAAATCAAACGAGAAAGGTGCATCATCTTTTAAGATAATATCAATGCCTAGCTTCTTTGAATATTTTATATTAGTTAAAGCGTCTCCGGTTCTTCGATATCCTCCAATATATCCCAACCTATCAGATGCTCTGAACTGAAACAATACTGGGATATTTAATGCATTCTCTGGACCAAATGTGACAGGTTTAACTGATCGCGCTGGGAAGTTTCCTTCGACAGATACTGATTCATATGTAGTAGGGTATAGATAAAGGTATGAACCACATGTATATTTTCCTATTAGATATTCGTCATCTTTCACAAAACCTAACTTAATTGGATAGTGACTATCATTCTTACCAGCCGATGTTGTGTTATTAGATGGAGTCAAAGGAGTGATTCGACTTGCCTGCTTATAATATTCAATACCATATGCATTAGTTACTTCTGAGACAGAAGTCTCAAAGTGAAGTGAATGAGCAAACGGCAAGTATTTTTGAAAGTCTGCTGCTGTGATTGGTGCAACTGCATTAAAATCTGGTCGAAATGCTTCAGCCAATGTAGTAACTGAATAGACTGAATTGAATGATGGACCCAATGTAGTAAGATGCGGATGATCTTTACTGATACAGAATTCAGTAAGGTATCCAGAGCCATTTGCAATTGACGATGCATTAGTCGTTCCATTCCAAATTCTAGAATCAGTTGCTGTTCCAGGAATTAATAACTGAGGATTGAACGGTAAGTAGTGTCCCCAGTTTGCTGGAACATACTGTGTAGTGCCGACTGTTCTGCCATCATAGACATATGCTTGTGTATAATAGGTAGCTCCAGCGTATGTTGTTGCAGGAACGCTAGGAGAATAAATCTCTTCAGACAATCCATACTCTCTTACTCTAGAGTGAATAAATTGGCTCTTTACTTGAGCCGATTGTGTACTAGCTTTTTGTTTAAAGTTAGAAATTAGAGGAACTGGATTTGAATTGACACCAATCGGAACAATATCATATCTCCGGTTTACGTGATAATCTGAAGTAGGATATGCTAACGGATCAGTGGGAACAGATATACCTGTTACTGGATCTATCCCTTCAGCTAATTCATTTATTCCTCCAAATAATAGGGAAATTAGTTCAAGATTTGTAGCTGACGTATTTTGAATAGAGATAGCATACTGTTTGGTGATTATTGCACCTTCATTATAGATCACAGTTCCTCCAGTAGTATCCTTAATTAGGTCCTTATAATATCCAGCAAAAAGTTGAATTGTGTCTCCGTTTGCAACGTCTAATGAGTTTCCTTCTGAGTCGATGACACTTACTTTGATTACTCCACGATCAAGGTTAATTGATTGTTGGATTGCATCTAGAGTAGACTGTAGATTTTTTAATTTTTGATACAAGTCAATGACGTTTCCTTCATTTGTAAAAAACCCACTAGAAATGTCTTCTGCTAGGTGAGCATAGAACTTATCGCCTGAAGTAAACTGATTAGCTAGGTGATTGTCTAGTCCCTTAGCGTTTAGGCTGTTTTCAAAATCAAGCCTAGCCTTTTCGGTAAATGCTTTTTGAGACATGACTACACCCTCTTCTTGAGATTGAATATTGTCTGGAAATTTTACTTGAATTACGTTTGACCATACTGATTCAGCAGCATTCGTTGGCCAGCCTGCTTCAGAGAGAGATTTTACTTGAATCTCAACTAATTCTCCTTTTCTAATCGCTATGTTTAATTGATTTGTGTTTACTACTTCTGAATCAGTAAGAGTCTCTTCGGCCCAAACATAAAGACCAGTAGTCTCATCCAATACCTTTTGTCTAGGTTTAGTTAACACCTCAGTCCATGGAGAAAAGGTTGCCGTCTTGGTTGCTCCATCAACATCAACGAATGATTGTTGTTGAGCGTTCGGTTGAGTTCCAGTAAGACTTAAGTATCGATAACGGTATTTAAACTGGACTACGTTTTGAGTTCCATACTTATCTAATTTAGGATTAGGTATTTGCCAAAATCCTCGAACTTCATATTTTTTATTGGTAACAAATTGTGGGGTCGTAGAGAGTTGAGTTGTAATGTTAGTGACAATAGAAGAAAGAGCGGCTGTTTTTTCGTTCCGAGCAGTAAGAGATTCAGTCAACTTGTTTTGTAAACGTTTTGCCTCCTTTGGTGTCTTGGAAATAGTTGTGATGCTCGATTTAATCGAGTCAATCTTCTTGTTAAGTTCCTCAACCTCTTGCTGAAGAGCGGCTTTTTCCTTTACGTTATTGTTTAATTCAGTTATGCTATTATCATCTTGGATATGCTGATCTATTTGATATACTTTAAAACTGGTCTCGTCTAGGGCTGGCGCATCTGGCGTTATAGCTAAGATCGACGGTAATGTCTTTTCTTTTGCTAGATTCAAGAGAATCAGTCCAAAATCAGATACAAAGTTGTTATAGTAATCGGCGAGGGTCGTAGTGGACTCGTCTTGCAAAGGAATTGTCAACTCATTTGTATATAGAGCAAGCCCTTTAGAAAAATCATTAATTGTTAGGTTTTTAGCCTTGCTTACAGGTTTAATAAAGATCACTTCTCTTTCATTAAAACCTACATTTACTTGTAATTCAGGTCGACGGTATGGAACTGGCTTTAACTTAAGAATATCTGCGCCTATTGTAATAGGATCGTTTCCAAATATTCTCTCGAGCACGACCTCAGTATCCGTAGAATTTATTGAGATTACTCGATATTCAGTATCGTTTGCAGTTAGTAAAACGTCACCCTCAGCTAGAGATTTGCTATTTTGTATTCCAGATAATATGTCAGTATAAACTAGAGTACTTAACTTATATCGACGACGTAATGTTGAAACGGTTGCTCCGCTTGTTAGAGTCTGATTTCCAGTCTCCTCCAATATCTTAACTACATCAAAAGATCCCTGATATCTATTTACTGATACTTCCATATCAACGATATTATCGTCTTCAAAAAAGTCAATACCATTATCGTTAAGCTCCTGAACTAGGCTAGGATAAGAAAGGTCGTTCTGTCCTTTATAGTTATCGTCAAAGAATGTTGCAACATCATCGTTATTAACTGAATTTACTATGATTCTTTTGACTACGAATTGATCAATATCATCAGTTAAGATAGCAGATACGTCTAAGCTAACATAGAGCAAAGGATTTAGGAATGATTCAAAAAACCAGTTATTTTTTACTTTAAATGAACTTGGAACGGCAAAGGTTGAGTTTTGAACGGCCTCCAAGTCTTTTACTAGTTGTGAGGTCTTTTTTAATTCAAATTTCCTAAGGTCTCCACTAGAAGACTTTATTCCAATCACATCGCTATTTGCTGAGATTAAGGTATCAAACTTTGTGTTGATGTCTTCGATCTTACCTTTTAGATATCCAAATGAAGGAACAGTGATATTAGTTGAAGTCCCATCAACCTTTGTTTGAGAAACAGTGACGTTCTCTGAGCTTGACTCTAGAATATTTTGTAAGCTGAATAAAAATTGATTCATGTTGTCGATGTCAACAACAAGTCTTTTTAAAACGTCAGATAGCGTATGTTTTGTTTCCATGTATTAAGGTTATCTTATTTTGTCTACTCTAAATGTAAAGGTCGCATCGTCTAAACAGATGATGTCAAAAATAGGTTTGTTTAATGATGGAGTAAAATCTAGGTCATTAAATAATCCGATTACTACACCATACACACCAGTATTATTTCTATTTAGAGCATCTGTGTATATTTTAAAATCAAATGTCCCTGGAATGATTTCATCCTCTATGACTAATCTAAGAACTTGACCTTTTTTCCATCTGATATCTGTATCATTGATGTAAAGAGAAAGATCATTAGTTAGTATGGTAGGAGTACTTGCATTTTGATGGACAAAATAATTAGTAAAGGTACCTAAGGTTAGGATACTTCCCGTCACAATATTTGTTAAAGAGCCGTTTGCAATGTTATATTGTTGGTTGGTGTTCACTACCCTTACTCTATTTGGTGTACTACGGTCGATCACAATTCCTTCACCAGGTCGGATCCCATCTAAATCGTATGATACGACAATGTTAGTATCACCAGCAATGATTGAATTGATTTTAGAATTAGTGTTATCGATCATTGCAACAAGTTCACCAGTATTGCTAAAAATCGCTTGATTTGCAATAAGAGAAGTCTCTAAATTGGAAACCCTAGTTAGGATTTCGCTAGAGTCAATAGAGTTAACTAATAAGTCTTTAATTGAATTTACTTGTTGCTGTAAAGCCTCTAGTTCAATTAGTTTATTCGAAAAACTTGTCTGGAGCTGGGTGAACTTGGTTAAAACATCAGTAAATAGCTCTAGAGAAAAGGTTGAGTAGTCGTTTATTGATTTTTCAACTTTTGCGTCCTCAATAGAAGTATCTAATTTAAGGTTTAACTTAAATGAAAAAGCATTACCGTTGGTCTTACTTATTGGATCTGGTTTATACTTACTTATTGGAGGAATCGCAAATTCTAGACCGCTTTGTTGAACTTTGTCTAAAAATAGGACACCGTATAGGTTTGTTCTAAAATCGATTGGATTTCCAGTAGAATCTAAATTGTTTGGATCATACGTATCATAATATACTAGGACCGCATTAAATTCAAAATCACGATTAGCTACGTAATCATTGAATTGAGAAAAAACTTTGATTTCCGGGTTTTCGCTAGCGAGTTTATAGTTAGCTAAGTCAAAATCTATAGAGATTCCATCCAAGGTAGATCGCTGATATTCAACTATGGTTGGACCGAATGTCTTTTTGATAAACTGATCTGATGCAACATAATATTGATTAGAACCGTTATTGTCAGTATAGTATGAATTGTTTATTGTTCCCGTAAACCAGTTACCTGGAGAGTATGCACCAGCCAGTGTGTTTTTTATTTGGGCAGTTACACTAGCATCGTCTAAGTCATAAAAGGCCTTTAGTGAAAGTCCAAATGGATGGGTCTCATTGTATTTTCTACCTGAAAGATATTCAATGTCTAACGGTGCAGCTAGAGTATTTGCAATCGTCATTCCAGGTTTATAATTATCGTCCTTTACTGACTTAAATAGTACGTGTGGAGTGGTTCCTACATTGGTAGGAACGTGAATATAAACTTCGGTGTATGAGTTTTCGCTAGAAGAAAGAGTGTTTACGACATCGATATCACCGATATATTTTACTACCCGATTATAGGTAGAATTTGTTTCGGGTTTTTCTACAAATCGATATTCGGTGTGATCTACTGGATCTACTGGTAGGTTTGCTGTGTTTTTTTCAAGAGCATTTGCATCCTGAAACCTGATTGATCCTAGTTCCTTTAACCACTTCCAAAAGACTCTTTCAGATACAGTTAGTCGTTCATTCTTTTTATATGTTGGTCTACTTAATAATAACGATTCCAAGTTTAGTGCGTAGTTTTGAAAGCTTTCAGCTAAATTAACGTTATTGTCTGGATTAAGTCCTTCAATTATCGGAGACTCACCAGCTGCGGCAAACTGTATTTTGTTATCAGTTGCTAGGGTATTTGGTGTACCTATCTCTGGTATTCTAAGTAGTGCAAACTTTGAAAAACGAACAGCATTTTCGCTATTTGCAAGCGTGATATTTATGTCTTCAAGAGCACTTTGAAAGTTATAAAATATCCCCTTCTTGTCCTGAACTGGCTTAATTAAAGGAGTTACTGCCATTTAATTTTTTCTTTTTTTATTAGAATACTGACGTTCCAACTAGACTTGTAGCAAGAAGGCGGTCGTCATTATTTACATCAATTATATAGTTAAACGTAACACTAGTTCCATACTGATTAATAAAAGTAGTATCTGCAACTCCTACTGAGCTAGTGTTATCGTGCAATATGATTGCATTTGTAGTATTTAGGTTGGTACCAGCAAGAAACTTTATTGGAATTGCAGCTGTCTGGACCGCTGGACTAATTATCGTGTTTAATGCTACTGAATCAATAATATCAATCAGATAAATGGTGAATTTTGTGTTTTGGGCTGGTGGGTTGACTGCATCAAAATCAATGATTACATTAAATTCATTGATATTTGAGTCGATTGTTCCGACTCCATCATATACTGGAGTTGGGTCAGGTGCAGTGCTTGCCTTCAATGTAAGAAATATGTTCTGCCTAGAAGTGTTACTTAATGTGATCGTTGCTTCCGCTGGAGTTGCAGGTGTCCCAGTCCAAAGAAGATCTTCCTGAATGCTCTCTTTTGATTCGATTACGCTAGAATTTATTGTGAGTGGAGCATTAAAATCAGCTGTTCCTGTAAAAATAGCTGAAGTATTGACTGTTAAATCATTTAGAGTAACAACATCAAATCCAGCTGTGATATTATTGACTAGATGATCTACAGTAAGAACTGACTCATTACTTATGTTTTTAGCTAGTGTTGCAATAATAGTCGGAGTCGGCGAACCTGTCTGATAGATTAGACCAGTATCCTGTAGAATAACAGTATCTGATTTTAAATAGTTGATTGGAGTATCTGTGCCTATTGTCTTGTTCGAAATATCGATTTCAAGGTCATTTATTAAGTCTTCAAGCTGTGCTTGAAGAAGCAGAGTATTAGCATTTGTTATAGTCGCAATGTCCGTAACAAAATTAGTTAGTAGCATCTGCTGAATCGGTAACGAAATCGGCGTAAAAGGCATAATTAATTAATTATTTTAGTTATTTATTATTAAGCAACAGAGTTCTTTATTAAGTAGTTTTTCCTAACGTTGAGTCGATCCTCAATCTCAAAGGAATATTGGGTCTTATTTAGAACTCTAATAAAGTTTTGTACTGAGTTTTCGTAATTTGTTTCACGATTATCTATCACTCTCACGCTAAGTGAGAAATTTCCAATATCTTTAAACTTCCAGATAAAGAAAGGAACTGATTTTACTCTCATCATCTCTTCTCCAGTAACAGTATTAGTTAGCGACCAGATAAAATCATTTTTTCCATCTAAGTTATTAACTACAAAAAAGACTATTCCGTTTTCAGGAATAGTAAACGTGTCCTTGAAAAGTTTAATATCACCAAGGTTAAACACGTTTTGGTCAATTGTTGTAGGTATGAACCCATATTGCTGATTGTTATCAAAATACCAGTAATCATCGACCCAAAATGCTGGATTTTGCATGTTACCCGAAAGAACGTCGCTCGTCTTGGCAAAAACAAATAGATTTTCTTCCTCAAACGCTGGATAGTTTGCGACTAAGTGATTTACAAGAGAGGTTGAAAATACTTTTTTAGGAGTAAAATACGTGTGGGTATCGCCGGTTATAGTGGCGCCGATATACGATATTGTGTGATATAATTCTTTACTTAGGAATTTGGCTTGTGCATGAATATCAGTCCCGTTTAAAACAGAATAGGTAAATAGGCTTATTGCTGGATCGATGCTGGCATTCATGATGGTACATAGATCATCTAAGCTAGTAAATGCTGGGATAACGTATGGGGTAAACAATGAAATTTGTATTGTGTCACCAGCAGTTGGTGTATAGAAGTAGAAGCCGGCTTCAAAATCATCAACGTGAACAAAGCTATTTAATCGCATCCAATATAGTGAGCCGATCTCAATATCTCTAAAATCTTTTAGAGTGATTGGCGTGTCGTTTTCTCCAAGACCCCAATATCTTTTTCTAGGATGGTTTTGTAAAGGATCATTATATGCGACATATGCTGCAGTATCGACATCGTATATGTCAACATCGTATACGTTTTGACCCATACCATACCGGTTCATGAAAAATGATCCCCATTCAGTTAAGTTCTTATAAAGATCGATTTTAACTGCAGAATCTTCATTATCTAGAACATTAATTTTTGGATAATAAATTGGAGACGAGCCAAAATCTCTTAGTTGAACATTGCTTAAGTTTTTGATAGAATATTCGAACTTGTCCTCTATTCTTGAAAAAGCAATTATTTCTGGTTTCATTTGATCTGAGACTTCGATAAACTTTGAAAACGCGCTAATGTTTCCGCAAAAATCGTAAAGCTCGATCGTTATTCGATATTTTCCAGCAAATGGAAGAAAGTGAGGAAGTTGATATAGATCAGCGATTCGACCTCGATATTCAAAATTATATGGGTTTGGTCCGGGTTTAGTTATCTTCCACTTGATCTCATAATAGTTACGAAAGTCAATATTCTCAAGGGTCCAATAGGCGCTTATTCCTACTGCAATCTCATCCAAGTCTTCTAACTTAACTCCTTTAACATCGTTTAATGTAAGTTTATTTATGTCTGCGACCAATACTATCGGTGCTCCTATCACACGTTGAGGATCGTCACCGTATTCCCAGCTAAGCCTAGCCCCAAGATCAGGTAGTCGTTGGTCTCGAATGTTATCATAAAATTCCGTGATATACTCGACGATTGCTGGAATCTCAGACTTTGCATAATATTGAAAGTTCTCAAATGGATTCTTGGCTGAATCATTAAATCGAATCACTCCAAAATCAACTCCGTTAGGATCTGATTGTCGATACAGGGGATCTAGCGACCTAAGCACAAGGTTTGTGCTGTTTCCAGGATAGACTCCGATCTCAACTGATTCGTTAATCTGATAATCACGAATTATCGTAGAGTCGGGCCAATAGTTAATAGTCAGCTTTTGAAAGTAAATAAACTCTCCAATCACGTCTTTTATCTTAACGTTAATTGGGAGTATCTCAGTCTTTAGCTTTTTTTGAAGAAGGTTTAATTTATAGAAAATTTCGTCCACTGTAAAATCAGTAGTCTCCTCAATTAAAGGAATCCCATCATCATCGAATTCTCCAGTGACTCTAGTAAATTCATAGACTAGGGCAAGAAACTCAGTCTTTTTAAACTGCTTACCTGATTTTAGGTTACTGTTTTTGTCAACTAGGTCCAGTGACTGGATCTTACCATCATCTAGGTAGTCGGTGATATCGACCATTGCTAGCTTATTAAAATATGCAGAACTAGCGTTGATATTCTGCCAGTATTCTTTCACTTTTAGCAGATCTCGATAACCTAGAATGTTGATAAAGTTAATTAATCCTCGATAGGTACCGATATATGGATAGATTTCCTCCTTGTTAACAAGTAACTGTTTTCTTGCTTTATTTAGAGCATCCATGTCTGGAAATGCCTCCTTTATGTCATAGTCTTTAAGAATGTTTGCATCCTCTCTTAGGAATCGGATTCCAAAGTTTTGGGCCCATATCTTAAATCTTTCCTCCTCCTCAATTCCCTCTCCATATATGTCAAATTCGGCTATCGTAGTCTCAGTAGATCCGTCAATTAAATTAACTAAGAGCTTTCTTTCATATGCGATCTCAGTGTTTGGACTAAATGCAAGGTTTACTTGCAACGGTATTTTAATGTCAAGCGGAGCAGGACTATTTGAAAAGTCAGAGTGAGAGATGGTCGATGATTCGATCTTGTTAATAAAGTTTTCAAGTAGGGTAGTGTCACGAATTACGTCATATAAAAAGAAAATATCGCTATTTTTAGAATCTTCCCAAGTAAACTTTAGGGATTGATTTGGGGCAAGGGTAGGAAAACGATAATCGTTTGTCCCAACCTTTTCCATTATAAAGATATTTTCATTATCGAAAAGATATGCTGAAATATTCTTAAAAAAGATCGTACCCTTCCATGTTGAATCAGTGACATCATACAGAAAGTTTAAGTTTTTCCCAAACTTATCAAAAAAGTTTAAGTTTTGAATGTTCATTAGCGTTAGTTAGCTTTATCTTATTTATTAGATTTAATAAACTTATATACTGTATACTGAATTTTCTCCGCTTGAATTAATTGAGATAAATTCAAGAGTCTCATCAGCGTCAAGCCCCGTCTTTTTATGAATCTTTTTCCACTCTTTTGCGTAGCCGTTTTTACAAATTTGAGTAAAATACGCAAACGCATTGGGTGAGATCATCTTAGACTCATCAAAGCTTTTCCAGTATTTTAAACAGTCTAGGATCGCTGACTGAATGCAGTCTTCCCTGTCTCGATAGTCTTTAAAGTAAAGACGGTCTGCCGCTCTGTTTGCAAGGGAGATAAAGCAGTTTACTGAGTAATCTGATAGTTCACCCGCCTTTTTGCATTCTATGATATCTGCAGTAAATTCTTTGTTGTTAATGTAGTGGGTGTCCCCTTTCTTTTTTCTAGCCATTTTTGCTTGATTATTTTGAAAGCCGGTAGATTTTAATTACTCCTAATACGGAGTCTACCATGTCAATAATGGGAGAGAGTATCTTATCTCCCTGGACTATCCATTTCTCATTGTGTACTGCGCGATATAGATCAGAATCTTTTATCGCTTCTATTTGAGGATCCTCTTTAAACTGGTTAAAAATATCCATCTTGTTCGCGTTTCCTTTACAGCCAATTGCGTTTTTAAGCTCACTAGGGCTAAAGATAAAAAGTCTATCTGCGTTGTTTTTAAGTACTTGAGTTAAGAGTTCGTGTTTTAAAATTCCTGTAGATTGTGAGATGTCGACTAGTGAGTTTCCTTTTGATCCAAATGAGATTCCTTCGATTGCAACGATAACTTCATCGTCGCCTACTTCGTGTAATAATTCAGTAATGATTTTAGAGATTAGTTCTTTATAGTTTATCAGTTTTACACGTTCTGTGACATGATACTCTGGATGAGTCTTTCTGACCGTGTTAGTCCTTTCGATTTTTATGTTAGGGTAGTTTTGTACAAGATAGTCCAGGTTTTCCTGATCTGCCTTTTTAGGCTTGGTGTTTACTACAGAGAGCCACTTAAACTCCTTAAAATCCTTACAAATACAAATACCCGGGTAGAGTATTGAAAAATCGATGCTGACTATAGTCATTCATAACTGATAATTTTTAAAACCTGGAAGTATTGTACTTTGGAGTAGCTTAAGAGTTTTATAAGCTACATAATATTTATCTCTTTAAAACCTTTAAATTTTTGGGTAGTACAATAGGGATGGTGGGTGGGAGTACTAGCTAGTACTATAATAGTAAATATTACTTCTTTATTACTTTAATTAATTACTATAAAGATACTTTAGTAGTACTCGCGTGCACGGAAAAAATTTTAAAAGTTAAAAAACTTTAGTATCTTAACTACATGAGATTAGGATATTGTTGCATAAATTTAAGCTTGCGTGATCAGGGAATCACCATTAATCGTGGCATGATTCGTAAGACTTGGCTGGAGCAAGGTCTGCCTAGGGCTGGCGATCTAGCCGAGCAAAACTTAAAGGACCTCTATAAGATCCTTGAGTGGAACGTCGCACACGATATTCAAGTCTATCGCATGTCCAGTGATATCTTTCCCTGGATGAGCGAGTACTCCTTTGAAGACCTGCCCAATTTTATTGAGCTCTGTTCTATCATGAAAAGGATCGGTGAGTACGTTCATCAACACGATTTACGAATCTCATTTCATCCAGGTCAGTTTGATGTGCTTGCTTCCCCCAATCCCGAGGTAGTGAGCAAGACGATATACGACCTAGACCAGCATGCTCGAATCATGGATCTTATGTTTCTTCCTAAAAGCCACCAGTTTCCCATCAACATCCACATAGGTGGATCCTATGGCGATAAGCATTCCGCAATGGAGCGCTTTTGCGATAACTTTAAGCGGCTCTCCCCCTCCACCAAAGCCAGGCTGGTCGTGGAAAATGATGATAAACCAAGCCAGTTTGGAGTGATCGATCTTTTTAATGGAGTTTACAAAGTAGTCGGCTGTCCAATTACGTTTGACCATTTCCATCACAGGTTTTGTACTAATGATATTTCAGCAGAGCAAGCAGCTCTACTTGCTGCCTCTACTTGGGGCGATATCACACCGCTTCAGCACTTCTCTAGCTCAAAGTCACTGTACGAAGATGCATCAGTAATCAATCGTTCACATGCGGATTATGTATATGACTCCATTCCAGATTATGGATTTGACGTAGATGTTGAGATAGAGGCAAAAGCAAAGGACCTGGCTCTACTTCGATATGTTGCTAATGACGGTCTTTTTACTGAAGAGTTAAAATTTGAATTTGAAAAAATATGAAAGGAAAATTAATTAAAGATCATGATGAGTATGTGCTTATTAATGATAAAAGGTTTGTTATAGCAACAACTGATGTATCTATGTTAGAAGTAACAGATAAGATGAAACTATCCAAACAAAACTGTGATGAGATATTTGGAGTTGTAGATGTTGAGAAGTTGGCTGAAGAATCAATTCCTGATGGATTTAGAACTATCTGGAAAAATGGATTCAACAAAGCAATAGAGTTGAATAAAGACAAGGTGTTTACTTTGGAAGACATGGGAAATCTTTGGGATTTTTGTGTATACAATAAAGGTACTTTTGAGGAATTTACTCAACCGATACTACAACCAACAGAAATTAATGTTGAAATTGAGATGAAAAAAGTAGTTGATGAAACTAAAATAATTGGCTCAGTAAAAGGAGTTAAAGGTAGTGGAGATAAAATCACAACATATCGATACATACCAAGCTTTGATACTAATAAGTGCTTAATACTTAAAAGGATATGAAAAAAGTAGTTTGTGTAAACGATAAAAACTTACCTGAGGGTGCATGTGTTGTAGCTGGAGAAGAATATATCGTTGAGAACGAATATCATAACATGTTAGATCAAAGAGTATACATCATCAGGGGAATCACAAATGAAGGCGTTACCAAGATGGGTATGCGGTGGATCGGATATGACGCTACTCGATTTAGAGTCACAGAAGATTCTAAGTCAACTAAAAAAGAATACAAATTTGCACTAAATTAATATGGGAACAAACTTTTATAGAATACCTACTCACGCTGAGATGCTTGAGAGAAAAAAGAAACTTCAAGAGAGAATAGAAGCATTAGATCTTTCTCTAGGGACAATTGAGAGAGGCTTTCATACTTTAGAAAATGGTGAATCTTCCTGGGAATATCACTCACCCTGGAGCGAATTTATTACAGACACCTCAATTCACCTAGGTAAACGAAGCATGGGCTGGAAGTTCTGTTGGAACTTCAATAGCGACAAATATTATACAAATAAAGAGGAGCTTCTTACCTTCATTCGTAGTGGTCGAGTGGTCGATGAATATGGAGTTGAACAAGAGGTAGAGGAGTTTATCCAGATGGCCCTCTCTTGGGGAGAACCTGATGGATTTATATACAATCAGGATTACTTAAATCACATGAAAAAAGAGGGCTATCATCGAGACTATGCATACGATCACAGCAAATATTTTGATCTTATCGTAGACGGGCTTAGGGTTTCAACATCGACCGACTTTAGCTAAGAACTTAGTACATAAACACTAATTATGGAACCAATTAAAGATTTTTTTAAGTATACTATTCCAAACTTTTTTAAGAGCATCTGGGATTTTTTTAGGTATGATATACCATACGGTGTCAAGAATATTTTTTTCTTTTGGAAAGTAATTTGGAGATTTAGACCTTGGGATTCTAGCTATCAAATGAGAATTTTAGCTCGTTCACTTGAGCCTCTTGCACATACCTTAGAACACTATGGAAACGAGGTTGAGGGACCTCGATTAAAAAAAGTAGCTAAAATCAAAAGAGCTATTGAGATCCTAAATCGTCAAGCCGATTCTGATTATATTGAACTAGCTGAAGAAAAACTAGGAAGGTCCATTGATTTATCATATGGTCCGTTTGGAAATAAACCAGGAAAGGAGACTAAGGAAGCTAGTAAATTAAATAGTGAGATCTATAGTCTATCCAATGAGCTTGAGGAACAGGAATTTGAGGAGCTTTTTAGGATTTTACAGGGTCAAAAGTATTCTCAATTCATCATGCTTTATGATAGAGCAAAAGAAAATGGATCTAGTGAAAGCGAGCTTTGGGATAAATGGTTTGATGGCACCGGCATAAAAGGTTGGTGGGACTAATAAAAAAATATAAAAACTATGAAAACATTTGTAATTATTTCAGCGGCAATGGTAGTGACTTTTCTAGTCATTGTTTTAGCTATAGAGGCCATAAGAAGAGTCATCGATAAAGCTGATGATATCGATAGTAACAATTAAAATCAATATATGTATACACCAGCAGAATTAGCAAAAGTCGTGTTCTTTGATCTTGAAACCGCATCAGAATACGCAACACTGGACGATCTTGCTCTCAATAAACCAAAGATGGCAGAATTATGGTCAAAGCGATGCGAATACCTTCGTTCCAGGTTTGAAGAAAATCGAGACATGACTGATGAAGAGTTATATCAATCAAAGGCCGCTTTGACTCCAGAGTTTGCCAGAATCGTTTGTGCTACATTCGGTCGATTAACTTTTATTGGAGAGGATCCAAACGTGATCTTAAAAAGCTATTGCTCAGTAGACGAGGATGAAGTACTTGATGGAATCCAAAAAGTATTTGATAAGTTTGCTGCCCTAAAGTTTTCAGGTCATAACATCAAACGCTTTGATATACCGATGATGTGTAAAAGACTCTTAATTCATGGAAAGACTCTACCTAAGGGCTTACAGGTTCAAAACCTTAAACCTTGGGAAATGCCATTCATTGATACCTCTGAATTATGGAGCTTTGGAGCTTGGCAAGAAGGATTTGTTTCTCTAGAGTTACTGGTGACATCAATTGGTCTTGAGACTCCAAAGAGCGATATCAAAGGGGAAGAAGTAAGCCGAGTTTTTTGGCAAGACGAAGATACTCAAAGAATTGCCGAGTACTGTCAACGTGATGTTTTTGCTGGAATTCAAGCTATTTTAAAACTTTCATCTCTTCCAGTAGTAGAAGAATTCGAGACACAACCATAAATTGGAATCCAAGCTAGAATATTTTAAAGACCCAAACTTTGTTTTTGATGAGCCGAGTCATACTTACTCATACTTAAACCCAGTCACAGGAAGACCAGTCCAGATGTTTCAGTCTGTGACTGGTTTTTTAGAGCAGTTTAAAAAGCCATACGACACTGATTTTATGGCAGGGCTCACTGCTAAAAAGAGAGGTACAAGTAAAAAGATAATTTTAGCTGAATGGAAAGAGATCAATGTAACTGCCCTAAAATTAGGAAGTCACGTACATAAATGGATCGAAGACTATTATGCTGGATTAAATCCAACCATGCCTACTGATGAAAGAGAAGTTGATCGAATTAATAAGTTTCTAGCACTTTATGAAGAAAAGCTTCATAAATTTGTCCCAATCCATCAAGAGCTTAGGCTTTTTTCCAGAAAATGGGGTCTTGCTGGAACACTAGACGCCCTATTTAGATTAAGTGAAAATCGATATGTTGGTGACTGGAAGACCAATAAGAAATTTACTACAGATAACGATAAAGACGGTAGGCGACAAAAACTATTGTATCCATTTGAAGACATGTGGGAAAATTCTTTAAACCTATATTCAATGCAGATAAGTCTATATCGGTTAATGCTTCAGGAGGAAGCTGGCTATCATACGAATGGAGGTTTTGTCGTTTGGATTGGACCGGCTGAAAAACCGGAACTACATAAAGTAGTAGATCTTAGAGATCGATTATACGATTTTTTACAAAAAAATAACAACAATATATTATGAGTAACAACCCTAGAGAAATTACGTTTGGATCAGAATCCAGAGACGCTCTAAAAAGAGGAGTAAACAAATTGGCTGATTCTGTAAAAGTAACGCTTGGTCCAAAAGGACGAAACGTTGTCCTTGGAAGAAAAAACCAGTATGCTATCACCAAAGACGGTGTGAGCGTGGCTCGTGAAGTTTTCCTAAAGGATCCAGTTGAAAACTTGGGTGCCCAAATGGTAAAGCAAGTAGCATCTAATGTTGCACTTGAAGCCGGCGACGGTACCACAACAGCCACCGTTCTTGCACAATCGATTCTAAACAAAGGAATCAAATTAATTGAGTCAGGACATGACCCAATGGAATTAAAAAAAGGAATTGACGTTGCCTCTGAGATTATTAAACACTACTTAGAAGAAATATCAATAAAAGTAGATTCAGTTGAGCAGATCAAAAACGTTGCTACCATTTCTGCAAACGGTGATTCTACGATCGGAAAAATCATTGCCGACGCGATGGAAGTAGTTGGATTCGACGGTGTAATTACAGTAGAAGACAGCAAAACTCATGAGACCAGCATGAATGTGGTTAAGGGAATGCAGTTCGGAAGCGGCTACATATCTCCATACTTCATCAATCACATGGAAAAGTTTGAGGTAAACTTTAACAATCCCTTTATTTTAATCTACAGCGGAAAAATCAAAGGACTAAAAGGATTAGTAAACGTTTTAGATTACACAGTATCTAAAAAAAGACCTTTATTAATTATCTCAGATCAAATCGAAGGAGATGCATTACAAGCATTAATCATGAATAGAGTAAACGGATCTCTTGATGTAGCGGCAGTTCGTTCTCCAGGATTCGGTGAGCATAAAATAAACCAACTTAGAGATATCGCGGCAGTATGTGGAGCAACATACCTTTCTGAAGAAGCAGGTCACGATATCGCAAATATCAATCCTGAAGCAGTAGAGGAAATATTAGGAAGCTCTGAAAAAATTACAGTTACTCACGATAGCACAGTTATCGTTAACGGTAATAGTCATGATGGAGAAGTTGAAAAAAGAATAAATGAAATCAAGTCCCAAATTGAGTTTAGAGATAATGAGTCTGAGAAGCTTCTTTTAAAGGAACGTCTTGCTAAGCTTGAAGGAGGAGTAGCAATCCTAAAACTTGGAGCATACAGCGAGGTTGAGCTTAAAGAGAAAAAGGATCGACTTGACGATGCTCTAAGCGCAACTAGAGCTGCCATTGAGGAGGGTATTCTTCCAGGTGGAGGTGTTGCCTTACTTAACGCTAGCGAGATGGCTTTCTCAAAGGCACCAAGTAAAATGTCGCATGATGAAGTTGCAGGATTTAATATCCTACTTGAAGCCTGTGAATCTCCGCTCTCTGCAATATTAGCAAACGCTGGAACAAGTTTTGATGTCGTTAAAAACAAAATAATCGATGCAAATAATCCTCAATGGGGATACGATGCACGCACCGCCCAATATGTCAACATGATAGACTCAGGAATTATTGACCCTGCAAAAGTTACTCGTTCTGCATTGGAAAATGCAGTTTCAATCGCAGGATTAATGCTAACTACTGAGTGTACTTTAATGGAGGACCAGTCTGAAACTCAGCCAACTCAATAGGACTGACCAATATTAAAACATAAAAAGAGATAGGAAACTATCTCTTTTTTTTATTCATATAAAAACTTTATTTTAATAATTTTGTATAATTAATAAATTAATTCTATAATGACAACAATCGACGATTTTAAAACAGTAGGCAAATATAATACTGATATTAGACTTACACAAGAAGACCAAAATGCAGGGGTTAAAATTTATTGCCATGAGCCGTATGCACAGGAGCTATATGATATTATGCAAAATTTTGAATCAACTGATTCAGTTTCAGCAAAAGATCTATTTGAGAACAATGTGTACCGAGTAAAAGCAAACCTAATATCATTTGATGATAAGCTAATCCACGCTGAGGAAGTTACTTCAAAGACTCCAATAATAGTTCCTTTTAGAGAATATTCAAAGGATATTAACGTATTATCCCAAGGAGAGGATCGTGAGTTTTTAGTGATGATCTATCGATCTACTAAACACGGTGAAAATTATGGATCTGAAAGAAGAGCTCTTTCCATATCATATAAACAAGAGTTATTTGACCACCTTTCTCAAAATACTTGGTTTGATGTTACCATCACTAAATTAATAAAAGGCGGATATCTAGCCTTATACAAAAAAGAAATAGAGTGTTTTATTCCAGGGTCTCACGCAGCAGCAAACATCATCCATAACTTTAATGGAATGTTAAATAAAACCTTGACTGTCATGGTAGATAATTACGATCAAGCAAACGATCTATTCATATTATCATATAAAAAATATGTTTCTCATTCGATGCCTACCATGATTGAGAATCTTAACTTCAATAAAGAATACACTGGAATTCTTACAAATAAGCCTTATGATTTTGGAGTATTTGTTGAGATCGACGGTTACTTTACCGGTCTCATCCATCAGACTGAATTTAAAGATTATGAATCAATCCGAAAAACTTTAAAGACTGGTGATTCGTTAAGTGTTTTTCTAAAAGACATTACATCTAAGGGAAATCAATATCGTATCGTTCTTACTCTTGATCCAGAAAATGCTAACTCTGAAAAACTTGCTTGGCAAAACCTTAGAGAAAAAACTGAGTCTAGAAGATTTTTATATCATGTTGATTCTAAGAAAAACTCCATTTCAATAGATATTGATGGAGAAAATTATGAAGTGTCACTAAAAAGAAAGGATCTTGAAAAAAATATAAGTAGGTTCCCATACGTTAAAGTATCAAAGGTAGATATCTTAAATAAGAGCCTAAAGTTTGAATTTGTTGAGGACTCTGAAAATTAATTTCAAAAAGATATCTCATACAAATAAAGAACAAGATAAATAATCAAGAACCACTCAGTTCAATCTAGATTAAACCTGTGATTTAAAAAATTTTAACAATTAGCGATGCTAGTAGTATAAGCCTCGCTGTCTAAAAAATAAGTAAAAGAGTATGGCAAGTTCCCTTTTTAAAGAAAGAATCGAATATAAACCCTTTGAATATCCAATATATTACACTGAAGGATGGCTTAAACAAGCACAAGCATTTTGGTTACACACGGAGATCTCTATGCAAGGAGATATCAAAGATTGGAACGAAAAAATGAGTTCAGCAGAAAAAAATCTAGTTGGAAATATTCTTCTTGGTTTTGCTCAAACTGAGTGTGCAGTATCTGATTATTGGACCGGCATGGTGACCAAGTGGTTTCCTAAACATGAAATCAAGCAAATGGCAATGATCTTTGGTTCACAGGAGACAATTCATGCGACCGCTTATTCATACTTGAATGAAACTCTTGGATTAGAAGATTTTAAAGCATTCTTACATGAACCTACAATTGCAGATAAGTTTGAATTTCTTCTATCTACTGCTAGCGATTACACCCATATCGATCTAGCTGAATCATCAGATGCCCGTAGAGATGCGGCAAAGTCACTCGCTATATTTTCCGCATTTGCCGAAGGGGTTTCCCTCTACTCATCCTTTGCCGTCCTGTACTCCTTTCAAATGAGAAACATGCTTAAGGGCATAGGCCAACAGATGAAATGGTCGGTTCGTGACGAATCTCTTCACTCTAAAATGGGATGTCAACTATTTAGACACATGTGTGAAGAATATCCAGAACTTAGAGAATCCGTTCAGTCTCAAGTAGAAGAGGCAGCAGGTCTAATGGTAGATATGGAACTTAAGTTTATCGACAAGATGTTTGAAATGGGAGATCTTGAAAACCTTAAAGCCGAAAACCTTAAAGACTTCATTAGAAAAAGAGCAAACGAAAAGCTAAACGAATTAGGCTACGAATCTATCTTTCATTATAGTGAAGGCTCAGCATCAGAACTGGACTGGTTCTATCACCTTACCGGTGGACACACTCACACGGATTTCTTTGCAATTAGACCTACGGATTATGCCAAAGCAGGAGAAAATGAAAACTGGTCAGAAGACGAACTTTGGTAAATAAACAAAATTGATATGTTATTAGTCAAAACAAAGATTGATAAAAGCACAATACCTGATGCAGGGCTAGGTCTTTTCGCAGATGAATTTATTCCAAAAGGAACTAAGATATTTGAGGAAGATAATCTTTCCATTAAAATAGAAAAAGAAGATCTTTTCAAATACAACGAAAGAGAATTATCCTACATAAATAAGTATTGTTATAGAAGAGGAGATACTATATACTGCTCTATGGATAATGATAAATTTACAAATCATTCAGACGAGCCAAACGTTTATGAGGATGGGCCTTGCACTTATGCAAAAGTGGATATCCAATCAGGCGAAGAAATTCTAACTGATTATAGGCAATTAGTTTGTGAAATTCACTCTTTCAAATAAAGCATGAAAGATAATACAACAACACAACAACTATGGGATGAATACTGTGAACGGGCGCATAAAGCAAGTCCAGCTTCATGGATAATAACTAGTCCTCGAATAGCAGAAGAATTAAATCAATTAAAAAAAATAAAAAAATGGAAGAAAAAGAAGTAAATTACGGCGAATCGTTAGGTTGGGAAATAGGAGTGCACTATCCAGTATGGGCAAATACTGAAGTATACGTTAAAACCGTATCTAAAGGTTATCTACTTGAAGGTGAAACACCAAAAGATGCATATTGGCGAGTTGCCAGCGCAGTAGCTAAACGACTTAGAAAACCTGAACTAGCTTCTAAGTTTTTTGACTACATGTGGCGTGGGTGGTTAAATTTAGCGACCCCAGTATTTTCTAATACTGGTACTGAACGCGGTCTGCCGATAAGCTGTTTCGGAATAGACGTTGCTGACTCCATCGCAGATATTGGAATCAAGAACTTAGAACTAATGCTTCTTGCAAAACATGGAGGAGGTGTCGGAATCGGAATAAATCAAGTTCGTCCAGCAGGCTCAACCATTGCTCAAAATGGAACATCCGATGGAGTCGTACCTTTCTGTAAAATTTACGATTCTTCCGTTCTTGCTACTAATCAAGGAAACGTTCGTAGGGGGGCAGCGTCAGTAAACATTGATATTGAACACGGAGATTTTTGGGACTGGTTAGAAATTAGAGAGCCAAAAGGCGACATCAACCGTCAGTGTTTAAATTTACACCAATGTGTTATCGTGTCCGATGATTTTATGCAAAAATTAGAGCATGGAGACAAGGAAGCTCGAAAAAGATGGACGGCAGTTTTGAGAAAACGTAAAGCGACCGGCGAACCATATATCATGTATAAAGGAAACGTTAATCGTCAGAGCCCAGAAGCGTACAAAAAGAACGGACTTAAAGTATATATGACTAATATCTGTTCTGAAATCACTCTACATACTGATGAAAATCACTCTTTTGTTTGTTGTTTATCCTCATTGAATCTAGCTAAGTATGATGAGTGGAAAGACACTGATCTTATCTACACTGCTACTTGGTTTCTAGATGGAGTTCTTGAAGAGTTTATCCATAGGGCTAAATACATGAGAGGATTTGAAAATTCCGTTAGATCTGCTGAAAAAGGAAGAGCACTAGGTCTTGGTGTTCTTGGCTGGCATACTTATTTACAAAATAAAAATATTCCATTCGATTCTCTTCCTGCTCAATTTGAGACTAGGAAAATCTTTTCACAGCTTAAAATTGAAAGCGAACGTGCAAGTAGAGACATGGCAAGAGAATACGGTGAACCTTTATGGTGTGTTGGTACTGGAATGAGAAACACACATTTACGTGCAATCGCTCCGACCGTATCTAACTCTAAGCTTTCTGGAAACGTTTCTGCCGGTATTGAACCATGGGCAGCAAACGTATTCACTGAACAAACAGCTAAGGGTAGTTTTATTAGAAAGAATC
>Ga0315903_10000333_pt1 | contig 70233 bp, 45 predicted proteins | sample LakEriMetagenome_7_FD_203524 | JGI IMG/M metagenome (GOLD analysis project Ga0315903, IMG submission 203524) | Freshwater fungal communities from buoy surface, Lake Erie, Ohio, United States - Buoy 2 MA119 | ecosystem: Environmental > Aquatic > Freshwater > Lake | place: USA: Lake Erie, Ohio... | reverse complement strand
TGACCTACCAGATGCAGCAGGACGACCTGATCTACAACATGCAGAAGGTGACCGGCCGCGGCATGTCGGTGGCCGACAGCCCGAGCGTGGTCGTGCGGGTCTACATGCCGCCGTTCGAGCAGTGGGAACGGCGGAGCGGTCCGACGTTCGGGTTCCGCGCCGGCTGCTACACCCACGCCATCATCACCGGCGACGACCATCCCGACGAGGGCAAGTTCGGCCTCGAGGAGTATTGGCCGGGCATGTTCATCTGCTTCGAGCCGCAGAACCCGAAGCGGAAGATCGAGAAGGACTCGGCCTACGTCCGCGTTCGCAGCGGCCGCAACGGCGGCGAGATCCGCGGCCCGCAGATCGAGGAACTCGGTTGGTGGACGCTGGGGCTGTCGTTCACGCCCGACGGCATGGTGCACTATTTCGCCAGCCCAGGGGTCGACGACCTGACGATGGACGACCACATCACGTCGCAATTCCCCTACGGCTACCGCACCGAGTTGCTGAAGACCTTCTTCTTCAACGTCTGCACGCGGGACGACGGCCGTACGTGGAGCACGCCCTGGGTGATCGACGACCCGAAGGTGTACTTCGTGAAGCGGCCCCAGACCGCCACCGCCGCGCCTGCCCGCACGACCGGGTCGCGACGCTGACGGTCGGTTCGGGCCGTGGCGGCGCTCCGCAGGTTGGCTACCGGGCAGTCCGTGTGAAGGTGCAGGCCGGCGGCAGGAGGGCTGCCAGTCGGCCCGCATCGCCCTGAATCGTCAGGCTGTCGCCGGCGGCCGCGAGCGAGCAGGAGGCCACCGCGCCCTCGTCGCGGCCGCGGCCCTCGATGCGGACCGTCCAGCCGTCGCCGGCGCGTTGCCATGTGCCCTCGGCGAACCGGCCATCGGCCGCGAAGATCCAAGACCGGATCGCGTCTTGGTCGGGGTCCCAGCCGATGATTTCGGTGAGTTCGCGGGGCCTGGTGTCCGCGGGAGGCAAGAGCGCTGGAACGCGATCAGCGCCGGTCGCGGGCCGCGGCTCGGCCGTGTCGGGCGTGATCACATGGCTGCGGACGAGGAAGCCACGGCCCGGGCTCCACGCACAATGGGTGCTGGCGTTCACGCCCGCGCCGTCGTCCTCCCACGAGCCGACGAGCCAGGCGAGTTCCTCCAGCGGCCGCACCGGGCCGGCCTCGGGCACCGGTGCCGCGGCCTCGCGAACCTGTTCCAGCACCCAGTGGCCATTCTGCCTGACGACCACGGCGGAGAACCGGCTGCTCGCCGGCGTGCCGTCGGCGAACGAGATCAGCGACACGCCGTCGACGATCGCCACGTCGTCGCGAATCGGGCGGATCGAATGCACGTCGATGTCGATGGCGGCGCCGTCGTCGGCGGCGAACAGCGCCGCGAACACGTCGCGAACCTCCTGGCGGCCGGCCGCCGTCACCGCGCCCGAGTCGAGGTCGAGATTTTCACCGTGCTCGCTCCAGTGGGCGGCGAGCGCCGTGGCGTCGTGCCGGTTGAAGGCCCGCAGGTAGCTGCGAAGCATCGCCCGCACCTCGGCGACGGTCGGGTTGTGCTCGTCGATGGTGGCGAGCCGACGGGCCGAAGCGTGCGGCTCCGCGACGGGCGCGGGCTCCAGGTGGGCCACCGGCGTGGTGGCCGTCGACTCATCCCGCAGGGCGGACAGCCGAAACGCCTTCGGCTGGGAGGTCACGTCGGGAATCGGACGAACCGGACGCTGGCTGGCGCGCGCCGCCTGCCCGCGGTCGCCCGCATGCGGACCGCGGACGCCGACCGGCTGGGGGGCGACCTGGCCCGACGAGCAGCCCGCGATCAGGGCCAGAAGCACGAGTTTCGAGACGAACCGCGGGGCGACGTCGTTCACGGTATGAACCTCCCTGTTCATGATGCCTGGGCGGGCGACGCAGTCTGCCGTCCGCAACCGGCCTGGCAGATTACTGCTTTCTCCGGCCGTCGCCCAGGGTCGCCCGTCACTCCTTGCCCGCCGTCACGCCGGGGAAGTCGTCCGTGCGGAAGGGCGTGAGGGGCAGGCCGGCGGCCGAATAGAGGTTGCACACGGGGTTGTCGGCCCAGGCATAGCGGACGGCCGCCGGGTCCGGCACCGCGTCGCTCGACACCTCGATCCGGCCGTCGGGCAGGATCGAGGCCCGGGCGTTGACGAACTTTCCGTCGGCGCCTGCGATCGTGAAGCCGATCGGCTCGGCCACGTCGAACGGCCGCCAGTCGGCCGCGGTCGAGCGCACGTTTTCGAACGCGAGCACGATTTTCGAGCCCTGCTTCTCCATGGACTTGTAGAGCGGATTGCGGCAGACGATGCCGGGCACCTTGTAGGTTTCGGCCAGCGCCCAGCGGGCCAGCCGCTTGGCGACGTCCTGCTTGTTCTTCGGATGGATGTCCTTGCCCTCGCCGACGTCGATGGCCACCACCTGGCCGCCGTTGGGCACCTTCTGCAGTGTCATCGTCTGGGCTTCGCGAAGCTCGGCCCAGGCGCTTTCGCCCGGCTCGGTCTTTTCGGCCTGGTAATCGGCCAACTGGACCCAATAGAAGGGGAAATCGCCGAGGCCCCACTCCTCACGCCACGAGGAGATCAGGAACGGGAACAACTCGCGGTATTGGTAGGCCCGTCCCGTGTTCGACTCGCCCTGGTACCAGATCGCGCCCCGGATGCCGTAGCCGATCGAGGGCGACAGCACGCCCGAGTGGATGTTGGCCGGCCGCTGGTTGCCCCGTATCTGGGCATCCGGGTTCACGGGTGGCTTGGGTTCCGGCTCGCCGGCTGCTTTGGCCTTCGCGACCGCCTCCTTCCAGGCGGCCAGTTTCGTCGCGAACGCCGCCTTGTCCTGGTCGTAGCCCCGCTCGATCGTCACCCAACGATCATGAATCGCCGCGAGCCGCGGATGCGCCGCGAGCTTGTCCCGCTTCACCCAGGCCTCGGCGGCGCTGCCGCTCCAGGCGTTGTTGATCAGGCCGACCGGCACGCCCAGCGTCTGGTGGAGCTGCCGGCCGAAGAAATAACCGACGGCGGAAAAGTTGCCCACCGTCTCCGGCGTGCAGGTCGTCCACGTGCCGTCGAAGTTCCACTGGGGCTCCTGGGTGCCGACCTGGGGCACGGAGATGAGGCGGATGTTCGGGTGCTTCGCCGCCGCCTTCTCGAGGTCGGGATCGTTGGCCTGTTTCACGCTCCACCGCATGTTGGACTGCCCGGAGCAGATCCAGACCTCGCCGATGAGCACGTCGTGGAAGGTGACCGCGTTCCTGCCCTTGACCGCGAGTGTGTGCGGGCCCCCGTATTCCGCGATCGGGTCGAGGAACACGTGCCAGTCGCCGTCATCGGCGGCCGTCGTGGCATGGGTTTGTGGACCGAGCGTGACGGTGACCGCCTCCCCGGGCTCCGCCTTGCCCCAGACCTTGTTCCGGATGCCCTGTTGCAGCACCATGTGATCGCCGAACATGTTGTTGAGCGACACGTCCGCCCTGGCGGCGACGCTGCCGCAGGAGCAGGCGGCGAGGACGAGAAGCAGCACGCGGGGCATGGAGGGCTCTCCTGAGGTGAGTCGGTTGCTGACTGCGTAACATAGCGGTCGCCGGGCAGGCGCAAATCCAGCCGGTCGTGGCTCGCTGTCCGTGGACAAAGCCCTCCATGGCCCTTGCCCACTTGGCCGACCGGTGGAAACGCCGCGGGTTTCCCCGGCCGGCATTCGTCGCATCCTGCTCGGGCCGATTTGTTCCACGGTCTGCGGGGCTGGGACGGGTTGTTTTTCGCGTTTGCTTCCGGGGACGGTAAGGTGGGGGCCGAACCCGCCGCCAGGAGACGCGCCATGCAAGACGCCCCGTCCTCGTCCCCCGCCTCGTCCCCCGATCGCGGGCCGCGGTCCTCCGCCTCCGAGGTCTGGGTGCCGCTGGTGGCCCTCGGCCTGCTCGGCGCGGCGGTCTGGTTCGGCACGTCCACCGCTCCCACGCCGCAGCCGGCCGCGCCGGCGGGCGTGGCTGCCGCTCCGGCCGCCGTCGATCCACTGCCGAGTTGGAACGACGGCCCGACGAAGAAGGCGATCCTCGACTTCGTCGCGGCGGTGACCCGTGAGGGCACGGAGTCGTTCGTACCCGTCGCCGAACGTGTGGCGGTGTTCGACCACGACGGCACGCTCGCATGCGAGAAGCCGCTCGCCCATGGTTTGTTTCTGGTGGATCGGGTGCGGTCCCTGGTGGAGCGGCAGCCGGAGATGGCCCACGAGGAGCCGTTCGCCACGCTCCTCACCGGCGACGTCGAGTTCATCCGCAAACTGGGCCCGCGGTTCATCACCGACCTGACGTTCGCCGTGATCGCCGGCATGTCGGAGGAGCGGCTCGAGGCCGAGGCGCGGGATTTCGTGCGCACCGCCAAGCACCCCGTCTTCGACGTGCCGCTCGGCGAAACCACCTATCAGCCGATGCGCGAACTGATGGCCTTGCTGAAGGCGAAGGGATTCGCGATCTGGCTGTGCTCGACGAGCGGCGTGCACTTCGTGCGGCCGGCGGCCGAGGCGTGGTATGGGATCGGGCCCGAGCGGGTGATCGGCTCGCAGCCGCAGGCCGTGCTGCGGGAGATCGACACCGTCGAGTTGCGGGAGGGCGAATCTCCCAACCGGCGGCTGGAGTTGATCGTCGAGCCGGAGATTCACGTGCTCAACGAAGGCGACCGCAAGCCGGTGAGCATCGGCGAGCGGATCGGTCGCCGGCCGATCTTCGCGGCCGGCAACGTCGGCACCGGGGGCGACATCGCCATGCTCCGCTGGTCGCAGTCGAGCCATCGGCCGAACCTGCAGCTGCTCGTTCTCCACGACGACGCCGAGCGGGAGATGGCCTACGGCGAGCCGACCAACGGCTCGCTGACGGCGGCGGAGAAGTATGGCTGGCAGGTGGTGCGGATGGCCCGCGACTGGAAGGCGGTGTTTGCGCGGCCGCTGGCCAAGAAGACCGGGCCCGCGTTGCTCGTGCCCGCCACCGCGGCGCCACCCGCGGCCGGCGAGACGGCGCCGGCCGCTGCCATCGCGCCGCCGGCGCAAGGGCCGCCGCCGGTCCGGTGGGACGAGGAGATCGCCGCCTTCGACGCTCGCGATCGCGAGTCGCCGCCGCAGGAGGGGGGCATCTGCCTGCTGGGATCGTCGAACATCCGCATGTGGACGACGCTGGCGGACGATTTTCCCGGGCTGAACGTGGTCAACCGCGGCGTGGGCGGCTGCCGGCTCGGGGAGTTGGCCGAGTTCGGACCCCGGCTGGTGGCCGCGGCCAAGCCGCGTGTGATCGTCGTCTCGGCGGGCACCAACGACATCGCGGCGGGCCGCTCGGCCGAGCAGATGCGCGACGATTTCCTCCGCCTGGCCGCCAGCCTGCGGCAAGACCTGCCCGACGCAACGGTGGCGTTCCTGGCGATCGCACCCAGCATCCGGCGGTGGGACCAGCTCGAGCGGCAGACGGCGGCCAACGAGGCGATCCGTGCGGCCGTCGCGGCCGGTGGCGATGGGCTCGCCTACATCGATGCCAATGCCGCGTTCCTCGGGCCCGATGGCCGGCCGACGGCGGAGTGCTTCCTCGACGACCACCAGCATCCCAGCACGATCGGCAATTCGCGGCGGGCGGCGATCATGCGGCCGGTGCTGGAGAAGTTGTTGGCGGAGTGAGCCGCCCGTGGGCGGACGCGGTGCCGGAGTCGTGAGGCGCGAAGGAGCGGCGGCATGGCCATGGAACAGGCGGATCGAGGGGACGCGTCGAGTGGCATCGACGTGGCGCTGTCACGACTGACGCGGGGCGACTGGCTCGGCTTCTTGCCCGCCGCGATCCGGGAGCCCGCTGCCCGGGCGGTCGTGCAGGGTGTGCTGGCGGCGGCGGCGCTGCTCGTGTTCGCGCCGTGGGCCGACGCACGCGGCGAGGCCTATTTGGAAGCGACCTTCGCCCGCACGCTCGCCGCGCTCGCGGCCACCCGCGGGCTCGACAGTGCGATTTCGCTCGCCCAGAGCTCCGAGGTGAGCTTCTCCTTCGGTCCCGGCGGCAGTCTGGGGATCGGCCAGGCGCTCGATCCTGTCAACGACCTCGTCGAGCAGTACGGCGCGCTCCTCCTGACGAGCACGACCGCCCTCGGCGTGCAGCGGCTGGGCATGCAGATCGGCCGGACGCTCGGCTGGTGGCTCTTCGTTCCGGCCCTGGCGTCGCTGGCCGTGGCGGCGGCGTGCAGCGGCCGGGGCCGGCAGACGGCGATCGGGTGGAGCCGGCGGCTCTTCGGTCTGGCGCTGTTCGCACGGCTGGCTCTGCCGGCAGCGGGCTGGATCGACTCCTGGGTGGCGGCGCGGTTTCTCGAGGCCAACTACCAGGAGGCTGCGGCGGTGGTCACGGCGACGACGGAGAAGATCGAGCAGGTGGAGGCGAACGGTCAGCAGCGGCCGTGGTACGAGCGGTACAACCCGGTGGATGTGATTGGCGAGAAGGCGAAGCGGCTGTACGAAGCCCTGGCTGCCGTCGGCGAATCGATCGTGAACCTGGCCATCTACTTCACGATCTCCACAATTGTCCTGCCGCTGGGAACGCTGTGGCTGCTCTCGCGGCTGACCGGGGCATTTTTTGCCGGTCGCGGCGGGGTGTGACCGCGGCAGCCGCCGTTCAGGGGCGGGAAATCTCGCCGAAAAAAGACGGTTTTCGGCCTTTTCAGCATGATCCGGCCGAGGGTCCGTGCCCCTGTGGCGATTTCGTGAAATCCGGAAACCAGGCACTTGCAAGCCGGTTTAGTCAACGTAATCTATCCAACTTAACAGGCGGCCGAGCGTTTCGGTCGTCCTAAGAGAAGGGTCTCTTCGGCCGACCGAAGTTCGGGCGCGTGCGAAAAACCTGCTCGAGTTTTCTCCTGTTTCTTTTTCTCTGGAGGTTTGCGTGATTCGCAAAGTTCTTTCTTGCCTCCTGCCGGCGTTCGCCGTCGTCGCCCTGTGCACCAGCACGTGGGCTGCCGACTGCGGGGCCTGCAGTGGCGGCTGTGCCGGTGGCTGCGAAGGCGGCGCCGTCGTTGCCGGTGATGCCTGTGGTGGTGGTGCCGGCGCCGCGTGCGGCGGGACCAAGACGGTGTATCAGCGTCAGTACGTGACCGAGATGAAGACGGTCACCTCGACCGAGTACACCACCGAGACCCGCGAGCGGACCTTCACGGTCAACAAGCGCGTCCCGCGGACCGAGACGAAGACCCGCACGGTCACCGTGCAGGTTCCCGAGACTCGGACCAAGACCGTGAACTACACGGTCAACAAGAACGTGACGGAGACCAAGACGGCCGAGTACACCGTCCAGGTCCCCTACACCGAGGCGGTCGAGCAGACCTACACGGTGCACGTGCCGGTGAGCGAGGAGAAGACCTCGACCTACACCGTCATGGTCCCGAAGCAGGAAGAGAAGACCTCGACCTACACGGTCCAGGTCCCCTACACCGAGCAGGTCGAGCAGACCTACACGGTGATGACGCAGGTTCCGGAAGAGAAGACCGCGACCTACTCGGTCCAGGTCCCCTACACCGAGTCGGTCGAGCAGACCTACACGGTGAGCGTTCCGGTCCAGGAAGAGAAGACCTCGACCTACTCGGTCCAGGTCCCCTACACCGAGTCGGTCGAGCAGGCCTACACGGTGATGGTGCCGGTTTCGGAAGAGAAGACCGCCACCTACACGGTGATGGTTCCCTACACCGAGGAGAAGGTTTCGACCTACTCGGTGAGCGTTCCCTACACCGAGCAGGTCGAGCAGACCTACACGGTGAACGTGCCCTACACCGAGGAGATGACCGGCAGCCGGACCGTGCAGAAGCGCGTCCCGGTCCAGTCGTCGAAGACGGTGCAGGTCCGCGGTGGCAGCTGGCAGACGCAGCAGTACACGGTCGGCGGTGGCGTTGACGCCAACGGCTGCCCGTGCCCTGAGAAGGTCTGCTGCAAGCGTGTCTGGGTTCCGACGTGCGAGACGAAGGAAGTTCCGGTCACGACCTACCAGTGCGTCTCGGAAGAGGTCCCCTACTCCTACACGGTCACCAAGTGCCGTCAGGAGCAGCGGAGCCGGATGGTGAACGTGACGAAGACCCGCACCGAAGAGCGCACCCGGACCTACTCGGTCACGAAGTGCCGCCCCGAGGAGCGGACTCGCACCTACACCGTCACCAAGATGGTGCCGGAGCAGAAGACCCGCACGGTCAACGTCACCAAGTACCGCTCGGAAGAGCGGACGCGGAACTACACCGTGACCAAGATGGTGCCGGAGACGAAGACCCGCACGGTCAACGTCACCAAGTACCGCTCCGAGGAGCGGACCCGGACCTACACGGTCACCAAGTCCGTTCCGGAGACGAAGACCCGCACGGTCAGCGTCACCAAGTACCGTCCGGAGGAGCGGACCCGCACCTACACCGTCACCACCTGCGTGCCGGAAGAGCGGACCCGCACCTACACCGTGACCAAGATGGTGCCCGAGCAGAAGACCCGCTCGGTCAACGTCACCAAGTACAAGACCGAGACGAAGACTCGGGAGTACACGGTCACCAAGTGCGTGCCGGAGACCATGACGAAGGAAGTGTCCTACACCGTCATGGTTCCCCAGCAGAAGGAAGAGTCGTACACCGTGACGGTGTATGACTGCGTGCCGGAGACGAAGACCGAGAGCTACACGGTCCGCGTCCCCCACACGGTCACCAAGGAGGTGCCGGTGCAGAAGTGCGTCACGGTCGCCGTCGAGGTGCCCGTTGATGGCGGCTGCGGCGGTGCGGCTGGTGGCTGCGGTGACGCCGGTGCTGCCGGTGCCTGCGGTGACGCGGGTGCCTGTGGTGCTGCTGCCGCCGGTGACTGTGGCGGCAAGGCCAAGGGCTGCCGTCGCAAGGGCTGCCGTCGCTGCGGCTGCTGAAGCCGGCGACGCTTCCGTGTCGTGAATCAGAGGGGGCCGGGCGCCATGGGTGCCCGGCCCCCCTCGCTTTTTGCCCAGGGGGTGGCTTTTGCCGCCACCGTCTGCTGGAATGCTTCCGCGGGTTCGGCATGTCTGGAGCGTCTCCTGGACACATTGGGAGCGCGAGGCGAGGGGGTCGGCGAACGCTCGACGAGCGTGTGGCCGCCGCGGCCACAGCGAGGAGACTTTTGCCGCCCCCGAAGCCGGCGATACACCAAAGCCGAGTGTGTTCGAGAACTTTCTTCGCGCCAGGAGGGCGGGGCCGATGGTGGCAGGATGCAAATCGAGTCCCCAGACGTCCGCGACGGGGCTGGAATCCACGGATGGGCACGCTGATGCGACGGCAGGCTCCGCCTGGATTCGGGAGGCGCGGCAGGCGATCCGCGACGCCGATGTCGATTACTTCCGCATCTCGCCGGCCCGCTACTGGATCGACTTTCTGGTCAGCCTGACCGCGGCGTATCTGGCGTCCGCCGTGTACCTCGCCGCCCCGCTCTGGTCATGGCGGCAGGCCGTCGCCTTTCCGGTAGCGGCGTTCTGGCTCTATCGGCTGGGCTCGTTGATCCACGAGGTGTGCCACCTCGGCGGACACGAGTTGCCGGCATTCAAGGCCGCCTGGAACGCCCTGGCCGGCGTGATGCTGCTGACGCCGAGCCCGTTCTTCACCCGGCATCATCGCGACCACCACAGCCAGCGTTATTACGGCACGCCGGAGGATCCTGAGTACGTTGCCAACGTGCTGGAGGGCGGCAATCCGCGGAGCATTGCCGGATACGTCGTCTACGTGCTGGCGTTTCCGCTGCTGGTGTTCCTGCGGTTCCTGCTGGTGCCGCTCACCTTCCTCCATCCCCAGCTGCGGGAGTGGACGCTGCGAAAGGCCTCGTCGCTGACGTTCAACAGGGCCTATGAGCGGCGGCTGTCGGCGAGCGATCGGCGGGCGATTCTGGCGGCGGAGATCCCGTGCTTTCTTCGGGCGGCCCTGATTCCGACGCTCGTGCTCCTGGGGCTGAACCACTGGTCCCGGATTCCCCTGCTCTATGTGCTGGCCGTGGCCACGGTGGTGCTCAATCAGCTCCGGCAACTGGCGGACCATCACTTCGCGGGCGACGGGAGCCGGGTGGAGCTCGAGGCGCACATCGTCGATTCCTGCAATTTCACGCGCAACGACCCGCTCACGCTTCTCTTCTTTCCGTTCTCCATTCGCTACCACGCCCTGCACCACCTCTTTCCGTCGATGCCCTACCACAACCTCAAGCCGGCCCATGAGCACCTCGTGGCCACGCTGCCGCCCGAATCGCCCTATCACGGGCTCGACCGGCCGGGGTGGTGGAGCGTGGCCAAGGTGACGATGTTCGGCGACCGGGCATGAGCGGCGGCCGCATGGCGGCCGGCCGCTTGCGTTCCGCCGAGGAAAATGGTTCGCTGGAGGGATGGCGGCAGACGCCGTGTTTCCGAGCGAAGCGGGGAGTGAATTATGAACGTCGGCAGGCGGGCGGTGGATTCCGGGTGGCGGGCGGTCGTGGCGGCAGTCGTGGCGGTCGGCGTGACCGCGGTGCTTCCCGGCTCCCGGGCCGCGGCCGAGCAGGCACCGGCGCTCGAGACAGCGGTGCGGTCGGAAGCGGAGGCGACGGTCAAGGCCTTCAACGCCGCCGATGCCACCGCCCTGGCGAACGCATTTCTCGAAGCGGGCGAGCTCGTCGACGAGGACGGCAACGTGTATGCGGGTCGGGCGGAGATCGCCGGACTGTTCAAGAAGTTCTTCGCGCGGTTTCCCCAGGCCGTCATGGAGATGGAGGTCAGCGGCGTGCGGCCGATCGGCGACGTGCTGGCTGTCGAGGAGGGCGTGCGGCGGATCACCGCCGACGCGGGGGCTGCGGCGGCGCAGATGCGGTACGTGGCCGTGCGGATGAAGCAGGGCGACCGGTGGCCGGTCGTCTCATACCGCGAGTTCGCCGACGATCCGTTGCCGACGCCGCCCGAGATGCTCGCGGCCGTCGAGTGGCTCGTGGGTGACTGGGTGGACGAGAGCGACGAAGGCCGCACGACGATCTCCTATCGCTGGAGCGAAGACGGCAACTTCATCATCGGCGAATACAACCTGACCATCGGCGGCAAGTCGGTGGGCAAGAGCACGCAGCGGATCGGCTGGGATCCCGTCGAGGGTGAACTGCGATCGTGGACGTTCGACTCCGATGGCGGCTTCGCCGAGGGTGAGTGGGCCGCCGATGGCGCGGGCTGGATCATCAAGTCGGAGGCCACGATGCCGAGCGGCTCCACCGGGTCGGCGACGGTGACGATCACGCCGAAGGACAAGGACCACTTCGTCGTCGAGAGCACCGATCGGATCGTCGGCGGGGCGCCGGAGCCCGACTTCAAACTCGTCGTCGCCCGCAGGCCGCCGGCTCCGGCGGCCACCAAGTGATCCCCCTTCAAGCCTTCTGCGGAGCTGCCCTGATGCGCGCGTTCGCTGCGACTGCTTGCCTGGCGATGGCTTTCTTGCTGGCTGCCGAGGCCCATGGCCGGCCCTCCATGGGCCGCGCCGGCGGCGGCGGGCATCCGGGTGGCGGGCATCACGGCGCCGCCATGGCCCGGCCCGCGCCGCATGCTCGTCCGCAGATGCCCCAGGCGCGACCGGCCATGCCGCAGGCCCGCCCTGCCATGCCCCAGGCACGGCCGGCGATGCCCCAGGCGCGGCCGAACGTCGGCGGCATGCAGCGGCCGCAGACGCCGCATTTCCAGCGTCCGAGCGTCGGCTCCCTTCAGCAACCGAACCTCGCGCGGCCGTCGTTTCCGAACGCCGGCGCCGTCACCAGGCCTGCCGCCCCGGCGCCATCGGCGCGGCCCGGGTTGGGCGCGGTGCGGCCCGCCCCTGGCGGTGCGGCAGGTGGCCTGTCCCGTCCGCCCTTCGGTGGTTCCGGCAGCGCGAGTCTGCCGGGCGGTGGTTTTGCCACGCGACCCACGCCCGGCCTGCGGCCTGGAGGCGGGCAGGCCGGAGCGGGCGGTCTGCCGATCGGCGGCGGCAACCGGCCGGGAGTGAGCACGCTCCCCGGCGCGGCTGGCGGCGTCCCCGGCATGAGCACGCGGCCGACGCCTGGTATCCGGCCGGGACTGGGCGCCACGACGAAGCCGTTTCCGGCACCCGGCGCGGGCACTGGATTGAACGGCGGCAACCGGCCGGGCACGGGGGGCAATCGACCCGGCCTCGGCGGCAACGGGGGTGGCGGCCTCGCGGGTGGCAACCGGCCCACCACGCTGCCCGGCGTGATCGGCGGCGGAGATCGCCCGGGAGCCGGTGGCAATCGGCCCGGCCTCGGTGGCAATCGTCCGACGCCGTTGCCCGGCGATCTCGGAACGGCCAACCGTCCTGGCCTCGGCGGCAACCGGCCTGACATTGGCGGCAACCGGCCGGGCATCGGCGGGAATCGACCCGGCATCGGTGGCAACCGTCCGGGCCTCGGTGGTAACCGGCCCACGACGCTGCCTGGAGATCTCGGCGGCCTTGCGGGCGGCAACCGTCCGGGCGGTGGCTACAACCGGCCTGATGGCGGCTGGAATCGTCCTGGCATCGGCGGCAATCGTCCCGGCTGGAACCGGCCCGGCATCGGCGACAACAACAACTTCTGGAACAGCGGCAACATCAACATCAACAACGGCATCAATACCGGTTGGGGCGGTGGCTGGAACGGGGGGGCCTGGGGCTATCCCGGCTGGGGCGGCGGCTCCGGCTGGAACCATGGCTACGTCAATCCACACTACGGCAGCTGGTACAACGGCGGCTGGAACAACGGTGGTTGGAACAACGGCTGGGGTGGGTTCTGGGGCGGCTTCGCCACGGGTGCAGCGACGTGGGGCCTGGCGTCCGCGGTCACGAACTGGGGGCTCGGCTACGGCACCCTGGGGTATGCCGGTGGGGCCTACGTGAATCCCTACTACTCGGCCATTCCCGCCACCGTCGTGGCGGCGTCGCCCTACGACTACTCCCAGCCGATCGTCGTCAACAACTACATCCCGGTCGACGGGGGCGCGTCTGGGGCCGCGGTCGCGGAGCCCACGCCGGCGGCGGCAGCCAGCGACGCCACGGTCGACGCGGCACTCGAGAAGTTCAAGGCCGGCGACTACACCGGCGCCCTGGCCGGCTTCGACGCCGCGCTGAAGGTGGCGCCCAACGACTCGGTGATCCACGAGGTGCGGGCGCTGACGCTCTTCGCCCTCGGCCGCTATCCCGAGGCCGCCGCCGCGCTCAATGCCGTCCTCGCGGCCGCGCCCGGCATGGATTGGACGACGGTCAGCAACCTCTATCCGTCCGTCGACGTCTACACGGCGCAGCTCCGCAAGCTCGAGGACTTCTGCCGGGCCAACCCCGGCGACGCGGCCGCCCACTTCGTGCTCGCGTACCAGTACCTCGTCGGCGGTCATTCCGATGCGGCGGCGTCGGCCCTCGAGGTCGTGGTCGCGAAGCAGCCCGGCGACATCGTGGCGAAGCGGCTCCTCGGGGCTCTCAAGCCGACGGCGGAAGCCGCCCCGCCGGAGGCCGCGCCGGCGGGCCCGCCAGCCGAGAAGCCGGCCGCCCCGGAGACCGACCTCGTCGGTATCTGGAAGGCCGGCAGCGGCGCGGATGCGATCACTCTCGAGATCACGGCCGAGTCGAAGTTCACCTGGAAGGCCGCGCCGACCGGCAAGCCGGCAGTCGACCTGGCCGGGACGATCGAAACGGCTGCCGATGCCATCGCCTTGCATAGCGAGAAGGCGGGCACCATGGTGGGGAAGGTGGTCTCGAAGGGCCCCGACGCCTTCGAGTTTTCCTTGCCCGGGGCGCCCGCCGAGGCGAAGCCGCTGCTGTTCCAGCGGCAGCGGTAAAGCGGGCGGCGGTGGCGGTGGCGGCGGCGTCAGGCTACGATTTCGGGACCCTTGCGGCCGCGCCGCAGGGCAGCCGAACCCGGGAAGGCACGAGCTTTATGGAACAGTACCGCAGGATTCAGACCGGCAAGAAGGGCGACATCCATCTGGTCGCGTTCAAGGACAAGAAGATTCTCGACGACACGGTCCTCGACGAGATTCGCTCCGAGCTGACGCAGCTCATCGGCAAGGCCTCGGGGCCAGACCTGCTCCTCGACTTCGGCAACGTGGAGTTCATGTCGAGCGCCATGCTCGGCCTGCTGGGGCAGTTGCACCGGAAGATCTCGGCCGGCCAGGGGCGGCTGAAGATGTGCTCGATCCGTCCCGAGATTTTCCAGGTCTTCAAGCTCACGAATCTCGACAAGCTGTTCAGCATCCACAAGGACGCGCCAACGGCCCTGGCCACGTTCACCTGACGGCGGGGACGGTCGTGGCACAGCAACTCGACGGTTCGGCACCGGCCCGCGGCGTGGACGTCGTGATCGCCGAAGACAGCCGCATGCAGGCCCGGATGCTGATCCGGCGGCTCGAGGAGGCCGGGCACACCGTCCGCTGGGGCGAGACCGGCGGCCAGGCGCTGGCGCTGGTCCGCGAGCGGCGGCCCGACATTATCGTCTCCGACATCGAGATGCCGGAGATGACGGGCTACGAGTTCTGCAAGGCCGTGAAGACGGATTCCGCCCTCCGCACGATCCCCTTCATTCTCCTGTCGACGCTCGCCGACCCGATCGACATCATCCGTGGCCTCGACGCGGGTGCCGACAACTACGTCACCAAGCCCTACGAGCCGGAATATCTCCTCGGCCGGATGCAGTCGCTGCTCGCGACGCCGCTCGAGTCGGCTGACGACGGCGCGGCGGAAATGCTCGAGGTGACGCTCGCCGGGCAAAAGTTCCGCGTCAAGGCGGGGCGGCAGCAGGTGCTCAACCTGCTCGTCTCCACGTTCGAGAACGCCGTCGCCAAGAACCAGGAGCTCGTGGTCGCCAACCAGGAGTTGTCGGTCGCCCGGGACGGGCTGCAGAAGTCGAACGAGGAGCTCTCCACGGCGAACGCCGAGATCTCCCGCATCAACGCCCACATGCTCCGCGACCTCAAGGCCGCGGCCAAGGTGCAGCGATCGCTCCTCCCGGCGGCCGATGTCGCCATTCCGGGCACGAGCGTCGCCTGGCGGTACGTCCCCTGCCAGAGCCTGGCCGGCGATTTCCTCAACGTCTTCCGGCTCGACGACGAGCATGCCGGGCTGTTCGTCGTGGATGTGAGCGGTCACGGCGTGCCCTCGTCGCTGATGGCGGTCACCGTGGGGCGGTTTCTCACGCCCAAGGTCAGCGACCAGTCGCTGCTGGTGCGGCAGGGGGCCGATGGCCGGGTCACGGTCGTGCGTCCGGCCGATGTGGCGACGCAACTCAACCGCCTGTTTCAGGCGGACGAGTTCTCCGGCCTGTACTTCACCTTGCTCTACGGCGTGCTCCACCTGCCCACGGGGCGGTTCGACTACTGCTCCGGCGGCCATCCGCCGCTGGTGCGGCTTCCGGCCGGCGGCGGACCGCCGGAGTTTCACGCCATGGAGAGCTTTCCGATCGCCTTCGTCCCCGCCGTGGAATACGAGCAGCGGACACTCCAGCTCACGGCCGGGGACCGGCTGTTCCTCTACTCCGACGGTGTGCCCGAGGCGATGGACAAGGATCGCAATCCCTACGGCGACGAGGCGATGGCGGCCTGCATCGCCGGCGGCCGGACCGCGCCGATCGAAGCCGGCGTGCAGGAGTTGCTGGCGGCCGTCGAACGCTGGTGTCAGCCCGCGGGGCCGCTCGACGACGTCTCGATCCTGGGCGTCGAATGGCGGCCCTGACGGAGAGTGGCTTTCACCGCCGCGGCTTCGGCGCGTAGTGGCTGCAGCCGCCGAGCGTGATGCGGTTCCAGCCGTCATCGATGCCGATCATCGTTTCGGCGCCGCCGAGGAACAGGCTGCCGTCGGGGCGGAGCACGCGGCGCACGCGGCCGACGACCGCCGCGCGGGTCGGGACGTCGAAATAGAGCATCACGTTCCGCAGGAAGACGACGTCGGCCAGCGGCATCATCGGCCAGGTGCCGGTGAGATTGATGTGGCGAAACTCGACGAGCTGACGGCATTCCTGCACGATGCTCCACCGGCCCTGGAGCGGCCGAAAATACTTCTTCAAGAGCGTGGGCGGCAGGCCGCGATTCGTTTCCAGGTCGCTGTACACGCCTTCCCGGGCCCGGGCCAGGATCGGCTCCGAGAAGTCCGTGGCGATGATTCGGATGCGCCACGTGGCCAGGAGGTCGCGGAAGTGCTCGAGGAGCACCAGCGCCATGCTGTAGGGCTCCTGCCCGGTCGAGCAGGCGGCCGACCAGAGCGTGAGTTGCCGCTCGGCGGAGCGACGCGGCACGAGGTCGGCGAGCACGGCCCGCAGCGCCTCGAACGGCGCGCGGTCGCGGAAGAATGACGTCTCGTGCGTCATCATGGCGCACAGCACGTCCTTCTCGAGCGTCGGATCGACGCCCTGGCGAACGCGGTCGATGAGCGTCTCGAGGCTGGGGATCTTCCGCTGCTTGACGATCGGCATCAGTCGGGCGACCACGAGGTAGTGCTTCGAATCGTCGATGCACACGCCCGTCCGGCGGCGCAGCAGCCCGCGGAGGTAGTCGAACTGGGGCGCGGCGACCTTCATCGCGGCTCCGCGCGGCGTCAGCCGCCGCGCCTCTTGAGCCGCAGGGCGACCTCGACGCCGACCTGCGACAGCGGCAGCACGGTGTCGGCGAGCCCCGCCCGCACGATCTCGCCCGGCATGCCCCAGACGACGCTGGAGAACTCGTCCTGGGCGATCACGCCGCCGCCGGCCGCCACGATCGCCCGGGAGCCGGCCAGGCCGTCGCGACCCATGCCGGTGAGGACCACGCCCAGCGTGCCCGCGCCCCACAGTCGGGCTGCCGAGCGGAAGAGCACGTCGGCCGCCGGGCGGCAGGAGTTCTCCGGCGGCTCGTCGGTGAGCCGGATCCGCGGCTGCGTGGCATCGCCGGCGAGTTCCATGTGGCGGCCGCCGGGGGCGAGCAGCACCTCGCCGGGCCGGACCGGTTGACCGTCGACGGCTTCGCGGACCGGCAGGCCGCCCGTCTTCGCCAGCCGTTCGGCGAGGTGCGCCGTGAAGAAGGCGGGCATGTGCTGGACCACGAGGATCGGCACGCGGGCGTCGGGCACGAACGCCGGCAGCACCTCGGCCAAGGCGGTCGGGCCGCCCGTGGAGACGGCGACGACGACGCCCTGGATCCGCTCCTGCCGCGCGCCGCGGAGCGGAGCCGGCGCCCCGCTCGCGGGCCGGGCCGACTCGCGTCCGCCGTCGGAACCCCGCGGCAAGATGGCCTTGATGCGGCCGATCACGTCCGTGCGGATCCGCGCCGCGACATCGGTGGCGTCGAGCCCGGCGGGCTTGGCGACGTAATCGTTGGCGCCGGCGAGCAGGGCGTCGACGGTGGCCTTCGCGCCCCGTTCGGTCAGGCTCGAGAACATCACCACGGGCAGCTTGCCGAACCGGCGGCGGATCTCACGGAGCGTCGTGATCCCGTCCATTACCGGCATCTCGACGTCGAGGAGCACCAGATCGGGCCGTGCCGTCGGGATCATGTCGAGGCAGGCGGCGCCATTGACGGCGGCTCCCGTGACCTTGATTCCCGGGTCGGCGCTGAGCGTCGCGGAGAGGATGCCACGGATGGTGGCCGAATCGTCGCAGATCAGCACGCGGATCGGCTCGCGACGGGCCGTCGGCGCCGGCTCGGCCACCACGCCGAGGTCGACGAGCTTGCGGGTGAACGCCGCGGCGGTGAACGGTTTCGCCAGGTAGTCGTCGATGCCCGCCTGCTGCGCGACCGCGATCCGCTCCTGCTCGTGCTCCGTGGAGATCATCAGGATCGGCAGGCTGCGGTAGGCCGGCTCACGCCGCAGCCGCTGGACGAGCTCGATTCCGTCCATCACCGGCATGTGCCAGTTGACGGTGATCAGGTCGGGCCTGCCGCCCGCCGCAAGGGCGGCCAGCGCCTCCTGCCCGTTGCCGGCCTCGGTGCAGTCGAACCGCAGGTCGCCCAGCGTGCGGGCGACGATGCTCCGGGCCGGCTTCGAATCGTCCACCACAAGGGCACGCACGACGGGATCCTCCCTGTCCCGACCGGCCGGGGCCGGTCATGGGCCGCGATCAGTTCTTGTTGTATTCCTCGACGAGCCGCTGCAGGGCCTGGGCCATCCGGGCGAGCTCCTGCGACGAAACCTGCGTGTTCGACGCGCCCTCGGCCGTGCTCTGGGCCGCCTGCGCGACCTGCACGATGTTTTCCGCGATTTCGGAGGTGCCGGTCGTGGCCTCGCAGATGTTGCGGCTGATCTCGCTGGTCGTCACCGACTGCTCCTCGACCGCCGCGGCGATCTTCGTCTGCAGGGCGTCGATCCGCTCGATCACCGCCCCGATCTCCGCGATCGCCTCGACGGCCCGCTGGGTGTCGCCCTGCATCGACTCGATCCGCCCGCCGATCTCCTCGGTGGCCTTGGCCGTGTCGCGGGCCAGTTCCTTGACCTCGCTGGCCACCACGGCGAAGCCCTTGCCCGCCTCCCCCGCGCGGGCGGCCTCGATGGTGGCGTTGAGGGCCAGGAGGTTCGTCTGCTCGGCGATCGACGTGATCACCTTGATCACCGCGCCGATCTCCTGGCTGGATCGGCCCAGGGCGGCCATCGTGCCGGATGTCGTGGTCGCCATTTCCACCGCCTTGCGGGCGGTGCTGGCGGCGTCCTGGGCGTTCTTGGCGATCTCGTGGATGCTGGCGACGAGATTCTCGATCGAGCCCGACACCGTCCGCGTGTTGCCGCTGACCTGCTCCGCCGCGGCCGAAACCAGGTTGGCCTGGGCCGTCGTCTGCTCCGCCGCGGCGCTCATCTGCTGACTGACGCTCGTGAGCTCCTCCGACGAGCTCGCCAGAGCGTGGGTGTTGTCGACGATGCCGCCGACGAGGGCCGCCTGCCGCTGGGCCTCCCGGGTCAGCCGGCGGGCGATGAGCGTCGACACGGCGAGCACGGCCGCGGAGGTGAGGCCGAACACCGTCAGGCCGAGCTTCAGCAGGCGGGACACGGGCTGAAACACCTCGGCCGCGTCGATTTCCGAGAGCAGGGCCCAACGGACGTCGCCCCGGCCGGTCGTGTCGCGGTGGATCGTGACCGGCCGCCAGGCGACGAGCGACGGCACGCCGCGGTAATCGACGGCCTCGGCCGTGCCCGACTTGCCCTCGTCGATCGCCGACCGGACCGCGGGCGTGTCGACCTTGAAGTCTGGGTTGATGATCGTGGTCTTGGCTCCCATCTCCTTGGTGAACCGGGAATCACTGCGAAACAGCCGGTCGGGGCCGACGGCGTACGTCTCGCCCGTCTGGCCCATGCCCGTCGTCTCGCCGATGATCATGTTGGTCTTGTCGAGCGGCACCTGGAAGGCGACCACACCCACGAGCGTGCGGCCCTCGTAGATCGGGGCCGCCATGAAACTCGCCGGGTCGTTGCACGACGGCAGATACCGGCGGAACTGGCCGAACGCCACGGCATCGCGGCGTCCGGACGACACCGCCTGGAGGAACGCCCCCCCGAGGCTCGAGGAGGCGAGCGGGCCCTCGCGGAGCGGCTGGCAGAAGTCCGCCTCCTTCAACACGTTGTAGACGACCTTGCCCGACGGGCCGTCGATCAGGAACACGTCGGAGACACCGAACTTCTCGACCACGCCACGGAAGAACGGATGGTACTTGGCGTGGAACTTCGAATACGCGGAAGCGTCGTCGGCCGAGTCGAGGAGGGACTTCGACCCGATCGGATGCGAATTGTTGCGGATATAGAGATACTGGGCGTAGGCCGAATCGTCGTCGAGGGCGTGGCACAGCGGCCGGAGATCGACGGGCTCGGCGGCGCGGCGGCGGAACTCCGTCGCGAAATCGCCGACATAGAAGGCTTCGAGATCACGGCGGGCCGCCGCCATGGCCTTGTCGTCCACCTTGTTGTCGGCCCGCAGCGCCGCCAGGCCGGCGGTGAAGTCGCGCAGTGAATCCAGACACATCCGGCCCTCGGCGAGCACGGAGAGCTCCTGCCGGAGGGAGGCGAAATACCGCTCCACGGACTTCGCCGTGACGGCGTTGACGGTGTCGAGCTGCGCGAGCGCCTGTTGCCGCAGGGCGGCCGACGACGAGCGATAGCTCGTCATGCCCATGAACGCCATGGGAATCAGGGACACGCCGAGGAGGGCGAGGAGCAGCGGGTTGGTGAGGAACGAACGCCAGCCGCCGGTCGCGCCGGTGGAATCACGGTCTGCCATGGGGGACTCCCTGCCTCTCGGTTGCCTGCGGCCTAGCGCCGCGTGAGTACCTGAATCATGCGCTGGGGATCGAGCAGATACACGAGCTGCTCGGGGGCGGCGAAGACGCCGGTCAGCGGGCCGGTTCCTTCGTCACCGGTCGTCGTCTGCTCGATCGCGTCCGCCGGAATCTCTACGACGTCGTGCATCTCGTCGATCACCAGCGCGTACCAGTCGTCCTGCAGCGTGAGCACCAGGAGCGTGGCCCGCTCCGGGCGGGGGCGGTCGACGCCGAGGTGCGCGGCGGCGTCGATCACGGGCACGATGCGGCCCCGGAGGTGGACCAGGCCGAGCACCCCGGCCGGCGCCAGCGGCACGCGGGTCGCCCGCCCGGCACGCAGCACCTCCACGACGCCGTCCGCCGGCACGGCGCAGCAGACGGCGCCGACGCGGAACGTGCAGCAGCGGTGGACGGCCGCGGTGGTCATGGCGTCAGGCCTCGAGGAGGGCGCGGCGCCGCGCGGCACGGACATCGACCACCTCGGTGGCGACACCACCCAGGGACAGGATGCCGGCAATGCCGGCGGCGGCCGCGGGCTGGAGGGGCGACTCAGCCGCGAGCACGTCGAGGATCGTGCCCACCGAGAGCCCGACATCGCCGTCGAGGACGACGACGCTCACCGTGTCGGTGGTGGTGGGCGCGAGGCGACCCAGGATCGCATCGACGTCGGCCAGCGGGGTGAAGGCGTCGCCCCGGCGAACGACCATGCGGTCGCCGACCACCTGCACCGCCTGCCGGGAATACTTCTCGAGCCGCACCACTTCGGCCAGCGGCACGGCCACCCGTCGGCCAGCCGGCGTGCCGCAGACGAGGAAGCGGTCGGCGAGTTCGGCCGCCGGCACGACGACGGCCTCGGGCTCGCGATCCACCGGCGGGAGGCGGGCCGCCCGCAGCAGGCCGCGGAGATCGAGGATCAGCACCACGCCCCCGTCGCCCAGCACCGTGGCGCCCGAATACAGCCCGAGGCCGGCCAGCAGTGCCCCGATCGGCTTGACGACGATCGTCGAGAGGCTGGCCGCATCGAGCAGATCTCGGCAGCGGAAGTGGTCGGCGCCGGACTGCATGCCGTCGACGACGAGGCCGAACTCGTGGTCGTCGACGCGGACGAGCACCACCGTGCCCTCCGACCGGCAGGCGGTCGTCGCGCGGATGCCGAGGAATTGGTCGAGGAACAGGATCGGCACCAGCCGGCCGCGGACCCGCATCACCGGCGCCTCGGGCAGGCCCTCGATCCGTGGCCCGTGACGGTCGCGGGAGACGGGCACGAGCTCGCCCACCGCCGATTGCGGAATCGCGAACCGCTCGTGGCCGCAGCGGACGACCAGCGCCGGCATGATCGCCAGCGTGAGCGGGACATGCACGCGGACGGTGGTGCCCGCGCCGGGCACGCTGTGGATGTCGACCGTGCCGCCGATCGCCTCGATGTTCGTGCGCACGACATCCATGCCGACGCCGCGTCCGGAAACGTTCGTCACCGTGGCCGCGGTGGAAAAGCCGGGCTCGAAGATGAACTGCAGCACGCGGTCGGGCGGGATGGTCGCCGCCTCCGCGGCGGAGACGAGCCCCCGGGCAATCGCCTTTTCACGGACCTTCTCGAAGGCGATCCCGCCGCCATCGTCGGAGACCTCGATCGTCACCCGGCCGCTCTCGTTGAAGGCCCGCAGCGAGAGCCGGCCCGCCGGCGGCTTGCCGGCCGCAACGCGGGCTTCCGGCGGCTCGATGCCATGATCGACGGCATTGCGGATGAGATGCGTGAGCGGGTCGCGGATGCTCTCGATCAGCGAGCGGTCGAGCTCGGTGTCGGCGCCGTCGATCACCAGCTGCACCTCCTTGCCGCAGGACACCGCCAGGTCGCGGACCGTGCGCGGGAAGCGGCTGAAGACGTGCTCGACCGGCTGGAGCCGCGTGCGGACGGCCGTCTCCTGGAGGGCGTTGGTGACGGCGTTGATCCGCTGGGCACAGGCCTGCACGGCGGGGTCGTCGCTGTCGACGCTGCGGAGCTGGTTGCGGGCGAGCACCAGTTCGCCGACGAGGTCGAGAATCGAGGCCAGCAGGCCCACGTCGACGCGGACGGTCGAGTCGAAGACGCCGGGCCCGGTCGGGGCCGGGGGTTCGGGCTGGGGCGGGACCGGCTCCACGGCGGCAACGCTCATTGCGGGAGCCGATGGGGCCGCCGGCATCGTCGGGGACAGGGCTGGCTCCGCCGTAACGCCGACGGCTGCGGTCGGCTCGGGGGCTGCCGGCGTGGCGGGAGGCGGTGGCGGCGTGGCAGGTGCGGACGGCATGGCTTCCTCGCCGGCCGCCACGGCCGTGAGCGTGCGCGAGAGGTCGCGATAGTCGTGCTCGCCCTCGCCGCCGGTCGCCTCGATCGTCCGCAGGATCGTCCGCACGGCGTCGACCATCGAGTACAGCGAACCGGTCACGCGATCGTCGAGGGTGAGCTTGCCGTCGCGGAGCCTGCCGAGCAGGTGCTCGCCGCTGTGTGTCAGGGCACCGAGTTTGGAGAAGCCGAAGAAGCCGCTGTTTCCCTTGATGGTGTGGACGGTGCGAAAGATGCTCGCCACGCGCTGCGAATCGTCGGGCCGCTCCTCGAGGGCGAGCAGGTCGCGGTCGAGCTGGTCGAGGTTTTCGCTCGATTCGACGAGAAACTCGCCGATGAACTCGCGGTTGTCGGTCATTCCCTCGAACGGCCCGCGGGGCCGGGACCTTGTCGCCTGGGTCGACGGAACGGACTGCGGCGACCTTGCCGCCCTGCCGTCGAGCTCAAGCATACACCGCGATTCCGGACGCCGATCGCCCGTGCAGCCGGTGCGACCGGCAGGATCGAACCGCCGCCCTGCCTCTCGGGCGCCGAGCGGATCGGACACGACGTCACAGCATGCTGGCCGGGCGAAACCCGCGGCTTTCGCCCGGCCAGGAGCGGGGACAAGGACTGCGACAGGCCTTGTCCCCAGGCCATCAGGATTCGAACTTCTGCAGCGCCTCGAGGGCGGCCATGGCCCGGGCGGTGCCGCCGAACTGATTGACGAGCTTCTTGGCCGCCAGCAGATCCTCGACCGAGATCGCCCCGCTCCGGCCACCCGCCGCCACCGCTTTCCGGCCCCGCGACGGCCGCAGGCCCATGCGCTTGAGCACCATGCTGACCTGCGGCGAGGAGACGACGACGCCCTGCTTCTTGAGGGCGGCGATGATCACCACCGGACGCGGCTTCTCGCCCTTGTCCTGCATGGCCTTGGCGGCCTTGCGGATCTCCTCGGATTTGTTGACACCCTTCTTTTCAGCCATCGGTGTGATCGCTCCTGGAAAGTTCGGTACTATGAAATCTGACATGATGTAAACATACATTCAAAACGTCATCATACAAGGATGACGTTGTCATTCCCCTGTTCGTGCGGCCCAGAGCCGATCCCATCGTGACGTGCAGCCCGTCCGACACCGCCGCGATGCGTCGCGCCCTCGAACTCGCTGGCCGCGGCGCCGGGCACGTGGAGCCCAACCCGCAGGTTGGGGCGGTCGTGGTCGCAGCCGACGGCACGATCGTGGGCGAGGGCTGGCACACGGTGTTCGGCGGGCCGCACGCCGAGGTCGCGGCGCTCGCGGCTGCCGGGCCGGCCGCCCGTGGTGCCACGCTCTGCGTCACGCTCGAGCCCTGTTGCCACCATGGCAAGACTCCCCCCTGTACCGCGGCGATCATCGCGGCGGGCGTCGCCCGTGTCGTCGTCGCGACATGCGATCCATTCCCTGCAGTCGCCGGCCGCGGCATCGCCGCGCTGCGTGCGGCCGGCATCGACGTCGAAACCGGTGTGCTCGCGGCCGCAGGCCGCCGTCTGATCGCACCGTTTTGCAAACTCGTCGAAACCGGCATGCCGTGGGTGATCGCAAAATGGGCGATGAGCCTCGACGGCCGGCTGGCGGCGCCGCCCGGTGCCGACCGCTGGATCAGCTCGCCGGAGTCGCGGGGGCTCGTTCACGCCCTCCGCGGTCGCATCGACGCGATCGCCGTCGGCATCGGCACGGTGCTGGCCGACGACCCGCTGCTCACCGCGCGGCCGCCGGGGCCACGGCAGCCGCTGCGGATCGTGCTCGATTCGGCCGCCAGGCTGCCACTGGCCGCGGCCCTTGTCCGCACCGCCCGCGAGGTGCCCGTGCTCGTCGCCGCCGGTCCGGCGGCCAACGCCGACCGGTTGGCGGCGCTGCGGGCCGCCGGATGCGAGGTCTGGCAGGCCACTGCCGACTCGCGGAGCGAGCGGCTGCGGGAGCTGCTGGCCGAACTGGGACGGCGTCGGCTGACGAATCTCATGGTCGAGGGGGGCGCGGCCGTGCTCCAGACGCTCTTCGCGGCCGGCGCGGTGGATGAGATCCAGGCGTTCGTGGCGCCGCGGGTCATCGGCGGCGACCCGGAGGCGCTCCCCATGCTCCCTGCCGTGCCCGCCTGCGACGTCGAGGAGGTCGTCCTCCCCGGCGGTGACATCCTGCTCCGCGGCCTCGTGCGCCGGGCGGATGTGGATCAGACGTGAGAATCCCCCGATGAAGCCGTCGGGCGTGCGAGTCTCCCGCTCAGGTTTTACGGCTGCGCCCGCAGGTCGCGGATCACGTTTCGCCAGTGGGTGACCGTCGCTTCGTCGGTGATCGACGTTTCGGCGGTGGCGGCGCGGAAACACTTCGCCACCTCGAGCGCCACGGCCACGTGCGCGAGCGCCTCCTTGGCGGCCGCCGTCTCATCATCGGCGGTGAGCTCCTCGTCCGCGTCCACGCTGCCGTCCCGCTGCTGCACGCAGCCGTAGCGGGTGACGTACACGATCCACGGCCGGAGCGCATCGACCAGGCCCGCGAAGTCGAGGGCGGCGGCACCGGCGAGCGGCTCCTGGAACGTGGCCAGTTGCGAGCCGGTTTCGATCCGGCCCGCCGCCAGCAGCCGGCCGGCCTGCGCCGGCACCAGCGAGAAGACCGCGGCCTTGTCGCCGACGCCGATCGCCGGCCGGAGCTGCTCGTCGAGGCCCGATTCCGGCAGGGCGAACGACCAAATCGAGCCGGCTGCGACTTTCGCCTTCTCCGGCTCGGGCACCTCGTATGCCGCCGGCACAGCATCGGGATCCATCTTCCGAGCGGCATCGACGAGTTCGTCGGCCAGCGTGAAGAGATCGCTCATGCCCTCACGGAAAAGCTTGGGGTCGGCCAGCGGCAGGACGATCGCCGGCTCCAGCAGCGGCAACGGCTCGGCCGAGGCCGGCAGATCCCTCTGCACCCGCGTGGTCTTCGTCTTGGCGTCGATCACGAGTCCCACCTGCCCGTCGGCGAGCGCCGGCACGAGCTTGGCACGGAGCACCTTCATGAGCTTCGCCCCCAGCGGCACGACGTGCTCGTCGAAGGCCTCGACCCGCTCCCGCGCGTCTTCGTCCGTGCGCGGCAGGCCATGCTTCATGAACAGTCCCCAGCCTCCTGTCGCCAGGGCCGTGAGATCGTCGAGCAGGCCCGAATCGGACTTGATCCGCGACACCACCGCCGCCAGCGGCGCACCCCCGACGTGCTCCAGCAGGTCGAGCCGCCGCGAACCGTCGAAGGGCTGGTTTTGCGCCCAGTCCCAGGCGTAGCCTTCATAGCCCCGGTCGGTGAGAAAAGAGAATGCGAGCCATGGTCCGGGCTCGGGCAGCCGCCGGCCCAGGTCCTTCTCGGCCTTGGCCAGCAACCGCCGCGCGTCGACGGCCGCCTCCGCGGGGAGTGTCGCCTGTTTGATGGCCGCGTCGGCAGCCTGGTTCAACATGCGAAATCCCGAGGCAGCGCTCTCCTGGTTGAGATCGGCCAAGGCGTCGCTGACGTACGAGATGCCGGTGAGCGGCTTGTCCTTGTGGGCCCGGAGCGGGGCGAAAGGCGGCGTGTCGAGCAGGCCCTTGCGGCCGCTTCCCGGCAGGGCCAGCTTCTGGAGGTGGTCGATCGAATCGCCGACCGAGAGGATCACGCGGTCGCCAATCACGCCCAGGGCGACGACGACGTCGAGCGTCTGCAGCCGGCCGAGCACCTTCTCCAGTTCGGCCTTGTCGGCGAGGCCCGCGGCCAGTTCGTCCGCGAGGTCATTCCACCGCAGTTGGTCGCCCTGGATCGTGAACGTCACGACCTCGCCGCCGGCGATCGGCTTGCGGGCCACGGCGTCGGCCATGTCGGGGTTCGCCTGGGTCACGAGCTTGAGCAGCACCTCGATCCGCTTGAGCTGCGACTTCGCGGCGGCGAGTTTCGTGGTCCGGAAGCCCCATACGACGTCGGGCACGACGAGGAGATCGAGGTTGGCCGCCAGGCCCTTGACGATCGCGGCCTTCTGGACGCCCTCCAGCCCGTCATTGCCACCGCGCTCGACCTGCAGCGGAGCCGTGCCCTGCAGTTCCTGCACCTTCTGCAGCAGCCGGAGGAAAGAAATGCACGACGGCTCACCGTAGACGAACGTGTCGGTGGCCACCATGTCGGCGAGGACTTCGAGCGCCTGCTCGTTCTCCGGGAGCTGCATGAAGGTTTCGGCCATCGAGAACGGGCTGCCCGGCATCGACCGCTGCTCTTCGAGCGAGTCGAGTGCCCGCCGCACCGCTGGCAGATCCTTGAGCGCCGCGAATGCGTTGCTCTTCACGAAGCGGTCGTACTGTTCGCGGGCTCGGAGGGTCGCCGACAGGAAGACCGCGTCAGCGGGGACGACGGCCGCAGCGCCGTCAGTGAGCCCATCGGCCCGGCCGGGCACGGCCGGCACGACGGTGGCGAGCAGCAGCAACGCGACGACGAGCCGCAGACGGGTCGGCAGGCTGGCGCCGCGGCGGGGCAGCAACGCGAAAAAGACGCAGCACATGGGCGGGATCCTTCGGCTGGGCGGGACGATGGGACGGTGGATGGTCAGCAGACTGTGGCACGAGTCTGCCCGAGCAGGATGCGATGCTTATCGACCCAGGAAACCCTCGGCGTTGCCTCGGCTGCGCCTTCGGTCTGCGAATCCTGCGGTCGATCAAGTGGGAAAAGGCCATGGCGGGCTTTTTCCACGGACTATTAGCATATGGGATTCGTCCGTTTGGAGAACACCGGTTTTCCATGGGCTGCGGACCCGTCGAGGCCGTCAGGGACTGTCATCGTGCACATCGATTCCACATGGATCGTCGACACGTTTGCCGAAGCCTTTCGCCTCCGGTTCACGCGGCTGTTCGTCACGGCCCACGACGACCACTGGCTCGACGCCGCTGTGCGGGCGGCCTGCGGGTACGGCACGAGCGTGATCGGGTGCGATGCGGAGATCGGCGTGGAGCGGATGCTCGCCCCCGCCGACACCCCGGACGGCCGGCCGGGCGCGGCGCTGCTCGCCTTCGGGTTTTCGACGGACGCTCTCGGCAAGGCGGTGGCCAACCGCACCGCGCAATGCCTGCTCACCTGCCCGAGCACGGCGGTCTTCGACGGCCTGCCGGCGGCCGAGGAGCGGGTGCCCCTCGGGAGCCACGTGCGATTTTTCGGCGACGGATTCGAGAAGTCGAAGGTCCTCGACGGCCGTCGGTTCTGGCGGATCCCGGTGATGGACGGCGAGTTCCTGATCGAGGAGTCGGTGGGCGTGGGCAAGGGCGTGGGGGGCGGCAACTTCATTCTCCAGGCCCGCAGCCTCGACGCCGGCCTGGCCGCGGCCAGGCGCGCCGTGGCGGCGATCGGCCCGCTGGCCGGGGTGATCACGCCGTTTCCGGGCGGCGTGGTCCGGTCCGGTAGCAAGGTCGGATCGCGGTACGCGGCCCTGCGGGCGTCCACGAACGACGCCTTCTGTCCGGCGCTGGTGGGGCGTGCGGGCGACCAACTGCTGCCCGACGTCGCCTGTGCGCTCGAGATCGTGATCGACGGCGTTGACGAGGCGGCGGTCGCCGCGGCGATGGAGGCCGGACTGCGGTCTGCCGCCGGGCCCGACGTGGCGGCGATCTCGGCCGGCAACTACGGCGGCAAGCTGGGCAAGTTCCACTTCCATCTTCGCCACATTCTCGGCGGCGCCTGACCATCCCCGAGTCCCGGGGCGAGTGGCCTTCACCGCCGCCCGGGAGCCTGCTATTTCCCCGGGCCGAAGTTCCTCGCCGCCAGCGGCGGCCGCCCACGGGGTGCCATCATGTCCCAACCGGAACGACCGTCGCGCCAAAGTCTCGTGGTCCCGCCGCGTCATGCGCCCCTGCCGGTCGTGCTCGGGGCGTTGGCTTGTGGCGGCGTGGGGTTTGGCCTCGTCTGGGCGTTCGGCATCGGTCGTCCGCCGGCCGGCGGCCGCGACATCTCCGCGCAGATCCAGGCGCCGCCGAGCGAGGCCGCAGCGGTCGGACCGCCTGCGGAGCCCGCACCGTTTCCCGGCGGCGATGAAACCCTGCGCGAGCTGCCGTCGCCAGGCCGCTGGCAGCCACGCGGGTCGGCCGTCGCCGAACCGCCGGCAGCCGCCGACCGCTACGCCCGCCAGACGTCGCTCGACGTGCCCGACGCGGTGATCGCCGTTTCCGGTGAGGAACGGCCCCTGTCGCGGTTCTCCTCGACGGACGTGCCCCCCGTGCCGATGGAGCAGTCGAGCGCCGCGGAGCCGGCAGTGACCCAGCCCGCGTCATCGTCCGCCCCGGCGCCGGCGGCTGCAGGGAGCGGCGCCGACGGCCAGCCGGCCGTGAAGGAGCCGGTTGCCACCCCGGCTCCGGAACCGACCGGTGCAGCGTCCGGTCCACCGGCGGATCCGTCTCGTCATGATGCGCAAGCCGCCGCTCCGGGCGGAGACGACGCTGGCGATCTTCCGGCCGCCACCCGCGCTGTCGCGCCGGCCCCGGAGCCGACGTTCGTGTCTCCGTTCGCCGCGGCGCCCGCCCCTCCGCTGCCGTCGGCCGGCGTGCCACCCGCGATTCCGGATCATCCGACCGCCCGCCCTGTGTTTTCCGATCCGCCCGCTCCATCACCGCCCAAGGTGCGGGGCGCCACGGCCGCCGTGCCCTACGCCGCCGCGCCGCCGATGGTGCCGGGATTGAACGCGGGCAGCCCGGCGCCGGCTGCGGCCGGTCGCAGCGGTCCGGCGGCGATCGGTCAGGGGCGGCCGGGCCCGATGCAGCTCGAGGGCATCCAGGCGCCGCAGCTCGCCGTCGAGAAGCGCGGTCCCCGGGAGGTGCAGGTGGGCAAGCCGGCACGCTACGAGATCCTGGTCCGCAACGTGGGCAGTGCGACGGCGCACGACGTGACGCTCCGCGACGCGATCCCCTTCGGCACCGCCTTGGTGACCACCGCACCCCCGGCCAGTCCGGCCGTGGCCGCAGCCGCCGGAACCGACGGCGAACTCGTCTGGGCCCTGGGAACACTCGATCCCGGTGGTCAGGCCCGCGTCATCATGGAGGTGATGCCACAGGAGGAGGGCGAGATTGGCAGCGTCGCGAGCGTGAGCTTCCGGGCAGATGCGTCGATCCGCTCCCGGTCCACCAAGCCCGCCCTGAAGATCGAGGCCACGGAGGCCAAGCCGGTGCTGATCGGCCGCGACACCCAGCTGACGATCACCGTGAGCAATCCCGGCAGCGGCGTGGCCACCGGCGTGGTGCTGGAAGGCTTCCTCCCGGAGAACGTTTCCCACCGCGCCGGCAGCGAGCTGGAGTTCGACGTGGGGCAGCTGCGACCCGGGGAGTCGCGGACGATCGATCTCGTGCTCGGCACCCGGGGGCCCGGCGTGCAGGCGGCCCGCTTCGCCGCCCGTGCCGATGGCGGCGTGGAGGCGCAGCACACCACGAAGCTCGAGGTCACGGCGCCGACATTGGAGCTGGCCGTCGACATGCCGCTGCGGCGGTTCCTGCAGCGGCCGGCAACCTGCACGATCTCGATGGTGAACGCCGGCACGGCGCCGGCACGGGCGGTGGAGCTCGCGGCGCAGCTGCCGCCGGGGATGAAGTTCGTGCGGGCCAACAACGCCGGCTGGCACGACGATCGCACCCACCGCGTGCTGTGGAATCTCGAGGAGCTGCCGCCCGGCGAGACCGGCACCGTCGAGGTGGTCGTGATGCCGATCGCCCTCGGGCCGCAGAAGATCATGGCCGCGGCCCGCAGCGCCGACGGCCTGGCCGACCAGGTGGCCCACGTCTGCGAGGTCGAAGGGCTGGCGGCGGTGAGCTTCGAGGTCGCGGACAGCGAGGATCCGATCGAGGTTGGCGGCGTGACGGAATACGTCGTCCGCGTCGGCAACCAGGGCACGAAGCCGGCCACGGGCGTCCGCGTGACGGCCAGCCTGCTCGGCGACCTGGAGCCCGTCGAGGCCCAGGGGCCGGCGGGGCATCGCCTGGAGAACCGGGCCGTCGTCTTCGAGCCCCTGGTGAAGCTCGCTCCCTCCGAGGAAGCGGTGTTCCGGATCCGCGCCCGCGGCCGGCGGGCCGGCGACCAGCGGGTGCAGGTGCAGGTCGTCAGTGAAGACCACGCGGCGCCGATCACGAAGGAGGAGATCACGCGGGTGTACGACGATCGCTGATCGCTCGCGCACGGCACGTTCCGTTTGTCAGCGCCGCTGCCGTGCCGATCCGAGCGACCATGGACTCGCGGGCACGCAGGGTGCCATCGTGGCCTTCACGCGCGGCAAGCGATGGCGTGATGCGGGAGCGGTTTTGTCGATACCGGGCGAAGAGGTATCCTCTTGAAAGATTTCGCCTCGCGCTCCCGCAATCCTCTACCTGCCGCCACGAGGTCCACCATGAAGTCCGCGCGAAGACTTTCGTTCCTGTTCGCCCTGGTCGCGTCCGCCTTCGCGGCCGGCTTTCCAGCCGTGAAGGCCGAGGAGCCGGCCCAAGACCTGGCCGGATATGCGAACGCCATCGAGAGCCTGACGCCCGAGCAGGCCCGGCGGCTGGCGGCGGAGTTCCCCGGGGCGGAGCAGGCAATCATCGTCAGGGGGTCGTCCCCGTCCATCGCTCGCCTGGCGCTGCCCTTGAATGGCCTGACGGCCCTCGACGCCGCCACCGCCAAGGAACTGGCGGGCTACGGCCAAGGGCTCAACGAAGCATGGCTCAACGAAGCGTGGCTCGTTCTCAACGGCCTCCCAGCGATCGACGCCGCCACGGCCGGGGCGCTCGCGAACTACAAGGGGGCGAACCTGGTGCTCAACGGCCTGGCCGAGCTCGATGCAGAGACCGCCCGGGCGCTCGCGAACTACAAGGGGGCGAACCTGGTGCTCAACGGCCTGACCGCGCTCGATGCCGCCACCGCCCGGGCGCTCGCGAACCACAAGGGTGGGAGCCTGGCGCTCAACGGCCTGACCACGCTCGATGCCGCCACGGCCAAGGCCCTCGCCGAGTTTCGGGGCAAGTGGCTGTTCCTGGGCGGGCTTGCAGGCCTCGACGCCGACACCGCGCAGGCGCTCGCTGAACTGAGGTGCAACCTCGTGGATCTTTCCGGACTCCTGAAGATCGACGCCGAGGTCGCCGGGGCGCTCGCGGCGTACAAGGGGCATCTGGTGCTCAACGGCCTGCCGACGCTTGATGCCGCCGGCGCCACGGCGCTGGCCAGGTTCAAGGGCCATGAGTTCGAACTGCGCGGACTCGAGTCGCTCGACGCCGACGCCGCCCGGGCGCTCGCCACATCGAAGGCGTGGAAAGGAAGGCTCAGCAAACTCACCACGCTCGACGCCCCGACGGCCGAGGCGCTGGCGGAGTACCGAGGCGACATGCTGATGTTCGAGGCCCTGGACACGCCCGATGCAGAGACGGCCCGGGCGCTGGCGAAGTACAAGGGCCATCTGTTTCTGAGTAGCGAGATGTCGCTCGACGTCGAGGTCGCCCGGGCACTCGCGAGTTTCAAGGGCCCGATACTGGTCATGAACCTGGCGTTGGCGCACCATGTGAACCTGGATCCTGCCATCGTCCAGGCGTTCGGGGCGTACGAGGGGAACCTCGGGGGGTTCGACGAGACTGCCGAGAAGTTTGTCGCCACGCACCCCTTGAGTCCGGAGAATGCCCTGGGGATCGTCAGCCTGACGAACGGGGAACTGGGGTTTCTCACCGCCCTCGATTCCCCCGACTCCGTCGACATCGCCAAGGCCCTCGCCACCCGCAAGGGCCGGCTGGCTCTTCCCAACCTCAAGAAAATCTCCCCCAAGACACTCACCGCCCTGATCACCAAGGAGGACGTCGAGATCCCGCTCACCGACACGCTCGAGTTCATTCGCGAACCGGACGGCAGCCCGACGGAAGACTTCGTGATCCCCGCGTGGCTCGATGCCAGGCAGCGGGCGCGGGCCGCCGCCGGGGCGGGAGGGTGACGGGCGTCCGCGGGACGGGGCGATGATGCCTGCCGGGATTTCCGGCACGGCACCGCGGCGCCCGGCCGTCAGTTCACCACGTTCCGCAGCGGCTGGCCGAGGAGCACCCGTCGGCAGGCGTCGCTCCCCTTGACCCGCATGTCGAGCAGCCCCTCCTCGGAGTAGAAGGCCGCGTGCGGGTTGACGATCAGCCGCTCGAAGGCCGGATGGCCGCGGTCGCGCCAGGCGACGAGCAGCGGGTCGTCGGCCGGCGGCGGCTCCTGCACGAGGACGTCGATGGCGGCCCCGGCCAGCCGCCCGGAGGCCAGGGCCGCCGGAATCGCCGCGGTATCCACCACCCCGCCCCGGGCGGTGTTCACGAGGTATGCACCCCGCGGCAGCCTCTCCATTGACTCGGCGTTGACCAGGTGCCGCGTCTCGGCCGTGAGCGGGCAGTGGAGGCTGAGCACGAACGCCTGCCGAAAGAGATCCTCGAGCGACTCGACCCGGCGGATGCCGAGCGCCTTGTCGAAGCCGTCCTGCCGGTAGGGGTCGTAGAAGGCCACGTCCATCCCCAACGCCTTGGCCCGCAGGGCCGTGGCGATGCCGATCCGCCCCAGGCCCACGATCGCGAAGGTCCGTCCGCGCAGGCGGTGGAGCGGCGCGAAGACGTGATACATCCAGGGGTCGGGCCGGTCGCGGAGCCGCGTGTTGAACTGGTGAATCCCGCGGGTCAGGGCCAGCATCATCCCCACCGCCGAGTCGGCCACCTCCTCCGTGCCGTAGTCGGGCACGTTGGCGACCGCGATGCCCCGCTCGCGGGCGAAGGCATGGTCGACGTTGTCGAAGCCGACGCCACACCGCACGATCAGGCGGCACTGCGTGAGCCGCTCGATCGTCCGCCGGGTGAGCCGGATGTTGTGATACATCATGATCGCCGCCGCGTCCTCGATGCGGCCCACGAACTGGTCCTCGTGGTGGGCGTCGAAGGCCTCGACGGTGGCCAGGCCGGCCAACGCCTCACGTTCGGCCGCCAGCTCGTCGGCGATGAAGTCGGTGATCACGACCTTGTGCATGGAGTTCCTCGCGGCGGGGGCGTTCCGGCGGATGGGCGGTTCATGGTATCGTGACGGAGTCCGCCATCAAGGTGCGTCGCAGTGCCCAGGCGGCTGGCGGACGCACGCGGTCGCAGGGAGCTCATCATGACCGCCGCACCGCCGCTCGCCGATCGCGTCGTCATCATCACCGGGGCCGCACGGGGCCTGGGCAGGGCGATCGCACGGGGTTCCGCCGCCGCCGGCGCGAGGGTTGTGCTCGCCGACCGCGACGTGGCGGAGGCGGAGGCGACTGCGGCCACGATCGTGGCCGCCGGTGGCGAGGCGGTGAGCGTGCCGACCGACGTCTCCCGCCTCGAGGATCTCGAGCGGCTGTGCGCGGCCGCGGTCTCCCGCTTCGGCCGCATCGACGGTCTCGTCAACAACGCGGGCGTCAATTTCGTGAAGCCGGTGCTGGAGGTGACCGAGGAGGAGTGGGACCGCGTCATCGACGTCGACCTCAAGGGCGCCTTCTTTCTCACCCAGCTCGTGGCCCGGCGGATGGTGGCCCAGCGACCGGCCGGCGGCGCGATCGTGCAGATCGCCAGCGTGCACACCATCGCCGCGGTGGCCGGGGCGGCGCCCTACGATGCGGCGAAGCACGGCATGGTGGGCTTCACGAAGGCCGCCGCCGTGGAGCTCGCCCCGCAGGGCGTGCGGATCAACCTGCTGTCGCCGGGACTGTGCCGGACGGCGATCTGGCAGGACGTCGTCGCGGCCGCGCCGAGCGAGCAGGCCTGCCTCGACTACTGGTGGTCGCAGATTCCCGGCCGCCGGCTGATCGAGCCGGAAGAGATCGCCGACGCCGCGGTGTTCCTCCTCTCCGACGCCGCCCGGGCCTTCACCGGTGCGAACCTCCTCGCCGACCTGGGGATGACGAGCCTGCTGGTGGGCCGCGAGCCCTACGCGTCGCGGCCGATCACCGGCGGCTGAGCGCATCCGCTCCGTGACGTTCCCCGCGGCCCGGCCCGGCCCGGCGGCGGTCCGCCGTCAGCGGTCGGCACGCTCGCCGGAATACCCCGCCGCCGCCAGCTGGCGGCCGATCTCCCGCCCGGCGGCCTCCAGCTGCTCCCGCTGCTCGGGCATCAGCGGCTGGCGTCCCGGGCCGAAGTCGAAGCCGCGGAGGCCGGCCGCGAGACGGAAGCCCTCGGGAAAGTCGCCGGCCGCGAAGATCGGGTCGAACAGTTCGAGGAGACGGTACTGGAGCCGGAAGGCCTCGGTGACGTTGCCGGCCACGGTGAGGTCGTAGATCTGCTTCGTCAATTCCGGGACGACGCCGCTGGAGGCATGGGTGCCGCCGTCGCAGCCTGCCAGGAGCATGGGCACGAGCACCAGGTCCCAGCCGGTGAGGAAGGCGAAGTCGGGCCGTTGAGGCCGGATCGCCCGGATCATCCGCATCATCTGCGCGAGGTCGCCGGAGGAGTCCTTGATGCCCACGATCCGCTCCAGCTCCGCCAGCCGGCGGATGGTGGGGAGGTCGATGGGGCTGGCGAACATCGGAATGTTGTAGAGGGTGACGTCGATCGGGCTGTGCAGTGCGATCTCGCGAAAGTAGGCGTAGACGCTCGCCGAACACAGCCGGTAGTAGAACGGCGACACGATGGCGACCGCTCGGGCACCGTATTCATGGTAGGCCTCGCAGGCCGCGATCGTCCCGCGGACGTCGGCCTCGGCGGCGCCGGCGAGGACGGGCACCCGCCCGGCGGCCTGTTCGCAGACGATCTTGATGATCCGCCGCCGCTCCTCGACGGAAAACCGGGTGAACTCGCCGGTCGAGCCGTTCGGGTAGAGGCCGTGGACGCCCTTGGCAATCAGCCAGTCGACGTAGCGGCGCAGCTCCGCCTCGTTGATCCTGCCCTGGCCGTCGAGGGGCACGATGTGGGGAGTGAGGATGCCGCGGATCGGCACGGTGCGGCTGGAAGTGGTGGGGGCGGCCATGGGTGGCGGTGATCCTCGGAGCCGGACGGGAGTCGCAGCCGGGCAACATAGCCACGGCCTGCGTGGCCAACAAGCCGGCGGGCGGTCGCTCGCACACCGACCGCACGGCCAGGAGGAAGCGATCCGTGACGGGACCCGTGCCGGCAGCCGCACGACGAGTCCCGGTACAGGCAGCCGGCCCGGAATTTCGAACCCGCAGGCTGCGTTCACCGCGTCGACAGCAGCACGATGCTGCCATCGACGCATGCGGCCGCGATGCGGTCGCCGGCGACCGCCAGCCCCTGCGGCACCAGGCCCGCGGGCAGTTCGGCGGTGGCCAGCACGGCGGCCTGGCGATCCAAGAGCCGCAGCTCCCCGACGTTCTTCCCGGAGCGGTTGACGAGGACATCGCAGATCAGACGGTCCGTGGTCGCCACGATCGTGTTGCCGTTTGGTCTGAGCCCCAAATCCTCGCCCTTCTCGACAGCGATGCTGCCGTCGGCGGCCCAGGGGGCCCGCCACAGTTTCTGTTTGTGAATGACGATCGCGTCCTCCGGTTCGATCACGAACGCAGGACTCTCAGTCTCGCCGGTCCTGAAGCCCTCGGGATTGCGGCGCTGCATGCCGCCGCCGCCCCACCGCAGGTTTCGCGGCGTGAGCAGCGAATGCGTCCTGTCACAGAGCCGGTCGAGCCGCTTCGGCAGCTCGGCCCGGTAGCGATCGAGCACCACGCTGCTCGGTCGCGATCTGAGGCCGAAGGTGCCGATGTTGCCCCAGGTCAGGTCGGCGGGATCGATGGCGATGTCATGCAGGTGCACCGCGACGCCCTGCCGGTCCTCGACCAGCACGTCGTTGCCCCGTCCCTGGGCGGGCGACTGACTCCGAAGATCCGCGTCGCTGGCCAGCCGGCCGTCAATGACCGCGCGGGCGAGGATCGCTCCCGTGCTCAGGTCGAGTCGCACGGCGTGGATGCCGCCGTCGGCTTCGTTGTGTCGCCCGGCGGTGGCGATGACGACGCCGTCGCGGACCACGATCGGCGCCGGCACCGGCCAGGCCGACTCGGTCTGCCCGCAGCTGACGATGCGACGGCGTGTCGGCGCGATCAGCGTCCGCCAGGCGAGCCCGCCGTCGGCAAGCCGTAGGCAGGTGACGGTGCCGTCGTTGCCGCCGAAGATGGCCAGGCCGCGGTGGATCGTGGGCGGACCGTCGAGCCGGGCCGGAAGATCGACGGCCCAGCGCTGGCGACCGTCCGCCATCTCCCAGGCGATCAGGCGGCGGTCGTGCCGCGCCGCCGCCAGGAGCACGCCGTCGGCCATCACCGGGGCGGTCAGCGGGCCGCCGCGGCCGTCCAACCGCCAGTCATCCGCCACCGTGCCGGCGGCGGGCGAGCGGGCCGCGGCCGCGCGGATGGTCGCGACAGGCTTCAGTTCGCGGCCCAGTGCGGCGGGCGTGAACGCCGACCGCCGCTGGTCGGCGCGGAAGGTCGGCCACTGGCCGTCCGCCGTCGCCGGGCCCGGGGGCGTACCGAACGCAGGGCCGCGATCAACCCGGCCGTCGTCCGGCAGCGCAGGCTCCGGCGGCTCGGAGTGGAGGGCCGCGGCGCCGCGGAGGAAGGGGGAGCAATCGCAGATTTTCGTGGTCCCGGCGAACGCCAGTCCATAGCCGGGATAACTGCCCTCGTCGCACTGCGTGCGGGTGATCGAACTTGAAGCCGCCACGTCTCCGTCGGAGCTCGCGAACCGAGTGAATTGACCGGTGAGCCAGCCGTTGGCGGTGGCTCGCCAGGTCGAGCAGTGGCCGAGATAATCCACGTCCTTGCCGACGAAGCCGGTCAGGCGGGGCACGATATCCTCCAGCCGCGCCCCGGTCGTGGCGTCGAGCACGACCTGCCTGGTCGCGCTGGCATGCACCACCCGCCCGTCGCGCACGATGAACTTGTTGCCCCAGCGGCCGGTGTTGGTCTTGGCCAGCGGGTTGTCGTAGACCACCTCGCCGGTTGCGAGGTCCAGGCGCAGGAACCGTTTCGGACTCATGAAATGCGTCGCGCCTTCCACGTCGTGGACGTGCACGCCGCCGTCGGCGCAGGTGAGCTGCGAAACCCGCATTCCGTCGACGACCTGCGAGGTCCAGCGCACGGTCCCGCTCGCCAGGTCGATGCCGACCAGCGCCGTCAGCCGGACGAGCCGGTTGCGATAGTGGATGCCGATCGAAAACGGGTCGCCGCCGAGCCCCGCGACCACCATGCCTCGGTCGGCCGCCAGGGCGGCGATTCGCTGGCCGGGCGCGGCCTCCCAGATCCAGCGTCGCTCCCCGCTCTTCAAATCGAGGGCCGCCACCCTGCCGCGATCGTCGGCGCTGCTGCCCTGCACCACCGCGCCGTCGAGATGGAGATGGAAGAACCCGTGCGGGTAGGCATTGTGGCCCCAGGGGAAATCACGCTGGCGTGCCTTGTGCTCTTCCTCGCCCAGCGGCCGCCCCACGACCAGGCCCTGGTCGTACGTGCGCACCACGGTGCCGCTGCGGAGATCGATGGCCTGGGCATGGGGACCATCGCCGCCGATGAGCCCGACGGCCAAATTGTCGGCCAGACACCACGACTGCTCGTGGACCGTCCCGCGGCGAGCGGCCTGCTCCGGTGATTCGGCGAGCCGCCACCGCAGGATGCCGCTGCCGGCTTCCCGCGCCTCGATCGCCTGGCCCGTACGGGTCCGACGGCCGCCGCCTGTGTCTTCCCAGAAGGTCACTGCCCGCACGACGACGCCGGCGCCGATCCGCATGTTGCTGGCAGCGTCGCCGGTTTCGGCATGCCACTGGATGCCGCGCGGGTAGGAGACCAGGCGATCGGGAGAGACGGGATTGCCGTCGGGGCCGTGGTCGGCGTGGGTCCACTCGCCCAGGCCCGGCTCGACCGGAATCCGCTCGACGATCCATGCGCCTCCGCGGCGGAGGCAGGTCGCGCCCAGCGGTGCGACGATGCGGCGCAGTTCGGCCGCGTCGGGAGCCTTGGCGGCAAGGGCATCGAGATCGGCCACCACGAGGTTGACGCTGCGGCTCGGATAGGGCAGCCGGGCCGGATCGGCCGCCGGCAGGATGGTGAGGTAGCCGCGGTGCTCCGCGCGGACGGCGGCGGGCGAGCCACCGAGACGGTCCACCAGGCAGCGGCCGCCGGCCAGGGCTTCGGCGACGAGTTCCGGCGCGGCGTCGTCGAGCACGACGACGAGGCCGGAAGACACGCCCGATTCTTTCCAGGCGTCGGCCACGCTGGCGTGCCGCGACTCGCCGGCCGGTAGCCGGGCCGCACAGGGAATAAGCAGCGCGACGAGCGCAAGCGTGGCACGGCGACGAAGCGGCATGGAGTTCTCCTCGAGCAAGATGGTTCGATCGGCCGCCCGGCGGAGCGGTCGTGTATGGCGGTGCCGGCCCGGTCGATATCCTACCGTCGTCCGCGGCGGACCGTGTCGCTTCGGAGCACATCCGACTTTGGTGTATCGCCGGCGTTGGGGGCGGAAAAAGTCGCCGCTGCGCGGTCGTGCAGATTCTCGCTCTGGCCGCGGCGGCCATATGCTCGAGGACAGCGGCGAATGGTGGTGTGCCGCGTGTCGTTGAGCCGTCGCCAAAGCCCGCGTCAGCCTGAGTACATGGTGGACCGCACGCCGGGCGCTTCGGTCCGCACCCGAAACAGGTCTCCGGCGAGCGGCTGCCCGCGGAGTTCGTCGGGTGACAAGCCCACGCGGGCGGTGGTGATGTAGAGATCCCGGAGGTCGGGGCCGCCAAACGCACAGGCGGTGACGTTGGCCGTCGGGAGCCGCAGCCGCGAGACCTCGCGGCCGGTCCGCGGATCAAACGTCACCACGTGCCACCCGCCCCACATGCCGACCCAGAGCATGCCCGCCGCGTCGATCGCCATGCCGTCCGGAATGCCGAGTTCCGCAGGGACCTCGATGGCACAGCGACGATTCGAGAGATCGCCGGACGCGGCGTCATAGTCAAACGCGTCGATCCTGCGGGTTGGCGAGTCGATGTAGTACATGGTGGACTCGTCAGCCGTCCATACGATGCCGTTGGATACCGTCACGCCGCTGAGCCGGCGCCGAATCGCGCCCGCCGGTTCGAGCGAATAGAGCGTGCCCTGATCGGGTTTTTCCTGCATCGACATGGTGCCGGCCCACAGCCGCCCGCGGGGATCGCATTTCCCGTCATTGAAGCGATTGCCGGGGAGATCCGCCTCCGGGTCGCCCAGGGCCTGAAGCGACCGCGTTTCCGGATCGAAGGCCTGGAAACCGTCGGCGCAGGCGAGGACGAGCCCGCCCGATTCGCGGACGACCACGGTCCCGATCAGGCGGCCCACGTCGTACGGAATGCTCGTTTGGCTCACCGGATCGAAGCGCCGGAGTGATTGGCCGAGGATGTCGACCCACCACAGACACTCGTCGCGCCAATCCCAGAGCGGACCCTCGCCGAGCTGTGCGGCTGCCTTGCAGATGCGTTCGACGTCGCTGGCCATGAATGATTGCCTCCCTTTCCGCTCAGATCCGATCACGACTGGCCGATATGCCGCACAGCACCGGCATCGCCTTCTCGAGCGCCGCCCGCCGGCTGATGCCGGAAAAACGAGTCGGCTGGCACGGTGCTTTGGCGGGCATGAACCGTTCGCCGCCGTGGGGTGACGCGGCCGCCTTCTTGGAGCACGGCCATCCGGCCGCCATCCGCAGCCACCAGCGACCGCGGTGTCAGCCACGGCGGAAATCGCGGCATCCTCGAGGCTCGACGACTCATCGGGCCTCGGGCTTGGCGGCCCGGGCGGCCGGCAGGTCGAAGTCACCCGTGCGGTCTCGCCAGACACAGTGGATGTGGTTGGCGGGATTGCCTTCGGCGTCGGGTTGCACGTTCACGAACTCGATCGAAAAGGTGGGCCCCTCGAGCCGGTATCCATGTCCCACGCCGGGGACGAGGCTTCCTGACCAGGCGAAGTGAACGTCGTCCCAGCCGTGGCGCACGGACTCCTGCGCCGTCTTGCCGTCCGCGCCGACGAGCCCCTCGATGAGCCGCAGCCGCTCGGCGGCGACCTCGTCGGGCATGACGGCGCAGTAGGTCTCCACGAGCCGGCGGAGGATCGACCGCTGCGCGGCCGAAAGCTCCTGAAACGGGATGCCGGCCGCCGGTCCTGCGGGCGGCTGCGGCTCGCCCGCCGCGCGGATCTCCCGCGGCGGCTCCTTTGCGATCACGGCCTTCGATCGCTGCGATTCGTCGAGCGAGGAAAGCAGCTCGAAGGCGAGCGTCTCCTCGTCGCGGAGCACGCGGTCACCAGGGGCGGGCAGGCCGTCGAAGGAGGTCTTCACCTCCGCCGGGTTGGCGCCCATGAACTGCGGGGTCGAGTCGACGAGCACGCCGTCGCGGACCGTGAAGTTGAACGAGAGGTGATGTCCTTCGACCGACAGGCCCCAGGATCCCGCGGCGGCGGGCGTGCCGAAGATCGTGAGGAAATACCGCTTCGGGTCGCGGATGTTCTTCGCCTTCGCCCCTTCGAGCCTCCGCAGGAGCTCGTCGAGCTTCATGATCATCACCGACTTGTCGTATCCGGCCTGCGAGAGAGCCGATCGCACGACCGCGAGGGCTGCCGCCTCCTGCCGGTCGTTCATGTCGCGAAGCTGCAGCCCCTTGCGATCGTTCTTGGGCACGAAGTGCCAATCGGTCCGCGCCGGGCTGGCGAAGGGCTGCAGCGCCCGCGCCTTCTGCTCGGCGTCGAGTGTGGACAGCCAGGCGATCGCGGCGGATGCCATCGACTCGGCCGGGCCAGGGCGGCGCAAGGCTCCCATCAGCCGGGGTGCGGCCACGGCGGCCACGAGGATGGCAGCCATGGCCGTGCATGTCGTGATCGGGCGCAGTCGGGAAGTCGCGGTCATCATCGGCCCTCGGTGGTGGAGGCGGCGTGCGCTCGGAGCTCATCATGGCCCCGGCTCGGATCGCGGTCGTGATGGGCCTGGTCCACATGCACGTGCACGTCCGGATGTTGCTGAAAATACCTCCCCCACGCCTCGTCCGACACCCCGGCTCCGTCGAGGTAGAGATTTCGCAGCCCCGGCAGGCTGGCGAGGGCGGCGAGCCCGTCGTCACCGAGAGGTACGTCGATGAGGTGGAGCGACTCGAGGGTATCGAGCTCCGCCACCGCCATCCCCGCCTCGCGGCCGGACAAATTCCGGCTGCCGAGCCGCAGCGAGCGCAGCTTGGGGATGGCCCGCAGCGCCCGCACACCCGCGGCCGTGCAGGCGGCCTGTGGCACGTTCAGGTGTGCCAGGTGACGACAGCGGGCGATCTCACGAAGCCCGCCGTCGGACAGCGGGGACTCGCGAAGCACGAGCCGTTCGATCCCTGGCAGCGTGGCGAGGATCTCCGCCCGTGTGTCGTCGGCGATGCCGCGACGGAGCACGAGTTCCCGCAGGCCCACGAGGCCGCGGAGTGACTCCCACTCGGCGGCGTTGAGGGGCGCGTCCGTCACGATCCGCGCGGATGCCCCCGCGCGGACGGCCTCGAGTTGTGGCGCGAAGGTCGCGTTGCCGGGGTGCGGCGCCGCCGGCGCGGTGCACCCGCCGCTGACCGCGGCCGCCGCGATCAGCAAGACATACATGTGGCCGACGCGAGGCGGATGACGGACGCGCGACACCCCGTCCATGCCGCGGCTCACGCGCCACCGACCACGTCGACCACGGCGGTGGAACCCGCCGGTGACGAGACCCGGACCTTCACCGACTGCCCCGGGGCGGTCGGGGCGACCCGCAGCGTCAGTTTGTGCGTCCCGCGGGGGAGCCGGGTGGTGAATGACCGCTGGCCGTGGTGGGTCTCGGTGCCGAGCCACGCGAGGAATTTCCCCGGCGCGTCGATCTCCACCGTCACCTCGCCCCCCTCGGTCGCCCTGATCTCGCCCTGCACGTAGACCATCGCCGCCTGGTCGCCGCCTGTCAGCTCGTCGAGCGGCAGCTCACCGCTGGTCCGAGCGTAGACCGGCTGCCAGGCGTCCGAGCCGAGAATCCGCCCCTCGAACTGCGCCATGGTCGGCGCCTCCTCCGGCTTCTCGCCGAGCGACTTGATCGCCTGCACGTCGCCAAACAGCCGCCACCGCTGGATGACCGGAGTGGTGCGGACGGCGTACGGCCCCGGCCGGCCCAGCTCGGAGACGAACTTCGCAAGGTCGACCAGCTCGTCTCGGGTCAGGAACTTGGCCAGGCCCTGCGGCATGAGCGACTGGCCCTCGGCCTCCTCCTCGATGTCGGCCGTGGGGATCGTGATCGTCTTGCCCGAAGCCTCCTTGAGCTGGACCCGCACCGCGTCGCGGCTGAGGACGATTCCGGTGAACACCGCGCCATTCACGGTCTGGAAGATTTTCGTGACGTACTGTTCCTTGATCGCCAGGTTCGGGTTCAGGATCGAGTTGACGACGAACTCGACCGGCGAGACGGCACCCACGCTGGTGAGCTCGGGTCCGAGGTCGCCTCCCGCCTTGTGCAAGGCATGGCACTTGAGACAGCTCATGTCGGCCCGGCGGAACACGAGTTCTCCGCGGGCCGCATCCCCACTGGCCGCGACCTCCGCGGCGAGCCGCGCCACCTCCGCAGGCGTCGGCGGGGGCGGATCGACCGCGATGCCCGCGGCGGCGCTGAGCGTGTCGGAGAGCGCCTTGTCGCTGCGGCCTATCGAGTACATATGGCGCAGCGCGAGCTTGGCAACGTCGACCGGGAGCGACTGCCGGGCGAGAGCCGCGGCGAGCGCGTCCGCTCCGCCCTTGCGGTTCAGGAAGGCCTCCACGAGCGGCGCGGGGTCGTCCCGCGGATCGCTCTCGGCGAGCACGGTCGCGGCGCGGGCGGCGGCCCGGTCGATATCCGACATGGCGAGGCCGGCGACCGCGGCCATCCGGATCGGACCGGGCTGGCCCTTCGCGGTCAGTTTCTCGAGCGTGTCCAGCGCCGGGCGGTCACCGATCGCGATCAGGCCGGCGATCGCCGCGGATCGCAGGGCCGGGTCAGCGCCCGCGAGGGCGATCTGCCCGAGATCGCGGGACACGTCCAGCCTCCAGGCGCTCGCCAGCCGTACCGCCGCCTGCCGCAGCCGCCCATCGGCGTTGTCCTCACCGCGGATCACGCGGCCGATCGCCGTCAGATCTCCCGCGGGCTTCACCTTGCGGGTCGTGGCCGTGTCGAGCAACGTGTTGAACACCTGCAGCCGCAGGTCGGATGGATAGTCGCCCTGCAGCGCTCGGGCGAAGACGCTCGCCAGTTCGACCGGGCTGCCCCGACTGCAGATCATTTTCACGACGTCGTCCAGTCGGTCGGCCGGCACCTGCTTCCGCTCGATCAGCGTCACCAGCGGGGCGGCCACGCTGAAGCCGGGGTCCCGCCGCCGGATGCGGCGGTCGAGCGTGTTGATCGTCTCGCCGAGCGTGTAGTGAAGGTAGCCATCCATCGGCTGCAACAGCGTCCGCTGGGCGATGGCGAGGGCCTGTTCGTCGTGGAAGAAGCTGAGGGCCCGCACCGCCTCGAGCCGCACCCGGGGATGCACGTCCCCGACGAGCGTGGCCAAAAGATCGAGTGGTTGCGCGATCCGGTCCCGCCATCCGCAGAGCACACGGGTGGCCGCGGCCCGCGCCCGAAAGTCGGGTGACCGGACCGCCGCCCGGAGCCGCCCTTCGTGGACGACGTCATGGGCCTGGTGGAGCCAGAGGGCTTCGAGCAGATGATGCTCGTAGTCGGGGCCCTCGGGATCGAGCGCCGCGGTCCAGCGGTCGACCGCGGTCAGCACCTCGGTGGTGTCGCGATTCCAGAGCTCGCTGCGGACCCGGGCATGGGTTCGCTCCTCCGGCTCCGACTCGAAGAGGGCGAGCAGTGCTGGGACCGGCTGGCCGGCGATCTTCGCGGGCGTGACGAGGGGCCGCTTCGTATGGCGAACCCGCCAGATCCGGCCGTGATGGTGGTCGCGGTTCGGATCGCGGAGCGAATGCTGCATGTGCCCGACCAGCGGATTGAACCAGTCGCAGACGTAGAGTGCGCCGTCGGGGCCGAACTCGAGGTCCACCGGACGCACGTTCTGGTCGGCCGACCGGAGCAGCGGCTCGACGGGATCGGCCGCGAACCCCGCCCCCTCGTCCCGCATCCGGTACTGCAGCACGCCGTGGAAGCCGATGCAGTTGTTGAGCAGGTAGTCGCCCTGGGCCTCCTCCGGGAAGTTGCGGCTCGACACGAGCTCGCAGCCCGCCGTCGGCCGCCACTGCTTGGTGAGGAACTGCTTCATCACCGACCGCTTGTCGGGATAGTCGATGTCGCCCGAGAAGGCGGTGCCCCAGTAGTTCGCGCCGCCCGATGCGTCGGCCACGAAGCTCTGGCCCCAGCGGTCGATGCAGTGGCCCCAGGGGTTCGCGAAGTTGTAGGGGGCGAAGACGCCGAATCGTCCGGTGCGCGGCTCCCAGCGAAACACGCCCGCGTTGGCGAGCCGGGTCGGCCCCCACGGACTCTCGACCTGCGAGTGGAGGAACGTGCCCTCCTGGAAGTAGAGGGCCCCGCCCGGGTCGTAGGTGAACGTGCTGATCGCATGGTGGCAGTCGGCCGAGTCGAACCCGTGGAGCACCCGCTCGCGGACGTCGGCCCGGTCGTCGCCGTCGAGGTCCCTGAGGAACATCATGTCCGGCTGCTGGGCGACGTACACGCCCCCGCGACCAAACTCGATGCCCGTGGGGAGGTGCAGGCCGTCGGCGAACACCTTGCAGACGTCGGCGCGGCCGTCGGCATCGGTGTCCTCCAGGATCAGGACCTTGTCATGGACCGGTGTGCCCGGGTTGTACTGCGGATAGGTCTGCATCGTGCACACCCAGAGCCGGCCGCGGGCGTCGAAGGCGAACTGCACGGGATTGCCGAGCTCGGGAAACTCCCGCTCCGAAGCGAACAGGTTGGCCTGGTAACCCTCGGCCAGCGTGAACTGGGCCAGCGACTCCTCGGGCCGGGTGAGCTTCCCCAGATCGGGGCGGTTGGTCGGAATCTCCGGCAGCGGGCCCGTTTCCGAATCGTCGATCCGTGCGGCCACCGGCTTTCCTCGGGCCACGTCCCAGACCCGCCGGTCGCGGAGGGCGGTCATGTTTCGCAGCTTGGCGAACTCGACGGGAAAGTTGATCGTGCCAAACGGACTCTTGCGGCCGCCATAGATGTAGAACCCGTTCACGGCCCGGTGGTCATAGAAGAACTGCAGGTTCTTCTCGTTCACCTCGGCGCGCAGCCGCTCGAGGTCGATGCGGCCGTCCGGCGCGGGCCGCGGGCCGAAGAGGGCGGTGTCGAGCACCGTGGCGATGAGCCGGTCGCCGTGGGCGTTGAGGTGGACGCCGTTGATCGTCAGTTTCTGCCCACCGGCCGACTCGATGAGCTGCAAAGACGGGGTGAAGAGGTCCACGAAGGGCGTGCCGTGCCGGGCGGCCACCCGCCGCATGGCCTCGGTGTAGAGCCGCAGGTTCGCGTTGTTCGCCGTGCCGTCCGGCAGGTGCGGGTCGCCCAGATTCTCGTGCGCGATCGGCGAGACGAGCACCAGGTGACGCAGGCCCGTCAGCGGGGGAAACTCGACCACCCGGTCCTGTACGCGATCCCACGGGCTGCGGGCCGAGGTGAATTGGTCGATCCGCTGGGGCGCGGCGAGGAACCGCTCGAGATCCTGCTCGAACCGGGGCAGACCCTCCGGCCCCGCGAACGACTCGTTGAATCCGAACATGGCGATGAGCAGGTTCGGCTTGTGGTCGGCCAGCGTGTTGTGATGGTCGACGAAGTCCTTCGACCGCGGTCGCAGCGCGATCTCGTCGGCCGACCAGCCGAGGTTCCGCACCACCAACTCGAGCTCCGGGAACCGGGAGTGGAGGAGCGTCTCCCAGTGCCCGACGTGCTGCATCCGCTCGGCCAGCGTGTTGCCGATGACGACGACGTGGTCCCCCTTCTCGAGCCGGATTCCGGCCGGCTCGGCGGCGGCAGCCGCGAGCGGCAGCAGGAGGAAAACCGACGCGAGCAGGATCTGTGGCATGGGAGGCGTCACCGGGAGGGGGTGCGGAAGAGTCGTTGAGACGCGGCCGGCGGATTGGTTTCCAATTCGTTTCTGAAGTCAATCCGCGGCGTGCCGTCGATCGTGACGCTGATGATGAACGCGGACGTTCGCTGCCGCAACCGCCGGACGACTGCCTTCGTTTCCACGCCAAAAATCGTACTCCCGCGCTGCGCTCACCGCCAGCGGCATCGGTGCCGCTCATCGGCTGATCAGGCGGCTGGGTCTGGATCAGGCGATCCACGAGCGGCCCGATCTGCTCAAGGTGCACCTGTCGGATCAGCGGCGCGGTTGATCCAGGGCATCGAGCCGGAGGCGGGCGAGAGTCGATATGAGCGGCTGCGTCGTCGGACGCGAGGCGGCGCGGGCCAGGAGCTGCCGACCCAGGTCGCGGTTGCCGTTCTGCACGAGCCACCAGCCGAAGCCGTAGTCGAACAGGGGACGGTGGTACCGCGGCTGCGCGGCGATGATCCGCTCGATACGGGCAGGCGGGTAGTGGTCCGGGTTCTCCATGGCCCTGTACAGATCACCGAGCAGGGTGCTGATCGGCGACGTCGTCTGGGTGACGTGGATGGCGATCTCTCGCGTCCGCTCCCGTTGCCGCTCGCGGTCGGCCGTCTCGCCGAGCAGCAACGGCAGCTCGATGTGCGAGATGTTCGGCGCCTGCGCGGCGCGGGCGTGGCGGTCGAGCGCTTCGATCGCCTGCGGCTCAGTGCCATCGGCCTCGGCCAACAGGATTCCCAGCCAGGGGTGCTCCTGCGGGGCTTGCGGATCCCGGGCGGCGGCAGCGACCAGGTCGCGGGGAGTGGTGCGGTCGGCCTGCAACCGGATCATCGCGCAGTACCAGTCGAAGCCATTGCCGCCGTACCGGTCGTGGATGACGGCGTAGATCCGGTTCGCATCCTCGGCCTCACCGAGGCCCTCGAAGGCGTATGCCAGCGCCTGCAGCGATTGCTGCGAGAAACTTTCGGCCGCCGCCTGGGCATACTCCAGCGCCTCCCGGGGCCGGCCCTCGTCGACCAGGTATTGCGCGATGTCGGCCCGGGCGTGGGCCGGGCCGAGCCCCGAGTCGGGATGGCGGAGGTAGTCGTCGAGCGTCTGCCGCCAGGCCGTCATGCGGCCCTGGGAGTAGTAGAAGGCGGCGAGCGCCTGATACTGATCGGCGGCGTGGTGGAGCGTGACGGCCTCTTCGAGAAACCGCACGGCGAGAGTGTTCTCTCCGATCGCCATCAGGTCCTTCGTGACCCGCATGCTCGTCTCCGGGTCGCGCACCCAACGCCGCAGCTGCTCGACATCGGGTAGACGGCCCTCGCGATCGGGCCACGCCGCCCGCATCTGGGCCGCCGCACGGTGCGGGCTCACCCGCGCCCAGCGGGCGGGCAGGTCCGCGAGGAGCACCGGCTTGACGGGAACCGTCTGCACGCGGTGCGACTCCGCCACCCGAGTGAGCAGCGCCTGGTCGGGGCCGAGGTCGTCGCCGGAGGCGATCGCATGCAGCAGCAGGTCGATGCCAAAGTCCGTCCCTCCGACGCGAGTGCCGATGAACGCCGGAACCGCGTGCGCCGCCAGCTGGGGCGTGATGAACGGCTTCGGCAGTGTCATCGGGGGCATCTTTCCAGCCCGCTTTTCACTGGCGGACAGCATGACGAGCACCTTCATTTCGTGCGGATCGAGCATCGGCATCCGGCGGTTCATCACGTCGGTGACGTCCACCCCGAGCATCCAGCTGCGGAACGACAACTCATCGGCGATCGAGAGCATGTTGAGCTCCGCCATCAACCGCCCCACCGCCCGGCAGGACGGCTCGCCGGGTGCGCCCGGACCGGTCTTCATCAGCGCTGCGGGCACCGTTCCCAGCAGGTTCGCAGGATCGACCGCAGCCTTGACGGGGCCCGGCAGTTGGCTGTCGTGCTCCACGAACAGGCCCACGTCCTCTGCCAGCGCCTCCTCCGACACGCCGTTGCCGAGATGCCCCTCGCTGATCGTGGCACCACGGGCGGCGAGCCGCCGCGTGATCGGCGTGCAGCCGCCGTGCCTCCGCTCCAGGAAGGCCGCCGCAGTCGCCGCCGACAACGCGGTCGGCCACCACTCGCCGGGCTGACTGCGAAACAGCTGCACCCCGGCGTAGTCGTCGTCGGAGCCTTCGGCCGTGATCCAGTCCCGGACCTTCGGGGGATCGTAGTGCAGCCTGCCGAGCATCGCCCCCCGCCAGGCCGGCGGCCGCGTGCCCGCCTCCTTCGTGAGGTCATCGGCGTCGTCGATCAGGGGCAGGGCCAGCCAGTCGGCTCCGATCATGTCGAGCACGTACGCCAGCCGCCACAGGCCGCGCGGTGCTTTGCGGTCGAGGGCCCAGAGCCGCTGCGCGTAGAGCAGCGCCCGGGCCTCGTAGACCACCGGCTGCTCGCTCCACACCTGCTGGGCGAGCATCGCCAGGTTGGCGTAGCCCTCCGCCAGCGCCTCGAGCACGTCGGCGGACTGTCCGGGGCCGCTGCGGACCGATTTCGCGCGGATGGCATGTAGCCGACGGACGGCGGTCAGCTGCGCCACCGGGCTGAACCGCGTGAGCAGCCTGGCCGTGGTGGCGTCGACACCGCCGGCACCGGCCTGCGGGGCCGACGGCAGCCGCGCGAAGCCCGACTGCTCCAGGAATCCGGGAAACAGTTCGCGGCTGAGATGCTCGAGCTTCGCCGACAGCTCGGCGTAGTTGACGAGGCCACCGGCCTCCGCGAACGTGAACACCCGATTCAACGGCTCGAATTGCCGCGGACTCTGCCGATCCGGCCCAAGCAAGACCGCGAATCGCCCGCCGGGATCGACCATCGTGGTCACGCTCACGGCGTCGGGGTCGTTTTTGGCGATGGCGTCACCGAGCAATGCGTCGCGGGTGGGAAGGCCGAGTTCGTCGCGGGCCGCGATCAGCACGGCCTGCCGCGCCAGCTCCGCGGCCAGGAGACCGCGATGCGCCGGACGCCCTTCGGGCTGCGTGTCGCTCACCCGCCGCGGGAGCAGGTGCAGCCGCTTCCGCGGCAGCGGGATCGCGGCCGGCGTCGCAGCCTGCGGCCCAGGATTCTGCGGCTGGTCCTTCTGCGGTTCGGCCTTCTGCGCCGCCGCTTTTGGGGCCGGCGGTTTCCCGGTGGGCTCGTCGGCGACAGCGGGAGGTGACGCGACAGCGGACATGACGGCGGTCAGAACGGCCACGAGGAACATGGCCGGCACGCGGCGGCCCGGTGACATCCTCATGGGCCCGCTCCTTGCTGGGCCGGGACGGCGGGAGGCCCGGCCCGCGGCGCATCGCGAACCGCCGCCTCCATGTCCGCCACGACGTCGCGCATCACGGCCGTGTTGGGATCGTCGGGGCCGAACTCCTTTTCGGTGACGGCGAGCCCATGCCGCACCAACTCGACGGGCGTCCGCTGGTCGCCGCCGGCGCGGTGGATCTCGGCGACGATCCGGAGCGACGAGACCACGAGAATGCACCGGGCCGCGGTATCGGCGGCAGTCTCGGCAGATAGCCGGCCGCGGAGCCGCGCGGCTTTGTCGGGCTGCCGTCGCCGCTCGTGGAGGTCGATCAGGAGCCGCGCGGTCTCGACGGCGTCGGCATGCGCGGCGCCCAGAACCTCGTCCTGCAGGGCGAGCGCGCGGACGAGCAGGTGCTCGGCGTCGGCATCCTTCTGCTGCGCGACGATCACGCGGGCGAGTTCCACGAGGATGCCCGCCTCCAGCGGCTCATGCGGGGGCAGTCGCTCCACCCGATCCTTGGCCCGTTCGGCCAGCCGGCGGGCCTCGTCGAGCCGGCCCGCCTCGCGGTGCACCGCCGCCATGTCGCGCAGGCTGAAGAGCGTCGGCGCGGACACCTCGCCGAGGTTGTGCTGCCAGAGTTCGAGGGCCTTGCCGAGCGCCGTGATCGCGTCGTCGAAGCGAGACTGTCGGCGGAGGGCGCGGCCGATGGCGGCATGGATCTCTGCGAGGCCGACGTACCGCGGTCCCTGCCGGGCCTCGACCTGTCGGGCCAGTTCCCGGGCCCCGGCCGTGGCGATGTCGCATTCGCCTTCGGTGATCAGGCAGTCGATCGCCGCCAGTTCCCGCCACCGGACCTGCGAACGCAGAGCGGACAGATCCGCCGCCGCCGCCGGCAGGAGCGTGGCCACGGCGGCGGACAGCAGGACGAAGAGACGCATCGGTTTCCGCGGCCGGACTCCTGCGAATCCATCGCGGCCGCACACGAGCGGGTGGGGCGGCGGCCGCGACGGCTGCGGATGATATGCGGGGCCACGGCACGTTCGCAAGTGGCGGCTGACGCCGGCATCGATGGCAAGAAGCCGCGTTCCATGCGCCTGTTTCGCGCCTACCGGCGGAGTTCGGCGCCGAGCTCGCGGGTGCAGGCGGCCACGATGGCGTCGCTCGTCCGCGCGGCTTCCGCGCCCGAGAGCGTCCCGGAATCACTCCGCAGCCGGAGCGCGACGAGGAAGCTTTTCTTTCCCTCCCCCAGCCGCTCGGCATCCTCCCACACCTGGACCAGCTGGCAGTCATCGAGGAGGCGGCCTGCGGCGGCGCGGATCGTCGCCTCCACGCGGCCCCAGGGCACATTGGCGGCCACGACGAGATTGAGGTCGCGATCGACCGCCGGAAAGTCGCTCGGCCGCTCGAGCTTCACCGCGCGATCGATGGCAAACGACAGCCAGTCGAGCCGCAACTCGACGAGCACGAGCGGGCCGTCGAGTGCGTGCCGTAGGAGCTGGCCCGGAGCCGCCTCGCCGACGACGCCCACGCGCCGGCTGTCCGCGCCCGGTCGCGTGAGCACGATCTCGGCACCCCGGCCCGGTGCGAAGAGATCGAGTTCGATCGGTCGGTAGCCGACGCTGTCGGCCGCCGCCCGATCGGTGACGCCCAGCCGGGCGAGGACTGCCTCGGTTAGGCCCTTGCCACGGGCGAAGCCGCCGCCGGCGACGCAGCCGAGCAGGAGCGGCTCCTCGACCGGACTCGGTGCCGGCTCGACGGCCGCCGGTCGCGCCAGGTAGCCGCGGGCGATTTCGAAGAGGTCGGCGTCCGCCGTGCCCACGGCGACGTTGCCGGCCCGGGCCTCGAGCAGGCTCGGGAGGAGCGTGCGCCGCAGCCGGTCGGCGCCGCGAACGAGCGCCGGAGAGATCTTGAGCGGCTCCGCTGCGCCCCAGGGGCTGGCCGTCTCCTCGAGCGGGGCGGCCACGACGCTGCGGGTCATCGCTTCACAGAAACCGGCGGCCACCATCACCTCGCCGACGGCCCGGATCGTCCGCTCCCGCGGCGACCATTCCACGGGCCGGGCCGCGACGGCCACGTTCTCAGGCACGCGGTCGTAGCCCTCGATGCGGGCGATTTCCTCGACGAGATCGATCTCGCGCCAGGCGTCGCGCCGCCAGGTGGGGGCGAGCCACCGGTCGGGAGCCTGCGGATCGGAGACGAAGCCGAGGCCCGTGAGAATCTCCCGCTGCCGCTGCGCCGGCACGTCGATGCCGAGCACCTCGGCGACGCGGGCGGGATCGAGCGGGATCAGGGCCGGCGCGCAGGCCAGCCTGCCCGCCTCGACGAACCCGGCCTCGAGGGTGCCTCCGGCCAGGTCGAGGATCAACGCCGCCGCGCGGCGGCTCGCCCATTCGACCATCGCCGGATCGGGACCGCGCTCGAAGCGATAGGAGGAGCCGCTCGCGAGCACGAGACCTCGGGCGGCCGCCCGCACCGGCAGCGGCGCGAACTGGGCCGATTCGAGGAGGATGTCGGTCGTGGCGGCGGTGATCTCCGTGTCGGCGCCCCCCATCACGCCGGCCAGCGCCACCGGCCGCTCCGCGTCGGCGATCACGCACATCCGCTCGGACAATTCGTAGGTCTTGTGGTTGATGGCCTGGAACGGCTCCCCCGCCACGGCGCGGCGGACGACGATCCGGCCACCGCGAATCCGCGCCAGATCGAAGGCGTGGAGCGGCTGCCCCGCCTCGAGCATCACGTAATTCGTCACGTCCACGACGTTGTTGACGCTCGCCACGCCCACCGTCCGCAGCCGGTCGACGAGCCACTTCGGGCTGGGGCCGACCTTCGCCCCGCGGATCACGCGGGCGGTGTAGAACGGGCAGATGTCCGAGGCCAGGATGTCGACGGCCACGCTCCGCGCGGCGAGCACGCCACCCTCCAGGGGCCGGGGATCGGGCACGTGCAGCGGCCGGCCGCAGAGGAGCGCCGCCTCGCGGGCCACGCCGATGTGGCCCAGGCAGTCGGGCCGGTTGCTCGTGACTTCGATCTCCACCGCCTCGTCGTCGCCGACCGTCGTGGTTGATTCGTGGTTCAGCCCGGCCATCAGCAGCCGCGCGACGAGGTCGGCGGTCGCGCCGGGGAACTGCACGTAGTCGGCGAGCCAGTTCGTGGAGATGATCATCGCGTCAGAACTGCCTCAGGAACCGGACGTCGTTGCGATAGAAGTCGCGGATGTCGGCGACGCCGTAGCGGCGGGCGGCGATCCGCTCCACGCCGAGGCCGAAGGCGAATCCCGAAACCTGGTCGGGGTCGTAGCCCACCGCCTCGAGCACGGCCGGATCGACCATGCCGGCGCCGCCCATCTCGATCCAGCGGCCGCCCCACTCCATGTCCACCTCCACGCTCGGCTCGGTGAAGGGGAAGAACGAGGGCCGGAACCTCACGTGCACGTCGCCACCGAGAAAGCTCGAGGCGAACAGCCGCAGCACGCTCTTGAGGTGGGCCATGGTGGTGCCCGGCTCGATCAGCAGGCCTTCCACCTGATGGAACATCGGGTAATGGGTGGCGTCGGCGGTGTCCGGCCGGTAGACGCGGCCCAAGGACACGATCCGCAGCGGCGGCTCGCGGTTCTCCATGACGCGGATCTGCACGGTGCTCGTTTGCGACCGCAGCAGGAGCGGGTCGGCCTCGCGGGCGACGGCGAGGTAGAAGTTGTCGAGCGGGTCGCGGGCGGGATGCTCGGCGGGGATGGCGAGGGCCTGGAAGTTGTGCCACTGGTCCTCGACCTCGGGGCCGTCCACGCTCTCGAAGCCGAGCCGACCCATGATCTCCTGCACCCGGCGGATGGTCTGCGTGAGCGGATGGAAGTGGCCCAGCGGCACGCGGTCGCCCGGCAGGGTGACGTCGATGCCCTGCGCAACGCCCCCGCTCGGTCCGCCGGCGAGCCTGCTCTGGGCGGCGGCGAGCAGCTCGGCGATCGCCGCCTTCGTGTCGTTGAAATGCTTGCCGGCGGCGGGCTTGTCGGCACCGTCGAGGCCGCCGAGCAGCTTCTGGATCGCCTTCAGCCTCCCGGCCCGGGCGCCGACGAACTCGATGCGGGCGGCTTCGAGGGCGGCGGCGTCGGCAGCCGTGGAGAGGGCGGCGGACGCGGCGGACCGCAGCGCTTCGAGTTCGGCGAGGAACGTGGCGAGCGGGACGGCTGTCACGGCGTCACGCGACCGCGGCCGGCTCCGGCAGGCCGAGAGCCTGGCGAACCGCGGCGACGACCGTGTCGAAGCCGGTGGGATCGACGACCGCCATCTCGGCCAGCGTGCGGCGGTCGAGCTCGCAGCCGATCTTCTCCAGGCCGGCGATGAACTGGCTGTAGCGGATCCCGCGCTCGCGGACTGCGGCGTTGATGCGGACGATCCACAGCCGGCGGAAGTCGCGCTTCTTGCGCCGCCGGTCACGGTGGGCGTAGACGCCGGCGCGGAGGATCGATTCCTTGGCGGTCCGGAGGAGGCGGCGGCGGCCACCGACCGAGCCCTTCACTCGCTTGAAGAGCCGCTTCTTGGCGCGGAGACGGGGGACGACGCTCTTGGTACGCATGGCAGAAAACCTTCCGAACGGTCAGGGGATCGAAGCAGAGAATTTGGCTTGATTTTCGGTAATTGCAAGGGGCATTTGTTTCGCCGGTCAATCCCGGCCGTGTCACGGGGGCTGCTCGGGGATGTATGCTCCCGGGCAACGGTGAACCCGACCACTGACAAGAAGCCCCGGGCGGAAGCCCGGGGACACCGCGTGGCGGCGGTTCCCGCGCATCCGTGCAGAAGCGTGCACCGCTCCGCCGCCCCCAGGCCGTTGCAGGATGGCCGGTGACCGGCCAATCCCGAAGTCATCCGGTTTTTGGCCAGGGCAACGGATTTCTGAGAAGGGTCAGTAGCTGTACTTGCCGAGCGCCTCGTGGATCTTGAGGGTGTCGGCCTTGGCCAGCACGCCGGTGCCGCGCAGGTTGCGCTTCCGCTTGCTGGTCAGCCGCACCTGGAGGTGGCTCGTGCCGGCGCGGCGGTGCTTCACCTTGCCCTTGGCGGTGATCCGAAAACGCTTCTTTACGCCCTTGTGGGTCTTCTGCTTCGGCATCGGAATCTCCTTGTGTCGCTGGTAGTTGTGTCGTCGGGTGCTCGGGTTACTTGGGGGCCAGCGTGCAGACCAGCCTTCGTCCCATCTGCTGGGGCGGAGACTCGACTTTGCCGACCGGGTCGAGGTGCTCGAGGATGTTCTTCATCACCCGCTGCCCCTCGTCGATGTGGGCCAGTTCGCGTCCGCGGAACACGACCGACACGACCACCTTGTCTTTGTGCAGCAGGAACCCCTTGGCCTGATTCACCTTGAACTCGATGTCGTGCTCGCCGGTCTTCGGCCGCAGGCGGATCTCCTTGATCTTCGTGTGGTGAACGTGGTTCTTGTGAAGTTTCTTCTTCTGCTGGTACTTGAACTTGCCGAAGTCCATGATTCGGCAGACGGGCGGCTTCTCATTCGGCGCCACCTCGACCAAGTCGAGGCCGGCCTCCCGCGCGAGATTCAGGGCCTCCTCGGTGGGAATGATCCCGAGCTGACCACCCTCCGCCGAAATCACGCGGATCGGCGTGATGCGGATCTGCTCGTTGATGCGATGCTGCTTATCGATGGCTCACGACTCCGGACGCGGATGGGCTCCGGCGGCCGGGAAGAACTCGCGTTTCTTCACACGTCGGGCCGGCGGCGCTCCTCTTGGAAATGGCGAGCCGCCTCGGCATGGGGCCCGAAACGCTCGTCAACGGCAGTCCCAGATGATCCCAGCCGCGGGGGGCAGCGTCAAGGCGTCACCGTTTCGCGCGGGACGCGTGCCGCACGGTCGGCGGGACCCCCGGGCGACGCCCCGCCCGGCGGAGGCGTGCCGGGGAAGGCGAAGCCGTCGACGAACTCGCGGTCGGCGGCGGCGAACCGCTTCAGGGCCGACGCCTCGAGCATGAAGGTCGCCGCGGCCCGCCGGCCGCTGGCATCGGTCAGGACATGGTGGATCCAGCGAAAGGGGAGGTTTTCCGCGGTCCCCTCCGACACCACGCGGACGCTCCGCACGCCGTCGCTGCGGGTCGCTTCCGAGGCATGCTCGAACCGGCCGAACTGGCCGGCGAGCGACCGCTCGATGTCGCGCTGCACCTCGGCGATCGTCGGGGGGGCGAGAGCATCGCTGGGGGGCAGGGCGGTGAGTGAGCACTGGCCGACCAGCGCGCCGTGGTCCACCAGCCGCAGCACCAAGCCCGTCGGCCCGTCCTCGACCACCCGCCAGCGGGAGTCGCAGACGAGGTCGTAGCCGCCGTCGCGGTCTGCGTACCACACCAGGCCGGGTCGACCGGTGCCACGGCGCCGGACGGACGGCGCGGCTGCGGGCGACCGGGCATTCTCCTCCGCGCCGCCAGGGGCGACCGGCCGCCGCGCGACGGCCACCCGCGCTTCGATATCGAAGCCGGGGGCGACGTGACCGGCCTGACGCCGCTCCCGAATCGTGACCGCCGCGACCTGGATGGCGATGAGCCGCCACACCGACGGGTCGTCATCGGCCGTCGTGGCCGTGGCGCGGCACTCGCCCTCGATCACGAGGTGCGTGGGGACGCCGTCCACGGCACCGTCGACGATGCCAGTGACTCGGACCGTTGCCTGATCCGCATCCACGGCGGTCAGCTCCGCCTCGAGGCCGCCCGATTCGATCGTGTCGATGGCCAGCATGCCGGCCGTGGCGTCCGCCGGGATCGTCCATTTCCCGCCCACGCCGAACGGATCGACCGGCAGCAGACGGTCGAGCAGGAGGGAGTCGAAGGGGGTGTCGAGCAGATCCGCTTCCTCCCGGGACAGGAATGCGTCGGCAAGGTAGGGCATGGGCGTCGTGCCGCGGAGCGCGACCGCGACTCGGCGGGCGTCTGCCGGCAGGGCGATCTCGTCGGAACGTTCGTCGATGCTGACCACCGCCTTCGCCTCGCGATACTCACGGCTGGCAGCCATGTCGTCCCCGTTGGCCAGCCGCTCGACGAAATCGAAACGCGCCTCGACGGCGATCGGCTGTCGGACCGGATCGGAGGTGCGGCCCGCGGGAGCGAAGAGCTCACCGCGGACGTCCAGTTGCAGCTGCACGCGGTGCGGCGTCGGCTCTGTCGGAGGAGCAGGGTCCGGCGGTGGGGCGGCGGCCAGCGGGCAGGCGAGGAGGAGTGCCAGGATCCATCCGGCCGTCGTCGTTATGCGCATGCCATTGCTCTCCGCTTCCTGCCTGCCCGGAATCCCCCAGTCTTTGGTCGGCAAAAAACGGCCGAATACCAACTGTCCACCCCTACAATCGCCCCAATTTCGCGGCCCACGGCGAATCGTGGGGCCTCTTTATGAGACACCAGTCAAGGGCGGCTCGTGCCGCAACTCAAAGCGGCGCATGGGGTTGCGAATCGCGACACCTGCGGGACTGCCGGCCGGATGGGCCGGCGGGGGGAAAAACACTCAAGACTCGCCCCGGCGGCGATGAACCGGCGTTGGCCTGTCGCCGTATAACTGGGGCGTCCTGAAACACGGATGGACGGGGTCATGGATGTCCCCGGAGTTCTTTCGTCATCGATCAACTGTCGGCAAGGACCGGCCGACGCGGAGGAAACCATGCGTACCAACGATTCGGGGCAGAGCGTGCGGCTGTTGGATGCCGGCGGTGACGACCACGTCACCATGTCCGGCTCTTCGGTCGTGCCGGCCCATGAGCAGGTGCTGTCCATCGAGGACCTGGCACGGCGGTTCAACGTCTCCACGAAGACGATCTCCCGGTGGCGTGATCACGGGCTCGTCGCCCAGCGGTACGACGTCGGTGGCCGGCGTCGCGTGGGCTTTCTGGCCAGCACCGTCGAGCGGTTCATCGCGGCGAACCCCATGCGGATCGAGCGCGGCAGCCGGTTCAGCCAGCTCTCCACCGAGGAGCACGAGAAGATCGTCGGCTGGGCGCGGCGGCTGGCAATGGCCGGGGCCTGTCCGGCCGACGTCCATCGGCGGATCGCCCAGCGGCTCGGCCGCAGCGTGGAGACGATCCGCTACACGCTCAAGCGGCACGACCAGGAGCATCCCGAAGCGGCCATTTTTCCGGCCGCCGACGGGCGGCTGCGGCCGGAGAGTTGCGCCCGGATTTACCAGCATCATCTCCATGGCGAGCCGGTGGAGTCGATCGCCCGGCGGTATCACCGCTCCAAGGCCAGCATCTACCGGGTGATCCTCGGCCAGCGGGCCGAGCACATCCGCCAGCTGCCGCTCGACTTCATCCCCAACGCCCTGTTCGCGCGGGCGAGCGCCGAGAAGGTGGTGAATCAGCCGTTCCCCGGCCCGGTCGAGGTCAAGAAGGTCCGCCGGCCGAGTGGTCTGCCCGCCTACCTCGCGAGCCTCTACGAGGTGCCGCTGCTCACCCGCGAGCAGGAGGTGTGGCTGTTCCGCAAGTTCAACTACCTCAAGCACAAGGCTGCCACGCTTCGCGAGCAGCTCGATCCCGAGCGGCCCAACGCGCGGCTCATGGATCAGATCGAGCGGCTCTACGACGAGATCGTCGAGCTCAAGAATCGGATCGTGCGGGCGAACCTGCGACTGGTGGTCTCGATCGCCAAGCGCCGGGTGTCGCCGGGCGACAGCTTTTTCGACCTCGTCAGCGACGGCAACATGTCGCTGATCCGCGCAGTGGAGAAGTTCGACTACGCCCGCGGCAACAAGTTCAGCACCTATGCGTCGTGGGCGATCATGAAGAACTACGCCCGCACGATTCCCGACGAGCACAAGCGACGGGACCGGTTCCGGGCGGCCGACATGGAGATGCTGCAGACGGCGACCGACCGGCGGGCCGACGAGTATCAGCAGCGGCTCGCGGCCAATGACCGCTTGCAGCAGGTGAGCAAGTTCCTCGACCGCCTCGACCAGCGGGAGCAGACGATCATCATCCGCCGCTACGGTCTCGATCACGAGCGCGAGCCGCAGACCCTGAAGGAGGTTGGCTCGGCGCTGGGCGTGACGAAGGAGCGGGTTCGGCAGATCGAGGCCAAGGCGCTGGAGAAGCTCCGCGAGGCGGCCGCGGCCGAGGCGATGCTTCCCGAGCTGGAGTGATCGGGCTCCCGCGTCCGGCGTCCGCTGGCGATCACTGTTGCTCGGACGCGTCGTCGGGTGCCGCAGCGACTCGCGTGCGATAGTCGACCGCTGTGAGATACCGGCCGTAGTAGCGCTGAAATTCCTGAATCAGCGCATGGTTGTTCGGCTTGAAGTGGCCGGTTTTGACCTTCCGGGTCTGCTTGCCGTTCCGGTCGAAGTCGATCGAGAGGACACCGTTGTTCATTCGACACGCGACGATCTCGCGAAACTCTACCGGATCAGGCCAATCACCTGCCTGAATCCCCAGGCAGTCGAGGACGAGGCGTCCGCGTTTGGACTCGAAGGTCAGCGGCGGGAAAGCCCGCTCGACGACCGCGCGTTCCTCCGGTGTCGCGGGAAGATAGCGATAGGCGAGCGAATCCCTGTGCAGGTCGCGGAACCGGGCTTCGTAGGCCTGCCACAAGTCGCGCTCGAGCGCCGGGGCATCGTCGATGTCGTGGTACCAGGCGCCGTCGGCGGGCACGGCCAACAGGGCTTGAAAGTTCGCGGCGTCGGCCGGCACGCCCAACGCACCCCAGCGTTGCGCGAGGGGCGGATGGGAATCGAAGGGATGGCTCGATTCCAGGGAGCCGATGCCCTGACGGGATGCGAATGATGCGGCGAAGCCTTCGAACCCGGTTTCGAGGCGATCGGCCACGCCCACCACGTCCAGCGCCTGATCGTCGGCGAACAGTTCCTGCTCGACCTGCGCACGAAACAGGGAGTATGAGGCAGTGCGCAGCAGCGCCGACGCGGCGTCATGCGCCGAGACCGTCTCGGCGGCGATGCGGTCGGCCCGTAATTCGCGCTCCCGGCTGATTTTTCCCAGCGACAGTTCGAACAATGCCCGAAAGCAGGCCATGAAATGATAGATCGGCCTGCCGACGCCCTCGTGGAGGGCTTCGAGGTAATGCCCATACCGCTGCAGAAGCGGGGAGATTTTCCGTGAATAGAGCGTGTCTGCACCGCTGAAGTGAGCCATTTCATGGGCCAGCACGGCGGCCGCCTCCTCCGACCGCATCTGCTTGAGGAGCGGCAGGCTGACGAACAGCGTCTTCCCGACGACTGTTTGGTCACGGACGGTCAGCGGCATTTCGGTCACAAAGAAGTTGTCGTCGATACCGGCGACGATCTGATCGGGCGGGCTGGTGCCGACCCGCGCGCACAACTGCTCCAACTTGCTCCACAGCGAAGCCGCCTGCGCACGAGGGAGCAGGGCTCCCTCGACCGCCGGCATGGGCTGAGGACTGCGGAAGATCGCCTTCACGACCGCGGCCACCACCGCCAGAGAGCCCAGGCCCGCCAGGAGCACGATCTTGGGAGAGTATGCGTCGAAGAAGAAGGCGGTCGCCCAGAACGACAAGGCCGTCAGCAGGATGCCCTGCACGATCGCTTGCATGATCACGAAGCTGCGCAGGACGTGCCAACTCGCCGCCAGGCTGATGTACTGAGCCCGCGGGGAGCGGAGCGAAAAGAGCACGGCAATGCCGGCAAGGGCGAAGACCGTGATGCCGGCGGCGATCGAAAACCAGGAGAGACGCAGCATCCAGCGAAACACGGCATATTGGAACTGAGCCTCGGGCGACACCATCGGGGTGAACCGCGGGTCGGTGACGAGGGCGGAGAAAGACCGGGATGAGAAGAGATTTGTCGCCGCGGCACGGTCCTGGGCGGACAAGGAGTTGTCCGCGTCGATCGCCGCCAGAACCTCCCGGCGGAGCACAGCATCCAGGTGCGACTCCGCGGACCAAAACAGCAGCCAGGCAAGGGCAGGAACGAGGAACACCAGCAGGGCCGGCAGCACGAACGTCCTGAAGAAGTCGAACTTCGAGACGCCTGCGGGTGCGGTCGACATGCGGCAGTTCACGAGTTGGGATGCGCGCCCGAAAAGACAAAAGGTTGGCAACGCATTCGGACTCGGTCAAGGGCCGGCGCCGGCTACCGCGGCCGCACCGGGGCGTCGAGCGACGCGGGGACGACGCCCGAGGCGGGCTGCTTCACGGAGCCGGCCCGCGGCTTGGCCAGGTCGTCGGCCTCGGCCCGCGACAGCGTCGTGCCCGGCAGGCCCTTGCCCGGCTGGCCCGCCGCAACGTTCGGCCGTGTGGGCGACTGGCTCGTGCCGGCCAGCAGGTTGTCGATCGCGGCCGACTCCCGCAGGTGGGTGAAGTAGCGGGCCATCTCGATCCGCTGCTTCTTCTCGAAGAGGTCGGCGTGCAGTTCGTCGCGGACCTCGGCGAACGAGACCTGCGCGGGCTCGGTGTAGCCCTCGCAGAACAGCACCATGAACCGGTCGGCGACCTGCACCACGCCCGACAGTTCGCCCGGCTTGAGGGTGAAGGCCTCCCGCTCCAGGGCCGGCTGGCCGCCCCAGCGACGGATCGGCGGCACCTCGCCGCGGAGTGACTTGGTGGTGGGATCGACCGAGTAGGTCTCGGCGAGGTTGCCGATGTTCTCGAGCGTCGGGTTCTGCCGGGCCAGCTGCCAGACCTCCTGGGCCCGGCGTTGGTTGTCGAGCACGATCACGCGGCACTTGCACCGCGGGCCGAAGGTGGCGGCGAACGCCTTGTCGAGATCGTCCTGGAGCACCGGCACGCCGCCGACGAGCTTCTTGAGCGCGATGCTCGGCCAGACGACGTCCTCGAGGTAATGCCGCAGCGGCACTTTCTCCGCACCGGTGACGTGCTTGAGCCAGGCGTCCGAGTCGGCCTTGCCGTCGGGCCGCTTGAAGCCCATCGACTCCGCCGCCCGGGCGATCTCGGCGTCGATGTCGGCCTGCACGACCTGCTGCCGTTCCCGCGCCAGCGCCTGCTCGATGAGCCGCCGGGTGACGAGGGTCTCGAGCACCTCGGCGCCATGCCGCTCGAGACACACCGAACGCACCTGCTCGAGCGCGACCGGCTGGCCGTTGACCAGCGCCGCCACGCCCGGGCGGGCCGCCGACTTGGCGGGGTCGTTGAGCACGTTCTCGACCGTGGCAGCGTCCTGAAGCCGGCGGAACACTTCGCCCGAGGCCTGGCGGCTCTTCGCATCGCGAAGATCGGCGGCCAGATGCTGCCGCACGTCGTCGAACTTCACGCCCGCGGCCGGCAGGTGCCCCTCGCATTTGATGATGATGAACTGGTCGGCCACCTGGACCACCGGCGAGATTTGGCCGGGCTGGAGGGCAAAGGCGGCGTGGTCGAACTGCGGCTCGCCCGAGTGCAGCCGGATCGGCTGCACCCAGCCGTCGGCGCTGGCACTGCCGACGTCCACGGAGTGACGGCGGGCGAGGCCCGCAAAGTCGTCGGGGGCGGCGACCGCCCGGGCCCGCAGGTCGTCGGCTTCCTTGCGGGTGCGGGCGACGATGATCCGCGCCTTCACGGCGGGGCCGAACTGCTTTTCATACGCCTGCTGAATCTGCTCGGCCGAGGGCTCGGCGGTGCCGGCCGACAGCCGCCGCAGGGCGAGCATCGGCCACACGATGTCGTCGGCGTATTGCCGCGCCGTGACGCCCCGTTCCCGCTGGATCATCTCAACGTACTTGTCCTTGGGCACGTTGAACCGCCGCGACATGGCGTCGATCTCGGCGTCCACGTCCTGGGAGGAGACGGTGATCCCCGCCTGCCGGCAGGCCAGCTCGATGATCCGGCGGTTGACGATCGTCTCCAGCACCGCCGTGCCGTGCCGCGCCAGGCATTCGGCGGCCAGTTGGTCGTGCGTGATCTCGGTGCCGTTGACGAGCGCCACGGGCTTCGCGCCGGGCGGCAGCGGCCCGGGCTTGGCGGCGGCCGTCGGCGGCTTCGTGGCAGGCGGCCCGGCATCGGCCTGCGTGCCCCCGGCCCACAGTCGCCAGGCGACGCAGACGGCTATGATGCCCATCGCGATGACTGCCTCGCGCGCGTACCGCCAGCCCGTGCCTTCCATCGCTGCGCCCTCCTTGGCCTGTGAGCCGCTCTCCGCGGCAGAATGTTTAGGATGCCTTGAATAGGCAATCCTGCGGCGGCGATCAAGGCGAGCCGGCGGGGCGCGTGACGTTTGCCGGACCGGACGGCCGTGGTTTACGCTGAGAGCCTTTCGCCTTCCTGCGCAAAGCCCCCAAATGCCCGCCCCCGTGCCGCCAAATCCCGCCGACCAGGACCTGCCGGCGTGCCTGGAGATCCTGGGCCTGCGGCCGCCGCTCACGCTCGAGGACGTCAAGCAGACCTACCTCGCCAAGGCGATGGCCGCCCATCCCGATCGGGGCGGCGATCCGGCCGCCTTCGTCCGCCTCCAGAAGGCTTTCGAGGAGGCCAACGACTACGTGAAGTTCAAGGCCAGCAAGCTCGAATGGCTGGCGTCGAAGATCGAGGCCTACTCCCAGCAGCAGGAGGTGGCGACCGAGACCATCGAGCGCGGCGGCGAGATCGAGATGGAGGAGACCGACTGGCTGCGGAAGTCGTTCGGCGAGGACTTCGGGCACGTCGCCGACAAGCTGGTCACGCTCCGCCTCCGCAACGCGTCCGCCGACGACGTGTTCGCGATCCTGCTCGGCTTTCGGGCCGACTCCCTCAAGGATCTGGCCGTGCTCGACCTGGCGGGCGGTGCGATCACCGACGAGGGGCTCCTGCAGCTCAAGGAGCTGAAGAACCTGCGGCACCTCGATCTGCGGGGCACGCGGGTCGGCAGACTGGCCGCGGAGGCCGCCCAATGGTTCGAGAAACTCGAGTTCTTGGGGCTGCCGAAAGGCAGCGTCGGCATGCTGGGCCGACTCGCCATGCCCAGGCGGGTGAAATTGGAGATCGGTGACAAACCGCTCGAGGCATGAGATGCGTGCGCGGCAAGCGGTGGTGGCGCTGGTCGGGGCGGTGGTCGTGATGGGCGGGCAGCCGATGGCATGCGGCGCGGTGCCCGCCGGGTTCGAGGAGCGCACGGTCTCCGTGCCGGAGGCGGGCAAGCCGGTCGCGTTCAAGTACCGGCTGTTGCAGCCTGCGATCGTGGAGCCGGGGAAGAAGTATCCGGCAGTGCTCTTCCTGCACGGTGCCGGCGAGCGGGGCAGCGACAACGAGCGGCAGCTCATGTATCTACCCACGTGGCTGGCGGAAGAGGAGAACCGCCGCCGGCATCCCTGCTTCGTCGTCGTCCCGCAGTGCCGTGCCGATCACCGGTGGGTGGAGGTCGACTGGTCCGGCAAAAAGAGCCTCCCGCAGCAGCCCGCGATGACCGTGGACATCACGGCGGCCATGGCGGCGCTCGACGCGGTCATGCAGGCCGAGCCCGTCGACGCCGGCCGCGTGTATCTGACGGGCCTCTCGATGGGGGGCTACGGTTCGTGGGATCTGGCCGCGCGGATGCCGGAGCGGTTCGCGGCCCTGATGCCGATCTGCGGCGGCGGCGACGAGGCCACGGCCCCGAAGTTGAAGTCGCTGCCGATCTGGTGCTTCCACGGCGCCGCCGACAAGGTTGTGCCGGTGGAGCGGTCGCGGACCATGGTGGAGGCGGTCAAGGCCGCCGGCGGCACCGTGAAGTACACGGAGTGCGCGGGCGTGGGCCACGATTCGTGGACGCCCGCTTACCGCGACCCCGCCACGCTCGCCTGGCTCTTCGACCAGCGACGCTGACCGCGCGGACGCGAGCCGCTCACTCGGGAAACAGCCGCGTCGAGAGATATCGCTCGCCAAGGTCGGGCAGCACCACGACGACGAGCTTGCCGGCGTTCTCGGGCCGCCGGGCCACCTGCAGCGCTCCCCAGGCGGCCGCGCCGCAGGAGATGCCGCACATCAGCCCCTCCCGCTTGGCGAGCTGCCGGGCCGTCTCCATGGCGTCCTCGTCGTCCACCTTCACGACCTCGTCGATGATGTCGAGGTTGAGGATGTCGGGGATGAAGCCCGCGCCGATGCCCTGAATCGTGTGCCGGCCCGGCTTGATCGGCTGGCCGGAGAGCTTCTGCGTGATCACGGGGCTGTTGGCCGGCTCCACGGCCACGACCTTCAGGCCCGGCTTCTTCGCCTTGAGCACCTCGCCGACGCCGGTGATCGTGCCGCCGGTGCCCACGCCGCAGACGACGATGTCGACCTGGCCCTCGGTGTCGGACCAGATCTCCTCCGCGGTGGTGCGGCGGTGGACCTCGGGATTGGCCGGGTTCTTGAACTGCTGCGGCATGAAGAATTGGCTGCTCGAATGGGTGATCTCCTCGGCGTGCCGGACGGCGCCGGGCATGCCCTCGGCCGCGGGCGTGAGCACGAGTTCGGCGCCGAGCGCCTTGAGCATCCGCCGCCGCTCGAGGCTCATGCTCTCGGGCATCGTGACGCGGAGCTTGTAGCCGCGGGCGGCGCAGACGTAGGCCAGGCCGATGCCGGTGTTGCCGCTGGTGGGCTCGATGATCACGGTGTCGGGGCCGATGCGGCCGTCGCGTTCCGCGGCGTCGACCATCGCGCAGGCGATGCGGTCCTTGACACTCCACAGGGGGTTCATGTTCTCGATCTTGCCGGCGACCGTGGCCACGCAGCCCTCGGTGACCCGCCGCAGGCGGACCAGCGGCGTACGGCCGATGCACTGGGTGATGTCTTCGCGGATGCCGGACGGCAGCTTCGTCGTGACCATGGGGCGTCGCCTCCAGGAGCGGTGTCGCCGGGTGGCCGGCCCCCGCCGGCGCAGCCCGCGCCACCGGCATTATCGGCACAATCGGACCGAAACTGGAACCGTCCCTGTGGCGCATGCCTCCAAGCCTGCGAATGTGGGTCTTGGGGCGCGGCGGCGGTTTCGCACGCCTGGAGACCTGCGGCTCGCGCCGGCGAACCCGGGCCCATTGGCCTGCGTATGCATGATCGAACTCCCTGCCGCCCCCGAGCGGCAGCCGCCACCCCGGGGCTCGTGAAGGACACCGCGATTTCCACCTCTGCCGTCAAGGGTCGTGAGCGTACGGGTGGGGCCGCGACGGTGTCGACCGGTCGGCCCGGCTCCACGGAGGCCGGTGGCCCGGATCGTGGCAGTTCGCCGCCGGCCACACCCCTCACCGAGCCGCTGCTGGCCATCGATACCGACGTGGCGCTCGATGGTGCACCAGCCCGCGAGCAACTCGTCGTCACCCGCGACCGGCTCGCGGCCGCGGCCGATGGCGTCGTCCTTCGCGCGGTGGACTGGCCGATGGTCGCGGAGGTGCGGACGACGGCGGGGCTCGGCGGCGGCACGCTCCAAGTGAAGACCGACGGCGCCTGGATCGACGTCGTCCGCTATTCCAACGCGCTCGCCAACCGGTTCCACAAGATCGCGCGGATGCTCGAGCGGTCGCGGGAGGCCTTGGTGGCGGGGGAACCCGGCGACCTTGCCACGCTCGACGGGCCGCTCGATCCGCCCCGTTGCGGCTCCTGCGGGCTGCGGCTCGCCAACCAGGAGGATTCCTGCCCGCGGTGCATGCAGAAGGGGCAGATCCTGCGCCGCATGGGTGAGCTGCTCGCGCCCTACACGAAGGGCGCCATCCTGCTGTGCGGGCTCACGCTGCTGGGAGTGATCGCGGAACTGGTGCCGCCGAAGCTGCAGCAGTACATGGTGGACGAGATCCTCTCTGCCAAGGCCCAGGACGGCCTGCCCGACGCCGCCGCGGCCGTGCCCGACTTCCGCACGGCCCTCCTCGTGGTCGTGCTGGCGCTGGCCTTCTCCCGAATCCTGCTCTCGGTCGTCGGCGTGCTCAAGGGCCGGCTGGCGACGGCGATCGGCACCGGTCTGACCGCCACGCTGCGCGACGAGATGGTGCGGAAACTGCAGAGCCTGTCGGTGGCCTACTACGACCGGCACCAGGTCGGCTCGATGATCAGCCGCGTGGCCCACGACAGCGAGGTGCTGCACGGGCTCATGCACCAGATCACGGGTGGCTTCCTGCTGCAGATCGTGCAGCTCGTCGGCGTCGGGGCGATGCTGGTGTGGATCAATCCGAAACTCGCCCTCTACACGCTGATTCCCGTGCCGCTGGTGATCATCGGATCGTGGATCTTCTGGCGGCACGTCTACCCGCGGCACTACCGTCTCTGGGACGCCTCCAGCAAGCAGATGGCGACGCTCTCCGGGATGCTGTCCGGCATCCGCGTAGTCAAGGCGTTCGCCCAGGAGCCGCGGGAGGGCGACCGCTTCCACGCCGCCAGCGACCATCTCCGCCACTGGCGGGAGTGGGTCGAGCGCACGAACACGACCTACGCCGCCACGATGCAGATCGTGTTCGGGCTCGGCGGCTTGATCGTCTGGTACGTGGGCGGCCGCGACGTGATCGGTGGCAGCATGACGCTCGGCCAGCTGATCGCCTTCCTCGCCTACCTGGCGATGTTCTACGCGCCGCTGGGCGCACTCTCGAACTTCACCACCTGGCTGACGAGCTTTCTCTCCGGCAGCAAGCGGGTGCTGGAGCTGCTCGACACGCCGGCCTTGATCGCCGAGCCGGCCGCCCCGGAGCCGTGGGAGGATGTCCGTGGCGAGATTCGCTTCGAGAACGTGACCTTCGGCTACGACCGCAACCAGCCGGTGCTGCACGACGTGTCGTTCACGGTCGCCCCGGGAGAGATGGTCGGCATCGTCGGCCGCTCGGGATCGGGCAAGACCACGCTCGTCAGCCTGCTCGCCCGGTTTCACGACGTGCAGGAGGGTCGGATCCTCGTGGACGGTCACGACATCCGCGACCTTTCGATGCGCGACCTGCGCGAGAAGCTCGGCATCGTGTTCCAGGACTCGTTTCTCTTCCGCGGCACGATCTGGAAGAACCTCGCCTACGGCCGGCCGCAGGCCACGATCGAGGAAGGGCTGGCCGCCGCGAAGGCCGCCGGGGCCCACGATTTCCTCTGCCGCCAGCCCCTCGCCTACGAGACGCTCCTCGGCGAGCACGGGGCGGGACTTTCCGGCGGCGAGAAACAGCGGCTCTCGATCGCCCGCACGCTGCTCTACGATCCGCGGGTGCTCGTGCTCGACGAGGCCACGAGCAACATCGACGCCGAGGCCGAAAAGAGCATCCAGGAGGCGCTCGCGGTGCTCGTGAAGGGCCGGACCACGATCGCCATCGCCCACCGCCTCTCCACGCTCCGCAACGCCGATCGGATCCTGGCCTTCGATCGGGGTCGGCTGGTCGAGCAGGGCACGCATGCCGAGCTCCTGGCCGCCGACGGCATCTACGCCCGCCTCGTCCGCATCCAGACGCAGGTCTCCAAGCAGCCCACGGTGGACACGCTGCTGGTCGAGGACGAGGCCGCCCGGTCGCCGGCGCAGGCGGAAGCCGTCGCGGCCGCGACGCCGGCACCCGGCATCGTCTGGCTCGATCCGGCCGGACATCGCTTCCGCGTCGGCCCCCAGGAGCGGATCGAGCTGTGGACGGCGGAGGGCACCGCCCCGGAGGCCGCGGGCCTGTTCGTCGTGCGTACGTTTCCCGCTTCGCATCCGGAGGCCTACCTCTCCGTGCGCGGCTGGAGCGAAGCGGGCGAGGAGATCGAGATCGGCATGCTCCGCGACCTCGTGGCCTGGCCGGAGGCGGATCGGGAGGTCGTCCGCGCGGCGCTGCGGCGCCGGGCGCTGGTGCGGAGCATCCGCCGCGTACACGAGGTGAAACTCGCCCACGGCTATCTCGACTTCGACGTCGAGAGCGACGTCGGCCGGCGCACGTTCACCACCCGCTGGACGCAGAGCCAGGTGAGCGACTTCGGCCCCGCCGGCAAGATGCTCGTGGACATGGAGGAAAACCGCTGGGTGGTCCCGCGGATCGACGACCTGCCGCAGGCCGATCGGGAGCGGTTCTTGCACTACGTCTACTGGTGAGCCGTAGGGCGACGCGCGGCTGGTGGGCGGCAGATGGCGGTTCCTTGCGGCCGCCGTAATCTCCCTCTACAAAACCTGTCCAGGAATGCCGGGCCGTTCCGTGCCCGGCACAGGGAGGGTTCCGGTGCCGCTCGTCAGGGAAGACGGGACAATAGCGATCCGGTTCGATTCACCTTTCAGTTTTCTGGTTTCTTGTCCTTTTCCTTTCTTCTGGAGACGAGTGATGAATCTTGTTGACCTCATTGCCGGGCAGCTTTCCTCGGGCGACGTGCTCGGCAAGCTCGGTGGCCTGATCGGCGCCAACGAGTCGCAGACCAAGTCGGCCACGTCGGCGGCGGTCCCGGCTCTGCTCAACGTGTTCTCGAAGCTGGCCTCGACCAACAGCGGCGCCGACCAGCTCGCCAAGGCCATGGGCGGCCTCGACCTGGGCATGCTCGGCAACCTCGCCGGGGCGCTCGGCGGCAGCCAGGCTTCGGGCCTCGGCAGCCTGGGCGGCAACCTGCTCGGCTCGCTGCTCGGTGGCGGCAACAACCTGCAGAGCCTGGTCGGCGCGCTGGCGTCGTTCGCCGGCATGCAGCCCGGGATCATGAAGACGCTGCTCACCTACCTGGCGCCGATCGTGCTCGGCATGGTGGCCAAGCAGTTCACCGGCAAGCCGGACGCCGCCGGCATCTCGCGGCTGTTCTCCGAGCAGTCGGCGAACATCCGCGGCGGGCTGCCCAAGGGCTTCTCGCTGCCCGATCTCGCCCTGGGCGCCGTCTCGGGCGGCCGGCCGAGCGAGCCGGCCCGCAGCCACGGTCACGCCCATGCCGAGGAGAAGGCGGGCATGCCCGGCTGGCTCCTGCCCCTGCTCGTGCTCGGGGCACTGGGCGTCGGCTATTACCTCTGGAATCAGAACCAGAAGAAAGCCGGTGATGGTGCCGTCGCCGTCCGTGAGGACGTCGTGAAGAACGGCCCGGTCGTCGTCGATCGCACGGAAGTCATCGAGAAGGCCGGCAAGGATCTCGTCGACACCGTCACCGAGACGATCGCCATCGATCCCCGGTTCCTCGAGGCCGGCAAGGTCGCGGGCGGCCTGTTCACCGGCCTCACCAAGACCCTCGCCGGCGTGACCGACGAGGCCTCGGCCAAGGCGGCCCTGCCGGAGTTCGAGAAGTTCGGCCCGCTGCTGACCACGCTCGAGACCGAGGCGGGCAAGCTCCCGGCCGACGAGAAGCCGGCCTTCGCCAAGGTGATCGGCGACAACCTCGGCCGCCTGCTGGGCCTGGTCGAGAAGGTGCTGGCGCTTCCGGGCGTCAAGGACGTGCTCGGCCCGGTCGTCACGCCGATGATCGAGACGCTCACCAAGATGAGCAAGTGACCGTCTGATCGACGGTTCGCGTTCCATCCCGGCCCGGGGCTGCCCTGCCACCCCGGGCCGGTTTTTTTCCAAGGCGCGGCGGTCTCTGACCGTCGAATCCGGCCTGTGTCTCCACAACCTGCATGCGCAAGCCTGGAGGCTTGCGCCACGGAACGGCGGTCTCTGACCGTCGTGGTCTGGCCGGCCCGTGGGGCATGGGAGGCTCGGTGGCGTGCTTGCCCGGAGTCCCCGGGCTTCCGCCCGGGGCTTTTTGTGCTC